>Ga0105101_10001047_pt1 | contig 11964 bp, 10 predicted proteins | sample PPLLak21cMay2015_2_FD_87037 | JGI IMG/M metagenome (GOLD analysis project Ga0105101, IMG submission 87037) | Freshwater sediment microbial communities from Prairie Pothole Lake near Jamestown, North Dakota, USA - PPLs Lake P8 Core (1) Depth... | ecosystem: Environmental > Aquatic > Freshwater >...
AGTCCACCGCCTGAACCATGTGGTCGAAGAGATCCTTTATCCGGCCATGGAGGATTTCCAGCTCGACATCATCATCGGCCAGGGTCCTTCTGCGAGGACCATGAAAATCCCCCTGCCCCCTTTCACTCTGGTGGGAGCAACCACCCGGGCCGGCCTTCTCACCCCTCCCTTGAGGGAGCGCTTCGGTGTGGTGCTCAGGGTCGAGTTTTACAGCCCGGAAGATCTCAGGAAGATCGTTCAGCGCTCGGCAAAACTGCTGGACATCCCCATCAGCGAGGACGGCGCTTTCGAGCTCTCGGGAAGATCGAGAGGAACCCCCAGGGTGGCCAACCGCCTTCTCCGGAGAGTCCGGGATTACGCCCAGGTCGAGGCTCAGGGCGTGATTACGCAGGAAGTGGCTAAGGAGGCTTTGGACATGCTCGGCGTGGACGGCCGGGGTCTGGACAAAATGGACCGCCACATCATGCTCACCATCATCCAGAAGTTCAACGGAGGACCGATCGGCCTGGACACCTTGTCCGCCGCGGTGAGCGAAGAGAAAGACACCCTGGAAGACGTGTACGAGCCTTTCCTGATCCAGATGGGGTACATCAAGAGGACTCCCCGAGGACGAGTGGCCACGAAACTTGCGTACAGCCACTTCGGGATCCCCATGGACGACAGGGATCCACAGCAAAAAAAACTATTTTAATGTTTGAATCGGAAGTCAACCCTTCAGGAATAGACCAGGCTGATCTGGTGGTCAGCATCCCCTCCTATAATGAGGCGGACACCATTGCCTACGCCGCTCTTCAGGCAGGCGAAGGATTGACCCGGTATTTTCCCGGCGTGCGAGCCGTGGTCATCAACTGTGACAACAATTCTCCGGACCACACCAAAGAGGCCTTCCTCAAGACTCCCTGCCCAGTGCCGAAGATCTATATCTCCACACCTCCCGGGGTTCGGGGCAAAGGGAACAACCTGAAAAACCTGTTTCGTAAGGCGGTCGAGCTTCAGGCGAAAGCAATCGTTGTGGTCGATGCGGATGTCCAGACTCTCACACCGGAATGGATCAAGCAGCTTGGAGAGCCTTTGGAGAAAGGTTTTGCTTTTGTCACCCCTCTCTACGTTCAGCACAAGTATGACGGACTGATCAACAATGCGATCGCCTACCCTCTGGTCCGGGCCCTTTTTGGAAGACGGGTTCGTCAACCCATTGGAGGGGATTTCGGATTGAGCGGCGAACTCGCCAGGCTCTATGTGCAAAGCCCGCTATGGGATGAAGGGGTGGCGGGTTTCGGTATCGGGGTCTGGATGACGACCCTCGCTCTGAACCAAGGGGTGCTCCTGTGCCAGGCTTTCGTGGGGAAACCCAAAATTCATCGGCCCAGAGATTCGGCCGGTCCGGTGTTTCGCCAGGTCGTGGGCACGCTCTTTTCCCTTGTCCCGAGCCTGAATGCCTCATGGCTCCGGGTAAAACACTCCAGGCCCACGCCCGTGTTCGGCTTTCAACCCGGGGAACCGGAGGCGCCGCCCAAGGTCACGGTGGACAGCGAAAGGCTCTTCTCCAGGTTTCGCGAAGGCCTGCCCTCCTATGGCGAGGTCTGGGAACAGGTGTTGAGCCCTGAGGCCTTCGGCAAACTTCTGGAGACCTTTGAAATGGAAAAGCCTGTTTTTGATTTTCCCACGGATCTCTGGGCAAGAATCCTTTTCGACTCAGCGGTGAGCTTCAGAGACAGGGTCTGCGATTCGGACTTGTTGATCGACTCGCTTCTCCCTCTTTACTTCGGCAAGAACTTTGCGTTTGTGAAAAAGACGAGCCGCCTGTCCGCACGCCAGGCCGAGGAGGCCATTGAAGAGGACTGCACGGTTTTCGAAATGACCAAGCCCTACCTGATGCAGAGATGGCTCGGTCAACCCAGTGATCAGTAGGCAGTAAGCAGTCTTTCAGGTCATCCTCAACCTATTCCCTTTCCCCGGCAGGAGGGTTAAGGCCTTAGGAATCGTGGGATCCACCCTGCTTCCCACTGTTTACTGTTCACTGATTACTGGTTACTGGTTTAGCGCACGAGGACAAGCCTCACGTCCATGACGTTGGTCTTCGTCGGCCCGGTGACAAGAAGCTCTCCCGTCTTCTCGAAAAAGCGGAAGGAATCATTATTGCGGAGATATTCGGCCGCTTTCATTCCTGCCTGAATCCCTCGCTGAACGGTGTGTTGATCAACGATCGCCCCGGCCGCCGGCGTCGGCCCGTCGTTTCCATCCGTTCCCCCGCTGAGCACGACCACTCTGGCCGGCAGGGCCGTGAGATCCAAGGCCGCCGCCAAGCAGAACTCCTGGTTTCTTCCGCCAAGGCCATGGCCCCGGATGGTGACGGTCGTCTCTCCTCCTGAAATGACGCACACAGGCGGCGGAAGGGGTTGGCCCGAGGCAAGGATCTCCCTGGCGATGGCCGTGTGCACTCTCGCCACCTCTTTGGTTTCCCCTTCAACCATGGAGGAGAGGATCAGGGTTCTGTAGCCTATAGCCCCTGCCTCCTCTTTCACCGCTTCAAGCGCAAGAAGGTTGCTCCCAACGATTCGGTTGCGTACGCGGCTGAAAACGACGTCCCCGGCCTTGGGTGTTTCCGGTATCTTGCCTTCCAGCCCTCTCTGGAGATGGGCACTGATGGATTCAGGGATGTCCGTGAGTCCGTATTTCTCGATGATCGCCCGGGCGTCTTTGAAAGTGCTTTGATCCGGAACAAAGGGACCTGATGCGATGACGTCCATCTTGTCGCCCACCACATCGGAAAGCATCAGGTTCACGGTGGTTGCCGGAAATGCAGCCCTTGCCAGTTGGCCTCCCTTGGAAAGAGAAATGTGTTTTCGTATCGCGTTAATTTCCTCGATGCTGGCTCCGCATTCAAGAAGCTTTTGGGTCAAAGCCTGCTTCTCGGCCAGGGTAATGGTTCCCGCCGCCAGGGGAAGCAGGGCAGAGCCGCCTCCGGAGATGAGGGAAAAAACCAGATCCCTTTCCCCGGCCGACTGCAACAGATCCACGATTTTTCTGGCCCCCTCCGCCCCTTTCTGATCAGGAAGGGGATGACCTGCCTCGATGATCTCCGTGCGAAGGAGCTTCTCTGCAAACCCATATTTGACATTGATGATGCCTCTCCTGATTCGCTCGCCGAGAATGTCTTCCACGGCTCGGGCCATGGGTGCCGTGGCTTTGCCGCCACCGACCACAAAGATGCGGTCATAGCCCTGGAGGTCCAGCACGTCCTCCGGCTCGCCTTCCTGATGGAGGAGAAGCCTTTTCCCGTCGAGCCGCACAAAGCGCCTCACCGCTTCATAGGGGTCGACCCTTTTCAAAGACGCGAGAAAAAGCTTTTCCGCTTGAGATCGCATCGTGCTCAGGAGATTCGCCGACTCAGCTTCCATGATCACTTCCCCTGCCCTTCCCCTGCATCGGATTCCTTCGCGCCTTCCTCCTCCTGCTTGACCCGTTTCTTTCCAAAGAGCTTCGCGCCGATGATGCTCACCTCATAAAGAACAATGAGCGGGCCTGCCATCAGGAGCTGGTTCACCACATCGGGTGTGGGCGTGATGATGGCCGCGACCACGAAGCTCAGGAGTAAGGCATATTTTCGATTCTTGCTGAGAAAACGCGGGGTGACCATCCCGAACCGGGCCAGCATAGTCATGACCAAAGGAAGCTGGAAGATGAAGCCGAACGCGATGAGAAGCGTGGTGGCAAGAGCGAGGTACTCTCTCATGGAGGGGAGAGCCTGGACAAGGTCCGATTCAAAACCCAGGAGATACTTGAACGCATAGGGGAAGACCACGGAGTAACCGAACAGAACTCCTCCTGCAAAAAAGAAACAGGAAAGGACGAGCAGGGGAAGAAGGAACCGCTGTTCGTTCTTGTACAACCCCGGGGCAATGAACAGCCACATCTGGAAAAGGATCAGGGGTGCCGCAAAAAGGATTCCCCCGAAAAAAGCGACTTCAATGTAAACGAAAAAAGCTTCGGGGAGCCCCGTGAAAATAAGCTTCTGGCCTGGAGTCATCGCGCTCTTCAGGGGCTGCATGAGCAGAACAAAGAGGCTTTCCTTGAAGGAGTAAGCAATCGCGAATCCCACACCTATGCCGACAAAGCAAATGATCAAACGCTTTCGCAATTCGGCAAGATGCTCTGTAAAGGGCATCTTTCCGTTTTCATCCATAAAGCCTTCCCCTTGCTTCAGCCTAAGACTGTTTGAGCCATACTATGAAATCCTTCCGAATAAATCACCCTGGATTTTTTGGTTTCAAAAGCTCTTTTTCCAATTCCTGCCTCTGAATTCAGAAAAAAGCACCACATGTTGTATTTTTTCTTGACATGAACCTCAATTGGTTGTAGGCAGAGATCAACTAAATTTTACTTAGGATTCAAATCTATGACTCAAGTCAGTGAAAGGAAATGGATAGGAGAACATTTCTTCTAAGTAGCTCCTCTTTTATTTTAGGAAACCTCCTCGGGCTTAATTCTCTTTCAAAAGCCTTTGCCTTCAATCATATTGACCAAACTCCACGAACAAGACCTCGTCTTGCCCTAATTATCGATGATATTGGTGCCAGTCTTTCCCACGCAAAATCCTTCCTGGAACTCAACGTCCCAATGACCTTCGCGATTCTGCCTCGGCTCTCCATGTCCGAGGAATCGGCCTTTTTGATCCACAACGAAGGCCATGAAATCATGCTTCACCAGCCTATGGAGCCGCGCGATCGGGCTCTCAGTCCGGGCCCCGGCGCACTCTACGTGGGGGATGAACCCACCAAGATCTCACACACCGTGGAAGAGAACATCACCTCTGTCCCCTTTGCCACAGGGATGAACAACCACATGGGTTCGCGGTTCACCGCATCGCCCAAAGAGATGTTGGAAACTCTCCAGGTTGTCAAAGAAAGAGGGCTTTTTTTTGTGGACAGCCTCACGACAGGCGACTCCAAGGGTTACAAGACCGCCAAGACGCTTCACCTGCCTGCGACTTCAAGAGATGTGTTCCTTGACAACAGGGTGGAAGAGAGCGCGATTTTACGGCAGCTTCATCAGCTCAAGGGGATTGCCTCAAGACACGGCCATGCCGTGGGCATCGGGCATCCTTTCGCCGAAACCAGCCGCGCGATTCGCCACTTCCTGAAAGCGCTTAAGGAGACGGAGTTTGAACTGGTCCACCTCTCGGATGTGTTATCGCCCGTTGCATCCTAAAACACTTGGCTCCATGCCCACACATCCTGTTTCTTTTTATCTCCTTTCGTATTAGAGTTCTAGCCGGTCTTTGGTTGCGGTCAACGGCCTTCCTCTTGGGTTGTTTTCAACTTTAGACACTTTAGGCACTTTTGCTCACTTTAGGCACTTCTTATGATCCTTTCCGCCAATCAGCCCTACTTCGCGCCCTTCCCCGGGTTCTTTTACAAGGCATGGATGTCCGACCTGTTCGTCCTCCTGGATGACGTGCAGTTCCCGCAGGGTACCACCTGGATTTCCAGGAATCGGTTCAAGAGCCACCAGGGAGCCTTGTGGATTACTGTACCGGTTTGGAAAAAGGGACTGGGTCTTCAAAAAATCAGCGAGGTGAGGATTTGCCATGAAGGCCGATGGGCGAAAAAGCACCTGGAGAGCCTCAAAACCGCTTACAAGAAAGCTCCCTACCTGCCGGAGCATCTGGAGTTTCTTGAGGAAATTTTTTCCGAGCAGAAGGACATGCTTGGTGAGCTGAATCTGGCGGTGATCCGTTACCTGATGCGAGCCCTCACGATCCAAACAAAATTGGTTCTGCTCTCTGACCTGGATATCCCCTCCACGGGGAACCGTCGACTGGTGGACCTTTGCACAAAACTTGGTGCTTCTCAATTCGTTGCTCAATCGCCGGCAAAGAAATTCCTTGACGAGAAGTTCTTTCAGAATGAAGGAATAGAGGTCACCTATGTCAGCCCTCCCGTTCCTATTTATCCTCAGCTGTGGGGAGACTTCATCGCCAATCTATCCGTGTTCGATCTCGTCCTGAACTGCGGCCCCAAAGCGCGCGAAATCCTCCTTTCCCCTTAGGCGGTGCAGTTGCCCTGAGGTTTTTCTTGATTGACACCAAAGGCTATTCGGATTAAGAAACAGGGACATCCATTCCACCCTTTTCATCTGAAAACCGGCCGAAGCCCACAGGGAGCTCTTTTATGAAATACAAATGCGCTGTCGCTTCACTGTCTCTCTTCTTGCTTCTAGGCGTTGCTATGCCGACCCTCGCCGAGGACAAGCCCTCTACCATAGAAATCACCGGCAGGGCTGCCGTGATGGCCCTGCCCACCACGGTGACGATCTCCTTCGCCGTCGAAACCGACTCCCCAAAAGCCCAAGCCGCCGTCAGAGACAATGCCGAACGGACCGAGAGAGTCCTCGCCGCCCTCAGGAAGGTTTCCGACAAGGACACCAAATTGAGAACCACCGGTTTTGGCCTCTCTCCGGTTTATGAAAAGACCGAGCGCGTCATCGGATACAGGGTGAGAAACACCGTTGTTCTTGAATCAAAAGATCTCGACAAAACGGGCTCTTTCATTGACGATGCCGCCGAGGCAGGAGTGAGCCGCATCGGGAACCTGAGCTTCAGCAACGACAAAGAAGAGGACCTGCGGAAGGAAGCGTGTCTTGAGGCTCTCAAGCGTGCGATGAGGGACGCTGAGGCTCTCGCAAAAGCGGCCGGGATGACCATCAAGCGGATTTTGAAGATCACCTATGATTCCAGGGAACATCCCATGATCGTGATGCGGGATGCAGCGCCCGCAGCCGCAAGAACACCGATCGCTGTGGGCGAGATCCCCGTTCAAGTCGAGGTGCATGTCACCTTTGAAGTGAACTAATACGAACTCACAAATGAATCGGATACCATGATGTCTCTTTTGGATCCCAAGCTCTTCCGACCCTCTTTGCATGGTTAAAGTCCAAAATAGGGTAGAAGGCGCTCATTCCCTTCAGGAAGAATGACATGACGACTCTTTATCTCCTGAACGGCCCTGCAAAGGGCCGCTCGTTCAAATTGCGAGAGGGCGCGCTCTTCTTGGGGCGCTCCATGGACAACGACATCCAAATCGAGGACAAAACCCTGTCCCGCAAGCATCTGAGGATTCTGAGGAGAGGGAATCGACTTTTCATCACGGACTTGAAAAGCAGAAATGGGACCTTTTACGGCGGCCATTTCCTGCAACCTGGGATGAGCATCGAAATTGAAGAGGGCTCCCCTATCGCTGTAGGAATGACGGTGATCTGCATCGGTGAAGGGTGTGAACAAGAGCTTGTCCCTTTTCCTGATCCGCATGGTCTTGCCGATAGGGAGGAGGACAAGGGGGCTGTTGAACGAAGGGATAAAAGCGATGAAAAGAGGACTCGATTGCTCTCCAACCTTTCGGATTTCTTCAGGGCAAACGACAGCGTGGAAGAGACCCTGGAGAGAATCATCGGCCAAGTGTTCCACTATCTCAAGAGAGTAGACCGGGCCGCTTTTGTCCTGTTCGATCCGGAAGACCACAAAGCAGCCAAGGTGATATCCAAATCCAAGAGAAAGAGCGACACCTCAGGCACACCCTATTGCCCGGCTGTGGTGATGCAGGTGGTCGAGACCGGCATGCCTTTCGTGGTCTCAAACGTGCAGACGGAAACCGATACCAGCCTTGTAAACACCCTCAAGGTCCTGAAAATCGAGTCGGTCATGTGTGTCCCCCTGATCTGCCGATCAAAAATCCTCGGAGTGATCTATGTGGACTCTCTTGAAAGACCCTATGGCTTTCGGAGGGAAGATTATTTGCTCTTCATGGATCTGTCTCAGCGGATTGCTGTCGCTCTGGAACATGCCAGGGTGGCTTCGGATTTAATGGCCATCGCCGACGCGCTCTCTCCGGATGACGAAGAGGAATAGGACCTCTCGCCGCAGCTACCTGGTGTAGTGTCTCAGTAATCCCTTTGCCGGGGTGTCATTTCGAGCGAATGCGAGAAATCTTGCGATAGTCATGGGTTATTAAGATCTCTCCCAGAGTTTACCCTGAGGCACTCGAAGGGGTCGAGATGACAACTAATGGTTGAGACACTAGGCTCTAGGCTCTCGGATTAGGGTTCATTTGTTCAGCGCTTTCATGGCTTTTTTGTCATCCGCCGTCTTGACAATCGCCGTCATTTTCCCTCTCACCGGACTTCCATAGACATAGTGAATGTCCACCCCCGCATCCGAGATTTGCTTTGCCACTTGCCGCAATTGTCCCACCTTGTTTGGCATCTCAGCGGCGATCACCTCTTCCACCTTCACCTCGGCTCCCATCTGGGAGATCACCTTCTTGGCTTTGGCGTTGTTGTCGGTGACGATCATGAAATAACCCTCGTCGCCCATCCCGTACGCGCATATGGCCTCGATGTTGATCTTCGCCGCGGTGAGGAAAGAGGACAGTTCCGAAAGCAACCCGATCCTGTTGGGCAGTGTAAAGCTCAGCTGTTTCATCTTCATCGCTTTTGCCATGTCCTTTCCCTCCTCTCAAGGTTACACCAACCGCTCTCGCCAACAACCTGTCTTATTTTCGATTTCTATCTCACTTATCGAGCTCGGTCAACAAAGGCCTCTCTCCTGCCTCGATTTGGCCGGATGGGATTTGCTTTTGCGCTTTCCTCAGGATAGACTCTTCAAGTCCTTTCCCGCCTTTGTGGGCTTGTTACACTAGCAGGGGGCTGAAAGAGACACTGTTTGAAGGTTGCTCAAAAACGCTCAGATACAAGGCGCCCGAAATCCCGAGGAATGAGACGTACAGTCCAGTACGTCGCAGTGACGAGGGATGAGGGCAACGCCGTAGATGGGCGTTTTTCAGCAACCTGTTAGGAGATGCGATATGCCGCCTCTAGATCGAAAGAGTTTTCACTGGGCCTGGGTCATTCTTGCAACCGTCTTTGTCGATCTTTTCATCAACTACTCCGTTCGCATCGGATACGGGGTGGTCTTGCCGGAGATGATCAGCAACCTGGGATTCACCCGAACGGACACGGCCTCCATCTACAATTCCTATCTCTTTGCCTACATCGCGATCACTCCCTTCAGCGGCTACCTCACCGACAGACTGGGCGCCCGGCGCGTCATCACCGCCTGCGCCTTCATTCTGGGTGTGGGCGTCATCCTGATGGGGACCATCCAAGAGCTCTGGACCGCCTGCCTTTTCTATGCGGTTGTGGGCGTTGGAGCCACGGGCATGTGGACCCCTGTGCTGACCGTAGTTCAGCGATGGTTCACACCAAAAAAACGAGGCCTGGCTCTCGGCATCATCTCCCCCGGATATGGGCTTGGTTTCGCAGCCATGGGTGCCGCCTTCCCGTGGATCGTTCACACCTACACCTGGCGGCATGCTTGGTATTTCTTGGGAGCCGGGGCTCTGGCCATGGTCTTAGGGAATGCTCTCTTGCTCAAGAGCGATCCTGAAAGCTCCGGCTATCGCCCCTGGGGTGAAAAGGAGGGGGCTGCACCCTCTGGGCCTGCAGACCATACGTCACCTGCAACGATCTCTGTATCCGCTGTTTTCAGGAACCGAAACTTCTGGATCATCGGGTTCTCTTATTTCGCAGTCGCCTACAGCCTCTACGGGGTCACCACCTTCATGGTGGATTACGCTAAAAGCCAGCTGGGAATTCCTATTGAGAAAGCCAGTTTGCTCGCCACGGTCCACGGCTTCTCCCAGGTGATCGGAGTTCTCACCCTGCTGCCGCTTTCCGACTACCTGGGCCGCAAGAAAACCATTGTCCTCATGAACAGCTTTATTGCCGCCTCTCTCTTCGGGATTGTCCTTTCAGGACATTCCTGGGGAACGCTCTGTTTCCTGGTCGGGCTCTTTGCGGTCTTCTACGGCCCCACCTTCCCCATCTACGGCGCTTGCGCAGGGGATTACTTTCCCAGAAGTGTCATGGGGACGGTCATCGGCGCATGGACGCCTTTCTACGGGCTCGGGGCTATTATGTCCCACTGGGTAACCGGCATGCTGAGGGACTCCACCGGGTTCTATAATCTCGCGTTCTTGACCAACGGCGTGATGGCTCTTGCGGGGCTGGTGCTCATCCTGTTCGTTCGCAAAAAACCTTCCTGATGAAGCAGAGACAGGCCAAGAGGTTCTATCGCACAACTGATCAAATCCCTCTGTGACGTTGGACGACAGTGCCTTTTCTGATGTTTTTTTTTGACAGGGCCCATGGGTTGTGTTACGAAATAAAAATTTATGCAATTGAAAAAACTTGGGAGGGTTATCATGTTCGAGATTCTGAGACGCGAAGAAATGGCCAACGGCACGGTCGTTCTGAACGAAATCAGTGCCCCCAAAATCGCTACAAAGGCGAAGCCGGGGCAATTCGTTATCCTCAAAGCCAATGAGACGGGGGAACGCGTCCCCCTGACCATGGCGGATACAGACCCGAAGAAGGGAACCCTTACCATCATCTATCAGGTGGTCGGCAAATCAACCGCTCTGTTCAAGTCCCTTCAGGTGGGGGAACGCTTCCAGGATGTCATTGGTCCCCTGGGCCAGCCCACGCACCTGGAAAAGCTGGGCACGGTGGTGTGTGTGGGCGGCGGCACAGGCGTTGCGGTGATGCATCCCATCACGCGCGGCCTAAAAGAAGCGGGCAATCACGTGATCGCGATCATAGGGGCCCGAACCAAAGATCTTCTGATCATGGAAGACAAGATGAAAGCCGCATCCCACGAACTCCATGTGTGCACGGATGACGGCTCTTATGGGCACCACGGCTTTGTCACGGATGTTCTCAAGAAGGTCCTGGATACCAAGGATGTCAAATTGGTGGTCGGGATCGGGCCTGTTCCCATGATGAAATTTGTATCCAAACTCACCAAGGAGTACGGGGTCAAGACCCTCGTCAGCCTGAACGCCATTATGGTGGACGGCACCGGCATGTGCGGGTGCTGCCGGGTGAGCGTGGGAGGAAAAACGCAGTTCGCCTGCGTGGACGGCCCGGAATTCGACGGTCACACCGTGGATTTCGACGAGCTGGCCCAGCGGTTAGAAGCGTACAAGGACCTTGAGAAGCAGTCCTTTGAACGCTATCTTAATGAATGTAAGGCCCGTTGATCTTGCGGAGCGCCCAAGGCGCCCTCACAATACCGAGATCAATGAGCTTGAATAGGGAGGTTAGGCATGGTCGAGAAGACGGAAAAGGCGGAGAAAAAGGAAAAGATTCCCAGACAGAAAATGCCCGAGCAGCCTGCGCAGGTTCGAAGGCGCAATTTCAACGAGGTTCCCTTGGGCCTGGACGAAGAGGTGGCCGTTAAGGAGGCCGACCGCTGCCTTCAGTGCAAGAACCCTTCCTGCGTACAGGGATGTCCGGTCGGGATTGACATTCCGGGGTTCATCGGCCTGATTAAGCAAAGGGAGTTTACCAAGTCCATTCGTCACATTTGGAAGAGCAACAGCCTTCCAGCGGTGTGCGGAAGGGTCTGCCCCCAGGAGAGTCAGTGCGAAGGGGCCTGCATCCTTGCGAAGAAGGGCGACGCGGTGGCCATCGGAAATCTGGAGCGCTATGTGGCTGATCGCGAGCGCATGACCGGCAAAGGCGATCTCCCGCCCAAAGCGGCCCCCACAGGCAAGAAGGTTGCGGTGGTGGGTTCAGGGCCCTCGGGTCTTACGGTTGCCGGCGACCTGATACAGAAGGGCCATGAGGTGACGATCTTTGAAGCGTTCCACAAGCCAGGAGGGGTGCTCGTCTACGGCATTCCCGAATTCAGGCTTCCTAAGGAAATCGTTTTCTCAGAAGTGAACTTCCTGGAACGGCTGGGGGGAAAGCTGGAATGCAATGCCGTCATAGGAAAATCCGTCACCTTGGATGAGCTCTTTGAAGAGGGCTATGACGCTATCTACGTGGGTGTCGGCGCCGGTCTTCCTCGCTTCATGAATATTCCGGGTGAAAACCTGATCGGCATTTACTCCGCCAATGAGTATC
>Ga0105101_10001048_pt1 | contig 11961 bp, 7 predicted proteins | sample PPLLak21cMay2015_2_FD_87037 | JGI IMG/M metagenome (GOLD analysis project Ga0105101, IMG submission 87037) | Freshwater sediment microbial communities from Prairie Pothole Lake near Jamestown, North Dakota, USA - PPLs Lake P8 Core (1) Depth... | ecosystem: Environmental > Aquatic > Freshwater >...
AGCTCTGCCAGATGCCGAGGTCCTTTTCGCGGATCGCGGCCGAATACGGGCGGACCCTGGCATGCCGCTGCAGCAGGCGCGGGAATGTGTCAGCGTTGTCCGCTGTCACGGCTTGTCTCCTTGATCGCGCGGCCATTGCACTCTCTACATGCATGGTCGCGTCGCTGTTCGTCAGGCTAGCTTAACCCAGCCTGTGGTCCGAGCACCGCGGCGACGCTTCGGCCCACGGACGAACGCTACGGCCGGAGGCGCTCGCACGCTGTCATCCGGACGACAGTCTTGGGCGACAATTCAGCGATGGCCGACCTCGAACCGCCCCGACTCGCCGACATGCTGGCCGCGAGTGCATGGTGGCACGGGCTCGACGATGCGCAGCGCAGGCGCGTCTCGCTCGAGGTCGAGGAGCGTCGCTTCTCCGGCGGCAGCGTCGTGATGCGCAAGGGCGAGATCGTCGACGCGTGGACCGGCATCATCGAGGGCCTGGTCAAGATGAGTTCGGTGTCGGCCGCCGGCAAGAGCGTGACCTTCACCGGCGTCGGCCCCGGCGGCTGGTTCGGCGAAGGGTCGCTGCTGAAGAGCGAAGCGCGCAAGTACGACATCGTCGCCCTGCGCGACACGCGCATCGCCTGGATGCCGCGCGCCACGTTCGACTGGCTGCTCGGCAGCAGCATCGCGTTCAATCGCTTCCTGCTGCTGCAGCTGAACGAGCGCCTGGGCCAGTTCATCGGGCTCGTCGAATACGAGCGCCTGCTCGAGCCCGACGCGCGGGTCGCGCGGTGCCTGGCCGAGATGTTCAATCCCTACCTCTACCCCGGCCACCGCGCCGAGCTCGAGATCTCGCAGGAAGAGATCGGTTACCTGTCGGGCTTATCCCTCCAGCGCGTCCACCAGGCGCTGCAGACGCTGGCGCGCGCCGGCCTGCTCGACGTCGACTACGGTCGGGTCCGCATCAGGGACCTGGCCGGGCTCAAGCGCTACGGCGGCTGAGATGCTGAACCCGGTGCTGTGGGAAATCGCGAGCTACGTGGTCACGGTGATCGGCCTGCCGCTGGCGATCGGGCTTTTCCTTTTCGAGCAGCGCAAGGAGCGGCGCAACGAGGAAACCGAGGTCTACCAGCTGTTGTCGGATGCCTACAACGACTTCCTGAAGGTCGTGATCGACAACCCTGACCTGCGACTGCGCAGCAACACCGTCCCGCCCGACCGCTCGCCGGAACAGCAGGAGCGGATGCTGGCGATCTTCGACATGCTGATTTCGCTGCTCGAGCGCGCGTACCTGACCGCGTGGACGCCCGAGATGACGCCGGAGCAGAAGCGGCGCTGGAACTCCTGGGAAGACTTCATGCGCGAGTGGATCCAGCGCGACGACTTCTACTACCGGCTGCCGGAGCTGCTGCGCGGCGAAGACCACGAGTTCGCGGCTTACCTGCGCCGGCTCGCGGAACAGGAGCGCGGCGCCGTGCTGCCGCGCTAGCGCGCAGCGCGCGCCGCGGCGCGGCCGCGCTCAGCCCGGCGATCATGATGCCGACCAGCGCCGGCGCGACCGCCTCCAGGTCATAGGCAGACGGTTGCGACACCCACTGCTGCACGACGCCGGAGAAGTAGGCGTTGACCGCAAACGCGGCAAGCGCAACGTCGGTGTCGGACGGCAACTGCCCGGCGCTCACCGCCTGCTGCAGCAGTCGTTCAACGCTCTCGGTGCACTGCTCGTTCGAGCGCTCCATCTGCACGGCCCGGGCCTCGATCTCGGAGCCCTCCGCGCCGGACTCGCAACGGTGAAACAGGATGTCGAGCACCGCGCGGGTACGCGGCGTGCGGGCAATGTTGCGCAACGCCGTCACGGAAACAGCCGCGAGCGCGCCCAGCGGATCCCGATGGCGGCCAAGCGCCGTCTGCTCGAGCATCTGCTCGAGCGGGAGCACGGCCCGTTCGCACATCGCGCGGAACAGTTCATCCTTGCCACCGAAATGCCAATACACCGCGCCGCGCGTGACGCCGGCTTCGATCGCAACTTCGTCGAGCGTCGTGCTCGAGACACCGCGCCGTGCGAACACCCGTTCAGCCGCGTCGAGCAGGCTGTCGCGGGTCGCTAGCGCTTCTTCCTTCGTGCGTCTCACCATCTGCCATTTCCATGCGGCACGCGCGGGCTTGCAGCGCAGCGCGGGGAGCGTCTCCCATCTTGACAAACATTCGTGAATGTATGTTAATGGCGGATTGCGATCAAGGCGCAGCGCAGCAAGACGAACGACAGTTGCGCTGGGAGCGCGACCCGCGAAGCGCGATCACCGCGGGTGCAGCCGCTCTTGCCGCCGCACCGTGACAAGACCGCCCTCGTCCGGGCCGTCGCGGTGTGCTGCCGGGCCTCCCCGCGCAATCTTCCGGAGTCAGCGATGAATCCTCGTTTCCCCTCCTTCGCTCTCACCTCTGCTCTCACCTCCGCGATGCTCGCAACGGTCGCCTCCCTCAGCGCCTGCGGTCAGGCGCAGGCACCGGCCGGGATGGGATTCCCGCCGGCGATGGTGTCGACGATCAACGTGCAGGCGGCCGACATCCCGATCGCCTTCGAGTACGTCGGCCAGACAACCGGGTCGAAGGAAGTCGAAGTTCGCGCGCGCGTGACCGGCATTCTCGACCGCAGACACTTCATCGAAGGCGGCGCGGTCAAGTCGGGTCAGCTGCTGTTCACGATCGATCCGGCGACGTTTGCGGCGCAGGCGGCGGCCGCGGAGGCCGAGGTCGCACGGGCCCAAGCACAGCGGTCCCAGGCGGAACGCGAAGCAGCGCGCCTGAAGCCGCTCGCCGAACGGCGCGCGGTCGGCCAGAAGGAGGCGGACGACGCGCAGTCGAACGCGGAACTTGCGGCCGCGACGGTGAAGGCCGCCGAGGCTCGGCTCGCGGAAGCCCGCTTGAATCTCGGCTACACGCGGATCACAGCGCCTGTCGGCGGACTGATCGGCCGCGCCGCGAAGTCGGAAGGCAGCCTGCTCAACGCGAACGAGACGCTGCTCACGACGATCTCGCAGCTCGACCCGATCTGGATCCAGTTCCACATCTCGGAAAACGAGCAGCTGAAACTCTCGCGCGGCGTGGCCGAAGGCAGGCTCGTGCTGCCCAAGGCGAATGCCTTCGACGTGACCGTGAAGCTCGCAGATGACTCGCTCTTCCCGCGCAAGGGAACGATCAACTTCGCGGACCCGCGCATCAATCCGGGCACCGGAACCTACGAGATGCGCGCCGAGCTTGCGAATCCCGATGGCAGCCTGAAGCCCGGGCAGTTCGTGCGCGTGAGTCTCGCGGGCGCGTATCGCAAGGACGCGATCGCGGTGCCGCAGGTTGCGGTGCTCGACGGCCCACAGGGAAAATTCGTCTACGTGCCGGCCAAGGACAAGGACGGCAAGGACATCGCGCTGCCGCGCCCGGTCGTCGTCGGCGACTGGGTCGACGGCAACGGCAGCCAGCGCTGGATCATCGAGTCCGGGCTGAAGCCGGGCGAGGCCGTCATCGTCGACGGCATCGCGCGCGTGATGTTCCCGGGCCAGCCGATCCAGGTCGTGCCTCCCGGCACGCCGCCCGCTTCCCCCGGCGCGCCGCCTGCCGCGACGAAGAAGTCCTGAGGCCAGCCCATGCTCTCGCGCTTCTTCATCGACCGGCCGATCTTCGCGGCCGTCATTTCGATCGTGCTCGTGCTGGCCGGCCTCGCCGCGATGCGCGCACTGCCGATCGCCCAGTATCCGGAGATCGCGCCGCCGGTCGTCACCGTGCAGGCAGTCTATCCGGGAGCATCGGCCGAAGTGCTCGAGAGCAGCGTGTCCGCGCCGCTCGAGAACGCGATCAACGGCGTGCCGGGCATGATCTACATGAGTTCGAATTCGGCTTCGAACGGCGTCGTGCAGATCCAGGTCACGTTCGATATCGGCACCGACGTCGACCAAGCCGCAATCAACGTCAACAATCGCGTCAAGCAGGTCGAGCCGCGCCTGCCGCTGGAAGTGCGCCGCCAGGGCGTCACGGTCGAGCGCGGATCGTCGGCGTTCCTGCAGGTGCTCGCGTTCTACTCGCCGGACGGCAGGTTCGACGATCTGTTCACCTCGAACTACGTGACGCTGAACGTGCTCGACCAGCTGAAGCGCCTGCCCGGCACGACGAACGTGCAGATCTTCGGCGCCAAGGACTACGCGATGCGGATCTGGCTGAAGCCGGACCGCCTCGCGCAGTTGAAGCTGACACCGAACGACGTCGCCGCCGCGATCAACGAGCAGAACGCGCAGTTCGCGGCCGGCAAGGTCGGCCAGGCACCGATGGACAAGGGACAGGAGCTCGTCTACACGGTGACGACGCGCGGCAGGCTCTCCGATCCCAAGGAGTTCGAGCAGATCATCGTGCGCGCCGCAAGCGACGGATCGGCCGTGCGCCTGGCCGATGTCGCGCGGGTCGAACTCGGCTCCAGGGACTACGAGTTCATCGGCCGCTACAACGGAAAGGCCGCGACGCTGGTCGGCATCTTCCTGGCGCCGGGTGCGAATGCGCTCGAGGTCGCACAGACGGTCAGGACCACCGTGAACGAGCTCGCGACACGCTTCCCGCAGGGACTCACCTATGCGGTGCCGTACGACACGACGCGCTTCGTCGAGGTCTCGATCCGCGAGGTCGTCAAGACACTGGCCGAAGCGATGCTGCTCGTTTTTCTCGTCGTCTACCTGTTCCTGCAGAGCTGGCGCGCGACGCTGATTCCATTTGCGGCGGTGCCGGTGTCGCTGATCGGCACCTTCGCCGGTCTCTTCATACTTGGCTATTCGATCAACACGCTGACGCTGTTCGGCATGGTGCTGGCGATCGGAATCGTCGTCGACGATGCGATCGTCGTGCTGGAAAACGTCGAGCGCATCATGCGCGAGGAACGTGCGACGCCGCGCGAAGCCGCAGTCCAGGCGATGCACGAGGTCACCGGGCCGGTGATCGCGATCGTGCTGACGCTGGTGTCGGTCTTCGTTCCGATCGCCTTCCTCGGCGGCCTGAGCGGCGAGCTGTATCGCCAGTTCGCGGTCACGATCGCCATCGCGGTGGTCATCTCCGGCGTGGTCGCGCTGACGCTGACGCCGGCGCTGTGCGTGCTGGTGCTCAAGTCAGAACATCGGCCGCCGGGTCGCTTCTTCCATGCGTTCAACTTGGGATTCGCGCGCGTGACCGGCCGCTACTCGGCTGGCGTCGCCTGGATGCTCCGCCGCGGCGCGATCGGCGTGCTGCTCTTCGCGGCGATGGTGGCGATCACCGCCGGGTTGTGGCGCTTCACGCCGGGCAGCCTGGTGCCCGATGAAGACCAGGGCTTCTACATCTCCGCGGTGATCCTGCCCGACGGCGCGACGCTCGAGCGCACCGATCGCGTCGTCGCCGAAGTCGAGCAGGCGATTCACTCGAATCCGGCCAACGAGGACGTCGTCTCGTTCACCGGCTTCGACTTCCTCGGCGGTGGTTTCCGCAACAATGCCGCGACGATTTTCGTCACGCAGAAGCACTGGGACGAACGCTCGGTCACCGCGTCGGAGCTGGTCGGCGAGCTGTTCGGCAAGACCGCGGGCATCAAGGACGCGCTGGTGCTGGCATTCAACCCGCCGGCGATCTTCGGCCTCGGCACGGCCGGAGGCTACGAGTTGTACATCCAGAATCGCGGCGAAGGCGGCGCGAAGCGGATGAACGAGGTCACGCAGGCCTTCCTCGCGCGTGTGAACGCCGACCCGACGCTCGGAGGAGCGCAGACGCTGTGGCGCGCCACCGTGCCCCAGCTGTATGCGGACGTCGATCGCGAGAAGGCGAAGAAGCTCGGCGTGCCGGTCGATCAGGTCTATGCCGCGCTGTCCGCCACGCTCGGCACCTACTACGTGAACGACTTCAACAAATACGGCCGCACCTGGCAGGTGCTGATGTCGGCCGAAGCCGGATTCCGCAGTAAGCCCGACGACCTCGGGGCAATCTACGTCCGGTCCGAGCGCGGTGAGATGATCCCGCTGGCGTCGCTCGTCACGGTCAAATACAGCAGTGGCGCCGACTCGCTCGACCGCTTCAACAACCTGCCGGCCGTGAAGATCTTCGGCCAGGCGGCGCCGGGGTACAGCTCGGGCCAGGCGATCGCGCGCGTCGAACAGATCGCGCGCGAAGTCCTGCCTTCGGATTTCAGCTTCGACTGGGGCGGAACGTCCTACCAGGAGAAGCGCTCGGGCGGTGCATCGACCTTCGCGCTCGCGTTCGCGGCCATCATGGTGTTCCTGATCCTCGCCGCGCAATATGAGAAATGGTCGCTGCCGCTTTCGGTGATGCTGGCGCTGCCATTCGGCACCTTCGGCGCGCTGGCCGCGGTCTGGCTGCGCGGCATGACGAACGACGTCTATTTCCAGATCGGCCTCGTGACGCTGCTCGGCCTGGCAGCGAAGAACGCGATCCTGATCGTCGAATATGCGGTGCTGAAGACACATGAGGGCCTGTCGCCGTCGGCGGCAGCGCTCGAGGCCGCACGCCTCCGGTTCCGGCCGATCCTGATGACCTCGCTCGCGTTCATTCTCGGCGTGCTGCCGCTGGCGATCTCGACGGGCGCCGGCGCCGGCGCCCGGTTGTCCGTCGGTACCGGCGTGATGGGCGGCATGCTCGCCGCGACCTTCCTCGCGATTTTCTTCGTGCCGCTGTTTTACCGCGTGATCCAGGAACGCAAACTGACCGAGCGGCGCTCGCGCGAGGAACTCGTTGCCGAAGTCGAGCATCACCGCAGCATCGGCCACAAATCTCCCGCCGTGCCGTCGCATCACCATGTGCCCGTCGAAGGAGGCGACCATGCCTGATCCCGGCTTCGCGCGTCAGCTGAAGTGCGTGCTGCGAGCTGCGGCCGCGGTGCTGGCACTGGCGCTGGCAAGCTGTTCGACAGCGCCGACGGTGCCACCGGCAGGCGACCTGCCGCCCGGTGACAGCGCCCACCGCGTCGCTTCGGACTGGTGGACCGAATTCAAGGACCCGAAGCTCGATGCGCTGGTTGCGGAGGCACTCGCGGCGAACCTCGATCTGCGCGCCGCGGCAGCGCGGGTCGACGAAGCCGCTGCATTGCTGAAGGCTGCGCGTTCCGGGCTCTATCCGACCGTCGATCTGGCCGCCAGTGCAGGCCGCCAGCGGCTGTCACAGGTCGGTTCCCAGCCGCTGGCGGGAATCGACCCGGTCTCCAACAACTACAACGTCGGACTGCGCGCAGCCTACGAGGTCGACCTGTGGGGACGGATCCGCAGCAGCGCCAATGCCGCGGGCCAGACGCTCGCGGCAACCGAGTTCGACCGCGAAGCGATTCGCATCTCGGTCGCGGCCGAAACCGCGCGCGGCTATTTCGCGCTCGTCTCCGCCGACGCCGAACTGGCGGTATTGCGTGAAACGCTGGCGACACGCGAGGAGTCGGTCCGGTTGCAGCAGGACCGATTCCAGGCCGGCGTTGCCAGCGAGTTCGAACTGCGCTCGGCCGAAGCCGAACGGGCGGCCATCACGGCGAACGTCGCAACTGCGACGCGGGTGCAGAAGACGACCGAATCGGCGCTCGCGGTATTGCTCGGCCGCAGTCCGCGCGCAATCTACGCGCCGGCAGTCGACCGCAGCGAAGTCGCGCGCGCCGCGGCCGTTGTACCCGAGGTTCCCGCGGGCCTGCCGTCGGACCTGCTGGCGCAGCGGCCTGACATCCGCAGGTCCGAGGCGCAGCTCGCCGCCAGCGACTTCCGTGTCAACGAAGCTCGCAGTTACTACTTCCCGTCGCTGGTGCTGACCGGCACCTACGGGTCCGAGTCGGCGCAGCTCGGCAATCTGTTTTCCGGCCCGGCCGCCGTGTGGTCGCTGGCGGCCGCGCTGACACAGCCGATCTTCTCCGCCGGCCTGATCCAGTCGCAGGTCGAGGCGGCCGAAGCGCGCCGCGAGCAGGCGATCGTCGGTTATCAGCAGACCGTGCAGGCGGCGTTCCGCGAAGCGCACGACTCGTTCGTCGCACATCGCAGCGCGCGCGAGGTCTTCGTCGCGCAGACCGAACGCCGTGATCGCCTCGCGCAGGCGCTCGAGCTGGCCCAACTGCGCTACCAGGCCGGCTATTCGCCGTACATCGAGGTGCTGGACGCGCAGCGCACACTGCTGCAGGCGGAGACGGAGCGAATCATCGCGGCCCGCAACCTGCGCACTTCGATCGTCGACATCAACAAGTCGCTCGGCGGCGGCTGGCAGTTGGAGAAGGTGGCCATCGCTCGCTGAGCGACGTCTGAGCCGGCCGCGGCTATTGCAGCTGACCTTGACGTGTGGCGACCGCCTGCGTCCGACGCCGGCCGCGATCGCGCGTGCCGAAGTGGTGAATCGTCGCGCGCGCGCCGACCGCCGAACTCGCGTACCAGGAAGCGTGAACCGGCGCCGTCAGCGCTGCCCCCCTAAGTTGCTCGAGCGCAACCGCATCCCACAGCAGCGCGAACTGTTCGGACCGATCCAGCGCGCGCGGCCCGACGTGCAGTGCGCGTTCGACAGCAAGCGCCCGCGTCGCGGATCTTGCGGCAGAACGCCGAGTGCGGGCCGCACTGCGCACGACAGCGTGTACATCGGGATCAATGACCGCATCGGCGAAGCGCGGAACGGGGCGCGCACTGCCCGCATACTGTGCGGTCGCGACAAGTTCCCGCACGGGGGCGGACTCAACCGGCGTGAGGAACAGGCCCGCCGCCCGGGCGCGGACGCCGAGCGATGCGCGGCTCGTCAGCACCGACAGAGGCACCGAGAGCAGCAGGCCGGCCGCGACCGGCGCGAGCCAGGGAAGGAACTCGGGCGCCTGCCACGCGATGACGCCGACCCAGGCTGCGCCGATCAGCGTCTGCGGGCCATGGCGCAGCACCGCCTCATCGAACGAGGTCGCCTGATCGGCCCGCGCCGGCGACCGCCACTGAATCCGCCAACCCGCCAGCGCCGCAAGGACGAAGTGGGTGTGAAACAGCATTCGCACCGGTGCCTGCAGCGCACTCAGGAGCATCTCGATCAGCACGCTCGCGGCCAGGCGAAGTCGTCCGCCGAAAGCCTTGGCCCTCCCACGGCTGATGACGATCGCGGCCAGGATCTTGGGCAGGAACAACAGCGAGGCCACCGCCCCGAACAGCGCGAGTGCCTGCTCGGGTTGCCATGAGGGCCAGAGCGGAAACAGCTGGTGCGGAATCACGAAGTATTGCGGGTCGGTGTTCGCATGCGAAATCAGCAGCCAGCTCGACAATGCGAGGAACCCGAACCACAACGGTGCCGAGAGGTAGGCCAACGCGCCGGTCAGGAACACCGTGCGGTGCACCGGGTGGATGCCGCGCGCGAACATCAGGCGCGCATTCATCAGGTTGCCCTGGCACCAGCGCCGGTCTCGCTTCAGTTCGTCGAGCAGGTTGGGAGGTGTTTCCTCGTAGCTGCCCGGCAGGTCGTAGGCGATCCAGACTCCGTAGCCGGCGCGCCGCATCAGCGCGGCCTCGACGAAGTCATGCGAGAGGATCTCGCCCGCCAGCGATCCGCGCCCGGGCAGCGGCGCGAGCACGCAGTGCTGCATGAACGGCGCGAGGCGGATGATCGCGTTGTGGCCCCAGTAATGCGACTCCCCAAGCTGCCAGTAATGCAGCCCCGCAGTGAACACCGGGCCGTAGACCTGGTTCGAGAACTGCTGGATGCGCGCATGCAGCGTGTCGCGACCGGCCGCGCGCGGCGCAGTCTGGATGATGCCGGCGTCCGGCCGCGCCTCCATCAGCCGCACCAGCGTCGTCAGGCACGAGCCACTCATCACGCTGTCGGCGTCGAACACGACCATGTAACGGTAGTGCGCCCCCCAACGGCGGCAGAAGTCGTCGATGTTGCCGCTCTTGCGCTTCACGCGCCGGCGTCGGTGCCGGTAGAAGATGCGAGGTTCCGAGGTGAATCCGGATACGGCCTCGCGCAGCGCGTTCCAGGCGTCGAGCTCGGCAACGCAGTGGTCCGGGTCCGAGCTGTCCGAAAGGACGTAGAAGTCGAACCGATCCAGCTTGCCGGTCGCAGCGACCGACTCGTAGGTCGCGCGCAGCCCGGCGAAAACGCGCCGGACGTCTTCGTTGCAGATCGGCATCACGATGGCGGTGCGAGCGCCGGCCGGCAGCGGCCCGGCGGATGCCGCAGAACGCGAGATCAGGTGGCGGTCGCCTCCGCGCAGAAGCACGGCACAGCCCATCATCGCCGTCCAGAATCCGGCCGCGAGCCAGCACGACAGCACGGCGAATACGACAAGCAGCGCGCGTTCCGCAAGCGACGTCGCCTCGTTCGGCAGCAGGCCGCTCATCACATAGGTCGCGTACAGCGCCGGGGCCAGCGAAAGCGCAAGCAGCACGAAGCGGCGGCGGCGTCCCGCGCCGCGCGCCGGCCCGTCGACATCACGCAGCACCGGCTCGGTTCGGAACATCCAGGCGAGCAGGCCGAGCCGGCCCCATGGCTGCGGAGCCATCGGCGTGCGTGCGATCGCAGGGGCGGTATCGCCCGGTGCGACCGCTATGTCGGCGGAAGAATCGTGCTCCATGTCTCGCTCACGCTCTGGCCGCGATGCTGCAACTGGGCGCGCAGCTCGATCGGCCTGTCCTTGTTCTGACGCCGCACCTGGACCACCATCCGCCAGGTGCCGGTCGCCTCGTTGTGATGGACGATCAGCGATAGCCGCTGACCGCTGCCGACCCAGACGTCGGCCTCGACCGGTGCGTCGGCCGGCAGTCTGCGCAGGGCCGGGCCGTCGAAGTCGACCGTCAACTTGATGACGTCGTCCGCCAGCGGCTGATAGCCGTGCCCGCGCCGGGTCTGCACGGTCCAGGCCGTCGGGGGCCGCCGCTCGTTGCTCTTCTGCCAGCGCAGCCGATACGACACGTCGTAAGGCTCGCCGACTTTCGGCGCGACGCGTGGGACCCAATACGCAACGATGTTGTCGTTGGTCTCGTTCGGAGTCGGGATCTGCACCAGCTCGACGCGCCCCGATCCCCACTTCGAGGTCGGTTCGACCCAGACGCTGGGCCGAAGTTCATAGCGCGACTCGAGGTCTTCATAGTTCGAGAAATCGCGGTCCCGCTGCAGTAGTCCGAAGCCGCGCGGATCGGTCAGCGAGTACGAAGTCACGAGCAGACGACGCGGGTTCACCAGAGGACGCCAGATCCACTCACCATGAGCGGTCTCAACGGCCAGACCATCGGAGTCGTGGACTTCCGGACGAAAGTCGTCGGTCGGGCCGCGCTGGTTCTCACCAAAGAAGAACATCGATGTCAGCGGAGCGATGCCGAGCTTCGCCACCGCCTCGCGCAGGTACAGCCGGGACTGGACCTCGGTCACCGTCTCCGCGCCGGGCCGGATCACGAACCGGTACGCGCCGCTAACCCGCCGCGAATCGAGCAAGGCATGGATGACGAGGTGGCTCGCCTTCGCACCGGGTCGCTCGATCCAGAACTGCTCGAAACGCGGAAACTCCTCGCCCTCGCGCTCTGCGGTGTCGATCGCGAGACCGCGCGCCGAGGCACCGTATCGCTGTCCCTTGCCCAGCGCTCGGAAATAGCTCGCGCCCAGGAACACAACCAGTTCGTCCTTGTAGGCGGGCGAATTGAGCGCGTAGTGGACGCGAAATCCAGCATGGCCGAGCCTCCCCAGCTGCGTTCGATCGAGCTTGTTCTTGCCGTAACTGAAGTCCGCCGTATTGAACCCGATCTCGCGAACTTCGGGGCCGACGACCTCGTGCACGCGTACCGGCTGTTCGAAGAAGCCGCCGAGATGGAAGAACTGCACCTCGAACGGCAGTTTCTCCGCGCGCCACAGCGAGCGGGCCGGATCGAAGCGGATGTCGCGCACCTGGTCGTAGCTCAGGTCCTTGAGCGCCTTCGGCAGCACGAACGACGGTTTCGCGTAAGGACGGCTCGCGCGTTCGCGTGCGATGCGATCGACGTCGGC
>Ga0105101_10001049_pt1 | contig 11961 bp, 6 predicted proteins | sample PPLLak21cMay2015_2_FD_87037 | JGI IMG/M metagenome (GOLD analysis project Ga0105101, IMG submission 87037) | Freshwater sediment microbial communities from Prairie Pothole Lake near Jamestown, North Dakota, USA - PPLs Lake P8 Core (1) Depth... | ecosystem: Environmental > Aquatic > Freshwater >...
AAGAAGAATTGTAGGGGAAACAGTAAAGGATATAAATACCATGTTTCCTCACTGGTTCTGTAAAAAATTTCATGAATTTAATGATAAGGAAAATGCATTGCCAATTGACCAGCATATGTTAATAGGATTAATAGCCCCGCGGCCTGTTTACGTCGGAAGTGCCGAACAGGACAAATGGGCAGATCCATATGGAGAATTCCTTTCAATCTATCATGCCGGCCCGGTGTATAAACTTTTTGGTTCAGAAATTATTGAAAAGGATACTTTACCTGAAATAAATAAGCCCCTTTGGGCAGGCAAGATAGGATATCATATACGGACAGGGAATCATGGAATAACAAGATTCGATTGGGAAAAATATATGGATTTCGCAGATTATCATTTTAGCAGAAAAGACAGGGAATGGAATTATGGTAAATATTGATCTGTTATAGTTTTGAATCATAGAATAAAACTTTCTCTATCTTTAAACGGCTTCCCTTTTTCAATTCTTTCAGGGATAATGTTACCGTATGTTTTCCTTCCGGAAGATTGTATCTGAAAGCAATTTCCATCTTTCGGGTACGGAAGTCATAGGGGAGTATTTCGGTCTCAGTTTTCATGCTGTCAATGTTCAATTCAATTTTCATGATCGTATCCGGCAGAGCCTCATCTTTCAATGCATTTCCATTGATTACAAAACCTACTCCTTCAAAATCAAAAGTGTAGCTGGTTTCTTTTCCTTTTTCAAGTGTTTTGCCTTCCCAGCCGAAATCAATCATATCCACGGGGTAATGACCTTCAAAAGATTTTTCATACCTGATTCTTTCCGGTGTCTGAAAGGCAATCCTGACTGAATCTTTAAGGATACTGCCATTATTGCGTTCAATCATTTGCAAAGCCTGATGGAAACTCATCTCATAGGCTTCTGTTAATGATATATTGGTATATTTAAAATCCATTCCTTCAACTTTATCGAGTCCCTGTTTCCAGGTTTCCGGGATATTAGAATAGCCGATGATAGTTCCCAAAATCCCAGCCGCATTTGAAGGATTGCAATCCGAATCCTGTCCGCAACGTGTACTGATGTCAATGGTCTTTGTAAAATCGCCATTCCCGTATAGCAGTCCAATCACAATATAGGCAGCATTGAGCTTAGCATCGATATTAAATACATTGAACACCCCCACCGGGCAACCCACTTCGGAAGTCCATTTTTTTTGTACCTCAAACCAGGTTTGCCTCCAGTCACCGGGATATTTTTCATACCAGGTTATTACGTCCTGAATACATTTATGGAAGTCGCTTTCGCCGGGTACTGGCTTCAGGGCTTCCTTTACGATCCATATTATATCATCCGATACAAAAGCCAGGGTATACATTGACGCTACGAATATTCCTCCATACCAGCCATCGCCGTAATTCATGATGTGACCAATCTTGTCGCATACTGCAGTGGCGGAATTGATCATTCCCGGGCACATTAATCCGGCGAAATCGGATTCTATTTGGAAGTCGATATCATCGGCATGCGGATTATTTTTCCAATGGCCCGACCGGGGTGGCAGAATTCCGTTTAATATATTGTACCGTGCAGCCTGATTGGCATGCCAGAGTGCATATTCAGCATTGGCAAAGGCCAGCGCATGCGATCTGGCCGGTGCATCCAATCCTTCTATTTCAAATACCCTGACAAAGGTCAGGTCCATGTAAATATCATCATACAAACCGGGTGACTGGGTATACCAGTAATAATAGCGTGTATCATCCCAGGGAATGGGGACATAATCCTGTATTATACTTCCCATATACCGGAACTCCGTGGGGCCGCCATAGGTCACTCCCATAACCTGGCCCGCCCATCCACCTTTAATTTTGTCCTGTAATTGTTGCTTTGAAATAGTAATCATGGAATCTTTCTGAGGCCAGGTTTCTTTCAAAGATATTTTACAGGAAAGAACTGTAAGGGCAGCCAGGATTAACCGAAACAAATACAGCGCGCGCTTTTTCATAGGAATAGTATCAAGGAATGGTTACATAAAGATAAATATAAATAGATTTTTATGCTTTCGATAGTTTTAAAATTACTTCAACTATTATAATTTCTTTTATTATGACGATTTATGAATATAGCAGACCTCTTGTAAAAAATAGTTTTCCAAACATCGGAAGTGTTAAACTATTTTAGTGTAACCCCGGGGAAAATTTAATGAATGCCATAAAACCTTTCGCAACGAGCACATGCCACAGATGAAACAACTCCTGCAGCATCGGATAGAGATCAGTTGCTCTACAGAAGTAACTTCTGAAGCTTACCGGGTAAATCATAAAGGATATACCGTAAATCATTCGTATCTTTAATAAGGATCAATTAAAAATGGAGAGAGTAGATACCCTGTCAGCCATCGCTTACCGTATTGGATTAAAAGAAAGTGCCAGGACAGAATCTGTGTACAAATGAAAATGAATATTAATAGTATAAAAATCGTATACGCATGAAAAATCTAATTATTCTATGCCTGAACCTGTTTCTGATCAACCCGGTTTATTGTCAGAAAAATGATCTCTCGGTTAAAGCCCTGCGAACCGAATATAAAATGAATCCGGTCGGAATAGATATAAAAGAACCCAGGCTCAGCTGGCAGATTCAAACGAACCAGCAAAATACACTGCAGACTGCATACGAGATCCGGGCTGCCGTAAGTATTGAAGAACTAAGTAAAAATAAAAATTATATGTGGCAAACCGGGAAAATTCCATCCGGTCAAAGTGTTCATGTGCGTTATGCAGGTAGAAAGATGCATTCATTTGAAAGGGTATACTGGCAGGTGAGAATTTGGGACAACTATAAGAGAGTCTCCGGCTGGAGTGCACCGGCCTTTTGGGAAATGGGTTTATTGGACAGTACGGATTGGGAATGCCTTTGGATAACTCCTGATCTTGAAGAATCAACTTCAACTTCACAACCCTGTCCTTATTTACGAAAGGAGTTTTTTATAAAAGGATCTGTTTCGGAAGCAAGGCTTTATATCAGCAGCCAGGGATTGTACCAGGCAGAAATCAACGGGAAAAGAGTTGGAAATCAGGAGTTCACACCCGGATGGACAAGTTACAACAACCGGATTCAGTATCAGACCTATGATATAACAGATTACCTTCGGGCATCGGATAACGCAATTGGTATTCTGCTTGGCGATGGCTGGTTCAGAGGGTATCTGGGCTGGGGGAATAACAGGAATGTGTATGGCGAGAAACTTGCTGTCATTGCCCAGATCAGGATAATATACAACGATGGCACCATCGCATATATATCCACCGATGAAAGCTGGAAATCCTCTACGGGCCCCATTCTGAAATCAGATATTTATAATGGAGAGACCTACGATGCCCGACTTGAACTAACCGGATGGAGCCTGCCCGGATTCGATGATAAAGGCTGGAAAGGAACAAAAATTACGGACACACCAAAGGCAATCCTGATTGCACCACAGGGACCTCCGGTATCAAAGATACAGGAACTGAAACCGATTAGGATTTCAAACACAGTCAGCAATTCCTACCTGGTGGATATGGGCCAGAACATGGTCGGATGGGTCAGCATAAAAGCCACCGGAACAGCAGGAGACAAAATAATAGTGAAACACGCTGAAGTGTTGGATAAAGAAGGGAATATTTACTGCGAAAATCTTCGTGCCGCCCAGCAAACCAATACCTATGTTCTCAAGGGCAAAGGAGAAGAAATTTTTGAACCTCATTTTACTTTTCAGGGATTCCGGTTTATTGAAATAACCGGGTATCCAGGTACCCTAACACCGGATAAAATAACTGGCATTGTAATCCATTCGGATATGGAATCCACGGGAGGTTTTTCATGTTCGGACTCACTGCTTAACCAATTGCAGCATAATATTGTCTGGGGACAAAAGGGTAATTTTCTGGATGTACCAACGGATTGTCCCCAGCGCGATGAGCGCCTGGGCTGGACGGGCGATGCCCAGGTATTTGCACCTACGGCTTGTTTCAACATGAACACAGCGTCGTTCTATACCAAATGGATGCGTGATCTGGCAGCGGATCAGAACGACAACGGCAGGGTTCCACATGTAATTCCCGCCGTTTTCGATGACGGAGGAGCCACAGGATGGGCCGATGCTGCTATAATAATACCATGGACCGTATACCTCAATTATGCGGATAGTAATATCCTTCACGTTCAATATCCCAGCATGAAAAAATGGTTAGGATACATGATTGACCGTGCAAGTAGTGATTATATCTGGCAGGAGGACTGGCACTTTGGTGACTGGCTTTCTTTCGATGATAATACACCCAGCTATATGGGAGCCTATACATCCACCGATCTGATTGCCACAGCCTATTTTGCCCATGCTGCTGATCTGATGGCAAAGATTGCATCAATTCTTGGTGAAAAAGAGGATAACAAGAATTTTCAGGCATTGAATGATAAGATAAAACAGGCCTTTCGGCAGGAATTTGTTACACCTAACGGTCGCTTGGTGGCCAGCACACAAACCGCCTATACCCTGGCACTGGCCTTTAACCTGATCGATTCATCACGGGTGGAAAAAGCGGCTGCCAATCTGGCCCTTGATGTAAAGAAATTTAATCATATAACCACCGGTTTTCTGGGAACTCCGTTGATTTGTCAGACACTCACGGAAAATGGTTATAATGATTTGGCTTACCGGTTAATGATGAGAAAAGACTATCCCTCCTGGTTATATCCTGTAACCATGGGTGCGACAACTATTTGGGAACGATGGGACGGAATGAGACCTGATTCCACTTTTCAGGACAAAGGCATGAATTCATTTAATCACTATGCATATGGTGCCATTGGGAAATGGATGGCTGAAGTAATTGCCGGGATCGGAATTGATATGGAGAACCCGGGGTATAAAAACATCCTTATAAATCCCCGACCGGGTGGCGGAATCACTCATGCAGAGGCCTATCATGAAAGTATGTTTGGCCGGGTTAGCTCAGGATGGAAAATTGCAAACGGAGAATTCATCCTCGATATTGCAATCCCGCCTAATACAACAGCTTCGGTGTATATTCCCGGGAATGCTTCGGAAACAACAATCAATAGTACTCCTTTGTCACAATTTAAAGAAGCCACATTATCGGCGGCAGATAAGTCAATCCTTACTATTGGATCGGGATTGTATCAAATAAAATACAAAGTAACGGATTAATCAAACAGAAATATTCTATGAAAAATGCGGTAGTTTTTTTGTTTGCCTTGCAGGTGTGCATGCATATTTCAGGACAACAGGAAATCCGGTTGCTGGTGCGCGGTGATGATATCGGCAGCTCCCACGCGGCAAACCTTGCATGCATTGATACATACCAAAAGGGGATTGTACGATCAGTTGAGATCATGGTCCCCTGCGCCTGGTTTGAAGAAGCCGTGGTAATGCTGAATCAGAACCCGGGGCTTGATGTCGGAATCCATCTGGTATTGACCAGCGAGTGGAATGTCTACAAATGGCGTCCGTTAACGCATTGTCTCAGCATTACCGATGAAGACGGCTATTTCTTTCCCATGGTTTGGCCCAATGAGAACTATCCTGAAAACCGCAGCCTCCTTCATGCCGACTGGAAAATTGAAGAGGTTGAAGCAGAACTTAGGGCGCAGATCGAGCTGGCGCTGAAAAAGATTCCCCGGATCTCGCATCTTTCCAACCACATGGGCTGGGAAAGAGCAGATCCGCAACTCACTGAACTTTACGACAGACTGCAAAAGGAATATCACCTCGAGTTGAAACCCGCTGCTGACAGCATTTCATGGCTGGGAAACTATGATAAGGCAGGCTCAACCGACAGTCAGGTAAAGGGATTCATTGAAAATCTGAAAAAGATGACTTCCGGGACATGGGTCTTTGTAGAACATCCGGCTTATGATCAGCCCGAAATGCAGGGGGTATTCCATACGGGTTATGATAATGTAGGAAAAGACAGGGATAATGTTACCCGGATTTTAATGAGTCCCAAGGTAAAAAAAGTTATTGCTGACAAGAAAATAACGCTTATAAGCTATAAGGATTTGTAACAGAATGCCCATGAACAGGAATTTCAATTTGTTGATCATATTATTGCTTACAGGTTGCGCGAAAACTACTGACAGGCAAATTTCTATTATACCCGTTCCACAGGAGATCATCCATCATAAAAGCACAAGTACATTGCATGTGCCCCTGTGCATCGCGGTTGGTGATTCGGAAATCCTGCCTTTTGTGGAAGTATTCCGTTCCAATTTAAAAAATCTCTATTTCATCCATTCAGCAATAGATAAAAATGGGATGCTGCAGATCAAAATTGATTCATCCATTGAATCAACAGAAGGATATAGGCTTACTATCCTTCATAACCGGATCCGGTTATCGGCAAAAACGCCTGAGGGTGCATTCTATGGCCTGCAAAGTCTGACACAAATGATGAATACTGCAACGGTAAATCACCGGCAATTGACATTGCCCAATTGTGAAATAACGGATAGCCCCAGGTTCCGTTACAGGGGAATGCATTTGGATGTAAGCCGGCACTTCTTTCCGGTTGACTTTATTAAAAAGTATATCGACATAATGGCCTTGTATAAGATCAATACCTTTCACTGGCATTTAACCGACGACCAGGGGTGGCGGATCGAAATAAAAAAACATCCCCGTCTTATGGAAACCGGAGCCTGGAGAAAAGGAACGGGAGCTGAGGAGTGGAATTATTTTGTTGAGCTGCCCGATCCAGATGGTGAAAAGTATGGAGGCTATTATACACAGGATGAGATCAGGGAAATTGTCGGATGCGCTTCAATACGGGGGATAACCATTATACCCGAAATCGAATTGCCGGGTCATTAGTGGGCCGCCCTGGCAGCCTATCCTGAGCTCTCCTGTTCAGGAAAAATATTTAAGAAACCGGAACATGTTGCCTGGGAATTTTCGGATCCCTATTGCTCCGGAAATGAGAAAACGTTCAGGTTTCTGGAAGATGTTTTTGATGAAGTGATCACTCTGTTTCCGGGAGAATATATTCATATCGGAGGGGATGAAGCCAAGAAAACACCCTGGGGAAAATGCCCCAAATGCCGCGCAACGATGAAAAAGATGGGGTTGAAAAACGTTGAGGAATTGCATAGTTATTTCATATGCAGAATTGAAAAATATCTCAATTCGAAGGGCAGAAAAATAATCGGATGGGATGAGATTCTCGAAGGCGGGCTTGCACCGAATGCAACCGTGATGTCATGGAGAGGAGAATCAGGAGGAATTGAAGCGGCCCTTTCAGATCACTGTGCTATTATGACTCCGGGCGAAGTTCTCTATTTCAACCGTTATCAGGATCTTGCAGAAATTGTCTATCAGGCTGAGGGCAGTTACCTGCCGCTAGAGGCAGTATATCATTATGAGCCTGTTCCCGATTCCTTGCCAGCAGCATATTACAATTATATACTGGGAGCTCAGGCCAACGTGTGGACCGAAAACCTGAAAACACCCGGTCAGGTGGAAAATATGGTACTGCCCCGCTTATGTGCATTGGCTGAACTGACCTGGAGTAATTCATCCGATAAGAACTATGACGATTTCCTGAGACGGCTTGGTTCTCATTACCGATTATGGGATCAAATGAAAATAAATTATCACATCCCCTATGTTTCAGGAATAGACAGAGAAATTAAATTTATAAATACGCTCACCTTTGAAATGGTAAACCCGATCAATACAGGCCGGATTTACTATACCCTGGACAACAGCAATCCGGATAACCGCTCTTTTTTGTATAATGGGAAACTTGAATTAAAAGAAAACACTATTGTGAAAGCCATGATTATACTTCCATCAGGAAAAACGGGGCCGGTTACCAAGGGAATTTGCCGGAAAGTTAAGCCATCGCCCGCCTTGAATGATATCAAAAAACTTACAAAGGGTATTGAATACGCCTATTTTGAAGCCAGACTTGATTCAATTGGCGGGATCAATAATTTAAGGGCCGTTAAATCCGGAACCGTTAATGCCATCAAAATCCCTGATTGGGTCAGAGAAGATTTCTGGGCAATGGAATTCAAGGGTTTTCTTAAAATTGACAGTACTGCAGTATATAAATTTTTCACAGACTCTGATGATGGAAGTCGCTTGTTTATTGACAATTCTTTGATTATAAATAACGACTCCATTCATGGCGTTCAGACCCGAACCGGCCAGATTGCCCTTGAAAAGGGATTTCACCGGATAAAGCTTCAGTTTTTCGAAGCAGCATTTGAACAGCATTTTGAAGCAGGAATGATGGGGATTGACAATCAAAAAATTACCCTGAATGACAAGGTATATCATTAATCGAATGAAGCGAAAAAAAATATTTAACAAATTCTAATGCAAATAATGATTCCCCGAATTTTATCTATAAATAATAATATCTTCCCGCTATGAAAATATTTTTTCTCACTTTTCTGGTCATTGTTTTAATTGGATGTAAACCCAACACATCTGTAAAAATCCCTGAAATCTCAAAACGCTTTTTTTCCGACAGCAGCTTTTGGAATCAACCCATTGCTGAAAATGTAAAAATTGATCCCCGTACCGGCTATTGGGTAAGTTTGCTCAAGCAGGAACCCACCGGGGAAAATTTTGGTGTTTCTTACCGGCAATGGACTATACCCGTGTATGAGGTAGACAGTATGACGCCGGTATATCAAATAAAAAACCACTATTTGTCGGAAGATGAAAAGAAAGGCTGGAATACCCAAAGAGACTCCTTTGGTCACGGACCCGGATTTGATTTTGTTCCTATCCCCGATGGTGCCACACCCGACGCACAAAGCGATGCCCATATCGTGCTGGTCGATTGGCAACGTATGATTGCCTGGGATATGTGGGGCCTGAAGAAAACCGCCACAGGAGATTTGGAATCGAATACCGGCATGACATATCCCCTCGATGGACCAGGTGTATTTGACAACAAAGCATTGGGAGCGGTAGACGGTGAAAGCATTCATTTTCATGGACCCAGTCGAGCCGCCGGGGTGCCGGCTATGGCCGGACTGATCATGTACGATGAGGTAATGAGCGGAAAGATCCGGCATAAACTATCCTGTGCCACCCGGTATGCCGCGTTTAAAGAATTTGTATATCCGGCTTGCTGGACAGACGGATTTTTCAAAGGGGGAATTCCAGAAGGAGCTGTCATTCAGCTGGATCCGGATCTTGATTTGACTCCCTTTCAATTGACAACCGAAGAGGCTGTTATTGTAAAAGCGCTGCAGGAATACGGAATGGTGATTGTTGATGTAGCGCAGGGACAGCCTATATATGCAGAAGGGCTTTGGGGACATCCCGGAAAATCATGGGAAGGAAAAGTAAGGGAATGGGATGGCGGCATCAACGATATTCCTTACGACCATTACCGGGTACTGTTGGTTGAAAATGCAGTATACAAGGGCGATGAACGTTCACTGCACAATAAATACTGGGAATAGCGATGAAAATAACTGAATTGATGTTTATATTTTTGAGCACGAACATAAATAAATCATTCCTATGAAAAACATATTCAACCTGCTCATTTTATTATATGCAATGAGTCCCATAGAGGCTCAAAATGCACTTCTTCCATTATGGGAAAATGGACAGATTCCGAATTATCAGAAATCAGACGAAAAGGAAGAAAGAGATACAACGGATATAGTCAGGATCAGTAATGTTCAGAATCCAGATATTGCTGTTTTTCTGCCTTCCGTAAAAAATGCTACAGGGCAGGCGGTTGTCATTTGTCCGGGAGGTGGATACTGGATTCTGGCCTATGATTGGGAAGGATCCGATATTGCCAAATGGTTGAATGCAAATGGCATCGCTGCAATTGTCTTAAAATACAGGTTACCGGTCTCCAAGAGCAATGTTGTACCGCATAAATCACCCCTGCTCGATGCTCAAAGAGCCATGCGGTTAGTCCGATATCATGCATTGGATTGGAATATTAATCCTGAAAAAATAGGGATTATGGGATTCTCAGCCGGAGGTCACCTTGCTTCCACGTTATCAACACATTTTGACCGGGGGATTCCAGAAAGCAAGGATCCGGTTGATCAAATGAGTTGCAGACCGGATTTTTCCATCCTTATATATCCCGTTATTTCTTTTACGGGTGATTATATCCATACAGGTTCCCGAATTGCCCTTATCGGTGAAAATCCTGATCCGGAGTTAATTACTTATTATTCAAATGAGTTACAGATAAAAGAAGACACACCCCCGGCATTTCTTATTCACTCAGGCGATGACACTGGTGTACCGGTTGAAAACAGTATTTCCTATTTTAGCGCACTAAGAGCCAGGAAAATCCCGGCTGAAATGCATATCTATCCTTATGGAGGGCATGGGTTCTCGCTGGCTATCGGAAAAGGATATCTGGCATCCTGGACAAACCGGTGTATCGATTGGATAAATAGTCTGAATTCGAAATAACTTCCCTGCAATAAAATACCGGAACAATTAGGGAAAATAGCAATCCATAGTCCTGCGGAAAAGGAATAATTTGTACGGATTTTTATTGAACCAATATAACTACAATCTGTATGATTAAGTTCCTGTTCAACTTAAGCCAGGCCATTATTGCGTTTGTTATCCTGTCGCAATGCGCTACCAGAGAAAATCATCAGCTTCTCTATAAAAACAAGGACTTGCCGGTAGAAAAACGGGTTGAGGATCTGCTGAAACGGATGACCCTTGATGAAAAGCTGGCGCAACTTCAATTTCAGGATGATACCAATGCGATCGGGGTTAATGGAATTGGATGTGTGGGATTTCTAAACAATGGTCTTCTTCCATCCGATGCCGCCAATGAAATAAATAAAATTCAGCAATTCCTGATCAGCAATACCCGTCTTGGAATTCCTGCCATTAAATCGGGGGAGGCCATTTTTGCATACATGGGTAACAAATCCACTGCTTTTCCACAGTCAATTGCACTGGCTAGCTCATGGGATACAAGTCTGATGACAAGGGTTGCTGAGGCTATTTCCGAAGAAGTCAGGGCCCGCGGCATCCGCCAGGTATTTGCTCCCGTGGTTAATATTGCAAGGGACTCCCGCTGGGGAAGAACGGGGGAAACCTTTGGGGAAGATCCATACCTGACCTCCCGCATGGGAGTTTCCTATGTTAAGGTATTTGAAAAAAAAGGTATTATAACAACACCCAAACATTTTGCTGCCAACATGGGGCTGGAAGGGCGGTTTGGGGCACCTGTGCATTTCAGCGAGCGGCTGTTGCGTGAGATTTATTTCCCCGGATTTAAAGCCTGCTTCCAGGAAGGAGGAGCAACATCGGTTATGATGGCTTACAATACACTGGATGGAATACCTTGTGCCACCCATGATTGGCTTATGAATGATCTGATCAAAGGCGAATGGGGTTTTAACGGATTCATCATTTCGGATGGGGATGCGCTTCCTATCATTTACAATGCTTTTGGTATTTACGGTACAAAGAAAGAAATATCAACCGCTGCTATCAACGCTGGCTGTGATATCTCAATATCATCTGCATCAGACGGATATTATGGTGAAATTCTGAAGGAAGCCGTTGAGGAAGGTCTGGTATCAGAGAAAAGAATTGACGATGCGGTCAGAAGGGTGCTCCGGCAGAAAATAAGAACCGGGCTTTTTGACAATCCATTTGCTGACCCTGATTATGCTAAAAAAATTACGGATTGTGCAGAACACAGAGCCCTGGCTCTTGAAGCTGCCCGTCAGGGTATTGTATTGGTAAAAAATAATAAAAATACACTTCCGTTGGGTAAGAACGTACAAAGCATAGCCCTGGTAGGTCCCATGGCTGACTGGCTTCTGATAAATCATTACGGTGGTTTTGGAAGGCATGAGGTTACCCTGCTGGAAGGATTAAAAAGTCAGTATCCCAGTATAAAGGTTGTGGCGGCAAAAGGAGCCGAAGTTTCCTATACGGCATTACC
>Ga0105101_10001052_pt1 | contig 11950 bp, 17 predicted proteins | sample PPLLak21cMay2015_2_FD_87037 | JGI IMG/M metagenome (GOLD analysis project Ga0105101, IMG submission 87037) | Freshwater sediment microbial communities from Prairie Pothole Lake near Jamestown, North Dakota, USA - PPLs Lake P8 Core (1) Depth... | ecosystem: Environmental > Aquatic > Freshwater >...
TAGTTTCGTCGTCAAGGTCAGTCCGACCGTTTTGCCGTCCTCTCTTTCCAGTCCTTGGCGAATCTCCGGCAAATTGCTATGCCCGGCCACGCCATAGGCCTTTAAGTTGTCCGCCGCCTCGGCGAACAGCGTGTGCACCTCGGCCTTGCGCCCGGCGCCTGACACGCCGGACTTGGCATCGTCGATCAGATGCTGAATATCCACCAGCCCTTGCTCGACGAGCGGCAGGAATCCAAGCTGCACCGCCGTCGGGTAGCAACCGGGGTTGGCAATGAGCCGCGCCTTTTTGATCTGCGCACGGTTCACTTCCGGCAAGCCGTAGACCGCCTCGGCGAGCAGCTCCGGGCAGGCATGCGGCATGCCGTACCACTGCTCCCAGAGCGCAGGATCCTTGAGACGGAAATCGGCGGCCAGGTCGATGAGCTTCACCCCGGCCGCGAGCAGCGCGCGCGCATGAGTCATGGCGACACCGTTGGGCGTGGCCGTGAACACCACGTCGCAAGCCGCCAGCGCCTTGGCGTCCGGCTCACCGAACGCAAGATCCACGTATCCGCGCAGGCTCGGGAACAGGTCGGAAACCTTTTTTCCCGCCTCGCCGCGCGAGGTGATGGCGTTGAGCTCCACCTGCGGGTGCTGGGCCAATAGCCGCAGCAGCTCCACGCCGGTGTAACCGGTACCGCCGATGATGCCGACCTTGATCATAAATTGTCTCTGCGCTCGCCCGGGTCGAGCAACTTGAGCCCCTTGAAGTAGCTGCGGTAGAAACCGCGGTCGCGCGTCAGCAGCCGGTTGCACTCGCTGGCGGCATGAGCACCGATGAAAAAATCCGCCGCGACGCGCGAACGTTTAACGCCGTTTTTACGGTAATGCCGCCAGGCACTGCCCGTCTTGATCGCTGCGCCCTGGTTGATCGGGTCAAAAGCGATTCCGAGGGTCTCCATGGTCTTGAGGTATTGACCTTCCTTCTCGAAGAAGGTCGCCGTTTCCGCCCACACCACTCGCACGCTACCACGGCGCCATCGGCAATACAGCGTCTCAGCGCGGCGGCCGACAGCGGCCCGAATTTTTGGTCTCCACCGAGAATATTCAGCGGGACATTGGTGTCGATTGCCGTAATCACGACTTGCAGCGCAACTCACGCATCAGCGCATCGGTGCCCCTGCCCAATTTCAGCATGCCGTAAACCTGCGCAACCGGGTCGTCAACGCTGGCCTTCACGGCCACAAGGCGGCCCTGCTCGTCGTGGAAATCCAGCACCGCACCGGGCTGGATACCCAGCTTTTTCCGCAAGGCCTTGGGAATGGTTACCTGTCCGCGTTCCGCCACTGTTGCCTTCACGTTCGCGTCCTTTCACGAGTAACACTACTTTAAAGTATGAAAATGCCAATGGCGAACGCTGAATACTGACGGCGGGAACCGACTCATTCCGGACGAAAGCGTTCCAGTGACAGGTCTGCGATAACCTTGTAATGCTTGGTATTGGCGGTGAGCAGGGGCATGCCATGGGTCACCGCCGTGGCGCCAATCAAGGCATCGGCAAGACGCAGGGCATGGCTGTGAAAGTGCTGCTCCAGGTAGAACATGGCCTTGTTCGAGATGACCTCATTGATCGGCAAGACCGGCGCACTCAGGGTTCGCAACGCGGCACGCAGAAGCTGCAACTCGCGCTTGCTGCGCAGGCCCTGCACCAACTCCATGTAAGTCACCACCGACAGCGCTGGCTCCTCAACCCGGTCAAGTGCCAGGGCGGCACGCAGGTTACCGCGCATGTACCAGATGAGGACATCCGTGTCGACCAGCATCAGTGCCGCCCGCTACGCAGGCGATCGAGATAGATGGCGACATCACGCGTTTCCTTGTTGTCCTTCCAGATACCGAACAACGGTAACTCCTGCGCTTTCTTCACCGCTTTCGGCGCCCTGCCAACCGGGACCAATCTGGCGCAAGACCGACCGCGGTGGGTAATGGTAATTTCCTCACCGCGCTCCACGGCTTCCAGCAGGCGTTTGGTCTGGGTGCGGAGTTCCTTCGCGGACGTTTTCATGGGCTCTTTCTCAAAGCACGCACTTATGAAGTACTCATTTCAGAGTACACACTTCACGGAGCCGGGTCAATGCCATTCACCGTCGACCCCGGCATATGTGGCTGATCATTTCCGCGCGAGGTAATGATTTTGAGCTCCACCTGCGGATGCCGGGCCGGCAGCCGCGGCAACTCCACGCCGGTGTAACCGGTACCGCCGACGATGCCGACTTTGATCATGTTTCCGGGTAGCAAGTGACGAGTAGTAAGGGAAACTGTCCTGTAGGGTGGTCAAACGGTACTTTGCCCACGAGGTTTGATTCGGAGCCCGCGTGGGCACGGCCAACGTGCCCACCCCACCGGAATTTCAGCTTTGCTCTTTTCCCTGCCGGAATAAAAAACGGGGCCCGTATGGGCCCCGTCAGGGTTACTGCGTGACACGGCGGCCGTAACCGCCGTGTGTTGTTGTAACTTAGAACGCTACGCGCGTGCCGAACGAGAACGCGCTGGCCTCACCGCCGGCGATCGGGGTATAGGTTTCGCCGTGGCCGTTGCCGCCGATACTGAAGGTGCCGGCGGTATCATTCGAGACCTTGGCATAGGTTACATAGACAATCGTGGTCTTGCTGAACGCGAAGTCATAGCCGACCGAGAGCTGGTTGGCGCCGTTGTCGGTTGCGGCATTGTCCGCCGCATCGGCCACGTAGTACTGGGCCTTGACGGTGTTCTTGCCCAGGAACTTGAAGGCCGCACCGACACCATAAGCGGCGCGATCCGCGCCGACCACACCGCCGATGCTGTTCGCCTGCTGGTACAGGGCGGCCAGGGTCACCGGCCCAATCGGGGCCTTGACGGCCAGACGGTAGCCGTCGGTGTCTTCAGTCGCGGTATCGGTGTTCCAATAGCCCACGCCGATGGTCACCGGCTTCAAGGCGATCTTGACGTTGGCATCGAAGCCGTTGTTGGTGTTGGTCAGAGAGTCATTCCCGAACCACTGCACCTTGAAGGTGACCGGACCGAGCTTCGGCGAGTTGTAGGTGACCGACTCGTTGTTGCGGCTGTCGGCTCCGGCGTAGTTGATGATGGCGCGCGACTCACCCAACTGCTCGCGGTAAAACAGGTCGGCAATGCCGCCCACGTCCTTCTGCGCGGAGTCCATGCGGCCGAGCAGCAACTGGCCAATCGACTTTTGCTCGATACCGGCGAAGTTGTTACGGTTGGAATTGACGGTGAGTGCCGCTTCCGTGTTGTCCACGAAAATTTCGAACTGCGCCAGGCCAGCCCAGCCGCCGCCCAAATCCTCTTTCGCCTTGATGCCGAAGCGCGAGCTGTTGTTCGCCACGTTCAAGGGATTGGTGACCTCGGCGGGTGGGGTCATGTCTACATCGGCGTAGTCCACCGACACGTGCGCCACGCCGTAGACCTTGACGTCGGCCTGGGAGATGCCCGCGGAAGCGGCGAGCGCGGCGCCAACCGCTACTGCTAGAAGCTTCTTGTTCATGTACTTCCTCCTGAATGAGATTGTTGTGTGGAAACGGTGCAGGCCCTCCTGCACCCGGACATCGGTTTGGAGCCCCACACTGCGTGGCATTTAACTACCGCATTGGCGGGATTGCAACAACAGATTTGCATATTAGCAACGACTGATTAAATCTGTTGCGAATGTGCAACAGGAAAATTTCTGGTATTTTTGTGGAGCGGCATTTGGTCGCGAATCAAACCATCGCGGCCATTAAGGTCGCTCCTACGGGGATATTTTGCAGCCTGGCAGGGTGTGGTCCACGCACCACCTGTATTTGACCAGCGACCCTACCCCACGGTATCGGGGATGCCAGTGTTTAACACGGAGGCCGAGAGAACGGGCAATTCTTGGATCAGCTTGCCGAACACGGATTATGCGCATAAGCTATGCGCATTGAAGCCCTGCTTCGTTCGTCCTGTCATCTCTGAAGATGGAGTATCGCTCATGCCCACATTGCCACGTAAACAGTCCGTCAACGTCAGCATCAACCGCGCGCTTCTGCGGGAAGCCCGGGCCATGCGCCTCAACCTGTCGAGAACGCTCGAAGAGCGGCTGGCGGAACTGACGCGGGATGCCGGGCGCGAGCAGTGGCTCAAGAAAAATCGTGAGGCGCTTGAGGATTACAATCAGCGCATCGAGCAGACAGGTGTATTCAGCGACGGACTGCGCCGGTTCTAACGTGAAGGGGCGAACCCGGGCCGCTCCTGCGACCGCCATGGATGGCGGAAGTGCGGGAAACGCAGGAGCAGTTTTTCCGCCGCAGCCTGCGCTCGTGGCATTAGTACGTCCCTGTACAGCCTAGGGCTTCATTTATGGCCCAGTTCGACGTTCATCGCAATCTCGATGCGCGGTCCCGGAATACCTTTCCTTACCTGTTGGACGTACAAACCGGCCTTCTCGACGTGCTCTCCACGCGCGTGGTCGTTCCTCTGGCACTTGCGGCCCTGGCAGGCAAACCGGCTGACCGGTTGAATCCAGTCTTCACCATCGAAGGGCACGAGGTAATCATGTCCACGCCGGAGCTGGCCGGCATTCCGGTGCGCACACTGGGCAAAAAAGTGGCCTCGCTCGCTAAACGGCGCACCGATATCATCGCCGCGCTCGATTTTTTAATAACCGGGGTGTGATCAGCCCTGTTTGTCCCTGTTCCCGCGCGGCCCGCCGCCGGGCAAAACAGCGACACTCATCCTCTCCCGAAAACCGGAACGGCCCGCACGAGGCGGGCCGTTTTAATTTGTGGCTGGGGGACTAGGATTCGAACCTAGATAAACAGAGTCAGAGGCTGTTGTCCTACCGTTAGACGATCCCCCAAAAAATCAGCAGCAAGGTATCAAGTAACAAGGACCGAGTTATTCAGGTATCCGGGTTATAGCGGCGGATCAGACCATGGAGCATTTTTGAGATTTCTATGGCTTCATGGATATACGTCATCGTCTTTTCTTGTTCCATGAACCCGGCTTCGGCACCGATATAAAGCTGGGTTCGGAGTTCGCCACAGGAACCTTTCGCGATCCATAGAAATCGTGAAAACTCCCGGGGCGAGTCCCGTTCATAACCCTCGGCGATATTCGACGGAACCGACAGCGCGGAACGGGTCACTTGATCGCGGTAACCGTAATCCCGGCAATCGCCGAGGCACCTGTAAAGTTCCACGCTCAAGCGGCAACTGCGCTTCCAAACATCCAGGCTTTCCAGGGCATCCATGCCTTGACCTTGATACTTGGTACTTGTCCCTTGCTACTATCGTTTTGAATATTGCGGACGCTTGCGCGCGCCGTGCAGGCCGACCTTCTTGCGATCGACCTCGCGTGCGTCGCGCGTGACGAAACCGGCCTTGCGCAGCGCCGGGCGCAGGGTTTCGTCGTACTCCATGAGGGCGCGGGTAATGCCGTGGCGGATGGCGCCGGCCTGGCCGCTGGGGCCGCCGCCGGCGACGTTCACGCTCACGTCGAACCGGTCCGTCATCTCGAGCAGCACGAACGGCGAACGCACCATCATGCGCGCGGTCTCGCGGCCGAAGTATTCGTCGACCGGGCGGCCGTTGACGACAATGGCGCCCTTGCCCTTCTTGAGGTACACGCGCGCGGTCGCGCACTTGCGACGGCCGGTGCCGTAGTTCGGGGGGGTTGCTGCTGCGCTTGCCTTGGCCATGCTTTTTCTACCTGTCGAAGTGGATCGGTGGGTTACGGCGCTTGGCGCCTAACCCACCCTGCATTGAATAAATAATTAAATTTTCAGAACCTTGGGCTGCTGCGCCTGGTGCTCGTGCTCGGCACCGGCGAACACCTTGAGTTTGGTGATCATGGCGCGCCCAAGCGGGCCCTTGGGCAACATGCCGCGCACCGCGGTCTCGATGATGCGCTCCGGATGACGTGCGAGAAGGTCCTTGAAGCTGACGGTCTTGAGACCGCTCTGGTAGCCAGAGTAGCTGTGGTAAACCTTCTTGTCGGCCTTGGCGCGTGTGACCGCCACCTTGCCGGCGTTGATCACGACGATGTAGTCGCCGTTGTCCACGTGCGGGGTGAAATCGGGCTTGTGCTTGCCGCGCAGACGGCGCGCGAGTTCCGTGGCCAGGCGGCCAAGAACCTTGTCAGTGGCATCGACCACATACCAGTCGCGCTTCACGGTTTCGGGTCTGGCCGAAACGGTGGTCTTGCCCATAATGGCTGTCATGACGGAATTCCTTGCAAACATGCCTCAAAAGAGCCGGGCATATTACCTAAAAGCAGGGGAAAGAGACAAGAGAAAAGAAAAAAGAAATTGGGCCAGTCGCCGCCTGTGCAGTCTGCCGGACAGCGAGTACCGGAGAATAAATCGGTCTTTCTCCTTTTCCCTTTTCCCTTTCCTCTGATTTTCAAAGGCAAAAAAAAGGGCGCGGTATGAACCACGCCCGAACCACCACTAGGAGGATGGAGGAGCCTTGCGGCATCCAGCTTGTCGGCGCTGGCTGCCAAAACCTTGGATAGGTAGATATGAGCAAATTTCACGCCAGCCTGAAACTTGCCGCTACCTGCTACTTCATCTAAATATAATTAAACACTAATATTCATATTGGCGTCAACATGAATCTTTTGTCGTCACTAGTTATGGTGGGTAGTCACTTACTCATAAACTATTAATAACAAACATATTTTAAAATACTGGCCGTTCTCTCGATGACGGGAGAATCAGCAGAAGCAGCTCTCCGGCCAGGCGTCTCGGCACGATCCTCATCAAGCATAGTTGGCGCTTCGGTGGGCGAGCGACAAAAAAACGCCGCAAGACCTGACGGATTGCGGCGGACGTCCTCGTAAAATTCCTTATCTCCCGGTTTGGCTGTCCAGAACCTGCCTCGTGAAGGTGGTGAGTCACGATCTGCCAGTCACCTCGCAATAGCTGCGTGTGGGGTCGACGTTTCAGATTTTCAGCCGCTCCACCGGCCGGCCAAGTACCAGGTGTTCCTCGATGATGGTGTCGATATCCTCTTTGCCCGCGTAGCGGTACCAGACTCCCTCCGGGTAAACCACGATGGTCGGGCCCTGCGCGCAGCGATCCAGGCACCCGGCCTGATTGATGCGCACCTGTCCCGGACCGGCGAGGCCAAGCGTCTTGACCCGTTCCTTGGCGTAGTCGCGCATGGCGACCGCACCCTTGTCGGCACAGCACGGCTTGCCGCCTTCGCGCTGGTTGATGCAGAAAAATACATGGTGGCGGTAATAAGCTTCGGACATGGTTTGAGTCACCACGGCGTGAAAGTAAAGTGAATGGAGATAGACTATCTCTTTTGCACGTAGCTGCCCATGCCCGATAGCGCCCAGCCCGATAATCGCTCCGCCACGCGCGCCGAACACATTCCCGTCCAGGCGCCGCTGCCGTCCATCGCGCCAATAACGATGCCTGGATTGGCGCAATGGACCATGCAAGCGGCAGACCGCTGCGTGTTGTGCGGCCTGTGCCTGCCGCATTGCCCGACCTACCGCAAGACCGGAGACGAGAACGAATCGCCACGCGGGCGCGTGGTGCTGATGCGCGCGCTGGCGAGCGGCGCCTTGCCGGCCAGCGAGCGGCTCGCCGCGCATCTGTCCCAATGTCTGGGCTGCCGCGCCTGCGAGCGCGTCTGTCCGTCCGGCGTGCGCTACGGCCAACTGATCGAGGCCGGACGCACGCTCCTTCACACCCAACGACCGGCGGCATGGCCGACACGTTTGGGTCTCGGTCTCAGCGCGCGTCCGCGCCTGCTGGAAGGAATCGGTGCCGCGCTGCGCGTTTACCAGCGCAGCGGGTTGCAACGTCTGGTTCGCGCCAGTGGCCTGTTGCGCTTGTTGCGCGTGCAACGTCTGGAATCGCTGCTGCCGGCACTGCCCGCGGCCCTGCCCCGGGATGCATTTCATCCTGCCGAGGGAGCGCGTCGCGGGCGCGTGGCACTGTTTCTTGGTTGCGTCGCGCGCGTGCTGGATGCGGAAACACTCGCGGCCGCGATCCGCCTGCTCACGCGTCTCGGCTTCGATGTCGTGATCCCGAACGCTCAAACCTGTTGCGGCGCGTTGCATCGCGAGGCGGGAAGACCTGAACAGGCGCATGCTCTCGCGCGCCTCAACCTCGATGCATTTCGCGCGGCCAGTGTCGATGCGGTCATCACGGTCGCGAGCGGCTGTGGCGCGGTGCTGGCCGACGCCGGCAGGGGTGACGAGTCCATGAGTGGGCCGCGCCGGGAACCGGCGGCCGAACACGCGAATGCAGGGCGTCGCGTCAGGATATTGGACATCCACCAGTTTCTGGCGGATATCGCGTTGCCCGAGTCCATGACGCTCGCGCCGCTGCCGGTGACCATCGCCGTGCAGGATCCGTGCAGCCTGCGCAATGCATTGCGCGCGGAGCAGACGGTGTATGCGCTGCTCGGTCGCATCCCGGCTGCGCGCATTGTGCCACTGGCGGAAAACCACCTGTGTTGCGGCGGCGCCGGCGCCTACCCGTTGCGGCAACCGGCGATGGCCGGGCTGCTGCGCGCGGATAAACTCGCGCACTTGCAACAACTCCAGCCGGCGGTGTTGGCCACCGCCAACCTCGGCTGCGCCTTGCACCTGAGTGCCGGCCTGCGCGCGCAGGGATTGCAAATCGAGGTCGTGCATCCGCTGGTGCTGTTCGAACGGCAGTTACGGCTGAAACCGACGTGACGATTCAGTGGTTCGGTGCGCAGGACGCACCCTACCTCAATTTTGCAGGGTGCGTCCTGCGCACCCCTGACGGTGTGTGCCACAGTCGATCGTCAGCGTGCAACCATGGCGCTTGTCAGCGCCACGAATCTTCCGGTAAGGTGAAGCCATGAACTCCCGCCCTTATTCGCCGATCGACCGGTTCATTCATGGTCTCGACCAGGCGTTGCGCACCACACTTGGGCCGGCGCCGGAACCGTCGCGTCCGAACCCGGCCACCGCGCACACCGAGGTCGAACTGACGGCCGCCGAACGCGAACTGGCCGGCCGGTTGATGCGCGTCAATCATGCCGGCGAAATCTCGGCGCAGGCGCTTTATCAGGGCCAGGCGCTGACCGCGCGCTTGCCGACGGTGCGCGGCAAGATGGAACAGGCGGCGGTCGAGGAGAACGATCACCTGGCCTGGACCGCGGAACGCATCCGCGAACTCGGCACGCACCCGAGCATCCTCGCGCCGTTCTGGTATGCCGGATCGTTCGCGATTGGCGCGCTCGCCGGCATCGCCGGCGACAAGTGGAGCCTCGGATTCGTGGCCGAGACCGAACACCAGGTGATCCGGCATCTCGACGCGCATCTCGCGCGCCTGCCGGAGCAGGACGTAAAAAGCCGTGCGATTCTCGAACTCATGCGCGATGACGAATCCCGTCACGCCACCACCGCGCTCGCCGCCGGTGGCGCGACCCTGCCCGAACCGGTCCGGCAACTCATGGCGCTGTCCTCGAAGGCCATGACCACGACCGCCTACTGGCTCTGAAATACAAAAGCCCCGTTGCCGGAGCAACGGGGCTTCAGGAAATAACAGACTGGCCGGAAGTATCAGTACGCGCCGAGATTGGCGCGGATATTCCTCTCCAGATTGCGCACCCAGTTGTTGTAGGTCTTGTGGATGACACCGGCGGCCTTGTCGTAATTAAGTTCCTGGCTGTCCTTATAGCCGATGCGCACGCTCTTCGAGTCGAAACGCACATCCAATACGGCGACATGCATCCTGCCCTTGCCGCCACTCTTGGTGTGCCTGGCCTGGAAATGTCCGGGGCCGATCTCGCGCGTCTCCCAGCCCTTGTCAAAAAGCGCCTTGCGCACCGCCTTTTTCACCGCCTCCGCGCTCTTTCCGGCCGGCACCTGAATCGGCTCAGGTGAATAGATTGGGGCAGTTCTGGCGGCGTGTGCCGGCAGCGCCAACAACGTGACAAACGGCAGGACAGCAAACAAACGAATGATGGCTCTCGACATGCTGATCTCCTCCTGATGGGTAGTCACGGGCATTTTTGCAAAATCATGCTACAAAAACGGCCCGCAGGGCAATAATCGCACTCAAGTGCGCGACGCCTGCTTGAGGAATGCGCGGTAAAATCCTTGCGGATAGAGCCCGCGTGACAGCAGTTTCCAGGCGACCATGCGGATGATGCGCAGGGTATCGAGATGACGGAAATAGCTGACGCGCGCGCCTGTCCGGTATATCGCCGCGATCGGCACCGTGACGCAGCGGTTACCGTGACGCGCGGCCTCGATGAGAATCTCGCTCTCGAACACGAAGCCATGCTGGCGATCATGCGAGACACTGACCTTGCGGAACAGCTCGGCCGGATAAACACGGAATCCCGATTGGCTGTCGTCGAGCCGCTGACCGCAGGCCCACGACAACCAGAATACGGCGGCGCGATTGGCGAAGTAGCGCAGTTTCGGAATGGCGCTACGGTCGGCGAGGCGCGCGCCGATCACGATGCTGCCCGGGTTCTGCTGCGCCGCCGCCACCAGGCGCGGAATATCTTCGGGCGCGTGCTGACCGTCGCCATCCAGGGTGACGACCGCGTCCACACCGGATTCCAGCGCGGCCTGCGCGCCGCGCCACAGGCTCGCGGCCTTGCCGAGGTTGTGGTCGTTGCGCAGCAACTGAACCGCCAAACCGTCGAGTGCCTGGGCGGTGCCGTCTACGGAACCATCATCCACGACAATCACCTGCGCGCAGCTCTTGAGCGCGCGCGCGGCGACGTCGCGGATGGTCGCGGCCTCGTTGTAGGCGGGAATGACGACGGCGAAGTTCTGCACGCGGTTATATTTTAACGGCTAAGATTCTTGGCCGCAGATGAACGCAGATTAAATTCGATGGAAGAATTCGTATTTTCAAGTTTGATCTGCGTTCATCTGTGGTTCCAACAATCTTATCAATCTACGCCATGCCGCCGTTGATGGAGATCACCTGCCCGGTGATATAACCGGCATCCGGCGAGGCGAGAAAGCCGACCAGCGCCGCCACTTCTTCAGGGGTGCCGGCACGCTTCACCGGCACCAGGACATCGATCTGCTCCTTGCTGAATGCCGCCTGCGCCATCGGCGTCTGCACGATGCCGGGCGCCACCACGTTCACGGTCACGCCGCGCGACGCCACTTCGAAAGCGAGTGACTTGGAGGCGCCGTGCAGTCCGGCCTTGGCGGCCGCGTAATTGGACTGGCCGCGATTGCCGATGACGCCGGCGATCGATGAAATACTGACGATGCGGCCCCAGCGGGTGCGCAACATCGGCAACAGCAGCGGCTGGGTGACGTGGTAGAAACCGTTGAGCGTCACGTCCACGACCTTGTGCCACTGCTCGAAGGTCATGCCGGCAAGCGGCGCATCGTCGTGGATACCGGCATTGTTGACCAGCACCTGGATGGGGCCGGCAGCGAGCAGGGTTTCCAGTGCGTGTGCGCTGGCCTTGCCGTCCGCCACGTCGAAGGCGGTGGTTTCCGCCGAACCGCCGGCGGCGCGGATCTCGCCGGCCACGACCTCGGCCTGCGCGCGGTTGCGATTGGCGTGCACGATGACATGCAGACCGTCGCGCGCCAGGCGTTCCGCGATGGCCGCGCCGATGCCGCCGCTGCCGCCCGTGACCAGCGCGCGTTTCATGCCACCGTTCTCGCCGCCAGCAGCCTGGCCGCCAACCGCCCGCTCAGCCCGGAGCGCGTACCGGAGCGTATTTCAAATTCATAAATGAACCCGCCGGCGTCGCCGCTCAGGCGGCGTGCGCTGACGCGCAGGTCTTCCGGCAGGGTTCCGAGATCATCGAGATCGAGTTTCAGGTCGCGCACGCTGGCAAGATACCCCATGGCCGGCGGTGTGTCAGTCGCGGATAAAAGACTACCGTGCAGCGCCATGGCCTGGGCGGCGTATTCAACGCCCGCGACCGCAGACAAGCGGCCGTCGCGGCGCAACGGGTTGTCCGCATCACGA
>Ga0105101_10001060_pt1 | contig 11895 bp, 6 predicted proteins | sample PPLLak21cMay2015_2_FD_87037 | JGI IMG/M metagenome (GOLD analysis project Ga0105101, IMG submission 87037) | Freshwater sediment microbial communities from Prairie Pothole Lake near Jamestown, North Dakota, USA - PPLs Lake P8 Core (1) Depth... | ecosystem: Environmental > Aquatic > Freshwater >...
AGCCATGACAGTTGAGTTATCTGTTCCCGTCCACCAGAAAGTTCCCTTATATGGTTTGCAGCGATGAAAATAAAAATAATCACAGCCAGCCAGTTTGAGTATCTGCGGCATCTGGGAGATATGACCAAAATTATCAGGCAGCCAGCCTATATCAGCCATTTTCCCGAAACGGCTCTGAAAATAACGCTGTCCTAAAAGGAAAGAACGTGTTATAGCTTCTCCCGATGACATGTTCATATCACCTTCGGTCCACATGCCTCCGATAAGCTCAAGACGTCCCTCTTTAACATATTTTTTTACCTGCTCAAGAAGCGGCGGATCAACCATCTCTACAAAATTGAATACCGCAGCCTGGCTCTGGAGCATTGTATAATCGGGGAACTCATCCATAAATGCAACTACCTGACGCAGGTTATCGTTGCACATCTGCATTGTTTCGGAATAGGTCCATAACCAGTTCATGTCCATGTGAGCATGACCTGCCACATGGATTGTATCTTTAATCTGAATGGGATTCTTCTTCTGTCCATAAACAGATGAAAAAGAACCTATTATCAGAGTAATCAGTAAAACGGAAATTAATTTTCTTTTCATTTCTTAATTTTTTCTCAATCCGGTTTTATTACTAATATGCGGGTGTCAGTCCGAGTGTAACTATCTCATTGGCACGAATATTTAACTTCACACTCTTACCGCTTACAGACGGATCAGCAGCAGTTGCCAGTGGAAGTTCCAAAATATTCAAACGCTGCGCGGATGATATATTTACAGGCAGCCTGAGGTTTACTGCAGCTGCTTTACCCTCAACCTCAGCAAGTCTCACGATAAGTTGTTTCCCATCCTCCGATTGTTTGATTCCTGAGATGATAACCCCCGGAGCATCAACCGAGAAGAATGAATCTTCTTCAGGACGTGTGGCGTGTGATTTAACCAGAGCCAGTGAGGGCGGTTCCGCTGCATATACCGGAACATTGAAATTATCGCCCTCTGCCCATACACCGTTCTTCCAGTCACCTTTATGCGGGAAAAGTGAATAGCTGATATTGAACTTTCCGAGATTCGGATAGATATCAGGATCACCTGCAGTTCTCATCAGTGTTAATCTAATATCACCACGGCTGTATGAGTGGCCATATTTGGATCTGTTCAACAGGGCAATACCAACATTTCCGTCAGTTACATCAACCCATTTCTGAGCCGGGACCTCCTGTCCGTCATCCGCCTCGGCCTTAATCCCGTAAGCATCTGCATGTCTCAGGTGAGAAGGGGCTTCCCTGCCATTGATCATTCCGTCGACAGGTCTTTCCACAACATCGAACGGAACCTGGGAATAAAACTCTGAATTCGGCATATTGACAGGAAATACTGCTCTTAACATCGGAGAATCCGTTGAATCGCTTCCTGTTTCGAGCCAGTGAACTTCCATATCATAATCGATCCTCGGATATGAACGGTAAAGGTATGTACGCTCAATAAACCTCGATTTACCCCACTTTTTAACTGTCTCTATGCAAGCCCTGACAGGACCTGTTTCAATAACCTTTACACTCACAACATTTGTTACATCTTCCTGTCTGACAAACTTGTTTATTACCCAGGATTTCATACCACCTTTTTTATCTTCAAGGTATATCCTCAGATTGTTAAGCTGTCCGCCCTCCCTGACAAATTCTTTATTTGTACGTTTATCAAACAGGCTGGTGATCCCGCCTGTCTTCATATCAAACTTCACAATAAAGAAATCCGTTTCGAAAGTATTATTGCTGAATGATATTGCATTCCTGTACTCACCCGGATTGGTCATATCGATATAAAATGTCTTATACCCGCCGGCTGGCATATTATCAACTACAAATTCCACTCTTGAGGTAAATCCCGGAGGTGTCGATTTTGACCAGACAATCTGACCCGGATAGCTCTTACCTGAACCGTCGCGAACCAAAACGGTTGCAAGGTTTCCGTTTGAGTCGGGTTGTTTACTTTTATATGAAGCTGAGAGAAAATTCTCATTTTCAGCTTGCCCTTTTACAGGAGGTTTTGATTTATCAACCGGTGTAAAATTCTTTCCGTAATAGTTGGCGCCCCATGTAGCAACTTTCACCGAAACCGGTTCTGCATGCGAATACACGGTGGCTTCAACCAGGGATTTCCGGCCATACGGTTGCAGGTTATAGGCAACCACCGGTTGTCCCAGACCTTCCCGGAACCTGACCTCATCGGCCATTTTCCGGAAAGCATTATTACGTAATTCGGTTGATTGGCGAAGCACTTCGCTGTAACGTGCAACAGCCTCCCTGTTAGCTTCATAAATTGCTGATCCGGGCAGGATATCATGGAACTCATTAAATGCAACGGTCTGCCACAGATCATTAAGTTCGGCTGAAGGATACCTGTCGCCATTAAGCCAGCGGAGAGTATTGAAAAACTCGCTCGCAAAAAGAGAATTTTCACTATTCCTGTTACCTTCCTTTATCCCGGCAACATTTGAATAACAGCCCTCAAATATAAATTGCATCTCACCCCGGTGTGTCGGACGGCCTTCCATTTCCTTTGATACTTTCCTGAAAAAATCGGCTGCTGTGGTGAATTTTACAGATGCGTATCCGGGAGTTTTATCAAGCTGGTGCACCATTTCAATATTTGCCCGGGTCGGTCCTCCTCCATGGTCACCTACTCCTGTAATATGAAGTATCCTGCGTTTATCCGGAGAGAATTTATTTACCTCATCCTTAAGCTCTGCAGTTATATTTCCATTATATGTATCATTGGCATAACAAAGTACTTTTGAGGAATCGGGGGCTATCCACCAGAAAGTGCCGACGTATGGTTTAGTACGGTGAAAATAAAAATAGTCACACCCTGCCAGTTTAAGTATCTGCGGCATTTGTGAAATATGACCAAAATTGTCAGGCAGCCAGCCGATATTTGCCATTTTCCCGAACCGGCTCTGAAAATATCGCTGCCCGAGAAGGAATGAGCGTGTTATTGCTTCTCCCGATGAGAGGTTCATGTCACCCTCTGTCCACATTCCTCCTGCCAGTTCAAGACGTCCCTCCTTTATATATTTTTTTACCTGCCCCAGAAGCGGAGGATCGACCATTTCCACAAAGTTGTAGACAGAGGCCTGGCTCTGCAGCATTGTATAATCAGGGAACTCCTCCATAAATGCAACCGCCTGACGGAGGTTATCATTGCACATCTGCATTGTTTCGGAATATGTCCAGAGCCAGTTCATATCCATATGGGCATGACCAACCACATGTATTGTATCCACTGCCTGGACTTTCTTTCCTGTGACCTTCTTCTTTTGTCCGTAAACGGCTGAATTAATGCCAATTACAAATAATATCAGAACCAATAATGTTAGTTTTCTTTTCATGGTTTGCTTATTTTCAGGTTTTTGTTCAGTATATTTTAAAAGTTATTAGTTATTGGTTATTAGTTATTGGTTAATATTCAATTATTTATCAGTCAAATTCACGGATGGTTTCGAACATTGCCATGATATTTTCCGGAGGAACATCCGGTAAGATATTATGAACTGTATTAAAGACGAATCCCCCGTCCTTTGAGAAGATCTCAATATTATGCCTTACATGATCTTTTACCTGCTGTGGAGTAGCCCTGTTAAGAATGCTTTGTGTATTCACTCCTCCTCCCCAGAAGGTAACCTCTTTACCAAATTCACTTTTCAGCTTTTCCGGTTCCATATTGAAAGCGTTGATCTGCACCGGATTAAGAATTTCAAACCCCGCTTCAATCAATCCGGGAATGAGCTCGTAAATACCACCGCAGACATGAAGCATTGTGTGTGCTGTAGTATTTGCTTTTACATAATCGCACATAACTTTATGTCGCGGCCTGAAGAATTCATTATAAATCTCGGGGGGCATAAAAGGCCCTGTATTGGTCCCAAGGTCATCCCCGAATTTCACCACTTCAACAATATCTCCAACAGCACTACAGATCTTCGAAAGAAAATCCATATGTCTATCAAGGAGTACATCAAGAAGCTTGTTTACATTGACAGGGTCCATATACAGGTCCATCAGAAAATTATCGATTCTCCTGAGAAATGTACCCCATTCAAATAAATTACAACCCACACCGATCAGCAGAGCCCTGTCAGTTTTAGATCTCTCTTCGGTAATAGTTTCTCTGAGCAGCTTCCAGAAGTCCTTCTCATCCATCCTGTCATATGGCGGAAAGCCGAAACCTCCCCAACTGACTCTTGACATATCATACCCGATATTATTATAATTACCTGGGTATCCATCCACATATGGGAAAATAAGCTGGTCGAAGAAAGTGGCTCCCGCCGGCATTTTTCCGATAAATTCACCTGTAGGACCTGCTGCAAGCCAGCTGCCATCAGGTTGTTTTTCCGGATTGAACCATTTGGGATATAGCCCCGGCACTCCTTTGATCAGCTCAAGCTTGTGCCAGTAACTTCCGAAATTGTTGAAGAATCTCCCTATGTCGAGAACATCAATCTTAAAAAGATCCAGAAGTTCCATTTCAGGCTGTGTAACCTCCTGAATAACATCATAAACATGATTTTTCAGTCTGAGTCCCAGGTATTTAATCAGATTATGATATGCAACTGCTGATATTCCTGAGCTTGGAGTAGCACCAAGGTCTACTGGGATCCTGTCAGGCTGCCTGTGATTTATGGCTGCCAGGAGTCGTTCTCTGGAGTTCATTGAATGCTATGTTTGAAATTCAGTGTTATATCCCGGGAAATAGTGTTCTTTTCTTTTATTAAGATTGATGTTCCCGTCATCTCTATTTTATCAACTCCCTTATAATCTCCGGGAATTTTTGCCAGAAATGCTGTAAAGGATTTATTTATGATTTCATCTGCATCAATAAAATCATAAATATTCTGTCCGAATATTTTCCCTTTTTCTGCAAGTACCGGAAACGGCTCATGCAATCCTGTGGTTCCGAATTCCATTCCGAATGCAGCTGGTTCTCCATCGGCCATGGAACGCCAGAAATTGATCCATGGATATTCTTCTGTTTTCCAAATATATCCGAGCATAAGATTTTTACCCGGGTTACAGGCAGTAACCCATCCATACTTTTCATTCTGATCATATAAAAATGAGCATACCCGTGGCCATTCGATCATAAATTGCCGTAAGTTGATCTTATCTCCGCCATGATTTGCATCAGGCCATATTAAAACGGGTTCTTCCTGGTTTAAACTGCCGTCCTCCTTATTTTCATAACCTTTTCCTGCATTAACGTCAAAAAGTGTTGATCTGTCGAGAAATGGAGGAGCAATAGTTACGTGCTGAACTATGTTGAACATCCGGCCATATTTGTTCAGATTTTTAATTTCTTCTTTTACAAATATAACCGATTCATTTTCAGGCATTTCTATTGTTCTTTTCAATTGCAGTCCTCCCATTGGAAGGCTGCATATCATGGAACAGGTTATCATGCCATTGATTGTCCGTGGTTCGGCGAGATTTGTCCAGGTAACGGTATTAACTTCCCCATGATGTTTGAATCCATTAGCTTTCTCATTTTCTGACGGAGGGCCCCACCTGTCAAAACATAAAAAATGACCCATAAAATCAGGCATTGTGGAATCCTTAATCCGCCAGTTTAATGGATTCAGAGGTAATTCCTTCAGATGAAAATCAGGGTAGGATCCACCGTTCAGATTCACTTCAAGAAAAGCTTTGCTGTTTTCAATTTTCATAACAGTATTATTTGAAGTATCATTTTGAACTTTAAGTGATTTGCCGGTTTCAGCTTCAGATAGTATCCTTGTCTTTCTATGCTGACATGAAATCATCGCAAAAAGGAACATAAACAATATACAGAAATACGTAAGAGCGAAATGTTTAGATTCGCTGAAAATGTGCACATTACAGGTATTTCTCATAATCATTCACAAGAAGGTGAAGCGGTTTAACATCTTCCTTTATTTCCGGGAATCTTCCGATCTTATCATAGAACCTGTTGTCATTGGCATCGTCATTTACCATGCTGACTTCACCAATAAGGACTCTTCCCTTTCCTTTTTCGCCGTAAAACCTGTGGTACAGTCGGGATTTCAGACATATACTTTGACCCGGCTTCATAATAAGAGGCTCCCCTGCCTTAACGGTTGTCAGGACTCCGTCAATACTCACAGTTACAGGTTCCTGAGACAGCTTGTCATCAGCAGTGGCATTATAAAGTTCCATGACAAGGTTACCTCCTCCTCTGTTGATAATATCTTCGGTTTTGTTCCAGTGAAAATGCATGGGCGTCTCCTGCAGTTCATCTGCGACCATTATTTTCTCACAATACATCTTGTCTTTTTTATCCCAGTTACCATTCCGGATTGTAAAGAGTGATAAACCAACCTTATTAAAGTCTCCACTGCCGAAATCGGTTATATCCCATCCCAGCTTGTTGTCAATTATCTCCGAGCACTTTTCATACTTCCCTTTCCAATCTTCGGGTTTCCATGATGCCCAGACGGGAAGCATGAATTTATTTTCGGCAAAGAATTTCTCCAGCCCGGTAATGATCGAGTTCACTTCACTTCTTTTCATAATCTATCTGTTTTAATAAGTTATTAACGATTGATATCTGGATAAATATTTCAAATAAAACATAACGGTATTTTAATATCCCGATTAACAAATTTTATAATTAACTGATCTCTTCAACTCTGTCAGAAATATCCGTACAATTTACGAATAAATCTTCTTCGCTATTTCAGATTATCCGGTAAAATACCCCAGCTGGTTACAGGTTCTGGGCCCATCTCCAGCAATAATGATCCTCCTTTTAACAATTCTGAGGCGCGGAAACAAAAAGAGTTCAGTTCATTACCATTTAGCCAGGCTTTCCGGACATAGATGTTTTTCCTTGAGCTGCCTCTGGCTTCAATCACAAACTTTTCTCCACGACCAAATTCTTTAAGCAGATCGATTTCGGTTTTTGTAAAAAGAGGACTGGCTATTTCATAAACCGGATCAACCCTACATCCTCCGTCAGTCTGGAACAAGCCGATGGCTGCCATAAGGAACCATGCACTCATCTGGCCCTGGTCCTCATCACCAAGGTAAGCATTCGCAATACCCGATCCGTAATAACGGTCGATTATCGACCTTGTCCATTTCTGAGTAAGCCATGGTTTTCCGGCCCAATTGAACAGGAACGAGAAATGCATCGACTGCTGGTTACCCTGGACAACAGGATAATCCCAGTACTGGTCATTTGGAGCATTGTATCTCCATTTTTCGCTCTGATTAAATCCCCATTCCAGCCTTTCAATGAACCGGTCCTTTCCAATGAACTCAGCCAGCGCAGGTACATCCTGGGGAACGAAAAATGTCATCTGCCATGCATTTGCCTCAACGTAGTGCCTGTTGGCTCCCGACCTGAAAGGATCGAAATCTTTTTCCCATGAACCATCACTACGTCTCAGATGACAATAACCGTTCACATGGTTTATTGCATTACGCCACCAGTAACCACGGTCGTTAAACTTTTTATACTCATTGGTTTTACCTAATGATTTAGCCATCTGCCCGACCGTCCAGTCGTCGAATGAGTATTCCATGCTGTTTGAGAAACGGCCCTTATCAACCGGAACATACTTATACTTAAGATAAGGCACAAGATTCCTGTTCCCTGCAAAACCATTAAAAACTTTCTGAGCTGGAGTGGTCTGCATCTTTATAATCGCCTCCAGTGCCTTTTCAGCATCAAATGTTCGGATACCCATCTGGTATGCACTTACGATAAGAGGGATTTCATGCTCGGCTACCATCACAGGGATGTAATTCATTCCTGCCGGTCCCTTTGCCAGCCAGCCATTTGCATCATACATGGCAAGCTGCGAGTTTACCCACCGGTTACTCCATTCCGGTGTCACAAGATTCCAGAACTGGTTCAGGTTCCAGAACGTATTCCAGAATGCGTCACATCCGAGAGCTACATGATCGGGATCCTCTAGTTTCCTTAGCTTCTTATCGGTGGAAATCCATTCCCCGTTAACATCCGAAAAGATATTGCGGCTGCATACAGCACGGTAAAAATTTGTATAAAAGCGCACCTTTTCGATCCTGTCGTCAGTGGTGATAACGACCCTGCCGAAGAGATCATTCCATGTCGTAATATTGTTATTCCTTACTGCATCGAAGCTCCAGCCGAAGGGATCACTGATTTCAGTTTTTAGATTAAGACCTGCATTGGAAATGCTTACATAAGAGGTCCCTGAACGAACCTGAACAACCGGATGCTTACGTGTATCAAATTCCAGGAAGATCCCGGCTTCTGCTGCTGCATCTGTTGTAAATGAATTACCATACTTAATTGTATCATTTAACCAGCTTCCCATTTTTTCAAATGGCTGATCAAACTCCAGAACAAAGTGAACAGTATAATCCTGGTGAGCATCATTGCTCCATACCCTTGGTGCCAGCTGGTGACAGAATCCCTCGATCCGGTTTTTATTTATTTCCTTTACCTCTATTTCTTTTAACTCATATCTGTTTTCTGACGGAACTTTAAAATCGATCAGGATCCTTGAACTGTCTCTTTTCTCAGGGAATGTAAAGCGCATGAAGCCGCATCGTGTGGTCGAAGTGATCTCTGCCGTGATATCATAATCAATAAGATCGGCTTTATAATATCCTGTAGGAGCCTCTTCTGTTCGCTTGTTTATATCAGAACGATAACCTTCTTCATTCATGAGCTCATCACCCATTCTGGTTATCAGGTTACCGTTGGAAGCAAAAATGCCAAGACCCCCGAGGGTCCATTCATGAATATGGCTGAAAGTGCCAATACTTTCAAATGAAGGATCATAACCTGCCTGCCAGCCGGAATTCTGATTATCGGGACTAAGCTTGACCATACTGAACGGCATCCATGGACCCGGTGCTATCATCCATCTGGAATGTGCGGTCCCGATGCGGGTATCTACATAATCTGCAAGAGTCTGATCTTTCTGCTTTGAACGATTCACAGATCCTTCTTCAAGTAACTCGCCGTCAGCATATATTTTATATTTGCTTTTTTTACTACGGTTCACCGCCGGCATCGGCACCTCAAACTGATAAAGACCCGATTCAACCGTCTCTTCAAAAATCGTTTCATCATCAAGATCCACGGTAATAACCGGTGATCCGCCAAGATGAACTGCAGTTACAAGAAGAGGCTGAACATTTTCCTCACCCCTTTTCAGTTCATATTGAGCTGGATAGACTTCTTTAATAAAAACTTCCCCAGGAGAAATCAGGGTTACGCCGGCAGGCCCTTCCATATGCACTTCATCAAACATTATCCACGATCCTTCCAGAATGGTTAAAGTGATAATGTTACCTCCTTTTTTTATGGTTCCCGGCTTTAAAGAAATTTCAATTAACCGGTGTGTGGCATTACTGAGATCACCCTTCAGGGATGCTGTATCAGTAACCGGTTCATTAAGCCTGGGGTGTACTTGCTTCTCAATCTGGTGTTCATCCATAACCAGTTGAAATTTATGATCATCTTCATTAATGCTGACCTTTAGCAGCGGAGAAAACTTTTTTGAGAAATCCAGAAGATTAATGACCAGTTTCCAGTTTCCCCTCTTTGCCGAAGCCGGTATATCTTCTATCCCGAACAGAATATTAGTCTGGTGTGTCCGCCATCCCGATGTCGGCCAGGTTCCTCCCCATGTATCAACCGGACCAGGAATAACATACGGGAACGATTCATCAGCTTTTGAATGACCTATGATAAAATACTTATCCTCAAAACCAAAATCTCCGGCAAGGAACTGTCTAAAACTGCCCGGACCCAGTGCCAGATCAGCTGATGAGTGATCAGCTATTCCCATGCTCCAGATTATATTTTTGTCGTGGCTGCAGGATACAATTGACAGCAGCATTAATAGGCCCGGAATAATTATCTTATTTCTCATTTTGCTTTTTTTGATAGATTTTAAAAAAATATATTCCTGGTCAGGTATATCCGTCTCCCATGGTGTTCCCCAATCCCAGATCATATCGCCGTTCCCCCTTAATATAACCGTGAGCATATCGCCGGCACAAAATGCCATATACTGCATTTGGAAAATCAACCATAAAAACAACGAGTAAAAACAGGTAAAAACAAATAGATTTCCCCATCATTTATCAGAAGATTTTACCCCACTCCTTATTAGGTTCAGGACCCATTATCAGGACAAGAGAACCACCGTCAACAATGTCTTTAAATCTTATCCTTACGCTGGTGAGAGGTTTATTATTCAGTGTTGCGGACTGGATGTAAATATTTTCTTTTGAATTATTCCGGGCTTCTATAACAAACTCCGGTCCTTTATAATATTTGCCATCGAGCTTGATAGTTATTTTATTGAACAAAGGGCTGGTAAGGTTTACCATCGGAACTGTCTCGCAGCCTCCTTCCATTTCGAACAAACCCATTGCAGAATTAACAAACCATGCTCCCATTTGTCCCTCATCTTCATCTCCCTCCCATCCATGGTAGGGTGTTGAACCATAGTAAGTTTCAAGAATTGCCCTGGTATATTTTTGTGTCAGCCAGGGTTTCCCCGAATAATTAAATAAATATGGCGACTGCATATTTACCTGGTTCCCCATATTTATGTAATATTCCACAGCTTCAGGCTGATACCTGTCAAAAGCATGCGCGGCAAACCGGTGGCTGACTGATTTCTCAAACCCTTCTTCAAGCCTGTTGTTGAAGAGATCTTTCCCAATCATACTGATCAGTCCGGGTATATCATGAGGCACATATAAAGTGTACTGCCACCCGTTACCTTCGACAAAATGTTCTCCTGAAAATGGATTATAGCCTTTCATCCACTGACCTGAAGAATCTTTCGGCACAACATATTTCACATCCGGATTAAAAATGTTCTTCCAGTTCTCCGATCTTTTAATCAGATATTTAAAATCGTTTTTCTTCCCCAGTGCTTTTGCCATCTGAGCCACACAAAAATCATCAAAGGCATAATCCATTGTCCTGCTTGCTGCATCCACCTCAAAAGGGACATACCCCTTTTTAACATATACATCAAGGAATTCATTTCCTGCCAGACCCGAACATGGTAATAATTGTCTGCCCTGCTCGGATACTGTATGATGTACTGCCTGATAAGCTTCATCGATATTGTAGTTCCTGATCCCTTTCTGAAAAGCTCCGGTAATCATTGCAATTTCATGCGACACCTCCATGATACCCGTATATTCGATACCTGTAGGACCAACGCTTGTCCAGCCGTTTTTCCTGAATAGTTCAAGCTGTGTCTCAATATAGTTTTCCATTATATCCGGAGATACCAGCGACCAGGTTGTATTCAGGTCCCAGAATGAATTCCAGAATGAATCGCCGCCATAAATATCCTGGCCTTCAGGCAGCTGCTGAACTTTCTCACACGGATCCATATATCTGCCATCCACATCGTTCCATGTCTGCTTGGCGGCATAACAGCGGTAAAGATTAGTGTAGAATTTCATTTTATCCTCGTCGGTACCACCTTCAACCTTAACCTTACTTAACAATTTATCCCAGATTTCCCGTGTTTTGTCCTTCACTGCCTTGAAGTCCCAGCCATAACCATCCAGTTCTGTTTTAAGATTAAGTCTGGCCTGATCGATACTGACAAGAGAAATACCTGATTTAACCATGACAATATCACCTGCGTTGGTTTTATAGGTAACATAGGCCCCAATATCGTCTTTACCTGAGATCTTATCTATATTCTTTTGAAGCTTCCCTTCATTCCACCCATTAAACGAATTAAAATGAGTATCGAATTTTAATACGAAATTGCGTGTATATTCATTCCAGCTGCTTTTGCCAATCAAACAAGTAGCATAACCCTCAATTTCAGTAACACACGCTCTCCTTATTTCAGCGTCTTTGACT
>Ga0105101_10001061_pt1 | contig 11893 bp, 19 predicted proteins | sample PPLLak21cMay2015_2_FD_87037 | JGI IMG/M metagenome (GOLD analysis project Ga0105101, IMG submission 87037) | Freshwater sediment microbial communities from Prairie Pothole Lake near Jamestown, North Dakota, USA - PPLs Lake P8 Core (1) Depth... | ecosystem: Environmental > Aquatic > Freshwater >...
CCCCCGTCGTGATTCCCCGTCGTGATTTGACAGGAAACGCCGTTTCGTTTAACTTAATCGGGCCTCCCGTTCAGCCAGCGTAGCTCAGTCGGTAGAGCAGCTGATTCGTAATCAGCAGGTCGGTGGTTCGAGCCCACTCGCTGGCTCCATTCATTCTTCCCATATAAAACATAAAGTCAGAGTTTTAGGGCCTTATCGGGGCCTCGTCAACTTTGCCTGTGCTTGCCCCGAATTGCCCACATTTGGCTTCCAATGTGGCACAAATGTGGCACAAGTGCGGAGCGCGCCAATAAGAATTTTGGGAGAAAATCTTCGGCGATTATGCAAATAGATCTGCAATGGGGTTCCGGACTCCGGATCCAAAGGTCGTTGACGGGCGCGGGAGACATCAGCCCTGCTAAGGGCCGCCATGACGACCAATGAATCCGACAAACCAGGTTGGAGCGTTCGCCGGATCACCAAACCAACCCCAGTCGTTCAGGGTCTCGATGAAGGACTCGCGGTCGTAGCACTCGTAATAGAGCGGATTCAGTCCCGAGGCGAAGTATCCGAGCGCGTCTGCAACGTCGAAGATCTCTTCGGCGGTCTCTAGCCCGGCTATGATGGCCCCGAGTGGCCCGCCGAAATCCGGAAGCCACCCCGAGCACCAGTACACTGTGCCCTTGTACTCCATCGCATACGGCGATTCAAACCGAACCTGAAGGTCGCGAGCGGCGGCCCGCCACGCACGCGCCATCCGCCCTTTCGCAACCGCTTCTCGATCACCGCTCATCTTGTCGGCAATGCTGGGTACAGCAGTTGAGCGGCCGTCTGATAGGAACTTGCTTTTTCGGCCGTGCGAGGCCCCCTCGCTTGACGTACAGGATTGATCCGTCCCATCACGGACTGAGGATAGGTCTGTCGCCGGCAGTTGTCAAGAACGCGAAATCGGGAAGGCTTTAGCCCCGCGCGGCCGATTTTCAGCGGGGGCTGCGGGGATAGATTGACCCGTGATTTCATCCATCTGGCAGGCGGAGGTTCGAATCCTCTCAGGCACGCCACGTTTTCCCCCCTGTCGCTTAATGCCTTGACTCCCATCTGTCGCCGGCAATATCATCAGCCCATGATGGGGAGGGTAGATTTCGAGACTGAGGCCGGCGATTTCAGGCCGAGCGCAAAAAGGAAATTCCAATCGTAAATCCCACCGAAGAACAATTTGTAAACACATTTGTCCGGACGAATCGGCGTGAGCGGTGTTTATTCGAATTAAGTTCGCCTAAAAGGCGGGGCCACTTTCTTAGTCGTCTTTGCCACGACTATGAAACTGTTTTTGATGAACGCTACCTCGTAGAGCTCGCAAAACCGAACTCAGATGCCGAAGCAGTCGAAAGGGTCCTGACAGCGAACGGAGCGGGTAAAATGTGCTATGTAATATCGTCTCGCGAAGAGGTTGACGGAAAAGAAGTAAACCTACGTGAAGCGCTTCGCCTCTGCGTAGGATACGGTTTTCCTTCCGTATTAATCTGCACTCCTTCACTTGCCTTCTATGAGGGTGAACAGTATCAGGGTCCACCGCCAAGATTCATACTCAGGAAGAAATGAACGTTATCATCGGTTGAGGGGCAATGATGAATGCTATAAGAACGGAAAAGAAGAAATCGATCTACGAAATCTACGACGTGCCCTATGATGACATTATGGTCGATGGCGTTTCGTTCGATGAACTCTTAGATTCAATGATCCCGGGAAGAGGGATCAAAGGCCTCGTTCCCGCAAAGTCCGGTCGGCTTATTGACAAGGGGGCGCTTTAATGACGCGCAAGAAAGGTAAATCCTATCAACTAGAGGCGGATAATGGATCGCATCACAGCTGAGCGCTCGACGATACTCCGCGGGCTTGTGGGATCAACGGTTCACGGCCTGAACGTGAACGACGGGATCGAGGACCGCGATGAGATGGGGGTGTGTATCGAGCCGCTCGAGGCGGCTCTGACGCTCGGGGCTCCCTTCGAGCAATTTATCTACCGGTCGGCCGCCGAACGCGCGGGGCGCCACGATGCGCGGAGCATGGCCGGTGATCTCGATCTGACCATCTACAGCCTCCGTAAATGGATGCGTTTGGCGCTCAAGGGGAACCCGACGATCCTCCTCCTGCTGTTCACTCCGGATGATCAGTTAGTACACTGCGACCGGCTCGGATCGGAGTTGCGCGCGCTGACCCCAATTATCATTTCGCGGCGGGTCCAGGGGCCCTATCTCGGCTACCTGCAGGCGCAAAAGCAGCGCCTGACGGGCGAACGTGGCCAGAAGAATGTCCACAGGCCGGAACTCGAAGAGATGTACGGCTTCGACACCAAGTACGCGATGCACATGCTGCGACTGGGATTCCAGGGCGTCGAGCTGCTGACCACGGGGCGCTTGAGCCTTCCGATGCGAGAGCCGGAACGCTCTTTCCTGTTGAACGTGCGGCGGGGCAAGATCAGCGAGCAGGAGTGCCTGACGCGAGCAGGCGAGCTGGAACAAGAGCTGGGCGATTTAGCCACCACAAGCTCGCTGCCTGAGGAACCGGACGAAGCACGCATCGAGAAATGGGTGATCGATGCCTATCGGAGCCGCTGGAGCGTGTGAACGCGCCATGAGCGGAGTTTTAAAGTATTGCGCGCTTGCTAAGCCGTCGGCCTACGAAATCGTAAGGCGGCAGACGACCTTTTGGGACCTGCGGCAGGACGGCAAGGTCGTCCGCATCCACTTTGCCGGCAAAGAGGAATTCGGGTTCGTTGAGCCCTGCGCCCCTTCCTTCTCCGTCGTCGAGGAGCACGCACTTCTCATCGATTACCAATATGCTTGGGAGAGCATCTATCTTGCGGGTGCAGTAGCCACCTTTGATCAGGTCCTCGGTCACCTCGTGCAGGCGATCGAGGCGCGGGTCGAAGGGTGGCGTTCTGCAACCCACTATTTCAATACGTTCGGCGCCCGGCGCATCCTACGCGACGGCTACGGGCAATTGGTCCACGCCCCTCCTCCGATCGCTGAGACCTGCCAGGCTCTGCTTCGAGGTGCTGAGGCGCAATTCACCTCTCTCCCTAGCGGACCCTCCCGCTGGCCTCGACAGGCGTTCATCGCCGGCAGGAATTTTGTGGTGGCGAAGTCTTTCCGCATAGAGGACGTCACATAACCATGCGTTGGATGGGGAAGGTAAAATTAGAGCCTGAGGCCGGCGCTTGCCTCCGGCCAATAGGGAGCAAAGACTTGACACAAATCCGAGAATACGACGTAGTGCGGGTGATCAGACTCCGAACGAAGAACCGCACGATTAGCGGGTCGGCCGGAGTTACGCGACCTCCCAGAGTTGGCGACATTGCGACCGTCGTTCATGAATACATCCCCGAGAATCCTACGGCACCGGTTATCGTTGAGAACGTGGGTGAGGATGGGATGACAATCTGGATCGCTGACTTTGAGAGGGATGAAATAGAATTAGTGGTTTCGGCGCCGAGTTCAAGTGGACCCGCTGAGAGGAATAGGATATGAGTTCCAAACAATGCGCGGTTAGCTGGACAGTCAGGAACCGACCGTGCTGAAAGACTGGCACCGAGGCGACATCTTCTCTGCCCTCGAGGCCCGTGGTTGGCACGACCCTAGTCGCGAACCCGACGACTGCTACTATGTCGGGGAGTCTTACATGTTCAGCAAGGCCGACCGCCGATTGCATGTGGCATTTGTCGCGGATATCGGGACCGGCTTCTCGACGGAGAAGTCTCTCGAAGAGGTTGTGGCAACGCTCGATGGAGTAACGGACCGGGCGGAGCTTTGGCTGTCGCGCCGTCAAGATGGCAAATGGCGCACGGCGCTCAGAGAATGGGTAGACCACATTGCGCGAATCGACGGCGCCGCTTAACACGAGAATGAAGCAGACGAGCTCTTTTGAATCGTCTCAGGAACGCCACTCATTTCTCATTTATTCCTGCGAGTGAGTCACGGACCATGATGCCAAGCGATGATTGGAGACGGCAAGGTCAGGAGAAATACCTCAGGGGTGTTATTCTCGTTCATCGACCCTACAGGCAAAACCAACATAATCCGGACTGGGACCACGACCATTGTGAATTGTGTGGGTCGAAATTTGCTCTTGATTTGAGCGGTCCCGATATTCTAAAAGAGGGATACGCAACAGAGGACGACTACTATTGGATTTGCCCCGTCTGTTATGAAGATTTCCGCGCCGAGTTCGAGTGGACCGTCAAAGAAGAAATGAAGTGAGCGCCGAGGGGATTCCTTTGCTCGACAATTCAGCAGGTCGGAGGTTCGAGCCCTCTCGCTGGCTCCACTCCAGTTTCCCCATAAGCGGCAGCCGATCCAATCACTTATAGGCCCGGATCGTCCTGTCCCGATTCCCAATTTAATACGCCGTCTTAAGCCGCCTTAAGCCATTCTGGGGGAAAAGTGGACAAAAGGTGGACAAGAAAGACGCCCTGGAGGAGGAGCCCTGGCCGGACTCAGGGCTTACCAACCCGATCCGCCGCCCTCCGCTGTCCCGGCCTCCGAATCTCAGTTCTTGACTCTCGTCTCTGGCGGGGCTACTCTCTTTTTATGAGGGGGAGGATTGCTTTTGAGTTCGCGGCCAGCGCTTTCACGCCGAGCGCAAAAAGGAAATTCCTATCAAAATCGCTCTGCCCTCGATCGGGTGGAATCTCCATCGCCATTGACCAAGAACAAAATGCAGAGTTAATGTCCTAGTCCTGCTCGACACAGGGGAACAGGAGGCTGAAATGCATGGGTCTGGCGGGCCCCAGGGTTGGCGTCTTCTGAATGTCTCGGAGGGAGAAGCGGAAATCACAGCCAACGGAATAGCGCCATTGGAGGTATTTCGCGAACCTGGGTATGGTGAATGGTCCTTTGACATCGTTAGCGTTGAGCTTGCAGCGGAACAGACGCCTCGTATCCAATCACTCGGCGCTCGCGGCGAGTTTCTGATAACTGGGTTGGTTGACTGGGAGTTCCCGACCGGCTGGCCCGAAGAACATGACGAAACGATCGATGGGCCTAAGGTTCCCAGCCTGTGGTCCCTGACAGTCGCTGGGATTGAGTTCGAGGTTGAACGCCAAGATGCGCCTCATTTGGTGCTTGCACGTGGGATGTGGCTCAGCCTGCGAGTCTCTCACTTGACGCTCTGGTGGGGCGAAGACGAGGCCGTTCCTTACTATCGTGAGATCGGGTCTAGACGCGTCATTCAGCGAATTGTTGATCATCTACGGAACTCAAGCTGTCGGTCCATGTGGGTGAGCAAGGAGTGCGAATCTCCAGAAATCTGGGTGCTCCGAGTTCGACCGAGCGACTTCGAGTGCGCGCAGAAGGTCGTGCCTTCCAATATTAAAGAGGAATAACAAGAAAACAGAAGATCGAGGGTGTTGTCGCTGCTGAAAACCTCCTACCGGCGCTGCGAGAAGGACTTGCTCCTCGCGGTTGCCTCCTCCTTATTAGAACACGCCGCTCCGCCCCTCGGGCAGGAGCCCCCCAATGCGCACGTGACCTGCCCCCCTCACAGGGATCCAGTCCATGTGCTAGGATCAATCTGGATCAAGGGAGGTTGATATGGCCAGGCAACGGTTTAATCCGGATCCAAAGGTCGAAGGTTCGAATCCTCTCGGGCACGCCATCTGATTTCCGCAAGAAGTTGATTCGGCCCGTCGTTCTGGCTCGGATTAAAGTGGACGGAAAGCGGACAGGATTTCTAAAGATAGGCCCGTAACGAATTGTCCCGCATACAGATAGAGCCGCAACGGGCATGATTCGTCATCAGCAGGTCGGAGGTTCGATCCCTCTCGCTGGCTCCATTAAATCCTCTCTGGGGTCTCAAGAAAATCAGCGCGTTGCACGCTCCTCGTGAGGAAAAGGGCTTTCAGCGTGCTTAAGCAGTTTTAAGTCGTTTTCAGCGCTCAACTCGACACAAACTCGACAAGCAATTAAATGCCACCTCTCGCCCTGTTGACTATGACAGGCGGGTGACGATATCATCATTTCATTATGGGGAGGGTTGATTTCGAGCCTGAGGCTGGCGCTTTCATGCCGCGTTCGAAAAACAGATTCCTATCATTAAAGCATCTCACGCAAAACGAGGGGGGATGAGAGATGTTGAAACAGGTGAAATCTCAAGAAGAACTGAATGAGTTGAAACAGATATGTTGGGACGACTCTCAGTTTAAAGTGGGGAAAATAACTGTCGGTGGCCAAAAAGAATTCCCGGAAGGAATACATTACTCGGGTTACGAAAGACCAAATTTCCATTTGCTGTATGGCATTGATTCGGGGCCAAAGGAATATCTGGAGTTAGTTTTAGTCGGTTGTGGTTACCTGGAAAGTTATTTGATTGAAAGCATGTATGTGAACGGAACCATCTCGACCTTATCCAATGTGACACTTAAGGAATTTAAGGGAAGGGATACGGCACAATGCTGTGCGCTTCTTTATGAATACCACGATCTGGAATATGAGGAAGCAAAATCGTTCTTTAAGTGAAAGAATATCCAGTCAGGATGTTTTGGGGATGGACCGCTTGAAATTGCTATGAAGACAATCGACGTTCTGTCCGCTTACATGGAAATGGAGTTTGGCTCGGCCGTGCGCGCTTGCGCTCAGCTCAAGACCCTAATTAACGACGCCCTCGATCATGGCGAGTGGCACGAGGAATTTGATATCGCCGTCAAGAAGGGCGAACTGGATCATTACGAATGCGACGAACTCTGGGACGCTGTCAGGCGGGGCTATCCGGAATCCATGCAACGGTTGGAAAGGAATGTGGTGAGCGTCAGGAGCTATTTCGAATCCTCTCTGGGTGAAGGCATGCGGATCGAGTGGCTCGTCGCGGATGACGAATCCGTCATCGTTACCGAGGGCCTCCATGTGGCGCGGTTCGTCGATGGCTCCTTGCTCTGGGTGACAGAGCAAATCTCGTTAGGCGGGATCCACCTGACCTCCATTATCGACGGAGAGGTCTTTGGCGAATGGTATTGTCCTTCGTCCGAAGCGGATGATTGGTGTCCCCTCTGGCTCGCCTTCGCCGATGGCGCTCTATTGGAGGGCGAGGAGATACATTGGAATTTGCCCGATGCTGACTCTACGCCTATGACCACTAATCGGGCCTCCGGCAGGTCGTTCTGGTCAAGATTCTCAGGGGCCCTAAGGTCAAAGTGGACAAAAAGAGGACGAGTTATCAAAAAGTAGTTCGCTAAATAATTGTCCCGCTTTCAATTAGGGCCGCAACGAGCACGATTCGTAATCAGCAGGTCGGAGGTTCGATCCCTCTCGCTGGCTCCACTGATTCCCTGGCTTAAGCACAAGGCAATCCAACCATTTGCCAGGCAGAAATTCCCAAGCCCAGTTCATTCATATCTGCGCCATTCTAAGCCGCTTTAAGCCGTTTATGGGAATAAAGTGGACAAAAAGTGGACAGATAAGGGGGATGAAAGCAGAAGTGTTGCCTCTTACTGCAACTGTCATTTCCTTGACACCACTCGGCGGTCGGAATATGGTCACTTTATATGGATATTCAGTATCTCCAAATCAATCGGCCCTATAGCTTTACCTCGCCTTTCATGGAGCGGGAATTCGTCGCTCTCATTTATTCGGCGGACGAGAACATTTCGGATGAAGAGCGAAATGCCCTGAGCGGTCAGATCGTTATTTCCGGATGCCGATATGCTGTCTGCGCGGGATACAAGGGCTCATCTTGGGACGACTCGATCGATATTGCGGATATAGAGCGTAATGGGGGCGAAGTTCGTGACGAAAACCTCGTGATGACCACATGGCATGACGATGAATCCCTGGAAGATATCGTCTTCTTTTTTCTAAACAACACCAGCTTCGATAGCTTCACGGCTGAGCGGTTTGTCGTTCTCCTTGTCGGCGAAGACGGATCATGCCTTGATCAGATTCGACGGGAGATAGAGAAGCAGTCAACGCCGCAACGGGGGTGATCCGTGATCAGCAGGTCGGAGGTTCGATCCCTCTCGCTGGCTCCAGTAATTTCCCTCTGTTGTCTCAAGAACATCAGCGAGTTGCACGCTCTTCGTAGTAAACAGTGCTTTCAGTCGGATTGAGTTTTATTAAGCCGTTTTCAGCGCTCAACTCGACACAAACTCGACAAGCAATAAAATGCCACCTCTCGCCCTGTTGACTATGACAGGCGGGTGACGATATCATCATTTCACGATGGGGAAAGCAGATTCTGGGCCTCTCGCGGAACTGCGCTCTTGGGCGGCGCGGTTCGCGCTCTTATAGGTCGGGTCGAAGGGCAAACGACTTTTCCTGTACTTGCCCTGCTTGCCTGCCTATTCCCGTTCATGTGGCACAAATGTGCCATAAGCGGAAATCTGCCGAGCCGCTTGATGGAGACTTAGCGGATTATTGACATATTCTTAACAACTTGGAGCTTCACAGAGATTATAATTTCCTTGAAGAATGCAGGAATAGGGGAGGCGGCCATGAAAATTGGACAGCCAGTCAGGAACAGAATCGGTATCATTACGGTTTTAGTCCTTGCCTGCTGCGCCTTGCTCCAGTCAACGTGTGCCTTGGCGCTACATCGAGAAGGAAGCCAGATAAATGAGAAAACCTCCGTGAACAAAGGCGCCGAAGTGGTCGTCACCCTGATCGAAGGCTTCCGGAGGGGCGAGCTCGTCGGCGTCGGGGCCGGTGGGTTAATCCTCGCGATGGAAAGCGGGATCGACGGCCTTCGGAGTCAAGCTCATCCTGAGAACCGCTTCACCCTGTCCCTTTCTGATATTCAGAGCGTCCGGATCATCAAGAAGATGCGGACGGTGAACGCCGGACTGATCGGAGCGTTGGTAGGCATACCGATTGGCGTCGTAGCCGCGAAAGTATCGGGCGTCGAGGCAGATGATCTGAACGACGCGATCGGAAAGGGATCGTTATTCCTTTTTGGCGGCATGTTAGCCGGAGCAGCAGCCTCGATCCTCCTGGCCGACCCGCTTGCCAAGGACGAGACCTACGTTCTTCGGGGAAAATCCCAAGAAGAGATCGAAAAGATCCTCGTCCAGCTCAAGAAGCGGGCGCGGATCGAGAACTAAAACCGGGATACCGTTCGACTCCGGAGCCAAAGGTCGAGGGTTCGAATCCTCTCAGGCACGCTATTTGAAAGCCGAAAGTCAAGTTCCTATCGGCGGCCGGCGATTTTACGCCGAGCGCAAAAAGGAAATTCCTATCGTAGACCTGGGACCCGTGACAGGACATCCTTCGAGTTCCTGAGAGAGATCGAGTTCACCGTAAGCGGATACGAAGACCGAGCACAAGCCATAAGGCTGAAGGCGTACACGGTCAGGAGAACAGAAAGGATCGAACCAGCAGGTGCAGGCGACGTTTGACAGCGCGCCTGACCTGCGGCGTTGGGTCTTTGACATCTTTATAACCAGAGTGATAATCTCTAATCATGTTAGCGGGGGGATACATGCTGACACGAGAGGACGTCGGTTTCGTTGCAACCGGGAAGCTCTGAGGTGAAAGATGGAGGTAACCGATTGAAATGAAAGGCGTTAGAAGAAATGATAGGAAAAAAAAGAGACTTCTTATACGGAAAGAGACAGTCTGTATTTCCAGAATTATACAGACTGTATAATCATTGTTAGGCACTTATGACCTGGATAGTAACCGTTTCATTGATCGCGGTTTTTACAGGCGCCTTCTTTTGGTGGGCTAATAGCCAAACCAAGAAGCAACACGCTGCATTTACTAGGGATGACGTTGTTAAGGCCATTGAGAGTGTTTTTACAAATGACTCTCATGATGAATGGGATTTATTTCTTGCCTGGCCCATCAAGGATCCACCTCTCGAGTCTGTAAGGCAAAAGTGTCTTTTAATTTGCAGGGAACATGCGGGCAAGGAAAAGGGCAAAGACATTGAAACTGCGGGCGAATCCAAGTTGCGGTTAATTCTTGACGAGCTTACAAGGCGTGCCTAACAAGTCGTTCCAGCCGGCGCCGCCACCAACCGGCGGCGCGGCTGAACTCGTTCGTTAGGCCACTACGAGCGCGCATGGCATTTACCAACGTCACCAGAGAGCCGGCGACTGACGGCAGTTTGTATCGTTGTCCGTGTTGCGGTTCACGCACACTCCGTGAGCGTGGCGCTTTTGAGATGTGCCCGGTTTGTTGGTGGGAGGATGACGGTCAGGACGACCATGATGCAGGCGAGGTTCGCGGCGGTCCAAACGGTGAGTTGAGTCTGACACAGGCTCGCGAGCATTTTCAGCGCATTGGTGCTTCCGACGCCCGGTTTGTTTCGAGTGTTCGGAGGCCACGACCGGAGGAGATTTGAGTATGACGATGTTGTGGCCTAACCAGAGCGCTGCAGCGAACCGCCGCCCCGCTGGGCAGTCGGACGGTTCGGGTAATTTGGCAGCGATTGTTGCAGCCGACCGGGCGTTTCCGGCGGCGGTCGCTGAGCTTGGTCGTTAGGTGCCTAAGGAATCGACATGACTAACTCAACGAGATCGAACATCATCGAGTTGCTCAAACTAATCTCTTCCACACCTGCCCAGCTCGAATATAAGAAGAACGTTCCTATTGCGGACGTGCGAGCCGAGTTGATTTGTATGTGGTTCGACGATCTCTATCATCCAGAAACCGAATGGTTTCAATCTGCTTTTCAACCGAATGAGTGCGCCGTTCTTAAAGAATTTAATGACTTCTATGAAGCGCAACTCAAGAAGCTCCCGAAGACTTTTGATGAATTGAGTAAATCATCTGCCTGGCAGGCCGTTCAGGCAAAAGCCTCGCAGGCTCTTGCAGGAATGTCGTGAACTGGGCACCTAACAAATCATTGCAGCGGACGCGGGCGTGCCCATTCCAGTTTAAAGTCATGAAGCGCTGCGGTTTGGCCCGCGCCGCTGAATTCATCCGTTGGGCGGACGCCTTCGGCATAAAAATACTCTACTAAACGAGAGGATAAAAATATGAACTGTGCAATGCCAATAAAATCAGTATCTCCTGACAAGAAAAGAGACAATATATTTTTCCGTGAAATTACCAAAGAATATAAAAGGTTATCAATTCAAACTGATTCTGAAGAAAAGATACAAGAAATACTTCTTTCATTTCTAAGCAAATGTGTTGACCCAATTGATATTCTTGTTAAAGTTCATTCAGGTGAATATACAGAAGAAGATGAAATAATATGGGAGTATTACGTGGGAAGTGCATATAAGGAAGAATTATTACGGGAAATCACAAAGTTTCATAATAGTATTTATCATGATGGAAACTTTCAGTTTTTAGTTAAGAATCAAAAAACACAAGAACATATTTGTTTAGATGATCATGGAATTCTATTTTTATATATGAATAAATTTGAAGAAATAATGAACCTACTAAAAGGTTTCTTAGAAGTTAATTCATTTTCTGAATATATTATGGCAGGTGGACATTATCATTATAGTTTTAAAGATTCAGAAAAGTATTTAGAAGAACTGATTAAGCAACTTAAATTAACAGAAGGATAACGCCCAACAACTGCTTCAACCTGACTCACGGGACAAGCCCGTTCGCAGGTTAAGCAAATGTTCGGCGGCTCAGGGAGGGCTGTTTGCAGCAGGGAAGCATGGGGCAGCGAGTCGCGCAGTGAAGGAATATCCTTTGCTAAGCGGCTGGCCGGGCTGAAGGGCATCTGATCAATAATTTGGGACAACCCAAAGGGTGAGCACAATCTGCGCACGATTGATTTTGCACCCCACCTAAATACATTTAATATCAGCAAGTTGAGACTCTAGGCCAGTTGGTTCGTAATCAGCAGGTCGGAGGTTCGATCCCTCTCGCTGGCTCTCCCATATTCCCCAAGAAAATCAGTCATTTAGGGTCGAACTCTGCACCGCCCTGCTGTCAATCGGAATCCCTCAAGAAAG
>Ga0105101_10001063_pt1 | contig 11876 bp, 4 predicted proteins | sample PPLLak21cMay2015_2_FD_87037 | JGI IMG/M metagenome (GOLD analysis project Ga0105101, IMG submission 87037) | Freshwater sediment microbial communities from Prairie Pothole Lake near Jamestown, North Dakota, USA - PPLs Lake P8 Core (1) Depth... | ecosystem: Environmental > Aquatic > Freshwater >...
CTACTCCTAATGTCTTCGCGATTTCATGAACATTATTGGTAGTTGTCCGTGATGTATCAACACCTGGAATCTCGAGGACCTTTGAAAGATTTGATACGTCGGTTCGTATCACCCATTCTCCGATTTCTTCGGTTACCAACACTCGTTTGATGTCAGGAACGCCCTTAACATGGAAGGCCGGTATTTTGGTGAGTAGGCGTTTCAATGTGTCAGCTTTCTTGGGCTTGATTTGAACAGCGTCGTCTTTGATTTTGACGGTTGCATTCTGAATCTGCAGTCTGTTTTCAAGTTCTTCCATGGTTATTGCCCTATCTTCCATCATGGACCTGTTTAACTCAACAACTATCTCCTCTCGCACTGTGTCCTGATAGATTGCTGAAGCCAGATTCTCTAGGCTAGTGTAAATCACATTGCGTGCTATTTCCACTGCACTTGCCTGTTTTTTTCTATGCTCTCCATCTAAGTAAATGGTCATAATTGGCGTAGAAGGGATTCTTCGAGCATCAACTATTTCGATTAATCTTGGCAATCCTAATGTCACGTTTTGTTCCTTGACTCCGGCATAGTGGAATGTCCTGAGCGTCATCTGCGTTCCTGGCTCCCCTATGGACTGTGCAGCAACTATGCCCACGGCCTCTCCGGGCTCCATTAAAGCGCGATTGTACTGTTCGGCAGTCCCAGAAGTTGCTTTGTCAATGCCCTTTTTACCGAGTTTGCTTTTAGCCAAATTCTGTTTGAGCTGGTCGACAAGTATTGGTGTGAGTTGTTCCTCAACAGCCGTTAAATGTTTTTTAATGTAATCGGCTGATGCGGGCTCAGCTTTTTCTTCTCCGATTTTTATTTGATCAATGAGTCTGCTGACGTTTACCGCTTTTCCGTGATCGCTTTTCGCAGGATCTACTCCGTCTTCGCCGTACATGAATTGGATTATATCTCCAGCGGAGTTTCTGACTGTGCTGTCATACTCCAAACGGATATGTTCTAAGGCATTAATGAGACGACGCTGCATGTAACCGCTTTGCTGTGTCCTTACGGCGGTGTCGACCAAACCTTCTCTGCCGCCCATGGCGTGGAAAAAGAACTCGATCGCATCTAGACCTGATTGATATGAAGCATAGACGAAACCTCTTGCCCTCGGACTTGGGTCGCCGTCCTCGAAATGCGGCAAAGCGCGTCCCGAGTAACCTCTCATTATACGCTTTCCTCGCACCGATTGCTGACCCACACACGCGGCCATCTGACCGATGTTGAGACTGGATCCTCTGGCGCCCGTTCGAGTCATAACAATGCCCGCATTTTCTAAAGTGAAATCTTGGTCTGCTATCTTTCCTGATTCGTCCCTTGCTGTCGCGAGTTCGTGCATTACGTAGATTTCGAATGATTCTTCAATTGTTTGACCCGGCAGACGAGGCAGCGTTCCTTTATTCTTGCTTTCGATCAATTCATCTATTTTCTTTTGGATACGCTCCATAGTCTTATTCATTTTTATTGTTGCCTTGGGTGACAAAACAAGCTGGTCATACGTGTAACTGAAACCTCGCATTGTTATGAAGAGTTTAAGCAAATGCGTTATCTTGTTCAAGAATTCTCGTCCCGCTTGAGTTCCGTAGTCCTTTATTATGCGGTGAAGCAGACTCTCTGATTGCTCAGCGCCTATGGAGCGTCGGTCGATTATGCCTGAAATCAATTCTCCGTTCTTAACGACAACGTAGGCGTCATGTTTGCATTCCTCTTCCTCACATTTTGTGCATCCTTGACAAATGTTTGCTTTCAAAACGTAGTTCAACGTTTTCGGCAGGAAGAGACTGAAAATCTGCTTGCCAGACCACATGGGTTGAGGTTCTTTGATCTTGGGTTCAGGCAATTCCCCCAAATAGCCTGTTGACATGAGAAGTCTGTTTACTTCCCCTCTCGTTAGATAATTAGACGATCTGGTGAAGAAGTATGCACCGGTGATGAAGTCTCGGATAGCACCTATAATCGGACCGCCAAACCTCGGCGAAAGGATCTGATCTTGAACCTGCATAAGCAGCAATGCTTCTGTTCGCGCTTCTTCGCTCTGAGGCACGTGTAAATTCATTTCGTCACCGTCAAAGTCAGCATTGTAGGGTGGACACACGCATAGATGTAAACGGAAAGTCTTGTAGGGCAGTACACGCACATAATGCGCCATTATTGACATTCGGTGCAAAGAAGGCTGACGGTTGAAGATGGCAATGTCGCCGTCCTTTAGATGGCGTTCTACAATAAAGCCAAGCTCCACGGCTTCAGCAATCTTTTCTCTATCCACTACAAATTCGAGTCTTATTCGTTTTCCATCTGGCCTGATGATGTATAGTGCACCTGGATATTTTTCAGGGCCGTTTACAACCAGTTTTTTCAGTTCTTCGATGTTCCAAGCGGTAACTTTTTCGGGAACAGACAGTCGCATGGCAACGTCGTTTGGCACTCCCACCTCATTTATGTCGAGGTTCGGGTCTGGGGAGATAACTGTTCTTGCTGAGAAATCAACTCTTTTCCCTGAAAGGTTACTTCTGAAACGGCCTTCTTTTCCCTTGAGCCTCTGTGAGAGCGTCTTAAGCGCTCTTCCTGAACGGTGCCTGGCTGGTGGTATTCCGGAAGCTTCGTTGTTGAAGTATGTTGTGACGTGATATTGTAATAGTTCTGATAAATCTTGAATAATAAGTGTTGGCGCGCCTGCTTCCATGTTTTCTTTGAGCCGTTGGTTAATCCGGATAATGTCTACGAGTTTGTGAGTTAAGTCGTCTTCTGAACGAATCCCTGATTCCAACGTTATAGACGGACGCACATAGACTGGCGGTACCGGCAACACCTGCAGGACCATCCATTCTGGCCTGGCCACTCTGGGATTGAATCCTAAAATCTCTAAGTCCTCGTCAGAAATTCGCTCAAGCCTTTCGCGTATCATACTAGGTGTTAGAGGTTCAGAGCCAGCTTCAGTCTGCTCGACGAACTTTGTTGGCTTCTCGAAGGTGATTTTGTACTGAACCGCTGCACAGTGAGGACATTGTTTTGTTTTAATCTCAGAAATAATTCCTTTGAACACGTCGTCGGGAATTGCGCCCAAGAGTTCATTTACTCTTTCAATACGGCCTCTAACCTTCTTAACAGTTTCATCTGACAATAGTATTCTTCCGCAACTGCGACAGGTTGTTTTCAATAGGTCGAATATTATTTTTGTAAATTCAATGTGTACGATGGGTACTGCGAGTTCAATGTGTCCGAAGTGCCCTGGGCATCGGATTGCTGTATTGCCACAGGTTTTGCATCGTTGCCTAGGTTCCAGTGTACCTAGTCTGCCGTCCATAAGCCCAGCAGTAATTGGAGCACCGTCTTCATCATATGTATCCGGGGTTTGAATTTCTACAACTGATTGTTTACGCAAGTCTTTGGGCGAGATCAAACCGAATGAGATATCGTCAACAATTTTATGGATTAGTTCTTCAGAAGACATTTTAAGCCTTCTCCTTGAGTTTCAATTTGGGTGTAATGCACAAGCTCTGGAGCTCCTGAAGCAAGAGTTTAAACGCGTAAGATACTATGACCGGGGATATCTTCGCTTTTTCGTCGCATATTTTGCAGACATACTTTCGCTGTTTGATGTCGAAATAAGCGATTTGCCCGCATGTTTCACATATGTAGAGTGTGTATTTGTCGGATTCCTCAAGTAACCTGTCCCTGAGCAACATGGCGGCGCCATGTCCAATGAGGCAGTCACGTTCCATTTCGCCGAACCTCAGGCCTCCGCCTCGGGCTCTACCCTCTGTTGGTTGTCGTGTCAACATCTGCACTTGTCCTCGAGCTCGAGCATGGATCTTGTCGGCTACCATGTGGTGCAATTTTTGGTAGTATACCATGCCCACGAAGATGTCAGCTACGAATTTCTCTCCAGTTGTTCCGTTGTAGAAAATTTCGCTTCCTGTGTTGCTGAATCCCAGCTTCACTAGACTTTTGCGTATTTCGTCGGGTCCTTCATTAGCAAATGGCGTTCCATTAGCAGGTCTTCCTCTTGCTGCGGCAGCTTTTCCTGCGAGGGATTCGATGAATTGTCCGATTGTCATTCTTGACGGGATCGCGTGTGGATTGATTACTATGTCGGGGACTATGCCGTCCTCCGTGAAAGGCAAGTCTTCTTGAGGCACGATTAAGCCTATGACACCCTTTTGGCCGTGTCGAGAGGCAAACTTGTCGCCTAGTTCGGGAACACGTTGGTCACGAACTCGAACTTTGACGAGTTTACTCCCTTCTCCAGATTCGGTTATGAAAATCCCATCGACAACGCCAGTTTCTGAAGGTCGCATGTCAGCGGATGTGTCTCTCATTGATGGTCCTTTGACTTCGAATTCTTTGTATTCCTCGAGGAATCTGGGCGGGCTGATTCTTCCGATAAGAACATCGCCACCGACTACGCTGGATTCTAAGCTTATTATGCCGTCAGGTTCGAGGAGTCTATAATATTGTTCTCCGCGGTACCCGCGGGTTCCTGGTTCTGGAACAATGAACTTGTCTTTTAGTCCACCTAGGTATTGTCGGCATTCAGCTTCGTATATTCTATAGAAGGTGGAACGAGCCAAGCCGCGTTCTATTGAGGCTTTGTTGAAGATTAGGGCATCTTCCATGTTGTAGCCTTCAAAGGAAAGAACTGCCACAACGCAGTTTTGTCCGGTTGGGCGTTGTTTGTAGCCTATGACTTCCATCAGTTCGGTCTCAACTAATGGCATTTGGGGATAATGCAGTATGTGAGAACGCGAATCTACACGATGATGGAAGTTTGTTCCGTAAACGCCCAGAGCTTGTTTAGCCATAGCAGCTTGGTAAGAGTTGCGTGGTGACTGATTGTGCTCTGGATATGGTATCGTCGAAGCGCAAATTCCCAAAATAGTGTAGGTCGCGATTTCCGCGTGTGTATGTAAGGGCAAAACTTTGTCCAAAGACACTGCCAAGTAAGCGTTCTCTTCTTCTTCGGCATCCAAGTATTCGACCAAACCGTTCCTGACGAGATCTTCCCAAGTCCATTCTCCTAATGCTATTTTTTCGAAGTGCTTTGACTGCAGCCTTGAAACGCCATTTTCAACGATTACTAGCGGACGTCTGACTCTTCCTTCGTCGCAATTTGCGTGAACTTCTTCCGTTTCAGTTTGCTGTTTAGAGAAGTAGGTTATGTTGACTTCAGTAGAGATCTCGCCCGTCCGTCTTTTTTCTCTGAAGGACTTCACTAATTGCTGGGCGGAATCTATGTATGCGATAATGTTTCCGTCAACGAAAACTTTCGCACCGGAAGTTCTCAATTCAGCGCTGGCTTCGTAGGCTGGAACTGCGCCCATTTCGAAGAGGAGCTGCTTAATCTTATCGGGATTAACTCCGACGCTTCTTGATACGGATCAAGCGAGATTTTTTACGAGGCCACAGTTGGAACCTTCTGGCGTTTCGTTGGGACACAAACGGCCCCAATGGGTGGGGTGTAGATCTCGAGCTTCGAAGTTGGGTTGGCTTCTACTCAGAGGCGACTGGAGCCTTCGTAGGTGGCTGAGTGTGGAAATGTAGTTTGTTCTATCTAGGAGTTGAGTTATGCCGACTCTGCCTCTTCCCCAGTTTCCAGTTGCGAGTGCATGTTGGAATCTTTCAGTGATTATTCCCGGGCGAACAGCGGCAGACACTGTTATAATCGGACCCTTCACTCCTATGCGTTCGAGCTGATATTTTATGTCACGGGTCAAGTTTCTAAACGAGACACGGAACAAGTCAGCAAGAAGCGGACCAGCAAGTCTAAGCCGTTTGTTTTTGAAATGGTCTTTATCGTCTTGCTGCCTTCTTCCAAGCTTGAGCTGAATAATGCGATAAGCCATTTCGCCGAGGAATATCGCTTTGTCTTTTCTATTCTTGTCGCTTCGACCCAGGTGCGGTAAAAAGTTCTTATCGAGTGCGGTTTCAGCTTTTTGCAGGCGATACTCTTCTACTTGTCCATGGGCAACACGATTTCCTATGAAAAGAATCGCGTCGGAGGGTGTGTCGACACCTATTGCTTTTTCGAATGAAGCGGCGAGTTCATGTTGAATGTTTTTATCGAGCGAAACTGCTTCAGCTATGTCCTTATCTTTTTCTAATGTTAGTGCACGCATTATCACAACGAAGGGAATTTCCGTAGGAACTCCAGGCATTGTGATGTATATGGCATCATCTGTTTTCAGTTTAAGTTCAATTCTCGCTCTGAAACCTACTGTTGTAGAGAAGATTTTTGCTTGATAAACTGGTGATGTTCCTTTTTCGTCAATGTCAACAATAACCCGGTTAGGTGCCAAGTCTTCCATGGCAACGATAACGCGTTCTGAACCGTTGACCACAAAATAGCCCCCAGTGTCGTCAGGGTCCTCTCCTGCAGCAATTAGCTCTTCTTTCGAAAGTTGAGAGAGGAAGCAGAGTTTCGATTTGAGCATTACAGGTATGTTTCCAATGTAGACGAGCTCGGTGTCTTGGTCTCTCCCGTCGATTACTGGGGTCATTTCCAGAGCGATTGGGGCAGCGTATGCTAGGTTGCGTAATCGTGCTTCTGTGGGATAGATTTCATGTTTGGTGCCGTCGACTTCGGTGACATATGGACCAGTAATGCGTGATTGAGGATCTATTACCCATATTTGCCCGAGTTTCACTTTGTAAGGGCTCTCTGGTACTTCTATTGGGATTTCGCCGACTTCGTCCACGATCTCCTGCAAGCCGTGGTCTATAAACTCGTTGTAACTGTCAAGGTGCTGGCGAACTAGACCTTTCTCGTTGAAGAACGTTTTCAATAATGAATGAATGTCTTGTTTTTGGATTTCAGTCAATTTTTCTCATTCTCCCGCATTTTCATAATTTGAACATTTCTTTTGGATTTCTGTGCTGCGGGTTTTTCTCAAATTTATGATTTCCTCCGATGTCGGATGAGAATCCAACTCCAAAAAGGATCTCCTATCTTTTAAGAGCACAAACCAATGCTTCCCAACTATCTAATAAACTTTTTTATGAAAGTATTGGCAATTTACGTTTTGTTAAACTTTCCCGAAGTTGTCACACGAAAATCTTTTTCTGAGTTTTGTTGAGGTTTGCAGAATCCTATCAAGCTAAGAAATTTCAATTTCTCTCGCTGATGATTGGTTCATTTTAGTTTGCTCCGGTATAGGATGTGAGTCTATCTCCTAGTAATTATGCTCAGTGAGTAGTTTATTGGTTCTATACTGAGTCTTTTCTCTAAGAGCGGGAGCAGAGATTGATCTATCTCATAGCCTATGCTATTTCGTTGAGTGAGCATGGATATTTTGGTAGTTGTGCCTGACCCGATGAAGGGATCAAGAATGGTGTCGCCTTTCACGCTGAACATTCGGATGAGGCGTTCGGCAATTTCTTCTGGGAAGGCAGCGGTTCTCCTTTCAAGTTGGGAGTGCGTTTGCCGTGATCCTTTTATTGTCCAGATCTGGGTAAACCAGTTATCACGTTGCTTTTTAGTGAAGGAACTTTCATAACGAAGTTTATCGTGTTTCGGGAAAATTCTAAGATTCCCTTTTCTGAAAATGAGTATGAATTCGCAGTCAACCGTGACGTAAGCGTTGGGCGGTAGGAACCCTGAGCCCAGAAAAGCTCCTTTGCCTTTGTAAGTCGGTTTTGTGGTCGGTTTCTTCCAAAGAATATAGGGCAGCAGTGTAAACCCTATTTTCAGACAGATTTCAATGACCTTAGAATGATTTGGAAATAGGCGAAATTTGTGGTTTATGGTTCGAGTAGCATCGCCTATGTTTATGCAAGCTATACCGCCGTCCACTAAGACTCTGTAAGTTTCACGCCATGTTTTTTCCAGGTTCAGGTGCATGGTTTCGTAGAGGTCCCTAACTGTTTTTTCCTGTGGGTCCTCCTTCAGGGATTTCCAGAGTATAGCGATCTGAAGGTCTTTCTGTTCAAACAGGGAATCCCACATCTTTATCATGGGGTAAGGAGGAGAAGTTATCATCAATTGAATGCTCTCATCAGGAATCTCTGGCATGAATTGGCTATTGCCCAGCACTATCTTGTGTTGCGTTGGCATGAAACGATCATAGTCATTTTGTAAGGATGATGCATTTACTTTTTTTGTATAACACCTATTTTCCTATTTGACGCTAAAGTACAGCTAGAACATATCAAAGTACGGGCATAGTCGTTGATAGCACAGGAAACAATTAATAAGAAAGCGGGGAAGATTTTGTAGGATAGAGCAGCGGTAACCAAGCCAGGTCAAAGGTGAAAGAGCGCATTCCAGTGCGTTCCGCTAAGGACTCAAGATCGACGCTTTGACTTGAGCGCCCTATGAGAAATCCTTTCCCGTAGGGGTTCGCAGGTTCGAATCCTGCCCGCTGCACCATAATCGCGCCTCGGTTCTATGGACCTTTAATAGAAGTTGTAGTGGCGCAATTCTATACACTACAACAACCGTAATTTCACGTCTTTAAGCCTGGTAACGTGAACAACTAACTCTTGACATACCCGAATATAGGACCGTTTAAGATTTGTGACTACCCCGACAACGCTCATTTCAACTAAGAAAAGAAAAAAGATAAGACTGACGACTCTGACTCGCTTTGCTCCTGCAATTCTAATCCAACTGATAGGCTTCTTCACCGTGTTCACTAAGGTCCAAGCCCGCATCCTCTGCTTCAGGACTCACTCGCAGCGGAGAGAACACGTTAATCACCTTCAACAACAGATACGAACCAAAGAACGCAAATGGCGCAACCACCGCAACAGCCAACAACTGAGACAGAAGCTGACCAGAGTTTCCAAAGAACAAGCCGCTTACACCGTTCACAGATGCCGAGGCAAACAGACCGGTCGCAATGGAACCCCACAGACCTCCAACGCCATGGCAAGCAAAGACATCCAAAGTATCATCTATCCTCGATCTGCCAGCGCGCCAGTTCGCAACCAAGTTCGAGACGAGGCCCGCGACCAAACCGATCACCAACGCTGAAGTCACGCTCACAAAGCCCGCAGCAGGGGTTATCGCAACAAGCCCAACCACAGCGCCAATGGCGATCCCTACCGCTGAAGGCTTCCCCTTCACTACCCAGTCAACTATCATCCAACTTACAGCTGCAGCTGCAGCAGCCAAGTTTGTGGTTACAAGAGCGAGAACAGCTACCTCATTTGCTGCAAGAGCACTGCCGGCGTTGAAACCGAACCAGCCGAACCAAAGCAAAGCTGCACCTAGTAAGACATAGGGTATGTTTGTAGGCTTGAACTCTGCCCCACTGTTCTTTTGATCCAAAGCTTTCATATGGTTTTTCCATGGAATAGCACAACCTTTCCTCCTGCCAACAACAAGCGCCGCCGCTAGAGCCGACAACCCTGCTGACACGTGAACCACGATGCCCCCTGCAAAGTCAACTGCTCCCAAAGAGTAGAGCCATCCGTCAGGATTCCAGACCCAGTGAGCGATGGGCGCATAGATCAAAGTAGACCACAAGACAATGAAGATTAGCAGAGAGCGAAACTTTACCCTCTCCGCACAGGCACCTATGATCAAGGCCGGCGTTATCGCAGCAAACTTGAGCTGAAACGCAAAGAACAGCAGATCCGGAATCTGCGGAGTAACAGTGCTTGTGTATATGCCTATGCCGCTTAGACCAAACAGAGAGAGATCACCTATAACGCCGCCTATGCTTTGTCCGAACACGAGGCTGTAACCCCACAAAGCCCAGACTATGCTTATTATCGCGAATATTACAAGACACTGTACTATTGTAGAAACCAAGTTTTTCTTTCGCACTAAACCTGCGTAAAAGAAACCTAGAGCGGGGGTCATTAACATGACAAGAGCGGTCGCTGTCATTAACCATGATACGTTTCCTGGTTCTATTGTCGACATTTCATATTCCTCTCCGAACGTATGTTTATATTATTTAGCTTTTTCTGTGCATGTGTCACATGGAACTATTTAAAAACTATCCATATGAAACATATAGAAAGGTACAAAATAGTCAATTGTCCAATAGACTCGAAATAAATACAGGTTTATTTCAATTTTCAGCTTCAAGAGCCTGCAACACTGTAAAATCGTCCAAAAAGGTGACTCGATGAAAACGAGAACGGCAAACCAGCAACAAGTGCTGACGCAAAAAGATTACACTAAAAAACACACCGTGTTTACGCAGGATAACAAAAACCACACCATTAGTTTATTCCAAAGATGTTGAAACTCGGCATTACAGGCTGCAGCTTGACATAACAACCTCAATCATAGCGCAGGCCAGTATCCCTATAACTTTCAAGGAATTTCATGATTTTAAACGAAAATGTACTAAAACCAGATAAAGCGCTCTCTAGTCTTTCTTAGCACAGAGGGAAGAGAACATAGGCTGCGGCGTCTTCGGAGCCATAAACTTCAACGAACAACCAGTCTTCTCATATGTATACTGGGGTCTCCGCTCCCTGAACCATCGAGGTCACCAATCACACGGCTTCTTGACCTACGATGAAGGTAGGTTTAACGCGCACAAGAACCTGGATTTGGTGCCCAAGATCAAAAGCAAATCCATTCAGGAGTGGGTTAGACGACTGCCTGGAGACATCGGGATAGGCAACGTTAGGTATACTACGAGCGGCAAATGTGACGAAGAATCCATAATTCAAGGCACACAACCAGTACTGGTCTCTATTGACGGAATTGAATTAGCATTATCTTTCAACGGTAACATCGTCAACACCCTTCAACTGTCGCAAGAAATGACCCAACATATCCCCAACTTCTCCTGCTCCTGCGACTCAGATTTAGTTGCCAACAAACTCCTTTTGGAGCTAAGGAGAAGCAAAGATCTGAGATCAGCAGTTGAGTCTGTCATTAACGGTCTCGATGGCGCATTCTCTGTTATCGGCATTACAGGCACCGGCGAGTTTTTCGCTTTTAAAGATCCGCACGGGATAAAACCCCTCTGCGCAGGACATAGCCCAGAAGGGTTGACATTCGCTTTCTCATCCGAGACTGTCGGCTTGGACATAAACGGGCTTATCCGCGATTTTGAACTGGAGCCTGGAGAACTCGTCACCGTCTCCAAGAAAGGTTTCTACAGACAAGAAATAATCCGAAACCCCTGCAAAGCTTTTTGCGCCTTCGAATTCGCTTACTTTGCAAGACCGGACTCACGATTCAACGGTAAGTACGTCTACGAGATTCGCGAAGCCTTCGGCAGAAACATAGTGAAGGAATTTCCCGAGATCGTCAAAGATGCCGACATAATTCTGTCAGTCCCTGAAACCGGTGATGATCCGGCTATGGGAGTGCATGAAGAATCTGGCTTGAGATGGGAACGCGCTAGTCGCCGACACCGCTACGTCACAGAACGTGCATTCATTCTTCTGAATAATGAACGGTACTCGACAATAGATCGCAAGGTAAACATTCTTGGCTCAAAGGTGGAAGGCAAAAGGGTCATTGCTGTCGAAGATAGCATCGTCAGAGGAGATACCACAAAAATAATCATAGAGAAACTCCGAAAATCAGGCGCAAGGAAAGTCTATATGTTTGTCACGTTTCCTCGGATTATTGGACCCTGTCTATATGGCATTGATATGGCAACATATGGTCAACTGATAGGGTCTCGCCACAACGACGAGGAAATAGGAAAACTAATCGGTGCAGATTCCGTATGTTACCAATCGATTGAAAACCTAGTTGAATCCACAGGATGCAAACGCAATGAGTTGTGTCTAGCCTGCATCACGGGCGAATATCCAACACCCTTGGCGCAGAGGATGGCGGATGAAATGAAGGCTAAATTCCTCCAAGGCTACACTGAAAACAATAGAATTTACGAGACTGACAGCGTATTCCACCATTCGCAGCCAAAAAGGTA
>Ga0105101_10001068_pt1 | contig 11839 bp, 8 predicted proteins | sample PPLLak21cMay2015_2_FD_87037 | JGI IMG/M metagenome (GOLD analysis project Ga0105101, IMG submission 87037) | Freshwater sediment microbial communities from Prairie Pothole Lake near Jamestown, North Dakota, USA - PPLs Lake P8 Core (1) Depth... | ecosystem: Environmental > Aquatic > Freshwater >...
GGACCTGCCTGCCGGTAGGCAGGTTTACGGAGATCCAGGAACTGTCGCTACTATATAACTCTTTTCCCTTTATAAGTCCCAGTCTGAAGAATAAACAATTATAAAAACTTTCACAGAGATCCACAGAGGTATCACAGAGTTACACAGAGGGACAATGAAAGATTAGGTACTAACTCTGTGTCCCGATAGCTATCGGGACTCTGTGACTTCTCAGTGGAACTCTGTGTAAGTTATTAATTTATTTGCATCCATAACTCTTCTGGTTTTTTCAGAGTTATTTTTTTTGATGTTCCTATGGTATTTTATGGAATGGAACTTTGCGGTATTGTCAAACCAACTTTTTATACTTGATCCTGACGGGTGTTGTATCAGCCACCCGTTTTTTGTAATTCTCCTCATAGTCGGAATAGGCCCCTTCGAACCAGACGACTTTTGAATTGCCTTCAAAGGCAAGCATATGTGTCGTTACACGGTCGAGGAACCACCTGTCGTGGGAGATGATCACCGCACAGCCCGCAAAGTTCTCGAGCCCCTCTTCCAGAGCCCTGAGGGTATTGACATCGATATCGTTCGTAGGTTCGTCGAGAAGCAGAACATTGGCACCCGATTTAAGAGTAAGTGCGAGGTGAAGCCTGTTCCTTTCGCCACCCGAAAGCACGCCGCATCTCTTTTCCTGGTCAGCTCCGGTAAAGTTAAACCGCGAAACATACGCCCTTGCATTCACAAGCCTGTTGCCGACCATAACATCATTCTGCCCTCCCGAAATGACCTCATAGACTGTCTTCGCGGGATCAATTGCGGCGTGAGCCTGATCAACGTATCCGATCACAACTGTCTCCCCGATCTGAAAATCGCCTCTGGTCGGTTTCTCCTGACCCATGATCATTCTGAAAAGTGTTGTTTTGCCTGCACCGTTCGGACCGATTACGCCAACGATACCGTTTGGCGGAAGGTTGAACTCAAGATTTTCAAACAATACATTTTCGCCGAACACCTTGGTCACATTTATTGCCCTGATCACCTTATCGCCCAGCCGTGGCCCGTTGGGAATAAAGATCTCGAGTTTTTCCTCCTTTGCTTTGACATCCTGGTTGAAGAGGTTTTCGTATGCACCCAGCCTTGCCTTTGACTTGGCCTGCCGCGCTTTTGGTGACATCCTCACCCATTCGAGCTCCCTTTCAAGTATCTTTCTTCGTTTAACACTGCCCTTTTCTTCGATCTCAAGCCTTTTTGCCTTCTGTTCAAGCCACGATGAGTAGTTGCCTTTCCACGGGATACCTTCGCCCCTGTCGAGCTCCAGGATCCAACCGGCAACGTTGTCGAGGAAATACCTGTCATGGGTTATACAGATAACCGTTCCATGATATTGTTTAAGGGTTGTTTCAAGCCATTGAACCGATTCGGCATCGAGGTGGTTTGTAGGCTCATCGAGAAGCAGTATATCGGGTTGCCGCAGGAGTAATCTGCACAAGGCTACCCTTCTGCGTTCCCCGCCTGACAATATGTTAACCCTGGCATCACCTTCAGGACAACGCAGGGCATCCATCGCCCTTTCAAGCTTATGATCGATATTCCATCCGTCGTGATATTCAATCTTCTCCTGCAGGATTGCCTGACGGTCCATAAGCTGTTGCATCTTTGCGGCATTTTCATAGACCTCAGGCTCCCCGAACCTGTTGTTAATCTCTTCATACTCCCTGATCAGATCCAGAGTCTCCCTTACGCCCTCTTCAACTATCTCGCGGACTGAACGCATATCATCGAGAAGAGGATCCTGAGCAAGATGACCGACGGAGTACCCCGGCAGGAACGTGACTTCTCCCTGGAACTCTTTTTCGAGTCCGGCTATAATCCTGAGAAGGGTCGATTTACCAGAACCGTTCAGTCCGATTATGCCAATTTTCGCACCAAGAAAAAATGAAAGGGATATATCTTTAAGCACCTGCCGGTGAGGAGGGAAGGTTTTTCCTACCCGGTACATCGAGAAGATAATCTTGTTATCGTCGCTCATACAAAAGATTTTGCGACAATTTAGAAAAAAAAACTCAACAGCATCCCCCGGAGGGGTGAATTCGAGAGAACAATATCCTTTGATTTACGCCTGAGGTTTTTGTTGGAACAACTTAACAGTCTCATCCTGAAGGAGTACCCAGAGGGAATAAACTCCCTTAAGTGTGCCGATAGGTATATTCAGGCATCCAAGGGCCGCAACCACTATTACCAGGTATCTTGCCCAGGGCTTGTAACCAAAAAGCGCTATCCCTCCGACCAGTCCAAGGGTTGACATAAACCCTACCAGAAGAGGAAGGCTTACCGAGAGGAATCCGAGCACCATAGTGGGCACCTCATCACCTTCGACAAATCCCCTGGCAAAATTGAGGGCAAAGAACACTGCCAGAGCTGCAACGAGGCCCAGTATGCCAAAACCGATATGCAGGGCGGCAACTACCGTTACATGCTTTTTCATCCGATTTTCTTCCATGACAATTAGTTTTTACAAATATGCAATTATTTTCATTCCAGCTTAATGACTAGTGTTTGATAAAATTGTTGCATCAAAGTATCTAATAATTTTTTAAATCTACCGTTTTTACATAAAAATGAACACTGTAACTATTTTTTTGTTATTTTTTGGCTCAAATAGATTCCGGATGAACAAAAAACTTATTATCAGCGCCCTCTTTATCTTCATTGCCGTGACATTCAATTCATGTGAGGCGCTCAACTCATGCAAGATCTGCAAACAGGTAACTTACATCGACGGGGCAGTCACTCATGAAGGTGGTGAAAGTGAATATTGTGACGCCGCCCTTATTGCAATTGAGACTAATCCCGATTTTATCGACGGGAATAAAAGGATATCCTGGGAGTGCAGGTGACTGGATTTACAAAAATAAAAATTTGAATTTTCTTCTGCGGCATTATATTTGTTAATAATTTGTTGATAATTGCATGCAATAATTGGCGCGACATGTGTATCTTGTACAATAAACCCGCGTCAAAACAAATTTAATAATGTCCCTGAATTTCAGTAGTTTAGAACTAACAGCCAAGACCATTGTTATTGTTGAGGATGACGTTCCGTCAATAAGATACTATGAAACGCTGCTTCAAAGCTCCGGGGCTGAGGTAATTAAATTCCGTACCGGAAAGGATTTTGTCGATTTTATCTCTAACAGGGAGGTAAAGATTGATCTGGTAATAATGGATTTTCTTATCCCGCTTATCAACGGAATTGACTGCGCCAGGATATTCAGGAAAGACAGGAAGAATGTACCAATCCTCATGATTACGGCTTATTCGTCGGAACAGTCCAAATCAGACGCATATATTGCCGGATGCAATGAATACATACTCAAGCCGGTCTATCCCGAAAATGTTTTTGCCCTTCTTGAAAAATACCTGAAGCAGGAAATAAATGCTCCTGTGAATTACCACCGCTGACGCTATTTCCGGGCCGGTTGCACTTTGCCTACGTATTCAGCATAGTAACCTTCAAGTTTTTTATTCAATTCATCAGCCAGTTCCTTCTTTCCGCCGGTTTCGCAATAGCCTGCCACCTTTGCAGTATATTGTATGGCTGTCTGAATTTCGTATTCGGCAGAGCTTATTACATAAGGATTTTGTTTCAGGTAATAATCGAGATTCTCATAATAGTATTCACTCATCTGCCTGGCCATTTCAACCGCCTTGCCGGCATTGCCTGCAAGAAAATATGCCTCAATGAGATCGGCATAATACGGGTCGTACGGGAACCTTTCGACGGGCAGTACCTCAAGGCAGCGGTCGAGTACTTCGAGTGCCTTTTCATTTTTACCTTCCGCGGCAAGCGCTTTGGCCAGCTTTGCATAATTAAGTCTTGAACGGACTACAATGAGCGTTCTGATATGATTATAATCGAGATTAACCCCGGGATCGTTGGCGCCTCCCCAGGCAAACTTGTTCATAATATTGTCGTAGAGTATATCAGTGTCAATCCTCCCGTAATCAATCCAGCCCTTGTTGGGTGTTCTTATCGGTACCAGCCGGTAGGTTAGGCCTTCAAGCTGAAAATACTCCTCAAGGCCCATGGCATCGTTGTGATAACCCGTAACGAAATAGATGGGACGCTCCCAGTTATTATGGGCAAGTATATCGAGCACAATCAGCTGGCTTTTCAGGATGGAACTGCCCTTCAGCGTTATATCGATGAAGGGGACTATCTTACCGGCATCCTCCGGCTTCACGGTGCCCGATGCTATTACCTTTGCAGAATCGACTGGTATCCTGATGGTTCTTGAAGGGATTATGTCGAGGATTTCGGTAGCGGAAATCTGTATTTTTGTGGCTTTATTGTCGCTGGTAACAAAATCGATGATTGTTGAGATATCAACGGGATCCTTTGTTTTCTCAACAATAAAAACCTGGTTATTGATACCGTCATAATATTTTTGAGGGGGAAGCGTCACCGGTAAAGGTTCCGATTCATATGTTTTACCTTTCATCTGGTTGATATACCAGTCGGTATTGAGAAGCATCAGATTACAGACCCGTACATCGGTCCTTCTGCCTTCCACTTCCTGGGCGTACCATAAGGGGAAGGTGTCGTTATCTCCATTTGTGAACAGGATTGCACCGGGAGCGCAGGAGTTCAGGTAATTAAAGGCAACGTCCCTTGCCAGGTACCGGCCCGACCTGTCGTGATCGGCCCAGTTCTCGGAACCCATAATGACAGGAACAGCAAAAAGGGTTAAAACACCTGCCAGGGGTGCAGCAATTTTCTCCCCTGTCAGCTTTGAAAATAACTCAAACAGGGCCAGTACTCCCAACCCTATCCATACCGCGAAAAAGTAAAATGAGCCGGTATATGCATAGTCCCTTTCCCTTGGCTGGTTGGGGTATTGATTAAGATAAAAGACGATTGCTATGCCGGTCATCACAAAAAGCAGCAATATCACCCACCAGTTCTTATAATCGCGGTTAAACTGGTAAAAGAGTCCGGCAAGACCCAGGAGAAAAGGAAGAAGGTAATATTTATTTCTTGAGGTGTCGTCAGCTATCCCGGGCGGCAGATCGCTTGTCCCTACCCTGGGTTCATCGAGAAATTTAATTCCTGTTATCCAGTTGCCGTTTACGGCGCCTCCGCTGCCCTGCGTATCGTTCTGCTTGCCCGAGAAGTTCCACATGAAATACCGGAAATACATATACCCGTACTGGTATGTGAACATAAACCTTAAATTCTCGCTGAATCTGGGCTTCCTGATTATATTTTTTTCTCCCGACTGGGTGGTGACGGAGATCGGGGTTCCCTTTACCTTACCCCACTCCTCGTAAATTGGTTCATGCTCGCTCTGATCGCTCCACATCCTCGGGAAAAGAGTGATAAACCTCGGATCGAACTCCCGCTCGAGATCGTATGTGCTTATTTTATATTTCCCATCTTCGAGGACATATTTGGGTTTGCCATTCCCGTAATCCATAACCGGAGCATTATAATAGGGCCCGCGAACCAATGGCCGTTGCCCGTATTGTTCCCTGTTCAGAAAATAAAGAAGGCTGAATGGGTTTTCAGGCTGATTTTCATTAATGGGAGGATTTGCGGAAGCTCTGATAACAATGATCGCATTTGTCGAATAGCCGATCATTATTACCATTGTAATTGTAAGAGCTGTGTTCAGGATAACCCTGTTCCTGCCGGCCAGGTACCAGATAAAGCCGAAGGTGGCCGCAAGCATGAGAAGGTTGAGTATAATTGAGCCTGAGATAACCCAGATCCCGGTAAGCAGCATTGCACCCATTGCAAATGCTGCATTTCTGACCCGTTCGGTCGATGTGTAAGTTGATTTTACAGCAAGTATGAAGAAGATCGTCAGCAGAATGAAATGAAAGATCATCCCGGAGTTTGGTGGCAGCCCTAAGCTGTTTACGAAAAAGAGATCGAGCCTTGAAGAGATGGTCACTACTCCGGGCATTATGCCGAACATAAGGAGAGCAAGCAACAAAAATGAAATCCCAACCGAACCCAGGAAGCCTTTCCACGTAAACTCATGCTTCCTGAACCAGATCACCAGGACAATAGCCGGAAGGGTAAGAAGATTGAGAAGATGAACGCCAATGGAAAGACCCATAAGGAATGCGATCAGTACAAGCCATCGGTTTGCGTATTCCTCATCAGCAACATCTTCCCATTTCAGGATAGCCCAGAAAACAGCAGCCGTAAAAAGCGATGATGTGGCATAGACCTCCCCTTCAACTGCAGAGAACCAGAAGGAATCGGAAAAAGTAAAGGCAAGCGCACCTGTTACTCCCGCTGAAATGACAGCAGTAATTCTTGCAATAGTAAACTGAGATTCATCTTTTATGAGTATTTTTCTGCCAAGGTGAGTTACAGTCCAGAAGAGGAACAGTATTGTAAATGCGCTGGCTATGCCTGACATTGAATTCACCATTGCAGCAACATGCCCGGTATCACCTGCAAAAAGCGTGAAGAACCTGGCCATGACCATGAATACAGGGTTTCCCGGAGGATGTCCAACTTCCATCTTGAATGCGGATGCAATAAACTCACCGCAGTCCCAGAGGCTTGCAGTAGGTTCAAGTGTCAAAAGATAGGTAAACGCAGCAACAGCGAACATTACCCAGCCTGCTGTGTTGTTAATTAACCTGTATTTCTTCATCAGCAATGGTTTATTTCAGCGCGGGGCCTGATTTCAATGATCAAACGCCGAAATTACTCATTTTTTTTGAACTACGCGGTCAGGTTGGCGCTGCCCACATATTTTACTATTTTTGAGGAAAGGATTTTGCATGAAATACCTGCCGGTATTATTAAGTATCTGCCTGCTCCTGGTAAGCCCGGTTGCAAGAGCCCAGTATTATGACACGGGCCAGGATCCCGGATCACTGAAATGGATGCAGATAAAGACTGGCAGGTTTACAGTTATTTATCCCCGGACCTACGGGCAGGAGGGCATAAACTTTGCCAGGGTGCTTGACAGGGCATATTCGGACCTCACTTCACTATATCCTGAAAAGAAATTCAGGATCCCCGTGATCATTCACAACCACACGACCTGGTCGAACGGTTATGTGGCATGGGCTCCGAGCAGGATGGAGATCTACCCCACGCCTGAACAGAACTCAATTCCTCTCGATCCTTACAGGCAGCTTGCCCTCCACGAGCTTACACACGTGATTCAGATGGAATCGCTTAACAGCGGATTCACCAGGGTTATGTCATTTATTGTCGGACAACAATTTACGGGAATAGTATCCTCCCTTCTTCCATTCTGGTTTCTCGAAGGCGATGCCGTCTTCTCCGAAACTGTGCTGACCGGATCGGGACGCGGCCGAAGCCCATCCTTCCAGAAGCAACTCAAAGCCCTTACACTTGAAAAAGAGAGGATGTACAGCTATGACAAGATCATAAACGGATCGTTCAGGAATTTTGTCCCCAATCATTACCAGAGCGGCTTTCAGATGATGGCATGGTCATATTCCAGGTATGATCCGGAACTCTGGAAAAAAACACTCGCTACGACTGCCAATGCGCCTTTCCTGCTTAATCCCGTAAACCTTAGCCTCAGGAAAAATGCCTCCCTTACCAAGAAGAAGCTCTACAGGGAAACCCTCGACACTTTAGGAAGGATCTGGGCCAGAGATGACAGTCTGTCAGAAAGCGAATCGTATGAAACATTGAATCCGCCGAAAGGGAAGGAATACATAAATTACTATTCACCGGTATACGCAGGACGCGACAGCATAATCGCCGTTAAAACATCCCTGTCCCATCCTCCTGCATTTGTACTGATCAGGCCTTCGCACAAAACGGAAAAGAAGATCCATTCCCCTGGAAGCGGATATCCGTGGTTCCTTTCCGCCGGGAACGGAAAGCTTGTTTGGGTGGAAGCTCAAAACGACCCAAGGTGGGAAAACCGGTCGTGGTCGGTAATAAAGATCATGGATTTAAGGAAAAAAACAATAAGACAGCTTTCATGGAAAACCAGGTATATGTCGGCCGCAATCTCCCCCGACGGAAACTATATCGCAGCGGCTGAAAACAGTAGTGCCAACATTAACAGCCTCGTAATAATCGACGCCTGGAACGGGGACATATTGCAAACAATCCCCGTCCCCGGCAATGCTTCACTCCAGAGGCCGGAATGGGATGGCAGCGGGAAAAAGGTTACAGTGATCTTTCTTACGGGGAAAGGCGAAGGCATAATATCGTACGGCACTGACAACAAAATCTGGGATGTTCTGATCGAGGCCGGCAATGATGACCTTCAATCGACATACCTGAGAAATGATTCCCTGTTTTTTATAAGCTCCTCATCCGGTACCGACAACATTTATCTGCTTATGCCCGACAGGACCATTCATCCGTTGACGAATTCGAGATTCGGCGCAAGCGACCTTAATGTCAATGGACCTTTGTTGCTTTTTTCCGATTATAATTCATCCGGGAACAATATCTGCTACACCTCCCTGCCTGATAAGCAGGTCGAAATGTCTGTAAGACCTGCCACAGCTTCATTTCTTATAAACAGGTTCGACAGCGTTCAGCACAGGTCAGCCGACCCGCCCGTTAAGGAATATACACCTGTCCCCTACAGAAAATGGCAGCACCTGTTAAGGTTTCACAGCTGGCTTCCCTTCTATGCCGACCTGGAAGAAATAAAATCCGATCCCACCCTGGTTAAACCGGGTCTGACCCTGATGACGCAGAACGATCTGAGTACGCTGATCTCGACAATCGGATATGAATACTCCGATAAGCTGCATAAGTTCCACACAGGCATCAAATGGCTGGGCTGGTACTTTGTCCTCGAAACACGCCTTGACTATGGCACTTATCCCGCTATTGAGAAGTTCAACGAAGATGTTGATGATCCCGTTAACTTGCAGCGGGGATATGAATTGACAAATACCGTATCGCTTCCATTGTTGTTCACGAGGGGAAATTTTTCGCAAAGCCTCTATATCTCAGCTTCTTCCACATTCCAGAATAACTATCTCTACTCGGTTGAAAGTGGTGCATTCGACAGAGGGCAGAATCAGTTCACAGGCAGGATTTATTTTTCGAACTACAGCAGGTCGGCAGTCCGTGACATAAGTCCGCGATGGGCGCAGGTCGCCGATCTGAGTCATTCCTGGTACCCGTTCGACCGGGATCTGTATGGAAATATTTCCACGGCAAGGAGTGCTTTTTACTTCCCTGGTCTGCTGAACAATCATGGAATTAAAATCCGCCTGGAAGCTGAAAAACAGGAGCCTGTCAAATTCATTCTGGGCAACAGGACTTCGTTTTCAAGGAGTTATAATGATATTATCTCAAAAGAGATCCGTTTTGCCTCAGCCGACTACTTTATGCCTCTGGCCTACCCTGATCTCAACCTGGCAGGCCTTCTCTACCTCACAAGGATCAGAACAAGCCTCTTTTACGATCACACAATTGCGACCGGAAGTTATGTAATGGCCGAAACAGAGCAGGGAAGCATAATGGAGTACCACGATTTCACTGAAGCATTCAGGTCGTTCGGAGTGGAGCTCATGTCTGATTTTTATGTTTTACGCATACCGTTCATGGTATCGGCAGGAGTGCAGGCAGCATGGCGGAATCCCGGGGATTATCCTTATCTCAGACTGATGTTCAATATCGATCTTTTTGGGATGAGTATCGGGAAAAGGCAGCTTTGACAGATCAGGTCTGCAAGGCTCTTGCAGTTGACTTAATCAGATCCCACGCCTTTTCGACATGTTCAGTGGTTACGTTGGTTTGTCCCGTGACCATGCGAAGCGTGTATTTTCCGTTTATCACGGTGTGTGTCAGGTAAATTTTACCGGAATCATTCAGCAGGTGATTGAGCGTCTCGTTCAACCTGTTTATAGATTCGTCATTCCCGCCTTCAGGTCTGTATCTGAAACAGACGACGTTAATGATCACCGGTGCCAGGATCTCAAAGTCAGGTTCACGGGATATAAGCTCAGCAAGGCGGGAGGCTATTTTTATATGATATCTTATTTTTTCACGCAGTCCATCAACCCCATACATCCTGATAACACTCCATAGTTTCAGCGCTCTGAACCGCCTGCCCAATGGTACTCCCCAGTCGCGGTAATCGTTTACTTTCCCCCTTGATCTGGTTTTGAGATATTCGGGGAGGATCTCGAATGTCTTGATCAGATAACCGGGCTCTTTAATAAAGAAAGCCGAACAGTCAAAATTTGTGAACATCCACTTGTGAGGGTTGAAAACAAAGGAGTCGATAAATTCCCTGCCGTCGAGCATCCATTGAAATTCGGGCAGAATTAGAGCTGTTCCACCCATTGCGGCATCAACGTGGAGCCATATATCCTTTTCAGTGCAGATCTCTCCTATGGCCCTGAGAGGATCGACAGCAGTGGTACCTGTCGTACAAAGGGTTGCTATGACGCAGCATGGAATAAATCCCCTGCTGATATCATTCTCCACGGCCTCTCTGAGCTTCACCGGATCCATCGAAAAGTCGTCCCTGACAGGTACTTTGACAAGGTTATTTCTTCCAATGCCTGATATTTTTACCGCTTTATCCACTGACGAATGTGTCTGCCCTGAACAATAGACCCTTAGCGTGCCTGCCCTGCCGGCGCCCTCATCATTTATCCTGAAGCCCGTTTTCTTTTCCCTTGCTGTAAGTATTGCGGCAAGAGTGGATGTTGAGGCCGTATCCTGGATCACACCCTCAAAATATGGCGGAAGCCCTATCAGATCGCGCAGCCAGATCATCATTTTTTCCTCAAGCTCGGCGGCGGCCGGGGAGGTTTCCCACATCATGCACTGGGCGCTTAGAGTGGAAATGATCATTTCTGCCAGAATGGAGGGGGGGCTGGTATTTGCCGGAAAGTATGCATAGAAGTTAGGACTCTGCCAGTGTGTGATGCCTGGCATGATGATCTCCTCAAAGTCTTTCATAAGGGCTTCGAACGTTTCAGGTTTTTCAGGGGGATGCCCCGGAAGCCTGTCAAAGATCTCACCCGGTCTGACTGATGATTTAACCGGATATTTTTCAACATTTTCCATATAGCCGGCCATCCAGTCGACCAGCTCATGTGCATATTTCCGGAATTCCTCGGGTGACATGTCAGCTGTTCTGGCCTGCCGATTCGGCAAGCAGTATGATCTTGTTCATTTTGACTTCAATAACTCCCCCGCTGATCTCAAACTTCAGCTCTTTATTGGTCTGATCAACAATGATTACAGGCCCGTTGTCGAGAGTTGAAATGATAGGGGCGTGATCTTTCAAAACCTGGAATGACCCCTTTTTGCCCGGGACCCTTACGGATTTTATCTCCCCTTCGTATACCTTCCTGTCGGGTGTTATAATTTCTATCTTCATTGTATAATCGGTGTCAAAAGACCATTTTTATCATTTTGAAGAAGCAAGTATTTTTTCGCCCTTTTCAATTGCATCCTCGATTGTGCCGACAAGCATGAAAGCCGATTCAGGATACTGATCAACCTTGCCGTCAAGGATCATATTAAAGCCTTTGATCGTATCGTCTATCGACACCAGAGCTCCTTTTATGCCTGTGAATTGTTCGGCAACATGGAACGGTTGTGAAAGAAATCTCTGTACCCTTCTTGCACGGTGGACCACGAGCTTATCCTCTTCTGAAAGTTCATCCATACCGAGAATTGCGATAATATCCTGAAGTTCATTATATCGCTGAAGCAGCTCTTTAACCTTTTGCGCGCAGTTATAGTGGGCTTCACCAACTATATTGGCACTTAGTATCCTGGAGGTCGAATCGAGCGGGTCGACAGCAGGGTAGATACCCAGCTCTGATATCTTCCGGCTCAGAACGGTGGTTGCGTCAA
>Ga0105101_10001071_pt1 | contig 11834 bp, 13 predicted proteins | sample PPLLak21cMay2015_2_FD_87037 | JGI IMG/M metagenome (GOLD analysis project Ga0105101, IMG submission 87037) | Freshwater sediment microbial communities from Prairie Pothole Lake near Jamestown, North Dakota, USA - PPLs Lake P8 Core (1) Depth... | ecosystem: Environmental > Aquatic > Freshwater >...
CCACCGACTTCAGCTTGCCGTCGGATTCGACTTCGATCCAGTCACTTCCTACCGTAACCTTGGCACCCGCGTCGCGCAGCTTGCTCATCACCGCATCCAGCGTATCGGGCTGCGCATGGGTGGCACGCACCCGTCCGCCGGTCATCGCGGCGGCCACCAGAAAGGTACCGGTCTCGATGCGGTCGGCCATCACCGCATAGTCGGCGCCATGCAGGGTGTCGGCGCCGTGGATGGTGATGATGTCACTGCCGGCGCCTTCGATCTTCGCCCCCATCGCGATCAGGCAACGCGCCAGGTCGACCACTTCGGGCTCACGCGCGGCGTTTTCCAGCACGGTGGTGCCTTCCGCCAGCGCAGCGGCCATCATCAGGTTTTCGGTGCCGGTCACGGTCACCACGTCCATCACGATGCGTGCGCCTTGCAGCCGCCTGCAGCGCGCGTGGATATAGCCATGTTCGATGGAGATGTCGGCACCCATGGCCTGCAGGCCCTTGATATGCAGATCGACCGGACGCGAGCCGATGGCACAGCCCCCAGGCAGCGAAACGCGCGCTTCGCCGAAGCGTGCCAGCGTCGGTCCCAGCACCAGGATCGCGGCGCGCATGGTTTTCACCATTTCGTAGGGTGCTTCCTTGTGGGGGATGGATTCGCCGCACAGGGTGACGTGGTTCTTGTCGTCGAGCGTGACGCACACACCCATGTGTCCGAGCAGCGCCAGCAGGGTGCTGATGTCCTTGAGATGCGGCACGTTGGCAAACTGCATCGGCTCGGCGGTGAGCAGGCTGGCAGTCAGAATCGGCAGCGCGGCATTCTTGGCGCCGGAAACGCGTACCTCTCCCTCAAGCGGGTTGCCACCATGGATCAGCAAAGCATCCATTCAGCGGGCAGCCCAGTCTGCGGGCGTATAGGTCTTCATCGACAGGGCATGGATCTGCGCATGCATGCGCTCACCCAGGGCATCGTAAACCAGCCGGTGCTGCTGGATCATGTTCTTGCCGGTGAACGACGGGCTGACGATCACTGCCTGGAAATGCTGGCCATCGCCGTCCAGTTCGATGTGATCACACGGCAGCTTCTCGGTGATCCAGCCTTTTATGTCGTCGGGAGTAACCATGCTCGTCTTGCCTCTTCAGTGTCGCAGTTTGTAGCCGCTACGCAGCAGCATCAGGGTGAGGCCGGATATTGCCACAAAGCAGGCACTGGCGACCAGCAAGCCGAGCCGGGGGTCGGTGTCGGACTGGCCGACGAACGCATAGCGAAAGCCGTCGATCAGGTAAAAAACAGGATTGGCATGGGAAACGGTTTGCCAGAAGACGGGCAGCGAATGGATCGAGTAGAAAACGCCGGACAGGAAGGTGAGCGGAAGGATCAGGAAATTCTGGAATGCTGCCAGTTGGTCGTATTTTTCCGCCCAGATGCCCGCCACGATGCCAAGCGCGCCCATGATGGCGCAGGATAGCAAGGCATACCCGAGCAACCAGCCCAGATGAGGCATCTGCCAGGGCGCAAACCAGAGGGTCACGACCCAGACGCCGAGGCCGACCACCAGCCCGCGCAGGACCGCCGCCCCCAGATAGGCCAGAAAAAATTCCAGATATGACAACGGCGGCAGCAGCACGAACACGATGTTGCCGGTCATCTTCGACTGGATGAGGCTGGACGAACTGTTGGAAAATGCATTCTGCAGCATGCTCATCATCACCAGTCCCGGCACCAGAAAACTCGTATAGGACACGCCGGGATACACTTCGACATGCGCTTCCAGCACATGGGAAAAAATCAGCAGGTACAGCAGCGCCGTCACCACCGGTGCGACCACGGTCTGCACCATCACTTTCCAGAAACGCAGCAGTTCCTTGTACAGCAGGGCCGGAAATCCGCTCATGTGCGTTTCATGATGTCGGTGAAGACATCCTCCAGATCGGGTTCCTGCAGGCGCATTTCGGTTACCTGCACGTTTGCGCCGCGCAAATCGGCCAACAGGGCTTCCAGATCGGAATACTCGCTGAAATTGATCCGCCAGCTTCCATCCGGGTCACGCAGAAGGCGGCTCTGCCAGGCTGCTGGTACGGATTCAGTATTCAGCCGCAGTTGTGCGCAATGTTCATTGGTCAGCCGCAGGAGATTGCGTGTCGCATCGAGCGCGACGATGCGCCCTGCCTTGAGCATGGCAATGCGACCGCAAAGCGCTTCAGCCTCCTCCAGATAATGCGTGGTCAGCAGGATGGTATGCCCCTCGCGGTTGAGGCGGCTGATGAATTCCCACAGCGAACGACGCAAATCGACGTCCACGCCAGCAGTGGGCTCGTCGAGCACGATGACGGGCGGCTTGTGCACCAGCGCCTGCGCCACCAGAAGGCGCCGCTTCATTCCGCCAGAGAGGCTCTGCGTGTTCTTGTCTGCGTGCGGAGTCAGCGCGAGGTGATGCATGATCTCGTCGATCCAGGCGTCGTTATGCCTGAGGCCGAAATAACCGGACTGAATGCGCAGGGTTTCGCGCACATTGAAAAAGGGATCGTAGACCAGCTCCTGCGGCACCACGCCCAGCGCACGGCGAGACTGACGATAATCGCGCACCACGTCATGGCCCATGATCGCTGCGTGGCCGGAATCGGCTCGGGTGAGCCCGGCCAGGATTGAAATCAGCGTGGTCTTGCCTGCTCCGTTGGGTCCCAGCAAGCCGAAGAACTCACCCTGCTGAATTTCGAGCGAGACGGCATCGAGAGCCTGGGTGGTGAGAAAGCGCTTGCGCAGCTCGCTGACGTGGATTGCGGGCATTGCCTGATTCATACGGGCAACAGTTCGGACACCCCGTATAGTTCAGCCAGCGTGGCAAAGCTGGGGGGCAGTCCCAGCAGAGAAAGCGTATTTCCTGCCTGTTGAGCGTATCGCATGGCACTGAAAATGAGGGCCAGTGCGGCCGAATCTACCGTTTCGACAGCACTGAAATCCAGCACATCGACACCCCTTGCGAGTTGCGGCTGCAGTTCCCGCAGCAATCCGCCGATGCTGTCGACCGTCACCGCACCGTCTAACCGGCAACAATGATCTTTACAAGTGATCACGAACCGGGCTGCTTCGCCGGTTTGGCAACGTCGCTCGATTCCTGTTTGGAGAGCGTTTCGATCAGGCCATCTATTCCACTTTTCCGGATCGTGCTGGAGAAGGATGAACGGTAATTGGTGACCAGGCTGACAGCGTCGATCACCACATCGTAGACTTTCCAGCCGAAAGCCGTTTGATACATGCTGTAGTCGATAGTAATCGGTTGCCCGCCGGGTTGGCGGATTTCCGAGTGCACCGTCACATCAGTATCGCCCGGGCTCATGTTGAGCGGCTTGAAATCAATGGTCTGATTGTTGAATGCCAGCAGCGAATTGGCGTAGGTACGCACCATCAGATTGCGAAATTCCGTCACCAGTTCCTGCTTCTGTTTCGCAGTGGCACGTGGCCAGTTCTTGCCGATTACAAGCTGGGTCATGCGGTTGAAGTCGAAAATGGGCAGAATTTTGGTCTCGACCAGTTGATGAACCTTGTTCAGGCTCACCCCTTGAGCATCCTTGTCCTGCTTGAGGATGGCGAGGACCTCCTGGGTGGTGGTGCGAGCCAGCACGTCAGGCGGCGTGTCGGCTGCCAACACCACAGTATTGAACCCTGCCAGCAGGGCCAGCAACAGAAAAAATGAGCGCATCATGTTGAAAACATCCTGTTCGAGTAAATCGGGGTGACGCCAACCGGAGCGATAAAACCGCTTGCTTGCAGACACCCATTTCCTACTTGAGTTCACCTGTCAGGCGCGCCAACTGCGCCACGTTCATGTTGTAATCATTGATCGTGCGCAGATACTCCGTCTGTATCAGCGCATAGTTGCGGATGGCTTCAGCCACCTTGTCGGCGCCTTCGATTCCGGCAGAAAAATCCGCCAGCGAAGCCACCATCCAGCGACGCGCTGCTGCGGCACCTTCGGCCAGATCGCGTTGTGACGCGTAATTGGCTTCTGCATTGGCATAGGCTTGACCCACCTCGAAGGGGATGCCGAGCACTGCAAAAGCCTTCTTGTGGTTGAGCGCCTCGAGCTCGGCCTGCGCCTGATTGACCTTCGCGTCAGCCGCTCCGAATACGGAGTCCCACCTTACGCCCACCACCGGGGTGACACCGTAGCCATTGAAGGGATCCTGAATATAGGGATTATCCAGCGTGTCACGCTGGGAAGCATAGGCGGCCTGACCGATCACCCCGGCATAAATATCGGGCAAGCGATCGGCCTTCTTGGCCTCGACCAGGGCACGGCGAGCGCGTAACCCAGCCTCGAGTTGCAGCATTTCAGGACGGTCCTGCAGGGCACGGGCCTGAAAATCGGCCAGATCGACCTGTGGAAAGGGTACCGGTTCGATCCGCTCGTCGGCTACGGTGAGCTTCGATTTCATGTCGACGCCGGTCAGGACTTTCAGGCCGGCAAGGCTGATTTTTTCGACTGCAAGCGCCTGGTGCACGAACTTGTCTATCAGGCCCTTGGCGGTTTGCAGGGCATACAGGTCGGATTGCCTGGTTTCACCTGTTTCCTCCTTCAGGTCACGCTCGGCACTTTTAATCGCCTGATTCAGACGGATCTGCATGTCTTCGAGGAAAGCGCGCACATCGCGCGCAGTCAGAAAGGCAAAATAGGCGCGCTTGGCGTCGTATACCGTGTCCGCGCGCGTCGCTTGAAGTTCACCGAGCGAGATGTCTACCTTGCCCTGTGCCGCCTCGCCATAACGCTCGATCTTGCCAAAGGTATAGAGCGGATGAATCAGCGCAAATTCGAGGCGCGTCCAGTCGGAAACCCCATTCCAGTCGTGGCCGTCGGTACGCGGCGTTGTTCCGGAATAGGCGCCATCCTGATAGAAGCCGCCCTCGACCTGCGGTGCCAGCCCGACAAAGAGATTGGCCCGGATGCGCCAGCCGCCTTCTCCTTCCACTTCCTGCACCATGCCTCGTGCAACCTCGACCAGCTGTTCACGCTCCTTGATACGGGGATCGGCTGTCAGGCTCATTTCTACAGCCTGTTGCAGGTTGATGGTTTCCGCCTGCCCTGGCAACACGTTCAGCAGCATGCCAGCTGCCAAAAAGGTGCGCGTCAGTGCGTTGAGTTTCATTGTGGTGCTCCTTCTTGAGCCTTGCCGTATAAAAACTGGCCGATCAGATTTTCCAGCACCACGGCATCCTGCGTGATAAGGATCCGATCCTTGTCCTTCAATTTCTGGCTATCGCCGCCCGCTTCGAGACCGATATATTGTTCACCCAGCAAGCCCGACGTCATGATTGTAGCTGAGGTGTCCTTGGGGAACGCATAGCGCTTGTCGAGCCGAAGGGTAACCGCAGCTTCGTAAGTTTCGTTGTCGAAGCGAATATCCGTTACCCGCCCCACCACCACACCAGCGCTCTTGACCGGCGCGCGTGCCTTCAGTCCACCTATGTTTTCGAAACGCGCGACGACTTCATAACTATCTGTAGAGTTTACGGTGCTCATGCTTCCGACCTTGAGTGCCAGAAACAGCAACGCGGCAATGCCTGCGATGACAAATAGTCCCACCCAGAGATCGAGTACTTTCTTGTTCATGATTTCAGTTGAGTCCCCGGAACATGAATGCAGTCAAAACAAAATCCAGCGCCAGGACAGCCAGGCTGGAAGCCACCACGGTACGCGTGGTGGCACCTGATACGCCCTCGGCAGTGGGAGGGGCATCGTAGCCCTCATACAGCGCGATGGCGGTGATGGCGATGCCGAACACCACACTCTTGATGACGCCATTCAGGATGTCCTGCTCGAAATCGACCGCGCTTCGCATTTGTGACCAGAAGGAACCTTCGTCCACCCCGATCAGTTGCACGCCGACCAGATAGCCGCCGAAAATCCCCATCGCCGAAAACAGCGCCGCCAGCAACGGCATGGAAATCACGCCGGCCCAGAAACGTGGCGCTACCACGCGAGCAATGGGATCCACCGCCATCATCTCCATCGCCGAGAGTTGCTCGGTTGCCTTCATCAGGCCGATTTCCGCTGTGATGGCGCTGCCGGCGCGACTAGCAAACAGCAAGGCGGCCACCACAGGTCCCAATTCCCGCACCAGCGAAAGTGCCACCAGAATACCAAGGGCTTCTTCCGAGCCGAAGGTTTGCAAGGTTTCGTAGCCCTGCAAACCCAGCACCATGCCGACAAACAGGCCAGATACCAGAATGATGATGAGCGAAAGCACCCCACTGAAATAAATTTCGCGGATGGTGAGCCCGAAGCGGCGAAATGCCGTGCCCGAATGCAGCAGAATCAACACAAAGAATCGGGTTGCATAGCCGATGCGCCACACCCCTTCCAGGGTACGATTCCCCAGGTTTTCAATGGCCTGCTTAAGCACGCCGGCCTCCCAGTCCGAGATCGTCGGCGTAGGGTGGCGCCGGATAGTGGAACGGTACCGGACCGTCGGCCTCACCATGGACGAATTGATGGACATAAGGTAAATCGGAGGCACGCATGTCATCCGCAGTGCCTTCGGCCACGATTACACCCTCTGAAACGAAATAGACGTAGTCGACGATCTTCAGCGATTCCTGCACGTCATGGGTCACCACCAGCGAAGTCAGTCCCAGGGTGTCGGTGAGTCGACGAATCAGGTTGCCGGTCACGCCCAGCGAGATGGGATCGAGTCCGGCAAACGGCTCGTCGAACATCACCAGTGCGGGCTCCAGGGCGATCGCACGTGCCAGTGCCACCCGCCGCGCCATGCCTCCTGACAGTTCGGACGGCATCATCTGCGCTGCACCGCGCAAGCCCACCGCGTGCAGTTTCATCAGCACCAGATCACGGATGGCGTCCTCGGGCAGATCGGTATGCTCGCGCAACTGGTATGCGACATTGTCGAACACCGACATGTCGGTAAACAGCGCACCGAACTGGAACAGCATGCCCATCTTGCGACGCAACCGGTAAAGGCCCCTCTGGTTGAGTCGGCCCAGCGACTCGCCTGCCACACGGACTTCTCCCTGGCCGGGCTTGATCTGCCCACCAATCAGACGCAGGAGTGTGGTTTTTCCGCAACCGCTGCTGCCCATGATGGCAATGACCTGCCCCTTCTTGGCCCTCAGATTAATTCCCTTCAGAACCAGCCGGTCACCATAGCCAAATGTGACATCTTCGATTTCGACCAGATTGTCGTTTTGCAAGGAATCGCGCCCAATTGTTCGTTCGTGGAGGTTCATTTTACCGGAGGCCACCTCACCGCCATCACTGCATGACGGGTTTTGTCGTGGATTCAGTAACCCATCACCTGTCTCAAGGTATCCGCTTCTTTCATCAAGGCGAGATTCCCGCTGCGACTGAATGCAAACAGAGGCTCCCCCGTCACCGCGTGTTGGGAGATGCGTTGGGCCAGCGCACGCAGATCGGGATGTTCATCCAGCCACCAGACATGCTCGGCCATCCAAGCCGGGGTCGCCAGCAACACATGCTCCGAAGCAGGCTTGGATTCCGTGCCGCCTGGTTCCAGCACGAAAACAAAACCCGCATGCGTCTCGTTCAGCCATTCCGTCCAGGCCGATTCCGGGGCGGCCTGCCAGACTGAATTGGGCAGGTATACCGTATGAAACCGAGTGTTGTAATACGACAACAACCAGTCATCCGGCAGGTCATCCGGGTAAAAACCGCCAATCCATGCGGGATGCCTCCAGTTGACCGCACCGATGAAAACAAGTTGGTTGGATTCCATATTGATTTTCGTCAATTAAATGTAAACCAATTCAAATATAAGGCATTGACAATATGCTGATACAGCTTGAATATTGGACAAACGTGTCTTGTTTTTGTTTTGTTTGTTTTTTGTTTTGTTAGTTTTGTGTGTTCGTGAGATTGTTTGATCAACCCTAACCTGAAGGAGTCGTCCATGAAAATGAAATCCCTCGTTCTCGCCCTTGGTCTTGTTACAGCTTCCGCTGCTTACGCCAATGGCACCGCACCCGCTGCTTACGCCAATGGCACCGCACCTGCCGCTACCCCTGCTGCAGCCCCTGCCACCCCGCAGTCCAGCGCTGAATGGCTGGCACGCATGACCGACTTCACCCGTAACGCCTCGGCTTACCGTGATCCCAAGGTGTTCGTGCCCTGGTTCAACGCCGTGACCGAGCCCAGCTTTTACTCCCAGATGGGCATCAACATGATGGAGCCGGGCAACTGGTACAAGATGATGGGCTCGATGATGGATCCGCGCTCGCTGGCCAACTACATGCAGTTTGCCGATCCCGACATGTACATGAAGTGGATGGCCGCCTCCATGGACCCCAACTTCTACACCGCGATGATGGCCCCGATGATCGATCCCGGCAAATACATGCGCTGGATGATGTCCCCGCTGGATCCGCAGACCCTTAACATGCTCATGCAGACCGTGAATCCCGCGATGTACATGAAGTGGATGATGGCTCCGATGGATCCGCGTCTGATGCAGTTGTCGATGCAGCCCATGAACCCCGCGCTGTACACTAACTGGATGGGCACCGCGATGAACCCCGCCACCTATGGCTCCTGGGGCACCTGGTTGAATCCGGCCACCTATGGCGCAGGCGCAATGGCTGCTCCGGTTGCCGCACCTGCCACGGGCGCACCCGCTGCCTACCCGAACCCGTTCGACCCGAACGCATTGCTGCAGATGTTCAACCCGGCTGCGTTCATGCCGGCGCCGGCGCCTGCAGCAGCACCGGCTGCGCCTGCCCAGTAATTGCGGTAGCGTAAAGCAAAAAAAGGGGACGGCCATGCCGCCCCCTTTTTCTTGCCCGCCGTTTCAAGCGCGACGCCAGGTCGTCCTGCCAGCGCCATCTTCCAGCACGATCCCTGACGCAATCAACTCATCCCGAATGCGGTCGGATTCGGCAAAATCCTTTTCCTTGCGCGCAGACTGACGTGCCGCGATCAGCGCCTCGATCTCCGTCTCGCTCATGCCATCGCTGGATCCCCCGGCCTGCATGAAATCAGCGGTATCCCGCTGCAGCAATCCCAGCACCCCGCCCAGGATGCGCAGTGTCTGCGCCGCAGCAACGTCCCCCCGATTCGCCTCACCGGCCAGCTCGAACAGCACCGCGAAGGCTTCCGGGGTATTGAAATCGTCGTCCATCGCAGCACGGAAGCGCTGCGCCACGGGCTGGCTCCAGTCAGGCGCGGCCGCCGTCAGGGGAGCATTTCTCAGCGCGGTATACAATCGGGTCAGCGCCCCCTTGGCGTCGTCCAGATGGGCGTCCGAGTAGTTCAACGGGCTGCGGTAGTGTGCACGCAGGATGAAGAAGCGCACCACCTCGGCATCATATTTGCCCAGTACTTCGCGGATGGTGAAGAAGTTGTCCAGTGATTTGGACATCTTTTCATTATCCACCCGCACGAAACCGTTATGCATCCAGTAATTCACGAAGCGGCAGCCATGCGCGCCTTCGGACTGGGCAATTTCATTTTCGTGATGCGGAAACTGCAGATCCTGGCCGCCGCCGTGGATGTCGAACTGGTTGCCGAGCAGGTCCGCGCTCATGGCCGAGCATTCGATGTGCCAACCGGGGCGGCCCGGCCCCCAGGGCGAATCCCACGCAGGTTCTCCCGGCTTGGCGGCTTTCCACAGCACGAAATCCATCGGGTCACGCTTGTTGAGATCAACCTCCACGCGCTCGCCGGCGCGTAGTTCATCCAGGCTCTTGCCCGACAGGCGGCCATAGTCGGGGAAACCACGCACGCTGTAATAGACGTCGCCATTAGGTGCCGGATAGGCCAAGCCATTCTTTTCCAGCTGCGCGATAAGAGCCAGCATCTGCGCCACATACGCTGTGGCCCGCGGCTCGTGGTCGGGCGGCAGCACACCGAGTGCACGCTCATCCTCGTGCATTGCGGTGATGAAGCGTTCGGTCAGCTCGGCCGGTGTTTCGCCATTTACCTGCGCGCGCCTAATGATCTTGTCGTCGATATCCGTTATGTTTCTCACGTACTCGACGTGATACCCGCTTGCGCGCAACCAGCGCGTGACCATGTCGAACACCACGAATACCCGTGCGTGCCCCAGATGGCATAAGTCATATACAGTCATGCCGCACACATACATGCGTATCTGGCCCGGGGTGATAGGGACAAACGCTTCCTTGGTGCGTGTAAGGGAATTGGTGATGTGCAACATGGGTCTGGCTACGGACGGAAGTAATGGCATGCGGGAATCAAGCGGGGCACCGGCTGTCTCAGTCGGGTCGATGTTGTTAGAATGCCAGACTCCCAAGATGATCCGAGCATATCACATGGTCCTGTCCCGTTTCTTCGCCGCCGTTGCCGCCTGCGCCATCCTTTTCAGCGCACCCGTTCTGGCCAACGAAGTTCAGGAAATCAACCAGCAGTTCCGCAAGGGGGATTTGCCCGGTGCGCTCGAACGTGCCGACCGTTTTCTGGCGAAGAACCCCAAGGACGCGCAGGCGCGTTTCCTGAAAGGCCTGATCCTGGCCGACCAGGGCAAGACCAACGATGCCATCGCTGTGTTTACCGGATTAACCGAGGACTACCCTGAACTGCCCGAACCTTACAACAACCTGGCTGTGCTCTACGCTTCTCAAGGCAAATACGAGGCTGCGAAAACCGCACTTGAGATGGCCATTCGCACACACCCAAGCTACGCCACGGCACACGAAAATCTGGGCGACATCTATGCCAAGATGGCGTCGATCGCCTACGACAAGGCACTGGAGCTAGACAGCAAGAATGCCACGGCGCAAACGAAACTTGCGTTGATCCAGGAAATGATACAGGGCCAACCCCGTAAGCCTGCGGCAAGCAAACCCGAGCCCTCAGCCAAAACCGAAGCCAAGCCGGCCGCAGCGGACTCGTCACCAGCCAAGTCCGCTTCGTCCAGCCCTGCCAATGCGGAGTTGGCGATCAAGAGCGCGGTCACCCGCTGGGCGCTGGCCTGGTCGGAAAGAGACGTGGACGCCTATCTTGCAGCCTACGCCAGCGACTTTTCAGCGGACGGGCTGTCCCGCAACAAGTGGGAAGTACAGCGTCGCGACCGCATCACCAAGCCCAAGACGATCGAAGTCAAGATCAGCGACTTGAAGGTCAAGCAACAGGGCGATATCGCCAAGGCCACCTTCCGCCAGGTCTACAGTTCCGATCGCCACCGCTCAACCGCCACCAAGACGCTGGATCTGGCCCTGCAGAATGGCGAATGGCGCATCGTCAAAGAAGCCACCAAGTGACCATGCTGCGTTTCTTTATTTTCCTTTGGCTTGTGACCCCGGCGCTCCACGCAGCCGGTCTGGACGCCGATCGCCAGTTGGTCAACAGCCTGCTGGCCATTTCGCAAAGCCGCATGCCGGAAGCGCTCAGTACCGTCGACAAGCTAACCCGGCAGCATCCGAATTTCAGGCTGGCTCAGCTGATCAAGGGTGACCTTTTGCTTGCACGCGCCCAGCCGCTGCATACCTTGGGCAATACCGGCAGTTCACGTAATGCCGAACTGGAACAACTGCGCGATGAAGCGCGCCAGCGCGTACGCGCTGCGACCGATTCGCCTCCCGATGACAAGATCCCCGTCTATCTGCTCAATCTTGACGGCAGTTATCGGCATGCGCTGGTGGTCGATGCTAGCCGCTCACGCCTATATGTCTACGAGAATCGCGCTGGCTTGCCGTTCCGCGTTGCCGATTTCTACGTCACCATCGGCAAGTCGGGCGCCGGCAAGCAGAAGGAAGGCGACAACCGCACGCCCATCGGCATCTACACGATTTCGAGGGTCAAGACGCCACGCGACCTCACAGACTTATATGGCAGTGGCGCTTTCACCCTGTCCTAC
>Ga0105101_10001074_pt1 | contig 11825 bp, 12 predicted proteins | sample PPLLak21cMay2015_2_FD_87037 | JGI IMG/M metagenome (GOLD analysis project Ga0105101, IMG submission 87037) | Freshwater sediment microbial communities from Prairie Pothole Lake near Jamestown, North Dakota, USA - PPLs Lake P8 Core (1) Depth... | ecosystem: Environmental > Aquatic > Freshwater >...
CTCAATTGGAGGGTTCGGATGCCAACTAGGATCGCAGGTTATTTGAACCGCTGGCGGTCGAACCGGGACCTGAACCTGGTCCACAGCCCACGCCATCGCCTGCCCCCGAACCGATCCCCGCGCCGCAGTCACCGGGATGCCTGATGGGTGCCATACAGCAAGTGGCTCGTCTCTTCAAAGGCTGAAGATAAAAAGAGTGCGGACCAAAAGTCCGCACTCGTGCTTACTCCTTCTCCCCGCTCACTTTCATCCAAGCTTTCTTCAAATTGAGCGCATCCTCCTCCATGATCGGGCTTTCGCACAGGATGCGTCCGGCGCAGCCGAATTCGTTCAGCGCCTTGAAGAGGAAGTTCACTTTCAGGTCAGACTCACCCAGCGCGAGATGATTCTTCTCCCCTTTCGGGCCATACTCGATGCCCGAGAGGTGGATATGCAGGCGCTTCAGGGCTTTCTTCCCCAATGCCTTCTCATAGGTCTTCAGCAAAGCGTGCCACTCATCATAGGTGTTCATCGTCCCATCGCCGGGACGCGCGTGCAGGTGGGCAAAGTCCACGCAGGGTTCGACGCCTTCGATGGCTTTGCTCATTTCGAGCGTATCTGCCAGTGAGCCGAGCATCGCAGATTTGCCCATCGTTTCAGGCCGCAAAATGACGGGGTTCTTTGCTTTCCGCAGTTCATCCACACAGCCCTTCAAGCGCGGGATGGCAAGCTTCAACACCTCAGCGGGAGGATTGCCGAAATATGAGCCGGGGTGAAAGATAATATCCGTGGCGCCCGCCAGATTGCCGTAATGGGCCGCGTCCATCAATCGCTTGCGGGATTTGGGCCACTCCTCATCCATCGCATTCAGGTTGAAAAAGTAGGATGCGTGGACGCTAAGAGACACTCCCTGATCTTTGCCGGTCTGTTTGATCGCCGCGCAGGTCGCTTCGGTCACACGGACCGATTGCACCCAGCCAAGCTCGAACGCATCCAGGCCAATGGACTTGCTGAACTCGATCGCGCCGACGGAACCGCCAGGTTTCTTCGGCGTTCCGATGGGTGCGCCTACTGTGCCGAATTGAAAAGATAATGTCATGGGATCTCCGTAAATAGTGTGTAGGAATCAGTTACCGTTAAACAGAAGCAGGATACGTAACCATAGCGGCGGGCCGAGGATCAGCAGCCCGATCACAACTCCCGCCAGCGCAGCGACCAGGACGGCGCCCGCGCCGACATCCTTCCCAACCTTGGCCAGTGGATGATGCACAGGACTTGCCAGGTCTACGACGGCTTCGATGGCGGTGTTGATGAATTCCGCGGTGAACACCATTGCAATCGTCAACACCAGGACAGCCCAATCGCGCGGCGGCAGTCCCAGCCACAGACCCATTGCAATCACCAGGCTGGCGACCATGGAATGGATCCAGGCGTTATGCTGGGTCTGAAGTACGTACCACCAGCCGCGAAAGGCGTGACCAAACGCAAAAACGCGTGAGAGGAGGAAACTTCTGAATGACATGATTGTTCTCGTAATTATGAGCCTTGCGAAGGTTTATTAAGAACACTGGGACTCTTTGAAGACAACCTTCGCAAGGCTGAATCTACTCCTCACGAATCCGAATGTTTCCAAGCCCGAGGCTTTCCAGTATCTCTGCCTGCGCTTTCCACATACGGGCTTTTTCCTCAGCCTGCGCGTGGTCGTGACCCAGTAAATGTAACACACCATGCACGACCAGCAATTGCACTTCCGATTCAAGTGGATGGCCCGCGGCCGTGGCCTGGCCCCGGGCGCGCGGGATCGAGATGAGAATATCGCCGATATAACGCGCGCCAGTTTCCGGGTCCGTTTCGGAGGCGGGGAAGGAAAGCACATCCGTGGGCGCGTCGATGCCCAGATACTCCCGATTCAATCCCTGCAGGCGAGCATCGTCTGTCAAAACAAGAGTCAATTCACAATCCAGCGGTTGCAATTGATTAACCAGAGCAGCATCGACCGCGCGTTCGAGCAGATCTTCTGGAAAAGGAAATTCCGATTCGACGTGGATCATTTTCGATTCGGCACCGTACTCACATCCTGCGTGGCGGGTGATTCCTTGGGATAGGAAATGCGCGGATGATGCGTGCCGCGCAGGATGTTGACGAATATGTCTGTGATGATGCTGAGGTCACGCAGGGTTAGTTGTGTATTGTCAAGCTGCCCCTGTTTCTGCGCCACTTCAATGGTGGAGCGAACGATATTTCGTATCCCCTCTTCATCCTGCGGGCGTTCGGCCCGGGAGCGGGCTTCGGCGCCATCCGCGATCATGAGCAAGGCGGTCTCGCGCGAACGCGGGCTGGGGCCCGGATAGCGGAATTGTTCAATATCCACTTTGGAGGCGTCGCCGCCGGCGGCCTCCACAGCCTGGTTATATTGATAACGCGTGATCATGGTGACATGCTGCTCGAGGATGAAATTATCGATGCGGCGCCGCAGACGATGATTATGAGCCAGCACCACTCCGTCATTCACATGTGCGATGATCGCAGCCGCACTTTCACTGGGAGCCAGGTCTTCATGGGTGTTCAACTGTTCCTGGGGCTGGTTTTCGACGAAGAACATCGGGTTCATCGCTTTGCCAACATCGTGGAAGAGGGCGCCGACGCGCGTGAGCAACGCGTCGGCACCGATCTGTTCGGCGGCCTGTTCAGCAAGGTTTGCGACCTGCAGACTATGCTGGTACGACCCCGGCGCATGGCGCAAAAAGAATTGCAGCAATGGAAAATCAGGCCGCGAGATTTCTATCAACTGCAGGGCAGTGGTAAGGCCCAATAGTTGCGCAAGGAAATACTGGAGCAACAGGGCGATGCTCGAAGAAGCCAGCCCGGTGAAGATCGCCGCGCCCGTGAGTTGCAGTAACGCAATGCCATCCATCTGCGTGAAAGGAAACCGGAACGCCAGCAGCATGGCGATGCCTGCGATGGCGGTTGCCATCCCGGAGCGGAAAAACGTCCATACCCGGCGCGCGTTCCCAAGCACAAGCACGCCCGTGAGGGACGAGACAAGGTAATAGGGAGTCAGGTCAAGTACATTGGGCAGGTTATAGGGCACAAGGAACGAGATGGCGATGGAGAATACGATCCCGGCCTCCACACCAAACAGGGTGCCGATCAACAAACCCAGGGCCGGCAGAGGAAAGGCGTATGGTAAAACCGTGCGCTCCGGGATTGTCAGGCGGGCCCCCACCAAAAAAAGGAGAAAGATCAATGCTACAAGGACCAGACTGCGCGGCTCCAGCAGGAAGGGCAGACGTCTTCGCGAAAGATACAAATTGACGAGGGCGGCCACCATGACTACCAGTGCCCCGGCACCCGCGTAGTCCTGCCACAGGTCGGCCTCCTCGATGAAGCCGAATTGCTGGAGCGCTTCGAGCTGTGCGGGGGTGATGATCTGCCCGCGCAGGACGATGATCTCGCCCGCTTTATATCCCTCGATCACCGGCTGCACCGCCTCACGCGCGGACTGTTGGGCGGCTGCCGTTAAATCGGGGCTATACGCGCTGTTGGGTTTTACAAACACCGTCACCAGTTCCACAACCAGTGCGGCCTGTTCTTCATCCAGCTCAAGACTGACCAGGGAGGGGATGGTACGCTGAACCGCTTCCAGATCCTCGTCACGGATACTACGGCGCATCACCTGCTCCAGCACGCTCAACGACTCCTGCTGGATGCTTTCCCAGCGTGTGGATGTCGACGCAAGAATAGCCTGGATCGTCTCCGAATTCAGTTGGACATCGCTCAGGGACGCGATATCTATTTTCCTTTGTTCGGGTGTGGAATTCTCATCGTTGCGGACGAGAGTAATGTACTGCAACGAGGCGCGGAGTCGCGCAATCTGATGGCGGGCAATGGACGGGTCTGGTGAAGTGTATACACGCGGCACGGCATTTTCGGCGGCCAGGCGCGCGTCCTCCGTCCGCACTTCACTGATGTATTCGAAGGACTGTGGAGCCTGAAAATCGCTCGGGGAAACCTCCCCCACCTGTAGAGGCAGTAATGCCGGCTGTAATGTTAGTGGCAATACCAAAGCCCCGTACGATATGATGCTCACCAGGATGAGAAGAATGATCTGAAGGAAGCGGATGCGCCGAGGGGTGGGCCGATTCGGCAAGGATGGAGTCCCCATATTATGGCGACGGGCTTATCCACGGAGTGGATGAGAACGCGGAGAGATGCTTCTTTATGAGCTCTCCGCTACCCGGGGTCTCCGCGACACGTGAATTGAAAAGCGCCATTCACACCTGATTCTTTTGGAGCAGCTCGCGTACGGTGGTGCTGACCACGTCATTCGGCGCGCGGCCCGCGACTTTTGCCATGACGATCTTCATGACTTTGCCCATATCTGCAGGCGAGGCCGCACCGGTTTCAGTGATCGCAGATTGAACGAGGGCGCGCAGTTCCTCGGCGGGCATGGCTTTCGGCAGGAAGACTTCCAGGACTTTGATTTCGGCTTCATTTGCCTCCACCAGGTCGGCGCGGTTCGCCTTCTTCGCTTCTTCCAGCGACTCGCGGCGGTTCTTAATCTCCTTTTGAAGGAGGTTCGTTACAGCCAGATCGTCGAGTACCACGCGCTTATCCACTTCTGCCTGCTTGACCGCGGCCAGTGCCATACGCACCGTGCGTTTGCGTACCTCGTCGCCGCTCTTCATGGCATCTTTCATAGATTCGTTCAGTTGGTCTTTAAGGGTCATGCGGGAGATTATACTAGAGTTGAGCAGAGGAAAGAAAATGTCCCGGATTTAAAGCAGGGTGCAGGATTGCTCAACGGTCATTCTGCGCCTACTGGATCGTCCACCCCCCATCGATCATGAGCGTTGCGCCCGTGATCAGCGAGGCCGCGGGAGACGCCAGGAATACGACCGGTTCCGCCACTTCCCTGGGATTTCCGATTCTGCCGAGGGGTATCCGCTTCTGCACCGATTTGCGAAAGTCACTGTTCTCCAGCCACTTCTTTGTCCCGGGGGTTTCAATAAAGGTAGGCGCGACGGCATTGACAGTGATGTTGTAAGGCGCCCATTCGAGGGCCAGGCACTTGGTCAAGTGCGAGATAGCTGCCTTCGTCATACAATAGACCGATTCTGTAGGCAGCGCTACAAATCCCGCCTGCGAACTGATATTGATGATCCTGCCGTGACGCTGCTTGATCATCACGCGGCCAACAGTTTGAGCTGTGAAGAACGTGCCCTTGAGATTGACCGCGAGAGTCTCATCGAAGTCCTTCTCGTTCACTCGTTCTGCGGGATTGGGTGCCCCGATTCCGGCGTTGTTCACCAGGATATCAATATGATGGAAGTGCTTCACGCCGGCTTGCACGCCCTCGATGATCTCTTGCATCTGCGTCACGTCCATCTGCACAGGCAGGACTTCACGACCGATCTTCCGAATTTGCCTGACGAGCGCCTGTGCGGAGTCCTTCTTCCTAAGCCCCAGAATGATGTCGGCCCCCGCCTGGGCCAGGGCCAGCGCGCAAGCTTTGCCGATCCCTTTTGCCGAAGCAGTGACAAGCGCGACCTGGCCCGTGAGCCGAAACGATGGCTGCTCATTCCTCATATGAAATCTCCTGATAGTGGATGGTCACCGGGCAAGGCCGGACTAACACCCTATCCTTTTGTAACAATACCACTCGCCCGTCGAAACAATTTGCTGACGTAGCTGGTCCAAAACATTTTTGTCCACTTGTAGTGAGGAATAGTCGATGTTCTGGATTGGGCAGGAGCCTGTACACAGGTGATTTGCCAGGTAACTACATCGCTTACAATCTTCGGATTTGAGAGACAAATCTCGAAAAAGAGTCCAGCGGCTGTCATCCCGCCAAATGTCAAGGAACAAATGTACATCCTCTTTGTTAAAAGAGCCAGCCAGAAACGCCGTCCTCATTTCAGGTGCAGCCTGCAGATCAGATGCAGGTGAATATGAACACCCATAGACCAGAAATTTTCCCGTAGCTGCATCATAATCAAGGTTGGTGCCCTCCCTGCCGGCAGCACAGGAGGATCGTTTGGTAAATACGGGGTCTTTAAAGATCATGGATTTATAGTCTGTCTCGATGGTGGTCGTAAACTGGATCCCCAGTTCTTTCCTGGCTTCGACAAGATCTTCGATCACATCCTTGAACTCACCGGCAGTCACCATCCAGGTCCTTGCGTTCGGATCGCGGACCTGAGGGCGCAGCGTGATAACTGTGATGCTTTCCGCCCCAATAGACTGGCATACCTTCCCCAATTCGAACAACTGATCTTTATTGTCCCTGGTCAGAACGGTTGTAATTCTCACCCGTAGAGAGGGGTTTTTGTTCCTCAAATACGCCAGATTCTTCAAGATGCTATCGTAGGTATTTCCGCGATACTTGTTGTGGGTTTCCCGTGTCCCATCCAGGGAGCAGATCAGCCACAGATTCTTTTCTTCGGCCAGCATGTCACGGATGCGCACATTGAAGACTCCATTCGTGGCAACGGATACATAGACATTTTCTTCCTGAAATTTGTGCAGTATTTCGATGAAATCAGGATGTGATGTCGGTTCTCCTCCGGTGAGCCGGACCTCTATAAGACCATTCTCCCCCATGAATTTCGCCACTTCATTTATGGAATCTGTTGGCACGTGACCGAGGCCTGTTTCCGCTTTGATGAAACAGAAAGGACAATGCAGGTTGCAGTTGCGTGTGATCTGAAAATAGAGCCTTCTTGGAAACCGGGTGTGGGTGGCCGGTGTTTCCCCCTGGAATATAGTAAGGCCATCGCCGGGAAGCCGCTGCAAGCCCCGGCCGTTTCCGGAAGAACTTGCCTGGGCAGATGCGCTTTGAAATTCATCGAACGTGATCGGTACAAGCCTGCCTGTCTGAGTGTCGAATTTGGTATATTCGTCAAATTCAGGATTCTCGCGATATAGCCTGATCATTGCTTCACTCTACCTGTACAAGCTGATACTCACTGGTCTTTCGTTCAGAGCCAAACAGCGGCTGGCAGGACGTGCAATTCTTACATGGCAGCACATCTTTATACGTGAGTTCGGAATAATCTCCGGCCAGTTCTGCCCGGCGCAAAGCGGTTAACCTGGCCCCTTTCCATACCTCTGCGATCAGCTCCGTGTTGATATCCCCCAGGATCAATGCTGGATCAATATCGTTTTTGAACAGTTCATTGAAGCAGACGATCGCCTGACCATCCAGGCCAATATTGAACCTGGCCCAATGGACAAGACAGGGCTCTTTTTTTAATACCTGTGGTGGGCCTTGAGTAAGGTCTGGCAGGAGGCCGTTATACGTATGCCTGCTGCGGATGAAAGCATCATCGACAAGATTGGACGATTTCCAATAGCGTATAAATTCATTGTCGACATCCCTTCGATCAGATTCAACCCTGCTTACGATCAACCTCCTGGATTTTCCCTGCCCGATCACACCGCGCATGTACCGGATGTTCTCCATCACCAGTGCGAACGCGTCAATGCCTTTGGTGGATCGATAATCCTCGGCGGAACTGCTGTTCACCGATACTTCGATAATCCTCACAGCCGCAGAAATCGCAGCCAATAGAGCCTTATCGGAAGTCACGGCACTGGTAAAAAGCCATGACCTGGCCCCTGTTTCACTCAGGATATCCAGCGCGCCGGGCAGGTTCTGCCATAGCAAAGGTTCTCCGGTTGAATGGATGCGCAGGACAGGAGTGGAATAGGCGCTGATTTCTTCGGCAATCTTTCTGAATAGTGAAAGACGGATCTCACCGGTGCCAAAAATCCGCTTTCGTTGGGCCGGAAGCGCGATCCCAACCGGACAGTGCACGCAACGACAGGGACAATTTCCCCGATACACTTCCACGTTTACAACGTTGGGAAAGTCTGGCACGGTGATGGCAGGCTGCGGAGAGCTTCGTTTGTCCATGAGTTATCTCTTTGACTCTATTTGTTCAGCTTCGAATCCCCTGCCCACGTGATCGTTGATTCCAATTGCTCGATGATGTACTGGCGCATGGCAGCGATCTTCACCTCATTCAGATCATTCGTTCTCAATACATACCCACTGGCCCGGTCACGACAGACCTGGAAGTATTGAGAAAAATTCCGGTTGATGGCAGTGATTCCAAACTTTTCCGGTTGCTGATAAATGGGCGTGCCGGGATAAGGGATCAAGGGGTATACCGAAAACTCATCCGGCATGCATTCCAGCATCAGATCCACAGTCGCTTGCACCGTTTCCCAGGTCTCGCCCGGGAAGCCGACCATCAGGTAAACCCGCACTTTTAGCCCGGAGGCCCTGGCATTGAAAATCCCCTGGCGGATCTCATCAACAGTTTGCCTCTTCTCCATCCTTTGCAGGATCTCATCTGAACCCGACTCGATACCAAAGGCGATATGCCGGCATCCGCCCTCAAAAAGCATCTCTGCCACGTCATGAGTACAATGATCTACTCGACCAAAGCACCGATAGCGGATCGCCTCCTGTTTGAGCAAGGCGGTCAGTTCCCTTAACCTGGACCGGTTAAGAGTCAAGTTGTCATCCTGAAAGCGGAAGGATGTAAAGCCCCATTCGGCTTTGAGCTTACGGATCTCTGCTACCACATTCTCTGCGGTTCGGAAGCGCACGTTTCTTCCTCCCCCCATGATGATACTGTTACAAAACACACACCGGTACGGACAGCCGCGTGATGAGAGGATGCTCAAGCTTGGGCGGCCATCCACAATACGGCGATAGGAGGTTATGTCCACCAGGGAATAATCTAGCAACGGCAAATCGTCCAACCTGGGCACAGGAATCCCGTGCAAGATCGAGGGCAATCTCTTACCAGCCTCCAGGGTAGCCACCAGGTGCAGTAGGGCCTGCTCCCCTTCGCCCACAACGACAAAGTCAAAAAACAGTGACACAACCTCCGGCAAAGCAGACGCATGTGGCCCGCCAGCCACCGTCACAGCATGTGGATTTATATTTTTAACAATTTTCAGGATGTCGAGCGTTCGATGAAAACTGGTCGTAAATGTGGAAAAGCCGTAGATATCGGCCCGGGGAATGCTCTGTCTCCAGTGTTCCGGCCGAATGGAAGAAAGATCTACTACATGGGCTTCATGACCGTGCTGATTAAGCCATGTAGCCAGGTAAAGTAAACCCAGGGGCGGTTCCAAACGGTCATCCATGAGTTCATAGCAGGGCGTCTGGATCAACACGGTTGAATATCGGCGTTTCATGGGCAGGTCTCGTTGCTCAAATTTCCCGTTCCTCTACGAGCAATCATATATCAATCCGCCTGCTTATTCACGTGTCATTTATCATGTCTTGAAAATACGCTTCTCATAAAACCTGCTGAGCGGGTCTTCCCTGTACTCGCCAAAGGGTGGGATGCGCTGAAAACCCATGCGCTCATATAAGCGGATGGCAGCGCGCTGATGGATGCCGGTTTCCAACCGCAGTAACCCGATACCATGACTCTGAGCATAGTCAGCCAAATGGTTCAGCATCAGCCTGGCAAGACCCAGGCCGCGAAATTGCGGCCGCACATACATCCGCTTAACCTCGGCATACTCCATCCCCACTAATTTGACCCCTCCGCAGCCGGCGGGTGTACCGTTCTCGCGCAGGAGAAAGAATGCCACGCCTCCGGCGAGTAATTGCTCCACACTGTAGCCATGGCGGCTTTCAGTCGGGTAGAGAGGCGCAAGTTCAGTTTCCAGTTCGGCAATCAGGACCTTTGCATCGGAGGTGTCCGGGCGCTCAGGGGTTATGATGCCTGGCATAAGGTAAACACATGTTTCTGAGCATGTTTATCAAAACTGATTTTACGCACCGTCCCGACACTTGCACCTGGCGCAAGTGCAGGTGAGGTTGGAACGGCGCAACAATGTTTTTCAAGGAAATGTCGCCACGGCTCCCCCGCGAGCGCGGGAGCGCGGGATCTTCGACACGGCGACGCCTTCCGGACGTTCTGCGTAAGGTGAGTCAAAACTACTTTTTCGAACCCGTCAACGCGGTCGTGATCCCCAGACCAACATAGACCAGACCTGCGAAGTACCGCTGTCCCTTTTGGAAATGCCTGTTGCCTCTCAACTTCTCCGCCAGGGAACTGGCGAGTAAGGCATACATGCTATCCGTAATGAGCGCCATGCCGACAAAGAGCGCGCCGAGCAGCAGGGTTTGTGCGGTGACATTTCCTTTCCCCGGGTCCACGAATTGAGGTAAGAAGGCAAAGAAGAACAGCGCGGTCTTGGGGTTGAGCAAATTGATCACAAATCCCTGCCAGTAGATGCGCGAGAGGCTTTCCGTTTTGATCTCTCCCTCGCCCGATCCCTCTTCAGAAACGAGAAGCTTTCGAACGCCCAGATAGATCAGGTAGGCGGCGCCGAGATATTTCACCACGTCAAATGCCAGCGCGGAAGATAACAGGATGGCGGAGAGTCCCAGTGTCGCTGCAACAGCCTGAAGGAAGTTGGCCGTTTCAATGGCAAGCACTGATACCAATCCAGCCAGGCGTCCCTGGTTCGCGCTGCGAGCCGTGATGTACAACACAGCCGGGCCGGGGACCAATAACAGAGCCAATGCCGCTATCATGAAAAAGTATAATTGTGATGATTCGATCATGTTCTTCACCTATATTTGTATGGGCATAAATTCACAGTATTTTACTTTAACTTACCGGCTCCAACGGCCATTCCCCGCCATTACTGCACGCATCTCTCTACAATCTCCATCGTCCCTTGGTCCGCGTTGATTCCCACTTTTCCCCCAACCGGCAATACCGTGTTGGGACAATTGTGCCCAAAATCCTCCACCTTCAATATCGGAAAGTCGTATTCCGCACTCACGTGCAGTAAGACATCCTCCATCTGCATCACAGCGTTCTTGTCATTTTGCAGGCCATCGATATAGCCGATGATGGCGCCACGAATCTTCTCGAACACACCTATCTGTTTTAACTGTTGAAACTGATAATCACAGGCCTCCGCTGTAATTCCAATGGCTTCCACAAACAGAATTGCCTCTGTGAAATCAGGGAAGTGGGTCGTGCCTGCCAGCTTCAGCAGGCAGGGAAGGTTGCCTCCCAATAATTTTCCTTCGGCGCTGCCCTTTCGAATCGTCCGCCGCCCGCCGTTGGTGGGAATTTCTCCGATCCTGGCCTTTATGAAACATGCAATGAACTCCTGCTCATCATACATCGTCGGCTTTCTACCGAATCCCCACAACAGATCATTGCCGTGGAATGTGATCAATCCGGTCGTTTGATGAATCGCATTCAACAGAACGGTGATATCACTAATACCCAGAAAGACCTTGGGATGTTTCTGAATCCAGCTCCAGTTCAAATAGGGTAAACAGGCATTGGCGGTCGCCCCGCCCTGGCTACAGATGATTGCCTGTATCGCTTCATCGGCAAACATCCGGTTGATATCTTCAGCCTTCTCCTGAGGCGAGGCAGCGTAACCCCAGGTTGTCGAATAAACATGTTCTCCCACGACTACATTGAATCCAAGAGCTTCCAGAAACTCTCTTCCCCTCTTAAACTGATCTGCTAATTCTGGAGTCACAGGTGTTGAGGGAGACACGATGCCAATTGCATCGCCCGGGCTCAATCTCCTGGGAATCACTGCCATGCCATACTCCACCAACTGGTACATCACCAGTAATGATGGACCTGCGGACGAACCAGCCGGTCATAGATCTCGCGCACATGTCTCATCGTTTCATCGGCAAGCGCGGGCAGGTCTGCGGCTTTTACGATTTCCTCCACCTGCGAGGAACGTTTCCCGCATGGGATAGCGCAAGTCACCGCAGACGACATCGGGAACCAACACAACGCCATATGCGACAAGGTCAAATATTACAG
>Ga0105101_10001075_pt1 | contig 11814 bp, 11 predicted proteins | sample PPLLak21cMay2015_2_FD_87037 | JGI IMG/M metagenome (GOLD analysis project Ga0105101, IMG submission 87037) | Freshwater sediment microbial communities from Prairie Pothole Lake near Jamestown, North Dakota, USA - PPLs Lake P8 Core (1) Depth... | ecosystem: Environmental > Aquatic > Freshwater >...
CGACTGTCGTGGAAGCCGTTGCCTCTGGCAAGAACATTGCCCTCGAAATCGATGCCTGGCTCAGGAAAGCGGAAAAGCCTGAAATCAAAAAGGTGACCAAATCCTATTTCGCCATGCCAGGCTACAACCCTGTTCCCGTCTCGCTCGAAACAGATTTCTTCGGACGAATACTCCACTCACCGTACCTGCTCTCCGCCTCTCCATTGACCGATGGCTTCGAGCAGATGAATAAAGCCTATGAACATGGCTGGGCTGGCGGGATCATGAAGACGGCGTTCGACAATGTGCCGATCCATATCCCAGCCGAGTACATGTTCACGTTCAACACGCTGACCTACGGCAACGCGGACAATGTGTCAGGCCATCCGCTTGATCGCGTCTGCCGCGAGGTGGAACAGTTGATCAAGAAGTGGCCCGAGCGTCTGACCATGGCCTCTACGGGCGGACCAGTTAGCGGCGACGATGAGAACGACCGCAGGGGCTGGCAATCCAATACGAGAAAACTTGAAGCCTGCGGTGTGATGGGCATCGAATATTCGTTGTCCTGTCCGCAAGGCGGCGACGGGACCGAAGGCGATATCGTCTCACAAAACGCGGCGCTCACTGCGAAGATCATCGATTGGATCATGGAAGTTGGTGCTCCCGATATCCCGAAACTCTTCAAACTGACGGCGGCCGTTACATCCATTGTCCCAATCCTGCGTGCCATCCGCAAAGTGCTGGAGAAATATCCCGATAAAAAAGCGGGCATCACGCTCGCCAACTCCTTCCCCACACTCGCATTCCGCCCGGCTGTTGGGCGTGCCTGGGAGGAAGGCGTTGTCACTGGCATGAGCGGTGATGGAGTGACGCCGATTTCCTACCTGACGCTTGCCACCGCTGCCCCTGAGGGGATCGAAATCTCCGGTAACGGCGGACCCATGACCTACAAGGCTGCAATGGATTTCCTGGCATTGGGCGTGAAGACAGTCCAGTTCTGCACGATCGCCACGAAATACGGATACGGCATCGTGCGCGACCTTGAGTCGGGTACCGCGTTCCTGATGCGGGAACGCGGCATCGGGAGCATGAAGGACTTGATCGGCATCGCGCAGCCGCATCCAATTACGGACTTTATGGCGCTCTCGCCAGTCAAGAAGATTTCCGATTTCAATTACAATCTTTGTACTTCCTGTGGAAACTGCGCTCGCTGTCCGTACCTCGCCATTCAATTGGACGATGAGGGACATCCGCACTCCGATCCCGCCCTGTGCATTGGGTGCTCGCTCTGCGCCAAAAAGTGCTTCACGGGCGCGATCACCTTGCGAGAACGCAGCCCTCAAGAGCTGGCACTCCTGATCGAAAATTAACAAGAAGAACTGCCAAAGCGAAAGGATTGAATATGACAACAAGATTTGAACATGGGATTGTGGTGACCCTGGGCCAAAATAATCGTGTCATCTGGAACGGTTCGGTCGTTACAGAGGGTGAAACGATCGTGGCAGTTGGCGATGCCGCAGAAATGAAAATACGTTTCCCCAATGCCGAAGCGGTGGATTGCGCGGGCCAGATCGTTTTGCCGGGATTTATCTGCGCGCACCATCACTTCTATTCGACGATGGCGCGCGGCATGGCAATTCCAGGTGAGCCCGCCGCCAACTTTGTGGAAATCCTCGAACGATTATGGTGGAAGGTGGATCGCGCTTTGGACGAGGAAGATATCACCCTTTCCGCACAGATCCCTCTCATTGAATGTATCCGCAACGGCACAACGACCGTTATCGACCACCATGCCTCTCCTGGGATGCGCGATGGTTCCCTCGATCTGATCGAAAACGCGGTTCGCCAGGCAGGCATCCGCGCCTCGTTGTGCTATGAAGTCTCCGATCGAAACGTGATGGGCGGCGGCGTCGAGGAGAACGAGCGCTTCATCAAGAAGATTGGCAGGGGCGATGGACAGATCGCCGCGATGATGGGACTTCACGCCTCGTTCACTCTCTCTGATGAGACTCTGGAAAAGTGTGTTGGGATCGCGAAAGATGCAGGAGTTGGGTGCCACGTTCACGTCGCGGAAGATCTGGCTGATCGAGAAGATTCACTCAACAAATACGGAATGCCAGTTGTTCATCGCCTGGACAAGATGGGCGCGTCTGGAGCAAAATCCCTCTTCATCCACTGCGTACACATCGACGAATCAGAAATGGACCTGATCGCTGCCACGAACACCAGCGTGGTTCACAATCCCGAATCGAATATGAATATCGCCGTTGGCGTCTCCAAACTCTTCGACCTGCTGAAACGAATCATTCTCGTCGGCCTGGGAAGTGATGGGATGTCGTCTGATATGCTGTCGCAGATGCGCTGCGCCTATCTGTTGCACAGGCTTGCGAACAGCGATCCGCGCGTGGCCTTCCTTGAAGCGCCGAAACTCCTGCTGGAAAACAATGCGAAGATTTGCGAACGCCAATTCGGTATCCGACTGGGAGAAATCGCGGAAGGTCGCCCGGCTGATCTCGCGATCATGGATTACCAGCCTCCAACGGTCCTTAGCGACGCAAACTTCCTCGGACACCTCATCTTTGGCCTTGTGGATGCAACCGTCGACACCACGGTCTGCAAAGGAAAGATCCTGATGCAGGGCAAGAAGATTCTGTCGATGGACGAGGAACGGATCGCCGCACGTTCACGCGAGCTTGCCCCCCGGATGTGGCAGAGATTGGCTGCACTCTAGTTCAGGTATTTCCAATAGAAAAAACTGTCCCTCAAAGCAGGGACAGTTTTTCATTTCACAGATCACCAGTCTTATCAAAATTGCCGCTCTCTTAATTTGGAACTCCCACACGTGCCTGGGCCTTCTTTGTATTCTCAATAATTTCGTCCAAACGCGGATTCATGCACAGAAAGCAATACCCGAAAGGCAACGCATGCGAACATGTACTCGGTCCCTGCTGTACACATTCGGCAAAGTTCCCCACTCCAATCTCAACCACACGGCAATTCTCAATGCCACGCGAGGGTTTTGTCTTTGCTTTTGTGGTGTGTTTGGTCATTATCTATCTCCAAATCGTACGAACAGAGCTTTATGGAATAACCTGTTCTCAGTATAGGACGATTATGCCCGGCTTTATAGTGATTAACTTCACAATCAAACTGGATGATGTTCCTCATTACCCATCCAGACATTTCCAATTGTCGCGACAATGTTGCGGTGTCAATGGAATATTTTCGATTCTGCTTTCAGGTATAATGACTATTATTATCAATTTTTGTTTATATCCGGCAAACGGAAAGACTTCCCGAGTATCAAAAACTGAATTAGCTTCTGTACTCATCCCATAACTGGAGGAACGCCGTGGAAAGAGTAGCACTATATCTGCAAGACTCTCATGACCTCAGAGATGGATTGGATTACGCGCGCTATGCGGAGGCGCATGGTTTTGAAGCCGTCTGGCAGGCTGAGTCGCGTCTGGTTCGAGATGCAATTGTCCCGATGGCTGCCTATGCCGCTGTGACCGAACGGATCAAGGTTGGCTCAGGCGTCATAAATAACTGGACCCGCAATATAGGTCTTCTGGCTGCCACGTTTTTAACTCTGGATGACCTGGCGCCTAACCGCATTATTTGTGGCATCGGCGCCTGGTGGGACCCGCTGGCGAGCAACGTCGGCATCAAACGCCGCAAACAACTGACGGCCATGCGCGAGACCGTTGATGTGATGCGCCGATTGCTGAACATGGAACGAGTCACATTCCACGGAGAATTCCATCAGGTGGAAGGGATCGAATTAGATGTTGTCCACGGACGTCGCGAGCCGCGCCACATCCCGATCATGATCGGTGCGACCGGTGACCAGATGATGGAACTGACCGGGGAGATCGCGGATGGCGTTGTGCTCAATTATTGTGTCCCGCCTGAGTATAACGATAATGCACTGGAACTACTGGATAAGGGCCTGAAGAAATCCGGCCGGAAAATGGAAGACTTCGACCGGCCGCAACTGATCGTTTGCTCGGTGGATGAGGATCATGACAAAGCCATCGAGTACACAAAGGAATTGCTCTGCCAGTATCTCGCGCAACAACCCCATATCGCCAAAGCCTCGGGCGTTTCCCAGGCTGTCATTCAGGAAATCCAATCGACGCTGGGATGGCCCGCCACGAAAGAACAGATCAACAAAGCCAGGCATCTTGTGCCAGACGATCTTGTCCACCGCATCACTGCCTCCGGGACACCGGCTGAGGCCACGGCCAAAGTGGAGGAATACAAAAAGCGCGGCTGTACCTGCCCGATCCTCTACCCGGTTGGAGGAAATTTCAGGCTGCTCATCGATACGTTTGCGCAAGCCTAAAGGAGCAGGTTGATTTGAAAGAAAGAGCGCCTCCCGAAAAATCAGGAGGCGTTTTCGTTTGCCTCAATCTGCCTTCCCTCTAAAGAATCCAGAAGCATTTTCAACGCCGCGTTAACAGCAGCAACTTTATTTTCCTCGCGGTCGCCTGAAAACCGGAAAATCTTTGCCCACTCTCCCTCGTCTGTCACAAGTCCAATCCACGTTGTGCCAACTGGTTTCTCGGGGGTTCCTCCACCGGGGCCGGCAATCCCGCTGACTGATAAGGCGATATCCGCATTCAGAGCAGCCCGCGCGCCGCGCGCCATTTCCAGAACGATCTCCCGGCTTACAGCCCCAACAGAATTCAGCGTATCCCATGAGACTCCCAGAAGAGCAACCTTGGCCTCATATGCATAAGCGACAACGCCGCCAAGAAAATATTCAGAGGAGCCGGGTACATCTGTAATACGACTGCCGAGCAGTCCGCCGGTACACGATTCGGCGGTTGTAAGCTTCAACCGGCGTTCACGTAAAAGCTGTCCAATTTGAATTTCCAATGCTTCTGCCACAATATCCTCATAGAAATTGTTGTGGAGATTATACACGGAGCCCTCCAATCTCGGTTATAATTTTCTGCATGGCAGACTGGGCAGGAAAAACGCTCGGCAATGTCCACCTCGAAGACCTTGTAGCCCGCGGAGGGATGGCAGAAGTCTACCTGGGCACGCACGAGTCTTTCGGGCAGGTAGCCGTGAAAGTGATGAGGGGCCTGCTTGAACGAGACACAGATCAACTCGCCCGCTTTCAGAGAGAGGCAGAAGTTATAGGGGAATTACGACATTCCAACATCGTCCGGATGTACGAGTACGCTTTTGTTGATGAAAGCCCGTATCTGGTCATGGAGTATGTATCGGGTCCGTCGCTGGCCAATTATCTCAAAACGTTGCATGACCGAAAACAGCGCCTTCCCATCGGGACCGTTGCTCATTTACTGACCGGCATCGCCGCCGCATTGGATTATGCTCATGCCAAGGGCATGATCCATCGGGATATCAAACCTGCGAACGTGCTGCTGAGGTCCTCGACCAGGAAAATTGCCATTGACGAAAAACTACCCAAGGATGTGGAACCGATCCTTACGGACTTCGGCCTTGTGCGGCTTCTGGACTCCACCATGCACACGACAGTTGGGTCTGTCAGCGGCACACCCACCTATATGAGCCCCGAACAAGCACGCGGCGAAAAGGTTGACACACGAACTGACATCTATTCGCTCGGCATCATGCTCTATGAAATGATCGCGGGCGCGGTTCCATTCCAGGCAGATACCACGTTTGGCATGTTGATGAAACACATCAACGAGCCTCCCCCCCCCATCAAAGGCATCTCATCTGACCTGCAGGCCCTGCTTGAGCGCGCTCTATCCAAGGACCCTTCCCTTCGTTATGAAACCGCGGGGGCCATGGCCAGTGAATTCATGGCACTGTTCAACGGGCAGACGATCTCGCCCGACACGCTTCATATTGCACAGCTTGCGCGTCAGGCGGCCGAGGAACGGAGGGCCAACCAGCCTCCACCCCCGGAGCGCCCTTCCCGCCGTTGGATCAGAATCGGGGTTGAGGCGGTGGTTGCCCTGATCCTTGCCTTCATCATCTTTCGATTGTTTGGTCCGTCAACTGCCACTCTGACGTTTACACCGACACCCGCGAATCCCAATATCCCGGTTGGCAGGATGCGGTACTCGGATTCCAGCCTGGTGAATGACCGGGTTTCCTTCCTGATGACCAATATATCCCAGCCTGAAGAAAATACCCATTATGAGGTATGGCTGATCAGCGATGATAATCAGAAATTTCGAGATATCGGGAGAATTACTTTCGATGATATTGGCGGTGGGCAGTTGGTATTTACCGATCCGCAGCAACAAAATCTGCTGCAATATGGGCAGGTCCAGATCACCAAGGAGCAGGACGGTGTTCCGATATCCAGTCCTACGGGGGAGGTCGTCTATTCTTCAGTCTTTCCTCCGGAAGCCCTGGTCTATGTACGTAACGTGGAGCTGGCTTATGATGGGGTCCCCGACAGCCTGGCGCTGATGCAGGGTCTGTACTATTACAGTGGCAGTTATATCAATACACCGATTAATGGCGATCCGGTTAATGATCCGGCCTTTATAAGCATTGTCCAGGCTGTTGAAGATCAGGATGAGGCCACGGTCCGCAAGAATATCGAGATGGTAATTAACCAGATTGTAGGGGACTCCAGCGACCAGTACATGGACTACGACCAGGATGGGCAGGTGGACGTATATTCGAGCGATGGATATGGAAGCTTTCCCAATGGAGAGCATGCCGGTTATCTTCAGGAAACTGCCCTCCATTCGAAACATGCAGCAGATGCGTCAGACTCAACGCCGAACATCCGTGAACAGAGTGCGAATGTCCAGATCTGCATCCAGAACATGGATGGATGGACGGACCAGATCCTGAGCCTGGCGCTACAGCTCAATGAGACGCCCCTGGGACCAGAGATGAATCCGATTATCGACGAGTTATCCAGGCTCGGGAATCAACTGGTGAACGGGGTCGATACAAACGGGAATGGCATTATCGACCCCATTGAAGGTGAATGTGGTGCAGATAAAGCCTATGAATATGGCCGGTACATGGCAGATTTCCCCATTTATATTGGCCCGGATAGAACGCCGCCATCTGGCAAATAGATCTGCGGTATTGAGACGGTCCGACGAGGGGGGCAGAGTAGGCTGAGGGACAACTACCTCCCCCAAAGGTATGGCAGCGAAGCCAAAAAGTTACGGTAGATGAAAAAATTTCATGAATGCGTGTACAATTATATAGAACAACTTTGCAGATTTGTTAGGCAAGTATTGCAGGAAAGCTGGAAAGCAAACGTGCGGCCCGATACAATTCTGATAAAGAGAGTAGCAAAGTTAGGAATGATGCCCAGACTAAAAATCCTCGCTACCGTCATGGTAGCAATCGTGATCATGGCTGCCCAGGTTGATACAGTCTCTGCTGCTCGTGCCTGGCAGGAGCCTGCCCCGATCGCCGGAACCGTTCAAAGCATTACGCTTGAGACGAATAGCAGCACTGGCATCGTTACCGTGCAGGTTGTGCTCGTTGACACGAACAAGGTAACTCAGACCGTACGCGTCAGCCTCGAAGCGGCCATTGAGATTGGTCTCGTAACGCTGAATGGCGATGGGAGCCCGGTCATTAATGAACAGGCTCTGGGGCAATCGATCGAAATCGAACTGGCGGCAGTAATCCCTGAAGAAGAAGCGGTTCAGCACCCCGTTGGCAGCGCACTCGCCATCTTCTTCTCCGACATTCTGGGCATTGATTACGAGACGATCATGACCAGCCATGAAGATGGTTTTGGTTTTGGTGTGATCGCTCAGGCGCTCTGGCTGACGGAAAAACTCGATGGCGATTCCGATGTCTTTGCGGCAATCCTGGAAGCAAAAGATTCCGGCGACTACAGCGTCTTTATCCTTCCGGACGGGACAACACCCAAGAATTGGGGACAACTGAGGAAAGCCATCCTGAGCAGCGAGAAGGATAACCTTGGTATTGTCATGTCCGAAAAGCATGAAAACAATGGTCAGGGTAATGACAACGCAAATGAGAATGGCAATAATAACGGGAACGGCAACGGCAACGGAAACGAAAAGCCGAAGGATAATAAGGATAAACAAAATAACGGCAATGACAAAGATAAGAAGAAGTAGTCATTGCTAATTCTTTCAGAATGATCAAAAGGGCGCCGAGAAATCTCGGCGCCCTTTCGCTTCTCGTGCAGTTTTGTAGGAATCAGGGTGCGGGCGGGGTGAGCGAATTAAGTATCTCAGAAAAGTCTGGTCCCAGGGCCTGGAAGATACCAAACAGGCCCACGGAGAGACAGCAAAACAGGACCAGGAATGGCAGGAAATAGGAACCAAGTGCCTGTCCCCAGCCAAATTGATTGACACCCTTGACGGCCATAACCTCCAGTGCAATAACATAGAGCACGGCGAGCAGGCTTACGAGGCCGAAGCACAATCCAACAAGAGGGATTGCCGACAAGAGAGTCAGTAAGCCGCTGATGACTGAAAAGGGCGCGACAATCGCCGCCGTCGCATACGCCAGTTGATCAAACGTTCCACGTCCCCCAAACATTTTCGCCACCAATTGAACAACACCGACAAAAATCGCGAAGCCCACAACGGAGAAGAGTGCTCCAATGGGGGCGCCGCAAATCGCCGTTATCAGACCGCCACCAGCAGCCTGGGGAAATCCCTCCAAACCAAGATCGGAACTTTGCATGAACTGACGAAGCAAGGCACCCTGGACGAGGGAAACCAGGAAAAAATTTACCAGCGAAGCCAAGAATACCCACAAAAATGCAGTGGTGAGCTTGGCATCTGGCGAAAACGCAATCATTGAAAATGTCTGTTCACTGGGCTTCGTGAGCGCGGCCATCCAGGTTGAGACCCACGTCGAAGTGCTGGAAGGTGCGGGCGTCAACGGGGCATTTGGTTGATCGTTCATCAGAACCTCCAAGAGAAAGGATTTGGTTCATTATTGCACGAAACAGGGAGGATTACAACCTACCGAGCATAAGTAACACAAACGTTCTACTTGCAGTAAAATTACACCCGATGGAGATTTCTGAAAAACTTCAAGGCATTCTTGCCACCCTTCCCGCCAAACCGGGCTGCTACCTGATGAAAAATCCCGAGGGGAAGATCATCTACGTTGGCAAAGCGATCAGCTTGAGGAACCGCGTCCGCTCCTATTTCCACGCGGACGCCGGTTACGACGCGAAGACGCGTCGCCTCGTGCGTGAGATCGCCGATATCGAGTGGATCGTCGTCGGTTCGGAGCTCGAGGCGCTCATCCTTGAGATGAACCTCATCAAGAAGCATCGCCCCAAATATAACGTGCGCCTGAAGGATGATAAGCGCTATCCGTACATAAAAATCCATTGGGCGGACCCGTTTCCCAAAGTCACGGTGACGCGGCAGATGGTGGATGACGGCTCCCGCTATTTTGGTCCGTACACGTCTGCATGGGCTGTCTATCAAACGCTGGATGTGCTTCGACGCATCTTTCCCTATTTGACCTGTGACCGCGTGATCAGCGGGATGGACGAGCGTGCGTGTCTTTACTACGACATCAAGCTGTGCATTGCTCCCTGTATTGGCGCGGCGTCCCAGATCCAGTACCGTCAAATGATCTCTGACCTGATGGATTTCCTCGGCGGTCACAGTGAGGGCATTGTTGCACGCATCGAGCAGGAAATGCAAAAAGCGTCCGAAGAGATGCGCTTCGAGCGAGCCGCAGCTTTGCGCGACCAGCTCAAGGCCATTCAGTCTATTATTGAAAGGCAGAAGATCGTCTTCGCCAGCGACTATCTCGACTCGGATGTGCTCGCCATGGCACGCAGTAATGGCGAAGCCTGTGTGCAGATATTCTTCATTCGCGGCGGCAAATTGATCGGGCGGGAATACTTCATCCTGGAAGGGACAGAGGATGCCGCGGATACCGAAGTGATGGAGCAGTTCGTCATGCAGTTCTACACCGAAGCCGCGACGATTCCACAGCAGGTGATGCTGCCGCAGGAGATCCAGGAAGCCAGGATCATCAGTCAGTGGTTGAGGTCAAGACGCGGCGGTGAGAAAGTGGAGTTCTTTGTCCCGAAAGAGGGACAACCTCGCGAGCTGGTCCAAATGGCGGCTGAAAATGCCACCGAGACCTTACAGGCTCTGCGCGCGCAATGGCAGGCAGATACGCACAAACAGGAGCAGGCGCTGGCGGAGTTACAACAGGCGTTGAACCTGCCCGGACCGCCCAACCGGATCGAGTGCTACGATGTTTCGAACACGCAGGGAACCGCCATCGTTGGTGCGATGGTGGTGTTCATCCAGGGCGTGCCGGACAAGAAACTGTACCGCAGGTTCAACATCGAAAGTGTGGTCGGCGCGCCGGACGATTTCGCGTCGATGGAGGAAATGTTAACACGCCGGTTCCGCAGATGGCAATCGGCTCAGCAAATGGAAACAGCTCCCGGGTCCAAGCCAGACCCGTCGTTTTCCTTCCTGCCTGATCTCATCATCATCGATGGCGGCAAGGGCCAGTTGGGACGCGCGGTCAGCGTCCTTGAAAAATCTGAATTGTTCGACAAAGTGCCGATCGTAGGTCTGGCGAAGCAGCAGGAGGAAATATTCTTCCCGCACAAGTCCGAATCGCGGATGCTGCCGCGGCATTCACAGGCTCTATATCTTGTACAACGCATTCGTGATGAGGCGCATCGGTACGGGATTACCGCGCACCGCAAGAAACGACAGAAGCTCGGCATGGCCTCTCAATTGGATTCCATCCCTGGCATCGGACCGACACGCCGCAAGGCCCTCTTGAAACATTTCGGCTCAGTGGATAAGATTAGGGAGGCTTCGGTGGAAGAACTTAAAGCGGTCGTGCCAGAGACTGCGGCGCAATCGATAAAGGCGCATCTGGAATGAGACAGGTTTGGATCGTTGACGATGACCAGGAAATGAGTCACGCGGTCGGGCTGATGCTGAAAATGCTCGATTGTGAAGTGATTCCCTTCTTCAGCGCCCGCTCTGCCGCGCGAACACTATTGACCGGCAAGAGACCGGATCTGTTCATCCTGGATATCAACATGCCGGAAGTATCCGGCCTGGACATGGTCGAGTTCCTGCGCCGCCGGCCCGAGTCGAAAGACGTTCCCATCCTCATGCTTTCGTCGGAAGCCGCGGATTCGACGGTCGATAAAGCGATGGCCTTAGGCGCCGATTCGTATGTGATGAAGCCTGTGACCCTCGAAGAGCTCGAAAAAGCAATCACGAATTCCTTTAACAACCATCCAGATGTCCGAGTTGAAAATGGCAAATAAGAAATCAAGTAAGAAACAACCCAAACCAGCGGACAACCCGGATGCGAAACGCACGAGAATATTGCAAATCGCATTCGCAGTGTTTTCCATTCTTTTGATCCTGTCGATGATCCTTTCATTGGCGATCAACACCTAGCTCCTGGGCCGAACTGGTATAATCCAGGCCGCGCGGCAGCAGGAAGCCGCGCTTAATTACGCACATGTCATTGCATGCGGCGACTTGACGCTACGCGCAATGACGGATGGAAATGATATGCTCGACAAACTGCAAGGCATTGAAGAACTCTACGAACAACTTGGAAATGAATTGCTCGAAGTGGGCAATGACTATCAGCGCGCCTCAGAGATCAACAAGGAGCGCGTCGATCTGGAGTCCATTGTCGTAAAAGCGCGGGAGTACCGCCGGGCAATGAAAAGTCTGGGGGAGGCCCGGGCCATCCTCGAATCAGAGAAGGACGCGGAACTCAGCGCGCTGGCTGAAGCGGAGGTCATCGAGCTCGAGCCGAAGATCGAGTCTCTTGAAGAGGAGATCAAAGGCATGCTCGTCCCGAAAGACCCGCGCGATGAGAAGAACGTCATCGTGGAAATCC
>Ga0105101_10001080_pt1 | contig 11771 bp, 9 predicted proteins | sample PPLLak21cMay2015_2_FD_87037 | JGI IMG/M metagenome (GOLD analysis project Ga0105101, IMG submission 87037) | Freshwater sediment microbial communities from Prairie Pothole Lake near Jamestown, North Dakota, USA - PPLs Lake P8 Core (1) Depth... | ecosystem: Environmental > Aquatic > Freshwater >...
GGGGTTTTCCAATAGACGGACGGCTGTCCTGAGATCGTTTCGGTCCTTCTTTTCCATTCCCTTTTCGAATCAATGGTCTTGGATCAGGCTCGAAATATTGTAGAGGATAGAACGGTTTGTATTTTATACCACGCCAAGGCTTTTTGGAAGTGAGAATTTCAAAGGGATCGCATTCTCATTTCAAGATTGGATCGGAAGGGGGATCAAGGCTCTGCATGCGTTTATGAAGAATTGACGGTTTGTGGATTGTAGGAGAAATTCCATTGAGGGAGTATCTTTCGATTGCGGCTCAGCCAACGGGAGTTCTTCTGGGGTCTGTTCTCAACTTTTGCCAACCCAGCCTTGGTGGTTGTAAACCCGAATGAGAGTGGTTCTTCCATTTTGATTTCCAGTTTTCTTCGTGAAGAATTGGCATTATTGCTCCCCAAGATCCACCCTTCGATCGCTTGTTTATAACACTACTTATCTACGATTCGATTCAAATTTCAAAATTGAAGATTACGGTTAGCAAGCATTGGCCAAAAGAACAGAGGCCTCCCCCGGCCCACAAAAAGTTCTATGACTACCATCTCAATTAGTTAGTTATTTATCAGGCCTAAGACATTGCCGAGAAGCATATGAGATTTAGACCCACACGTGGGGCACACTGAATTCCTTACGATATGCTCACAGTTAATGCACAACCGGGCCTCGTTAAAAGGAATCGCTGCCATGCTCGAAGATTCTACTTCTGATACCTCAACACCTAAAGCCTTTAAGAGTTTTTCTACCATATGAACCTCCAATTTGGGGTCGCTCTTTTCATCAGCATGTTCAACAGATATATGGATTTTTTTTCGATATCGTGCGTTCCATCTCCCTTTCATTAAGGCAATTCTTATGCCTAAAAGTGTCAATAGTACGATTCGTGTCAATTGTTGGAGCTGCCGAATAACTCATGACAATTCCAGTAAATGCTTTTAAGATTCATATCGTCATGAGAGAAAGACCAAAGCAGAAGGGATTTTCCAAAAAGTTCCAAATTATTTCTCCAAAACTCTTGATAAGGTTTCTCACTTTTAATGGTTTCAGTTGAAATTTGCTATTGGGCGGGTTGATTTAGAAAACTGGATTAAAGGAGGTTATCCTCATTTTCCTAAAAATGCGCTCGTCAAAATGCTGCGGCAGGAAGGGTGAAAGAATGAGCCCTGTTATTTTTTCTGTACGGAGTTGTTTTCTTATCCTGGCGCGGGGTGCCGAGGAACGTTTTGGAGCCCTAACTTAATGAACACCCACGGGGCGGCGTAGGCGACCCAGAAGCCGGTGAGGGCGCAGCGTACGTAACGCAGTCCCTGGGACACGAATGACGCGTCACGCGGCAATATCATGGTCAGTCCCAACCATAGAATGATCACGCCAATCATACCCGATATAAAGCGCAGAGCGCGTTTCGCCCATGGGCCGCGCGCATCAAACCCACCTCTCCGAAAGATCAGGATAGCTCCGGTAGCCAGACCAAAAAAAGTCCCCGCGACGCCGACTGCGCCTGATGTGGCGCGCAGACGGATGGCTGCTTGGTCCAGCGTAAGCGAAAAGGCGCGTGCGACATCGGCTTTCCATTGAGACGGGTCAACAGGGGGCACGAAGGCCAGCCCGGCCAGGGAGATAATGATCAACAAGATCGAGGCTGCAAAGGCCAGGCCGATTTTCTGAGGCAGCCTGAAGCGATTGAACCATGACATCACGGCCGTTTCCCATTTCACGAACGCCCACAGGATCACGCCGCCGATCAACCAACCGGCCAGCACATCCGTTGGAAAGTGAACAGCCAGCGCGATGCGCGAAAAGCCGATGAGAAAGATGAGGACCGTCATCAGCCAGCGCAGCCAGTCCTTTCCCCGTGCGGCCGCTGTCCCCCAGACCGCCACGGCGTGTTGAGCATGGCCGGACGGAAGGCCGTATGAAGGCTCGGCCTGAATCACCCGCACGTTCTCGCTTAACCAGTAAGGCCGGGGCTGGTGAAATAGGAATTTAAAAAAGGTGTTCAGGCAATCGGACAGGCTCAAGATGACACCGATCCGCAGACCGAGGCGGACATTCACGCACCAGTAGAGGAAGGGCAGAAGAAACAGGTAAAACTTTTCGGTGCCCAGGAGGCTGAAGAACCGGGATGGAGCTTCGAGCCAGGGGGCGCTGGTTTGCAACCCGGCGATGAAATCGATGCCCCGGTCAAGAATGGCATTCATGGGAATGACCAGCAGGCTGCTGAAAAACGCCCATCTGCAGCGTTGCCCTCATCCTTCCCCGTGTCAAGCACGGGGCAGGCTTGTTGCAGCGTACATCCAAGTACGCCTCACTCCTCAGTATTTCGGGCTCCCCCGTAAACGGGATTTCGCAGACTCAACTTGCATCTGAGCATTTTTGAGCAGCCTGACAAAAATTACTTCTTCAGCAAGCTGTTAGAGTTTTTTCCTGGGTGCGTTCTCCTTATTCCTTTTGGACGAGCAAGGACTCGAGGTTTCGGATCGTGGCCTCGGCTTCTTCCATGATCCGATCACAGAGTTCCTGGACCGTAGGAATGTCGTGAACTCGTCCGGCCACCGTCCCGCCTAAAACAGCAGCCTCATCGATCTTGCCCTGAAACAAATTGGCTAATCCGCCAATTTCCAAATCGAGAAGTTCTTGAGTCGACCCACATGGGTTGCCTTTATAGAGATCTGGGGTTCCGCGGATGGTGGCATCCACCAGTTCTAAGGCACGACGATTTCTTAAAAACCGCATCGGTCCGAAGAATCCCCGGGCTACCAAAGCATCCTCTTCCGTACTTTTCACAACCAGCTCTTTCCACACCTGCTCAAAATCGCTTTCTGTCGTTGCAATAAACCGAGTCCCCATCTGGACTCCGATGGCTCCCATGGCAAGGGCTGCAGCCAATGAAACTCCATCGGCAAACCCACCCGCCGCAACCACCGGGGTTGGGGAGACGCGCTTAACGACTTCAGGCAGAAGAACCATCGTACTCGTATCTCGCCAACTGCAATGGGCGCCTCCTTCACGACCCGACGCTACAATCACATCGACACCGGCTTTGACGCACCGCAACGCTGCCCTGACCGATGGCACGACGTGGACCCACACGATTTCAGGAATCTCATTCTTAATCGCGATGGATTCCGCAAGTCTCTTGGCTCCGGGAACGATTGACCACGGCAGGGGATCACCCGCAGAAGTCACAATCACTTTCATTTTTTCTTTGGCGGCTGGGTCGCTTTTGACTCTGCTAATGACATAACGGATCAATCTGGAAGCGGTGGGGACGAACTCTTCTGAAACCGGGATATTGACGCCAAACCGAGCCCATGGGACGTCTGCAATGGCAGCCAGCGCATGGTTTATAGAGCGTCCCAAGCGCTCTTCAGGAGTGCCTTCGCCAAAAATGGCTGAGTAGTGAAACTGCCCAAGGCCCGAGATGTCAAAGGAACCCATACCAATGGTGGATATGAGCCCTATTCCGCCTGCTTTGGCAACCGCACCTGCAAGCTGAGTGGTATCATAAGGCCCCATTCCAGCCTGGATAATAGGCAATCTGGTTTGAAAAATATCATGGAATTTGGTTCTCAACATTTTTTCCACTTTCTAGATTCGAAGGGATGAGGTCCCCCCTCACCCTATCCCTCTCTCCGCTGGGGAGAGGGTAAGGAGCGATATCAACGGATGCAATGAGATTTAATGCATTTGTATTAATTTATATAATACCATTTTTTGAACTTCAATAGGAACGGGGATTCAGGGACCCATTCAAGTAATATAAATTGTTTTTGGTGGCTCCTGCTTGTTTGTCACTCTCGCTCGTTTGGATCTCTGAACTCCTGGAGGATTCTGATGACTTCCTGTTCGTCCAAATCGCTCCACCGTTCGTAGGCGTCGGCCACCGCAAAGGAGAGGCCACTTCTCAGATTGGGGCAATAAATCGCTTCAACCTCTTCCAAAATCGCCTGTACGGATTCCGAATGGGCAGTGGGGATGGCAAGGATGAGTTTCATGGCACCGTTCCGGCGCAAGGCTTTGATAGCGACGCGAAGAGTGAATCCGGAAGCCAGCCCGTCGTCCACCAGAATGATTGGGCGCTTGAAATCAGGCGAGGGACGATCACCCCTGAACGTCGTCACCCGCCTGGAGACTTTTTGTTCCGTCTTCATAATTCCTGTCTGGATTTCCTGGTCGGTGAGGTTCAGGTGTGATAATAGCTCTTCATTCAATATCACCGTCCCGTCAAAAGCAACGGCCCCATAACCGGACTCCGTGTTCCAGGGCAGGGTGATCTTGCTGACGACAGCAATATCCAAGGGAAGATGCAACTCTCTTGCGATCTCGACAGCCACGGCCATGCCCCCGGCCGGTATACCCATCACCATGACATCGCTGCCGCGGAATTCCTCAAGCATACCGGCGAGCACCTTGCCTGCCGAGGCCCGATCGTGAAATACCCGGAGCCGATTACGTAGTTTTGAAAGGTCAAAGATCTTGGGATAATCCGGGGGTCGCCTTTTCATTTTTCCAAATCCGCTCTCCTGTCAATGGTTCCCGGAGGGGTCTCCGCCCTGAACATCATCTTCAGATCATACACACCCATACTCCCCGTCTTCTCAATGAAAAAGCCCATTTTCCGGCAGAGACGGAGCATCGGATCATTCTCCATCAGGATGCTTGCCGTGAAACCGAGAAGGCCCTGTTTCTTCGCCAGATAGGTGATGTACGAGAATAGTTGATATCCTACTCCGTGGTTTTGGTAGTCATCTCTTACGGCAAGGGCAACGTCTGCGGTGTGGGCCGCCTCCTCTATCCAATACTGTCCGATCCCGATCACTTCTTCTTTTCCCTCTTTTTGGTTCACCGCAAGAATCACCATCTTTTTCGTGTAGTCAATAATTACAAATTTCTGCAAGAAATCGTGCGGAAGATCCGGCCATCTGGAAAAAAAACGTCGATAGAGACTATCACTTGAAAAACGATGGAAGAAGTCTTTCACCAATGGCTCGTCGCTTATTTTCACGGGCCTCAAAAAAATCTCCAATCCGGTTTTTGTGGTTCGATAGGTTTCCAGATTCTCGGGATACTCCCCTTCCTTCCCGGCGATAAAGGCCTGATCTTTATAGATGAGAGATGAATTTCTTGCCTCTTCGATCAGCCAGGGGCGAAAGGTTGGATGGGCAATCGATATCAATTCCATGGCGCGCTCGCGAAGATTCCTTCCTTTCAAGTAAGCAATACCGAACTCGGTCACCACGTAATGGACGTCGCCCCGATTCAGGGTGACCCCTGCGCCTTCTTTGAGAAAAGGAACGATTCTCGAAACTTTTCCATCCTCCGCGGTGGAGGGGAGAGTGAGGATGGACGTGCCATTGCGGGACAAAACGGCACTCCGCATAAAGTCGGTCTGCCCCCCGATTCCGCTATAAAATATCTTTCCGATCGATTCGGCAGTGGCCTGTCCGGTTAAATCGATCTCCAGAGCGCTATTGACAGCCACCATGTTATTCTGTTGGGCGATGACTAAAGGATTGTTCGTATAATCAATCGTCCTGAATTCTACGGCTGGGTTGTGATGGATGTATTCATAGGTCGATTTCTTGCCCATGCAGAATGAGGCGACCGTTTTCCCGCGGTCGATGTTTTTCTTTGTATTGTCCACCATCCCATTTTTCATCAACTCTACGATACCATCGCTCAGAAGCTCGGTGTGCACGCCGAGATGTTTTTTGTTGTCGAGATTGGCGATGATGGCATTGGGGACGCTCCCATACCCCACCTGAATCGTGTCTCCGTCCTGGATCAGGCGGGAGACATATTTTCCAATTTGTTGGGCAATCGCGCTATCCGCATCTGTCTCAAATTCCAGCAAGGGTTCATCATGGGGGATGATGAAATCAACGTCATCGATTCGAATAAACCCATCGCCTTGAACATGGGGCACATTGGAGTTGACCTGAGCGATGACCAACGAGGCGTTCTCGACGGCTGCTTTGACAATATCCACACTCAACCCCAATCTCAAATAGCCGTGATCGTCGGGAGGCGATGTCTGTATCAAGGCGACGTCGATCGGGATGACCCGTTGGTAGAAGAGATCCGGAACTTGAGATAGAAAAATGGGGGTGTAATCCGCCGCGCCCCTGTTCACTGCTTCCCGGGTGTTGGTCCCAACAAAAAAACCGTGGTGCCGAAAATTACGGCTGAATTTTTCATCGATATAGGGAGCCAACCCTAGAGTCCACACCTGGAGTATTTCCGCGTCGCAAAGAGCCAAGGGATGGGCCTCAACGTAATTGGTGAGAGCCCGGGTAAGATATTGGGGGCCCCCACAACCCGTGCCGACAAATATCCTGTCGCCTCGCCGAATCAGACGGAAAATTTTCTCCTCCGACGCAAACTTCTTAGGATATTTTGTCTTGATCTCATCGATGATCTTACGCGTATCTTCTTGATGCATCTCTCATACTCCCTCGGGTGCTCGATTCAGGATTTCGTCGAACCCAATGACGTGCCGGTCGAGATATGAATCCTGCCCTTCCAGTCTTCATATGATACTCGGATACGATTTGATATTCAATGATCACGGAAAAGGGGGAGGCTCTGCAAGTCGGAGTATGGCCGGAACGTGCTCCGGGGGGTCAAGTCGATAAGACCCGACCACAATATGAACGAAATTTCCTTTGCTCACATTCTGTTCGCACCTGGCGTGCCCGGGAAGCTCCACTTCTTGAGCCACACCTTGAATTACTTCTTGATCAGGACGAACAGGTCGCCCTCGTGTTGCAGGTGCCCTGCGGCCAACTCGGCGTACGGGCCGCTTCCCCAAAAGATATCCGCCCTTCCGGCCCCTTTGATCGCCCCGCCTGAGTCCTGGTGTAAGACAAAACGAGAAAATTCGATCCACCCCGTGATCTCATTGTGGTCGTTGACGAGGGGTTTCCGGCTGGAAATGAATCCGAGGGCACCCTTTGGAAAAAGCTTGGGGTCAAGGGCAACGGACCTTCCGGGGGTCAGGAGAACGCCCAGACTGCCCCAGGGGCCCGTCTCCACCTGCTGGAAGAAAATATAAGAGGGGTTTTGGTTTAGAACCTCGTCGCGAACCTCTGGATGCTCGGTCAAGTACCTTCTCATGGCCTGCATGGACATCTCTTCCCGTGCGAGAAACCCTTTGTCGATCATGTAGCGCCCGATGCTCCGGTAGGGTCTGCCATTAGAAGCCTGGTAGTGAACTAAGAGGTCTTTCCCCTCGGGGAGCCTCACCCTGCCCGATCCCTGGATGTGGAGAAAAAACACATCGAGGGGATCCTTTAGCCAGGCAATCTCAAGACCTTTTCCGTCCAGCACTTTTTCTCCCTCGATCTGAGACCTGGAGAAGTAAGGCTGGACCTTTTTGCCGTCGATTCTGGCAACCAGGGATTCTCCCTTGAATTTTTCACCGAAGAGGGAAAGATCGATTCTAATGAGATCGCTGGGCAGACGGTACAGCGGGTACCTGAAGACTTCATCCCGAACCCGTCTCCCTTCATAAATGGGCTCGTAGTACCCTGTGAAAAGCACTCGCCCGTTTCCCTCCCGGCCGGTGGCCCGGTAAACCCGAAACTTCTTTCGGATCTCTCTGCTCAATTGCTCTGCATCCAGCCCTCTTGACAGGAGATCTAAGAAAGCCTCCTGGCTCTCGCGTACCTGCTGGCAGGAAAAGTTATGGGGCCCATAGTGAAATACGGTTTCAGGAGCGAGACGATCCAGGTACTCGATGTTTCTCCTGACACCCTGGATCAGGGATTCACGATCCATGTCATCGCTGAATTTGGGGAAGAAGAAGTGGACCTGTTTGAGAGCCTCTTCTGGCCGCTGGGCCTCTTTTTTCCGGAAAGGGTGGCAGCTCAAAAAAGTTGCCAAAATGAGGAGAACGAGGGCGAGAGTAAAAAACTTCCTTACCTTTTTCATACCCGTACCTGATCAAAAAAGCTTCTCTGGCCGTCCTTGCCGGTGTTCATTATCCTATATACACAATTCCTGAATTTTTTGGAAGTGAAAGTTCCAGGATTGACCAGCAAAAAAAATAGCCTTCCTGGTGGAAGGCTATTTTTCACCGGGGCCGAAGCTGGACCGGCACCCTAGAGGACCATAGAAACAAATGAAGCGAAACTCATTTCATCCGAATTATTTCTTGCATCATCCGATTTTTTTGACGATGACTGTCTCATCCTCTTGGGCAACCCGCCTCTTCTGCTCCGCAGGCAAGTGAGGATTCACCCTGGGCACGGGTTTCGTGGTCATGAGCCTAAGGATGTCGAAACTGCATCCCCTTCCGGATTACTTGCGTAAACCAACCTTTTTTGCGATCTCGAGGGCTGTCTTGTATTCTTCTTGAGCCAATTTCTGCTGTTCAGCGGGGGGTCTGTAATCCACGATGAATTCTAGCTTTTCAATCTTAGCCTTGAGCTCAGGATTCTTAATCGCCTTTTCGATAGCCGGGATCAAGACTTTCTTTACATCCTCCGGCATTCCGGCCGGTCCGTACATTGCAAACCAGCTGGCGGGCAGTTGCTGCTTATAGCCCAGTTCCTGAAGCGTGGGGATATTCGGAAATTGTGGCATTTTATAGGTGGTCAGGAGCATCCGAAACTTTCCGGCCTCGGTATGCGGTTTGATCTTGCTGACCGCATCGAAGGTCAGTTCCACGTGTCCTCCCAGGAGGGCGGTGATGACCGCTTCCCCGCTCTTAAAAGGAACATGAGTGAATTGAGCGCCTGTCAAAGACTGTATGATTTCCAAATGAAAATGAACCGTGGATCCAATGCCGGGGGTGCTAACGCGGAGCTTGCCCGGATTTGCCTTGGCATAGTCGATCAACTCTTTAAAGGTCTTCCATGGGGAACTGGCCTGGCACGCAAGATTATGGGCAAAGAACAGGTGAAGCCCCAAGGGATCGAGATCTTTGTCGGGATCGTACCCAACGCTTTCAGGGTTGAGGACTCGGGAATAAACGATCGCCGGATTGTTAGTATAGAGCACCGTATAGCCGTCTTTTTTGCTCTTGGAAGCGAGGTCAGTGCCCACCGTGAATCCCCCTCCAGGTTTATTGGTAGGGATGAACGGCTGCCCCAGATTCTTTCCCAGTTCTTCCGCAAGGAGTCTGCCGGTAATATCGATGATCGACCCTGGGGTGCCGGGGATGATGAACTGAACGGGCCGATTCGGGTAAGACTGGGCCTGAAGAGTCGGAACTCCTGCACAAAGCCCAAACACGATTAAAAATGAAATAGCAATAAGAATGTGACGTTTCATAAATCTCCTCCTTCTGTTAGATTTTGGATTTTGAACCCCTTCATCTTTTTACCTTGGGGGGCTTACGTGGATGATGCCCACCGTCCTTAACGAACGAGTCAATGATTCACGACACTACTTTGGCTGGGCGATTAGCGCCTCCAATGACTGAATTCCTTTCTTTGCTTTTTCGACCTCCGCCGCTGAAGCAGGGCGGTAGGGCGGCATGGGCGGGCCAATGTCGATCCCGCTCATCAGCGAAAATCTGGCCTTCAAGTACCCTATCCCGGAATGGTCAATTTTGCTTCCCGTGGCCGACGATGCAGCCCGAGGAATGAGGAGGGGGGATTGGGCCGCGATCGCTTTCTGCAATTCCCAGGCCCTGTCCATGTTCCCGGTCTTGAATGCCTCGTAAGTAGCACGCATGACCGGGATCCAATCCGAGCCACCCATCGCGCCGGGCGCACCCAGAACCAAGTGAGGCAGCATATTCCATTCCACGCCCAGAATGCTGATTTTCTGATCCACTCCTAAATGGTACAGGGAGGCGATGTGGACGATGTCCCCGACAATGGCCTTCATGGCGATAATCCGGTCGCTCATTTCCACAATTCGCGCGATGAGTTCCGGGCTCATGTAAGAACCGGCAGGGCTTGAATCGTATAAGGCGATGGGAATCGTTGTATGATCGAGGACCCATCGGTGGTGTTCGACGATCTCATCGTCGGTTGCCTTTCGAGGAACGGTGGGAGAGATCCAGGCACAATCATAGCCGATCTCTTCTGCATAATTTGCCAGTCGCACGGTTTCAAGGGTGTTGGTGGCGTGGCATCCGGCGGCGCAAAAGACCTTATACCTCTTGGCATGGTCGATACAGACCTTGAGATGCCTCTTCCGGACCTCCTCTTCCAATTCCGGCCATTGTCCGGCATATCCTCCCGGCCATATCCCCGTCGCTCCCCTCTGGATGACCCATTCGATTTCTCGACGGACGGCATCCTCGTTTAAACTGTAGTCCTCCTTCAGGGGTGTATAGGTAAGGGCCATAATGCCCTCTAAACGTCTCATGATGAAATCACTCTCCTGCCGCCTTTCGTCTCCTAAGAGATCGTTTTGGAGCCAGCTAACTATAAGAAAAAGCCAAGTTCTCTGTCAAGCCAAAACAGTCGATTTAAATGTGAGGAAGGTTTAGACCCGTGCCCAAAAAAGCGATGCTCGAATGCTCAAGGGCCGTGGCATCGGTCAGAGGATTTTCTCCCTAAAGGATGAATTCAGGAGATCTGCCCGATGGGTCTGGGAGGGAGGGGGGATTGATGGAACCAGCCCTTCAGCCGTGAAGGCCAATGGAGCGGACTGCGGAGTCTCTGCCATGCCAATCGGGGAATGGTCAACTGTTCGTTGCTAAGATTGATCTCTCCATAAACCTCCTGATTGAAGGCTTCGATGATCCATCCTATTTCTCTTTCAAGCGAAGGGAATTGATCCTTCAGTCGCAGCCCGTATTCCGTGGGGGTTTCGCTTGGCGAGCAAGGCAACCCACTGTGGCGCCCCCAACTCAACAGAGCAGAGTAGAGCTGGGCTGCCTGATGATAACCTCTCAGCCCGCGCACGATCCCTCCGAGGCATAAAACCAGAAAGGTTTGAAATTTTGAAGCCCACAGCGAAATGACATACCATAAACTGGGGCTTTGTCTCGTTTTGCGGGCGGAGGTTCTCGAAAAAAGCCACCGGAAGAGGTAGAACAAAATCAGACAAGATACGCCGAATACCGCCAGTCCCAACAGGCCCCCAAGCCCCCAAACCAAAATCTTTTCGACGATCTCCGGCAGCCGACCACCTTCCGAAGAGGTCTTTAAATCGCCCAAACCCACTTCTGGAGAGGGCCTCGTGGGTGGATTACCTCTCGGCGCATAGAGGAAACGAAGCACTTGCAACAAAACATACCCAACGGGTTTGGCTGCAACCTTGAGGACGCCGTATCCCACCTCAGCCGCCGCCTTCAGGTAAGGCAAGAAAAACAATACCGCTCCGCCCCCAAACAGGAGCACCACTGCCGTAAAGCTTAAGATGACCCCAAGGCTTTGATAGCCGGGAAGGAACTCTTTTGGTGCAAGTCCTCGATTCCGAACCAGGCCAACGGCCAGAAGACCGAATATGAAAAATTGGAAGAACAAGAGTTGAGACATGGATTCTTCTATCTTCATCCCCCCTTTGATCAACAGCAGGAATTTTGTCAGGAAGAGAAGGAAAAAAGCCGCGATCCCCAGATCGAAGCGGGAACAAAGAGTGGAGTAAGCCATGGATCTCCTCGCCAGGGTTATGCCTCCGAGCCAGAACATCACGGCAAAGAGGGGAAGCAGCAAAAGAGACAGCCATTCCTCCGGAGGTCGGGGGTGGTTGAAGAATTCTATCAGCCAGGCCTTATCCCAAAAAGAATGGGGACCGACGTTGAAAATGTAGACGATCCGTAACGCTACAACGATAAAACC
>Ga0105101_10001081_pt1 | contig 11770 bp, 13 predicted proteins | sample PPLLak21cMay2015_2_FD_87037 | JGI IMG/M metagenome (GOLD analysis project Ga0105101, IMG submission 87037) | Freshwater sediment microbial communities from Prairie Pothole Lake near Jamestown, North Dakota, USA - PPLs Lake P8 Core (1) Depth... | ecosystem: Environmental > Aquatic > Freshwater >...
GCATTTGAGTCCTTCCCTTTCAGGATCCTCTCCGAGGAGTTGCAGTACCCTGTAATATATCGTTGAAAGCTCTTCTATGTTGGCAGCATCCCACGATTCAATCTTGTTATAGCCGTTTGTGCTGACTCCGCTGCCGTTATTAACCGATTCAATTTTTTTAGCCATAATATTCTATTGAGTTATTTTCTGTTTCTGCGATTTTAACGCAATGGAGAGTTGCCCCCTCTTTCCCGATCTCCGGTTTTAATTCGTTCCAGATCGCAATTGCCAGATTCTCGGTGGTAGCAATTTTCCCATTCATAAAATCGACCTCAAGGTTTAAATTCCTGTGATCTATTTTGTCAATGATCTTATCTTTAATTATCTCTTTGAGCCGGTTGATATTAATAAAAAATCCATGCTCCTCCGAGGGATCTCCTTTAACCGTCACGTAAAGGACATAATTATGCCCATGCCAGTTCGGATTGGAACATTTCCCGAAGACCTTCAGATTGTCCTCATCCGACCACTCTTTCCTGTACATTCTGTGAGCGGCGCAAAATCTTTCCCTGCGGGTAATGTAAATCATGCTCCTGATAATTAAAGATGCAATATTAACCATTTAGTTGGTCTTTTTCAATTTGAAATGCAATATATTTATGGAGTTAATTCTTTGATGTTTTATTACTTGCACGATATGTCCCTGAAAATATTACTGGTAACAGCCACACAGGAAGAAGCTGAAGCATTCAGGAAAATTACAGGTGTAAAGGTTCTGCCGGCCGGGTTTTCCTTTGAAGGATATGATGTTGACCTTCTTGTAACAGGAGTAGGTGGCATCGCAACGGCATGGGCGCTTGCAAAATGGTTCGCATTGAATCCAAAACCTGACCTTGTATTAAATGCAGGCATTGCAGGCAGCTACAGGGACTTTATCAAAAACGGCGATGTGGTGGTCCCTGTATCTGATTGTTTTGCAGATGCGGGTATTGAATCCGCCGGCGGGTTTCAGACTCTATTTGACGCGGGTATTGACGATCCTGACAGATTCCCGTTCAGCAACGGCAAAATAATCGCAGACAATGAATTCATCGAACTGGCGGCACAGCAGTTCAGAAGTGTTTCAGCAATTACTGTCGGTACTGCAACAGGATCTCTGCCGACAATTGAAAAGCTTGCATCAAAATTCAATCCCGATATAGAAACGATGGAAGGTGCTGCTTTTTTTTATATTTGCAGTAGGGAAAAAGTGCCTTTTCTGGCAATCAGGGCGGTCTCCAACAGGGTTGAACCACGTAATAAAAATAAATGGGATATCCCGCTTGCTCTTGAGAAACTGTCAGATGGGCTGAAGGAGTTTATTTTAATGATTGATAAAAGATGAAATTAACATTGGGTTTCTCTCCATGTCCAAACGATACGTTTATATTCGAAAGCATGGTACATGGAAGGATAGATACAGAGGGGTTAGAGTTTGATTATTTTCTTGCTGATGTTGAGGAACTTAATAAAAAAGCTTTTGACTCGGAAGTAGACATTACAAAAATAAGCTGTCATGCATTTGCCTACGCTGCGCAAAACTACCGGATACTTGACGCCGGCGGAGCAATCGGATACGGGAACGGCCCTCTGCTCATAAGCAAGCGCATGATTGATCAGGCCGACCTGCAAAATGCCAGAATAGCTATTCCGGGCCGGTATACGACCGCAAACCTTTTGTTCACCATTGCCTGGCCCGAGGCGGGTAACAAGACGGAATACCTCTTTTCGGACATTGAAGAAGCCCTGCTCAGAGAAGAGGTCGATGCCGGACTTATTATACATGAATCAAGGTTTACATATAGGGAAAAGGGACTTCATAAAATTGCCGACCTTGGAGAATACTGGAATCAGCTTACCGGGCTTCCGGTCCCCCTGGGTTCCATTGTAATAAACAGGAAGATCCCGCTTGAGATTGCCATGAAAGTCGACAGGGTGTTAAGGAAGAGTATAGAACATGCCAGGGAGGATTCACTCGCCTCATTCGATTTTGTTTCTTCAAATGCCAGGGAGATGGATACTAATGTTATGAACAGCCATATTAAACTGTTTGTAAATGACTTCTCCCTTAAACTTGGAAAATCAGGACGACATGCCATCACCGAGCTTTTCCGGATTGCTCATGAAAAAGGAGCTGTTCCGGCTGTGCCGGATGACATTTTTCTTCCGTGAGGCTGGTTCTGGCTGGCCGGCGGCAAGCCTGAACCCCCCATAATTGTCTGTTTACGGCATTGCCAGCCTCGATCATCTGCTCTTACGGGAATGGCTTTATGCCCCGGACCCGGAAAAGAAATAAATGATAAAACAAATATTCTGATTACCATGAAATTAAAGGACCTGGTTTTAATGACCCGCTCATACAGGCGGTTTGATGAAGCTTACAGGATAAATGACGGAATCCTCGAAAGCCTGGTTGATCTGGCCAGGCTCTCTGCATCGGGAGCCAACCGGCAGCCTTTGAAGTACCTTATTTACAATACTCCGGAAGATTGCGGCAGGGTATTTCCGTCGATAGTCTGGGCAGCCTATCTGAAAGACTGGGACGGACCAGTTCCCGGTGAAAGGCCTTCGGGATACATTATTGTCCTGGGCGATACATCAATAACCGAAGCGTTTGGAGTTGATCACGGTATAGCTGCGCAGAGTATTATGCTCGGGGCAACTGAAGCGGGGCTGGGAGGCTGTATGATTGCATCGGTCAGGCGTGAAACGCTTCGGACCGAGCTCGCCATTCCTGAGCGGTTTGAGATCCTGCTAATCCTTGCACTCGGGAAACCTGTTGAAAAAGTGATAATTGATGAAATAAGGGATGGTGATGTAAAATACTGGCGCGACAGCGAATTAAATCATCATGTGCCTAAAAGACCGCTTGATGAATTGATCATTAAACTGTAACTTTGTTACAGGAATGAAACGGACCGGACTCATAGTATTTATGGTCCTGATCAATATTTATACCGGTCTGGGCCAGATTGGCACCGTCTCTGATTCAAGGATTGTTTTCCATGGTATTGTGAGGGACGCATCCACTTTGCAGCCCCTGCCAAATTCACAAATTGCCGTTAACAGATCGATTGTATCGGTCAGCGACACCGACGGAACTTTTTACCTCAGCGTGAATAAAAAAGATACTGTTGTCTTCACCATGCTTGGTTACAGGCCTGCAGTGTTACATATAAGCGATACCCTTCCAGGGAGGGAATTCATTTCCGGGGTCTATCTGAGAACCGATACGATATCGATTGACGAGGTTATTATTGTTCCAAGGACATCGAACCTGAAGTACGACCTTCTGAATACACCGGTCGCTACAAGCCAGGAAATGGAGAATGCACGGTATAACATAGCGGTTTCGGCTTATCAGGGCAAGGTAAGCCAGGGACAGTTGGGCGATCCGGTTTCAAATTATGGGATTATTCACCAGCAGCAGAAGATCAAGGCATTTGAGAAGGGCGGCATACCCTCCGACAGGATAGTCGGGTTAAGTCCTTTTATGATTCTGCCGGCGGCGTATCTTCTCCTTAACGGGCTGCCGCCGAAACCTGCGCCGATGAAGTCAACGCTCACAAGAAAGGAGATCGATCAGATCCATCAAAAGTACCTGGAAAGGGTCAGGAGAGATTGAGGGATGCTTTTTCCTAACCTTTATAAAAGAGAGCCTTGATAATATGGCTTGCCATCCTGGGATTCTCCTTCAGCCTCCTGGTTGAATATCCAAACCATTTTTCCCCGAAAGGTACGTACACCCTCATCGCATGACCATCCTTTACAATGGTTTCACGCAATTTGGGAGTGACACCATAGAGCATCTGAAATTCATAAAGGTTTTTCGGGACATTATACTTCTCAAGCAGTTTATAGGCTCCATCTATCAGCGGCTTATCATGTGTGGCGATACCAACATGCATCCTGTTCTTAAGGATGAAATCAAGGTCTTCCAGAAAGTGTTGATTTATTTCTTCGTACTTTTTATACGCAATTGCCTCGGGTTCAATATAAATACCTTTGCAAAGCCTGAAACTCAACGGATATTTTTCACTGTTTAAATCGGCCAGTCCCTTTATATCGCTCAATGTCCTTTTGAGGTAAGCCTGGAGAACAATTCCCACGTTGGCCGGGAATTCGGTCCTCAGTTTCCTGAAAAGCTCAATTTCAAGTTCAGTGCATGGAGAATCCTCCATGTCTATCCTGACAAAGCTATTGTATGAAGCGGCCTTTTTTACAATTTCGCGGATATGTTCATAACAGGCGTTTTTATCTATAAGCAGCCCGAAGCTTGTTGGTTTTACTGAAAAATTGCCGTCTACACCCGATTTGTTCGTGACATCTATCAGGTTGAGGTATTGTTTTTTGTTTTCTTCAGCTTCATCAAGTGTCTTAATGAATTCACCCAGGACATCGAGGGTTACCGTCATCTTATTTTTGTTAAGCTCTTTCGATACACGCATAGCGTCTCCGATCGTTTCACCCGAGATATAAGATTTTGAAAAGATCCAGATGAATTTTTTTGGAAAATAGGGCAGTATTGCTGCAATTAATTTATTGAACATTGCTTCTTTTTTTTGGTGTTGGTATTATGTCAGATTAATATGGCTTCTCCTTTGAATTCAATGATGCGAATAAAATTCATGATTTAGGAATTTTTTATGACGTTTGTCACATGATCAGGTTAAAAAAATCACCTTATGGCCTAAATTTTTCACTTGCCCGCAGAGTTAATTTCCTAATTATTTTGGACATCTTAAAAAAAATGTTCCAAACTGGTATCACATTATGCGTAAAATTACGTTTAATAGTCATTGACAATTAATTCATTTCAGTATTTTCGTCAGAATAACCTAACCTGATCTGTTTTGTTGAAGAAGATAAAATATTCATTTCTACTGTTTTGCGCTTTTGCTTTAAACAGTTTTAGTCAGGATCCTACTTTCTCACAATTCTATGCCAATGCACTTTATCTTGCACCTTCATTTGCAGGAGCGACTGAAGAATACAGGTTCGCATTGAACTACAGGAATCAATGGCCTGCCATTCCCGGTGTCTTTCATACCTACAGCATATCATTCGACAAGGCACTTATAAATTTCAACTCCGGGATCGGTGTTCTTGCGACTTATGATGTTGCCGGGTCGGGCGACCTGAGTACCACGAATATCGGATTACTTTATTCTTACGACTTCAGTTTAAATGAAGAGTGGCACATCAGGCCGGGAGTGAATTTCAAGTTTAATTACCTTGGCCTGAACATTTACAAGCTGGTTTTTGCCAGCCAGATGACAGGCAGCGGAACTGTCCCGACCGTTTATCCCCCGCCTTTCGACAATGTTGCTGATGTTGACTTCGCCACTTCGGTGCTTGTTTATAATGACAGGATATGGGGAGGCTTCACACTCGACCACCTGTTGAATCCAAAACAGTCGTTTTATGGCAATGACGCAACCCTGCCCATTAAATTGAATGTATTCGGCGGTGTTCAGATATTAAGGAGGACAAGGCTGAAACAGACTCTTCAGGAAGTTCTTTCGGTCGCGGTTAACTTTCAGAAACAGGCAGACTTCTATCAGACCGACATTGGCTTGTATTATTACAGGGATCCCCTTATTTTCGGACTATGGTACAGGGGAATCCCGTTTGTGACATCTCAGCCGGGAGATGCAATCATCGGACTGGTCGGAATAAAGACAAAACAGCTTCATATTGGATACAGCTATGATTTCACCATCTCAAACCTGATAACATCAACTTCCGGTTCTCACGAACTTTCGCTGGTTTATGAGTTTAACTCCTTTTCGCTTGGACAGCGTAGAAGGATCAGAGCCATCCCCTGTCCGGAGTTCTGACAACCATCCTTTTCTTTCAGAATTGTTATCTTACTTTTCCTCACTCAGTTAGGTATAGTGACTTTTAAAATTGCAGGGCAATTGAGATAATTATTTATTTGCTTATATTTGCGCCTGATTATTATAAGATGAACCTGATTATTGTTTAACAAATTGTTTTTTGAGATGAAGAATTTATCCACTGCCCTTTTCGCTATACTTTTCCTTGCCGTAGGCGCCATTTTTGTACTGCACTTCACCAGCGGTAAAAAAAGCAAACCCGGTACCCTTTCAGCCGGAACCGCTGAAATGTCGGCAACCGGAATAGCTTACGTCAACATCGATACTATTGTTTTCAAGTTTGATATGTTTGTCGACAGAAGGGCAGATCTTCTTGATAAACAGGGAAAAGCCGAAGCTGAACTCAATTCAAAGGGCACCCAGTACGAAAGGGGAGTAAAAGACTATCAGGACAAGGTTAACAAGGGTCTCGTTACAAGGGCAACGGCTGCTGAACTGGAACAGTCGCTGCTGCAACAGCAACAGGAACTTGTGAATCTCCGCGACAAGCTTCAGTCCGACCTTCTGGAGGAGGACCAGGTCATGAACCGCCAGATCCTTGAATACATAACCACCTTCCTCGAGGAAAACAAGGAAGCATACAACTATCAGTATATCCTGGGAAAAAGCTTTGGAAGCGTGGTCCTCTATGGTAATAATTCACTTGATATTACCCAGAAAGTGCTCGACGGGCTTAATGCCAAGTACCAGGCTGAGAAAAAGTGAAAACCATGGGTTTTGCCTCAACCTATCTGGAAGAGAGAGCAATATTCCCCCGTTTTATAAATGACCCGCCTCACGGCGACACAGGTATAATTATTGTTGTGCCGTCATATAATGAGCCCGACATTACAAATCTTCTGGACTCGCTTGCTTCATGCGATGAACCTGCCTGCAAGACCGAGATTATCATTGTCGTTAATGCCCCTGCCGGCGCCCCTGAGGAGTGCATCGAAAATAACAGGTACAGCATCAGGAGCATCGAAAGTTGGAGCAGGACACATACCAGCTTCTTCAATTTATATATAATTGATACAACCTCAGCCAAAATGGAAGGCCGGGGAGTGGGACTGGCAAGAAAAACAGGAATGGATGAAGCAGTCCGCCGGTTTAACCTGACAGACAGACCGGAAGGAGTGATCTCAAGCCTTGATGCTGATTGTACAGTTGAAAGGAACTATTTCACAGCAATAACCGGCGAATTGCTAAACAGAAAGGAGCGATCAGCCTGCTCTGTATATTTCGAGCATCCATTGTCGGGAGATGATTTTCCGGAAGCGGTCTACAGGTCCATTACACAATATGAACTTTATCTCAGGTATTATTACCAGGGACTCGTCTTTACCGGCCACCCTTATGTCCATCATACGGTAGGATCGTCAATGGCTGTGAAAGCGTTGCCCTATGTCAGGGCAGGCGGCATGAACAGGAGAATGGCGGGTGAGGATTTTTATTTCATACAGAAACTTATCCCTGCAGGAGGCTATTTCAATCTTAACCAGACTACGGTTTATCCTTCCCCGCGATCATCTTACCGGGTACCATTCGGCACAGGAGTCACAATTACGAAATTATCATCTTCCGGTGACGATCTGCTGAAGACTTACAACCTGGGAGCTTTTAAGGAGTTGAAGAAGTTTTTCGGCATGCTCGATGGGATTTTCAAAAGTCCTCCCGAAAAGCTCGGATCATTCCATTCATCCCTTCCCCGGGGGATAAAACAGTTCATCGGCAATGATGAATGGAGTGCCAGAATACTTGAGATCAAAAACAATACAAATGGATTAAGATCATTTGAAAAGCGGTTTTTCTCGTGGTTCAATATGTTCAGGATTGTAAAATACCTGAACTCGGTTCATGAAACACTCTTTTCCAGGGAACCTGTTACCGGGCCTGCATCATCACTGCTTAATGAAATTGGAGTTAGTATTGAAAGCGATGATCCCGTCAGCCTGCTGCGGCGTTACAGGATGCTTGAGAAACCGGCCTAGTTTGTTCTCTTCTTTATCCGGCGGTCCTCCTGCGGAGTAAGAATAATATAAAGGTCTTCATCAGGCTTTTTCATCCTGTACTGCTCCCTTGCAAATTTTTCAAGATTCTGATTGTCCGTTTTAAGCTCGTACAATTTCCTCCTGTCTTCCTCTATACGCTTCGTGTAATACTCCCTGTCGGCCTTCAGTTTCTGAAGGTTTTTCATCTCCTTGTACCTTGCCACCAGGTTATTTGAGTCGAGAAGCAGGACCCATATTATGAATATGATAAGGGTAAGAAGATATTTATTCCTCAGGAAAGGAGGTATTTTTTCAATCAGTTTCGGATTAATCCTAAGCATAGCAATGCAAACCTACAACTTTTTTTTCAACCGCCGCTCATGAGATAAAGCATCTGAACATTATCTCCTTCATGGATAAATGTTGAATCATACTTATCCTTCCGGACAAGTGTTCCGTTTATTTTTATGATCCTCAGCCTGAAGGAATATTTCTTCCTCAGCAATAATTCACTGACAGTCACCTTTTCGGCATCAATATTCTCTTCCCTGTTATTTAATAATATCTTCATAAAAAGAATCTGACTTAAAGCTGTTTCATAAGTAATTCAAGTACGACGTTTGCCTGCATATTTGCAACCATCCCCACTCTCGGTGCCAGTGTGGGAAATTCATCCGAGACCTCTGACAATTCATCGCCGCAGACATACAGTGTGTCATCTATTTTCCTGTACCTGATTGTATCATTGTTTCCCCAGCCAGCCAATCCCGAGCCTACAACAAGAGGAGTACCGGGCATCAGCTCCTGTACGGCTTCTATAAGCATCTCCTTCATTTCAGCATTGTCGAATGCTTCCACAATTACATCGCATCCTGAAAATATACCAGGTATATTATTCCTGTCAAGCTTTTCCTGAAATGCGAGAACCGTTGCATCCGGTCTGATGCGTAAAATGTTGTCCTTCAGGGCCTCTGTTTTAGGCAAGCCTGTCTGGTCCATGAAATAATACTGCCTCGATAGATTGGACTCATCTACTGAGTCAAAATCGGAAATTACAAGTGTCCCGATCCCGCATCTGGCAAGGGCAATGGCGCAATTTGATCCAAGTCCGCCGGCACCGGCGATACCGACCCTGAATCTACTAAGATGGGCAGCTATTTCAGAGAATTTCATTGAAAAATGGATTAGTTGTTTTACCCTGATACAAATATACACTATATGAATTATTTAACTTAGTCATCTGCACAGAGTGTCGGATAACGCAAGTGATATTGACTATTATCATTAGATAGTTTGTTTTTATAACTTAACTTTGAAATATTAAATTTTAATATATCTCGTAAAATACATTATTTATGGATGTAATGTCGATTAAATCAGTGCAGAAACAGCTGAAAAAGTGGGACTATGACTGGACTCCGCTGAGCAAAGGCTACACCGACAAGATCCTTTATATTAATGTCGGAACAAGGGATATCAAGGAAAAGGGTGTTCCTCCTGTGATGAAGGAAAAATTCATCGGAGGAAAGGGCTACGGACTCCGGCTCCTCTGGGATGCAACACGTCCGGATACAAAATGGGATGATCCTGATAATGAGATTATTATTTCTTCGGGACCGATTGGCGGGATCACTCAATACTCGGGAACAGGCAAGTCGCTGGTTGTGAGTATTTCTCCCCAGACCGATTCGGTCATGGACAGCAATGTCGGAGGCTTTTTCGGACCTTTCCTGAAGTTTTCCGGATTTGATGCACTTGAAATTCAGGGGAAGTCGGAGAATGATATAATAGTTTTTATTGACGGCATAAACCATAAAGTTGAAATATTCGATGCGCCTTTTGAAGTCACTGACAGCCATGTGCTTGCAGAATTACTGACGGAGGCTTTTGCCGACAGCGACAATGAAAGGAGAAATATTGGTATTGTATCTTCGGGTTCGGCCGCGGAACATTCCCTGATCGGGATGCTGAATTTCAGCTTTTACGATTCAAAAAGAAAGAAAGTCAGGCTGAAGCAGGCTGGCAGGGGAGGCATCGGCACAGTCTTTCGCAATAAAAAGATAAAGGCGCTGGTCTGCAAAATCCCCGGAGTGAAGGGGAATCTGAATAACGTGGTCGATCTTGAAGCAATAATGGAAAGGGGCAGAAAGTTCAACAGGGAGATCCGCGAACTTGATGCCAAACAGTGCCAGATGAGGGAAGTGGGGACAGCCCATCTTATGGAAATAATGAATGACCATGATCTGCTGCCCGTTCATAATTACAAGTTCGGCAGCCATCCTGATTCATATAAAATAGATTCATCGGTCTGGAAAAGGAACTTCACCCAGAATATCCCTGACGGCTGCTGGATCGGATGTAACATGTCGTGCAGCAAGGGGATCGACGATTTTGAGATAAGCACCGGACCCTACAAGGGCCAGAAGGTCATTGTCGACGGTCCGGAATATGAAAATGCGGCAGGTCTGGGTTCAAACTGCGGTATTTTTGATCCGCAGTATATTATAGAGACCAATTTCTATTGCGATACTTACGGGATCTGCACAATTACATGGAGTACGCTGTCGGCCTTTATTATGGAGTGTTACGAAAACGGGATCCTGAATAAGGAGAGGACCGGCGGGCTGGAACTCAAATTTGGCAACTCACGCGATGCACTGGAGCTTCTTCACCAGGTGGCAAGAGGTGAAGGATTTGGCACCATTGCAGGTCAGGGTGTCCGAAAGATGAAGGAGCTGTTCATCAGGAACGGCTGGGGAGAAGATTCCTTTCTTAATGATATCGGGATGGAGAACAAAGGCCTTGAGTATTCACAATATATGCCAAAGGAATCACTGGCCCAGCAGGGCGGATTCGCACTTACCAACAAGGGCCCGCAGCATGATGAAGCCTGGCTGATCTTCATGGATATGGTAAACAACCAGATCCCCACATTTGAAAATAAGGCTGAAGCCCTGCACTATTTCCCGATGTTCCGGACATGGTTCGGACTTGTAGGTTTATGCAAGCTTCCCTGGAACGATGTTGAGCCCGAAAGCAATGCAGAGAGCGATGAACCTGCAAAAGTTCCTGAGCATGTGGACAACTATGTTACTATTTATAAAGCGGTCACCGGCAGGGAGTTTGATAAAAAACGGCTTATCCAGGATTCGGAAAGGGTGTATAATTTTCAGAGGGTTTTTAACCTGCGACGCGGATACGGGACGCGCAAACACGACAGACAACCATACAGGGCAGCCGGTCCTGTAACCAGGGAAGAGTATGAATCGAGGGCTGAAAGGTATGACAAACAGCTGAAGGAGAAGGTGAAGATCGATCCTTCCGGAAAATCAACCGAAGAAAAGATGAAGCTCCTCAGAAAATACAGGGAGGACCAGTATGAAAGCCTCATCGATGCTGTATATAAGCGCAGGGGATGGAATAACAATGGTGTCCCGACAATTGGATTCCTTAAAAAAATCGGAATGGATCTTCCTGAAGTTATTGCTGTTGTTCAGGATTACCAGTAGAAATCAGGGATCAGGGGAAAATTCCTATTTTTATTATTAAATACATACAGAAGTTGAGAGGGTTTTTAATTACAGGGTTAACATTACTCTTCCTTTTTTTGTTAAGCTGCAGGAACAGCGAGACTGATAAGATGAAGAAGATTATTGTTTTTCACGCGGGAAGCCTTTCCGTGCCTTTAAAGCAATTAGCCGGTGAATATGAAAAGAAGAATCCCGGAGTAAAAATACTTTTGGAACCTGCGGGAAGTCTCGTGTGTGCAAGGAAAATAACTGAGCTGAAAAAACCGTGCGATATCATTGCCTCTGCTGACTATTTTGTTATAGATGAGCTGCTTATTCCTGATTACACAACATGGGGCATCAGGTTTGCCAC
>Ga0105101_10001084_pt1 | contig 11752 bp, 10 predicted proteins | sample PPLLak21cMay2015_2_FD_87037 | JGI IMG/M metagenome (GOLD analysis project Ga0105101, IMG submission 87037) | Freshwater sediment microbial communities from Prairie Pothole Lake near Jamestown, North Dakota, USA - PPLs Lake P8 Core (1) Depth... | ecosystem: Environmental > Aquatic > Freshwater >...
CAGGCGGTGGCGACGGCGCTTGAGAATGGCGATGTGGAGCAGGCGGCCGCACGCCTCAAGGATTTGACAGGCAAGGACACGGTCGAAACTACCGGCGCCGGTGTGGCGCACGCGGCGGTCGAAGCGGTACTCAAACAGGCAAACTCGCTGGTGGCGGCACCGATATTCTGGTTTCTGGTGCTCGGGCCGCTCGGGGCAATGTTGCAGCGTCTGGCCGCTGCCCTGGATCGGCTTTGGGCTCACCGCAACACGCGCTTTGCGGAGTTCGGCTGGGCGGCGGCACGGCTCGATGACCTGCTCTGCTGGTTGCCGGCGCGTATCATGGCGATTTCCTACGCCATCATGGGCAGTTTCGAGGATGCGCTGCTCTGCTGGCGTCGCCAGGCCGGGATGTGGTCGGGTCTGAGCAGTGGTCCGCTGCTGGCTTCCGGTCTCGGCGCCCTGCATCTCGATACCTGCGAAGACGGTGAGAAGGACGCATACGGCAATACGGCGATCGACCCCGCCGCGCTGCCGGACGCCGGCGATGTGCGGCGTGCCGTCGCGCTGGTCTGGCGTGTGATGCTCTTCTGGCTGGCCGTGGGTCTGCTCATGGCCGGCGCCCATCTGGCGGGATTTTTTACCCGTTAGCGGACAGAGGCGATTCGCGCAGTTGCTCTGCTGCCCGGCGGAAGGCAGCGCGCTGGCCCTGCATGCAGCCGTGTGTCGTTCGTCCAGATTTCAATGAATATCCATCCTCCTATCCAGACCCGGATTGACCTGCTGCGTCACGGTGAGCCGGTTGGCGGCCGGCGCTACCGCGGACAGACCGACGACCCATTGAGCGAGAAAGGCTGGCAACAGATGCGTGCCGCGGTGCAAGACAGGCAGGACTGGGATGTCATCTACAGCTCGCCGCTCAGGCGCTGCGCCGAATTCGCGCAGGAGCTCTCCGGACAGCTTTCGCTGCCGGTCAAAACCGACGAGCGCCTGAAAGAAATCGGCTTTGGTTGCTGGGAAGGCCGCACGCCCGACGACATCCGGCGCGACGACCCACTCCGGCTGGAAAATTTCTGGCGTGATCCGATCAGCAACCGTCCGGAGGGTGCCGAGACGCTCGCGGGTTTTCAGGCGCGGGTGTCCGCGGCCTGGGCCGGGATTTGTGCCACGAATGCCGGGCAGCGCGTGCTGATCGTGGGGCATGCCGGCATCACCCGCATGATCCTGAGCCTGGTGCTCGGCAGCCCGGCCGAACGCATGTTTCGCATCCAGGTGGACAACGCCGGCCTCACACGCATCCGCATACTGGGTGCCGGTGCGGAAGCAATGCCGATGCTGGTTTTTCACGGCTGTCCGTCTGCGGCAGGCTAGCGTATGCGCCTGTTTGTTCCGTCCCGCATCGCGCTGTTGCTCACCCTGGCTGTGCTGGCTGCGCCTGTATGCGCGGAGCTCGTCGTCACGGATGACACAGGCAAGCTGGTGCGCCTGGCCGCGCCGGCGCTACGTGTCGTGAGCCTCGCACCGCATGCCACTGAACTGCTGTTTGCCGCCGGCGCCGGGTCACGCGTGGTGGGTGTCTCGGCGTTCAGCGATTATCCGCAGGCCGCGCGCAGCCTGCCGCTGGTGAGCGGAGGCATGCATCTGGACATGGAACGTGTTCTCGCGCTCCGGCCCGACCTGGCGGTGGCCTGGCGAAGCGGCAACACGCGTGCCGATCTGGAAAAGCTCGCCGCACTCGGCATCCCGGTATTCTTTGCCGAGCCGCAGCGCCTGGACGCTGTCCCGGACACGCTGATACGGCTTGGTCGTCTGACCGGGAGCGAGCGCCAAGCGCAAGCCGCTGCGGCGCGCTACCGTGAGGAGCTGGTCCGCCTGCGCGCCCGGTATCGCGATCGCACGCCGGTGCGGGTGTTTTTCGTGATTGGCATGCAACCGCTGATGACGCTGAGTCATGCGCATTTGGCGAGCGATGTGCTGGCATTGTGCGGTGGGCAGAATGTATTTCCCGCATCCGACCTGCTGGCGCCGGAGGTCGGCATGGAGGCCGTGATGCTTCAGGATCCGGATGTCATTCTATTCAGCGACGAGTTGGGCACGGTCGATGACGTGCGCGGCTGGTGGCGCGAACGCGTGGCGTTGCGTGCCGTACGCGCCAACCGGATTTACAGTGTCCCGGCTGAACTGGTGTTGCGCCAGACACCGCGCGTATTGCTGGGCGTACGGCACACGTGTGAAGCGCTGGATGCGGCGCGCGCTTCGCTTGCCGCGGAGCGCAAGTAGATCAGGATGGCTTGTGCGCCGGCTGCCAGAGTACGTCCGCCGTGCCGCTCGCCTGGTTCATGGCGCGCGCCATCACGAACAGCAGATCGGACAGGCGGTTGAGGTATTTTAACGACACCGGCGACACCGGCTCGCTGCATGACAATGTGTACACGCGCCGCTCGGCGCGCCGGCACACGCTGCGTGCCAGGTGGCAGACCGCCGCCGCACGTGAACCGCCGGGTAGTATGAATTCCTTGAGTGGCGCGAGATCGGCGTTCAGCCGGTCGAGCAGGTTCTCAAGTTCCGTCACCTGCACTTCGGTCAACACGCTGCGCCCGGGAATGCACAGCTCGCCGCCCAGGTCGAACAGCGTGTGCTGGATGCGCGTGAGTGCGGCATGTATCTCGTTATCGGGCAACTCGCACAGCAGCAGTCCGAGTACGCTGTTCAACTCATCCACCGTCCCGAATGCCTCGACACGCGCATGATCTTTGGGAACGCGCTTGCCGTCACCGAGGCCGGTTGTGCCGTCGTCGCCGGTACGGGTGTAGATCTTGGTGAGGCGGTGACCCATGTGTGGTCGCTCGTCGTTATCCTTCGGTTAGCCTATACACAACCGGCACGTTCAGGTCAAAACCGCTGGCATCGAGCAGGGTGGTCGTGGCATCGGGGAGCCGGTGAATCTTTTCCAGACTGTCGAGCGCGGCGGCATCCAGAAGCGGATACCCGGAGGTGCGCGCCAGGCGCAGAATGCTGAGACTTCCGTCCTGTGCAATGTGCACGGCGACTTGCACCTCACCCTGCCATCCTTGCTGGCGCGCAAACAGGGGATAGTGAAAGTAGGGAAGCATGGCCTGTAATACCTGCCGGCTCAATCGCTGACCCGTGCTTTCCGTTCTGGGCTGGGCGGGTTGGGTGACGGAGTCCGTGAGTGTGGCCGCCGTCGGGCCGGACGCGCTGGCCGTTCCCAGGTCCTGCGGCCTGTCTGATCTGCCAGTAGTTTGACCGGGTCCGGCCCGAACGCTCCAGTCCGATGACGGCTGGATGTGGCTTGAGAACGTCCCTGCATTCGACGTACCGGCGTGCGTCGCCGCGTTTCGTTCCGGAATTTCAATAATGGTCGGGAGTAATTGCATCGTCAGCGTCTGTCCGGGCGGTTCGAAAACGCCGCCCGCCAGGGCCGCTGCGAACAGCACGGCGCCATGCAGCAGCGCGGAGGCGGTCAGGAAGCGGGCCAGCGGAGAGTCCATGGCGGTCATTTTCCGGTCGAATAGCGCAAGGCCACATACGCGGCGCGCGCCGAGGTGTTGTAGCCGGAGACGTTTTCATAAACCTTGTCGGTCAGGTTCTCCACCCGCGCCGACAGGAGCCACTGGCTGGCAAGAGGATAGGCCGCCACCAGATTCAGGATCGCGTATCCCGGCACCTCGATGGTGTCGAAGGTGATGTTATCGATGTCATCATGACGCGAGACCGCCAGCACCTCCATGCCGACGTTGCCGTTGCGCGCGAAACCGCGGTCGAGTCGCAGCGCGAGTTTTTCACGCGGCCGGCGCAGCAGGTCGGTATCGGTGATCTCGTTCACGGCGCGCTGCACGGTGGCGTTGGCCACAAACTGCCAGGACGCCAGTCGCAGGCTGTATTCCAGCTCGACGCCGCGCATGCTGGCTTTGCCGATGTTGATGGCCTGGGCATTGGTGCCTTCGAATGCGATCAGGTCGTCCATGTGGGTGTCGAACAAATTGACACGCAGTCGCTGTCCCGCGGAAGGGATGTACTGGGCGCCGAGCTCGGCGCTGCGTGAAACCTCCGGTTCCAGATCCGGATTCCCGGCGAAAAAGCCGCCATAGCCGGGATGATAGAGTTGACTCAGGTCCGGAGCCTTGTAGGCCGTGCCGTAGGACGCCAGCAAACGCCACGCCGTGGTCATGTCCCAGCCCCAGGCCAGTTGTCCCGAGCCGTGACCGCCGTAACGACTGTGCTCGTCATAACGCACGCCGATGTTTACGCTCTGGCTGACAAACCGGTTCTGCCAGTTCAGAAATGCACCGGCGGCATGCGTGCTGCGGTCGAACACCAGAGTACTGGTACCGGTATCGACGTTTTCGCCGCTGTCGTTGACCAGGTTCACGCCAAGACTCAGCAGGTTGCGATCGTTCAGAGAAATGTCGTGTTGCCAGTCGCCGCTGATGCGTTGCGTGGTGATGCGCGACGACGGCTGGCCGGTGCCGTCAAAGCTGTCGATCCTGTCGAGTGTGTTGCCTACTGCCAGGTTCTGGACCCAGTTGCTGGTCAGTGCCTGACGCAGGCGCACGGTCGCAATACGGTTCTCACTCTCGCTGTAGCTGGCGTCTGGATCGGAATCGGTATTGGCCGTGCTGTACCAGGTCTGCGCATCCAGCGTGCTGTCTGTTCCGAGTTGCGCCTGCAAACCGGCCGTCACACTGTTCTGCAAGGAGCCATCCTTGTCCGGGTTGTAGGTGAACGCGCCGGCGGATGGATTGGTCGCGGAGTAACCGTCGGTGCGGCGGGTGTTGACGTTGGCGTTGAAGCGCACGGCTTTGCCGGTGCTGAACCCGGCCTGTGCCGCGCGCGTATCAAAGCCTCCTGCCTCGATGCGCGCCTCGGCGCCGTGCGGCTGGCGCGTGAAGATTTGAATCACGCCGCCGATCGCGTCCGAGCCGTACAGAACGGTACGCGGTCCGCGCACGATTTCGATGCGGTCGATCTGGGATGGGTCGAGTGTTTGCCAGGCAAAAATACCGGTGCTGGCGGACGATGCGCGCACCCCGTCAATCAGCACCAGCACGTGATTGGAATTCGTGCCGCGCAGAAACACGCTGGTTTGCTGCCCGGCCCCGCCGGTGCGCGCGACGTCGATGCCGGCCTGCGTGCGCAGCAGCTCGGTGATGTCGCTCGCTTGCGCGCGTTCGATATCATCGCGGCTGATGACGGTTACGGCAGCCAGTGATTGATCGACCGTCTGGGCGGTGCGTGTGGCGGTGACGACAATTTTACCGTCATCGGCGTGATTGCTTTCCGCGGCGGTGGCGGTTGTTGAAATGGCAAGAAACAGGCCGGAAATGGCCAAGACGTCAACAGAGTATTTCAAAACGATTCTCCCGGCGCACCCCACGTGCGCGGACAAGGGTTGAGGATTCAACACGGGAGAGAGAAGGCGAACGGAATAATCCGCGCGACCGGCTGCCCTCCGCAGCGTTGCAGTGGGCTTCAGGCCGGTCTCCGGGCTCGTACGTGTTCGGTGAATCGCCTTCCCGCATCGCTGGGATGCAGTGGCTGGCTGGCGCAGGGCGCGCCATGGCCGTGATTCACCGCAACGCACTTACCGTTGCGGGGGCAGCGCCGGAATAGCGTGAATGAGCACGCGCACCGGCTTCCCGTTTCACTCCCGGATGAAAACATCCAGGGAGCACCTGAAGCTGAACGGGACTCTAGGGGCTGGCGGGGGAAAGTGTCAAGCGAGTTTTACTCAGTGCTCGCCGGACAGGCGTGGCGAGCCGAGATGCATGCCTTGTGCGTTGTGAACGCCCATGCGCAGCAGCGCCTCGTGTGTCGCCTCATCCTCGACGCTCTCGGCGATGGTCTGGGCGCCGAACGATAAGGCCAGATCGTGGATGTGCTGCACGATTTTGCGATCGGACCCGTGTTTGAGCATACGGCGCACGAACATGCCGTCGATCTTGATGTACTCGGGACGGAACAGATTGAGGAAATGGTAGGTGGAGTAACCGCTGCCGAAATCGTCGAGCGCCAGTTTGCAGCCAAGGTCGCGCAGGGTCTGGATGTCATCGAACAGCGCATCGGTGACGGCGATGTTTTCGCGTTCCGTGATCTCGATGGTGATGGAGCGGCCGTCCTGGCACGCCGGCCCCAACAGGGCGCCGAGCTCGTGTGCAAAGTCGCGGTCATTGAATGAGGACGGGTCGATGTTCAGGAACAGGCCGTAACCGATTGGCGCCAGTCGCAGCGACTGTCCAATGATGTGCAGGTCGATCTCGCGCGTGAGCCCTAGTTCTTCGGCCACGGTAATGAAGTCGGCGGCCATGATCAGTGTGCCGTTGTGCTGCATGCGCGCCAGCGCCTCGTAGGCGATCGGCAGGCCGGTGTTGATGTCGCAGATCGGCTGGAAGGCTGGCACCAGGTTGCCGGTCTCGAGTGCATTGCGCAACTGGAAACCCTGGCTGAAAATCGACATGAGCGCCTTGCTGATGTCCGGTGACAGCACCTCGACGCGATTGCGACCACGACGTTTGGCGTGGTAGAGGGCCACGTCCGCCGCGCTCACCAGCGCTTGCGCACTGCTGCCATGCACCGGTGCGGCCGCCACGCCGATGCTGCATCGGAGTTGCACGTGCCCGACCGGCAGATTGATGCTGGCCGAATTGATGGCGTCGTGCAGCGCGTTGGCGATTTCGGTCGCGTCGTGCAGACCGGCGTGCATCAGCACCAGGGCAAACTCGTCACCGGCGAGACGCGCGATGTAGTCGTGACTGCGCGCCCGCCCGCGCAGCAGGTCGGCAATGGTGCGCAGCGCCTCGTCACCGGCCGGGTGTCCATAGGTGTCGTTGATGAACTTGAAGCCATCCACATCGATGATCAGAAGGCACACCGACTGGCCCTGCGGTAGCAGGTCGGAGAGGATCACGTCGAGCTGAATGTCGAAGTGCCGGCGGTTGTACAGGCCGGTAAGCGGGTCGGTTACCGACTGGCGGTAGAGGTCATCCTGATAGCGGATCAGCAGGTGATTGAATTCGACGCTCTGGGTGATGTCGCCGAGCGTGCCGATGACGCCGGTAAAGCGGCCGCTATGGTCATGTTGGGCGCTGGCCTCCAGGCGCATCCACAGCGGCTTGCTGCCCGCGGTGCGCAGGCTGACCTCACGCTGCTTGGCTTGCAGGGCAGCAAGCTGGTCCGGGGCAAACAGTTGGGCCGCATCTTTCTCCATGAGAAAGTCGGTGAACGGCCGGCCGAGCGTCTCCTCCACCGGGAAGCCGGTCAGCTGTTCCCAGGCTGGATTGAGGAAACTCACGTCGCCATCCTGATCGAGCTCGAACAGTATCTCGTGCATGCCGTTGATGAGTTTGCGCAGACGGTTCTCGCTGTGGGCAAGCAGCTCGCGGGTTTCCTCCAGGCTCTGAACGTGATGCTGCATGCTGGCGGAGCCGGCGGCGAACGCACGGTTGAGTTCGCGGATCTCGCTGCTGCCCGACTCGATGAGCGCGATCTTTGGCGACCAGTTACCGCGCGACACTTCGCGCGCTATTTCGGTGAGCGGCTTGAGTGGCGCCGTGAAGCGCGCCAGCAGCAAATAGGTAATCGCAATGATGAGAATCAGCATGGCGCCGAGGAACAGGCCGCTTTGCAGCACCAGTTCCTGGATGCCGGCATTCAGGGGTCCGTAGGACAGCGCCAACTCGACCCGGCCACCACGCCCGCCCGGATCATTGAACTCCACCGACATCAGACGCTGCGCGTGGTATTCGCGCGTCAGGAGACGAGTAAGACGGCTGGGCGGTTCGAGATTCTGGTTATGCTCAAATAGCATGCGGCCGGTGCCATCGGTAATGCGCAGGCTGCCGATGGCGGGGTTGTGGGTGATGTCACGCAGGGTCTTGGCCAGCGCCGGACTCATGTTCTCGGCTGTCAGGCCCGGTTTTACGGCCAGTTGTTGCGCTGCCGGTTCGAGCAGGCCGATCAGGCTGTGCGCCAGCTCGCGCTGCGCGTTGAACTGGGACTGCGCCAGGCGCGTGGCGGAATAGAGCATGAAGACGATGGTGGCACACACAAGCAGGGCGGTGAACGCTAGCGCCATGCGGGTGCGCAGCGAGCCGGGAAAGAAACCGAGGCGAATCATGTCTGGCCGAAGCAGGGTCGCGAAGGCGTGCCGTCGGCGGGGGGTGCGGTAGAGACATCACGAAGCGTGCGCGTTGTCACCCGTGCAGTATATCGAATCGCACGCGTCTGCCTAGAGGGTCAGCCCGGAAAAAACAGCCGTCCGGCATCGCTGCGGATTTCACGCATCGCACAGCCGTAAACCGTCTGCAGAATCGAGCTGTCAAGAATATCCGTCAGCTGGCCATGGTGTGTGCCGCCGTCCGCGAGCAACAACAGCCCGTGGCTGCAAAAGCGCAACGCCAGATTCACGTCATGCAATACCAGCAAATTCAGGTGTCCCGCTTGCTGGGTGCGCGCGCACACCAGTCGCAGGAGCTCAATTTGATGACGTGGATCAAGATGGTTCACCGGTTCGTCCAGCAGGCACAACGGCGCATCCTGCGCCAGCAACGTGGCCACCTCCACGCGCCGGCGTTCACCGCCGGAAAGCGTGGCGACATTGCGGCCGGCACAATCGGCGAGCCCGACGGCCGCAAGCGCAGCGTGCGCCACAGCGTGATCCACCTCCGTTTCAGTTTGCCAGAAACCATGGTGCGGGTGGCGGCCACTCAGCACCGTTTCGAACAAGCTGGCGGGGAAGGCGTTCGGCGTATCCTGGAAAAGAATGCCGAGCTTCTGGGCCCGTACCCGGCGCGGGGTGTGCTGCATGGCCTGGCCGTCCAGCAGCACCGCGCCGCCATCTGCACGCCGCAGGCCGGCGAGGGTCTGCAGCAGCGTGGTTTTGCCGCTGCCGTTGGCGCCCAGAATGGCCCAATTCTGCCCGGCCTCGAAGACGACGGACAGTTCGCGCACCAGCAAGCGGTTGCCGATGCGCAGCGTGAGCGCGCGGGCCTCGAGGCGCGGCATGGCTAGGGGGTGCCGCGCGCAGCGCGCGCCAGCAACAATAGAAAAACCGGCACGCCGAGCAGGGCCGTGAGCACGCCCACCGGCAATTGCGCTGGCGCGAGTACGCTGCGCGCCAGCGTGTCGGCGATCACCAGCAGACTGCCGCCGAGGAGCACGGCGTCCGGCAGCAGGCGACGGTGATCGGTGCTGCCCAGCAGGCGCAGCAAGTGCGGCACCACCAGGCCCACGAAGCCGATGCTGCCGGCGAGCGTGACCGCCGTGGCGGTCAGCAGCGAGGCGAGAATGTAAATTCCGTAACGCAGCAGCGCGATGTTCTCGCCGAGCGCCGCGGCCACCTGTTCACCGCGCGCATAAAGATTCAGGGTGCGCGCGAACGGGACGGCCAGCAGCAGACCCGCGATCAGTACCGTCAGCCCCCAGCCCGGTGAATGGTTTTGGCCAAGATCGCCGAGCAGCCAGAACAGCATGCTGGACAGGGTGGCCTGTGGCGAGAGCGCCAGCATCAGGCTCACCAGCGCACCGCAACCGGCGGCCACCACCACGCCGGTCAGCAACAGCCGGGTTTCGGTCCAGGCGCCGCGCCCATGGCTGAGTCCGAACACCAGCAGCATGGCGCCCCGACTGCCGAGAAAGGCGCTGCCACTGACCCAGCCGCTGCCGGTGCCGAGCAACAGCGCCGCGAGCGCCGCGACCGCGGCACCGCCCGAGATGCCGAGGATGTAGGGATCAGCGAGCGGGTTGCGCAGCAGCGCCTGCAGCAGACAACCGGCGAGTGCCAGCAAACCGCCGACGCTGAAGGCGCTTACGGCACGCGGCAGGCGCAGATCGATGACAAGCGTCGCTGGCAGGCCGCGCTCGGCGCCGGTCAACACCTGCCAGAGCGTCGTGGCATCGAGCGCCACACTCCCGGTCGCCAGGGCGAAGGCAAAGCTCAGCGGCACCAGGCCGATGAGCGCAAATCGCAACCCGGCACGGGTGATCATTGCAGCTCGATCATCGGCCAGCCGCGCGTACGCGCATAGTCCGCGAGGGTTTCGTCGGCATTTACCGCGACCGGATGGTCGACCAGGTTGAGCAGCGGCAGATCGTTGTGCGAATCGCTGTAAAACCAGCTGCCATCAAGGTTTTCGTACCGGTCATTCAGCCACTCGCTGAGCCGCTCGACCTTGCCTTCGCGGTACGATGGTACGCCTGCGACCTTGCCGGTGAACTGGCCGTTCACCTCTTCCGGTTCGGTGGCGATCAGGTGCGGGATGCCGAAGGCCGCGGCGATCGGCGCGGTGATGAAACGGTTGGTGGCGGTGATGATGAGCAGGGTGTCGCCACGCGCGCGGTGCCGCTCCACCAGCGCGCGCGCCGCCGGCGTGATGAGTGGCGCAATTTTGTCGCGCACGAACTGTGTGCGCCAGTGCTCGAGGGTGGCACGATCGTGTTCGGCGAGCGGCCGCAGCTGGTGCTGCTCCAGAAATTCGTAGATGTCGAGCGTGCCGGCCAGGTAGGCGGCATAGTAACGGTTGTTTTCGCTCGCGAAGCGCGCGCGGTCCACGGCGCCCTTTTCGACCAGAAATTCACCCCAGACATGATCGCTATCGCCACGCAGCAGGGTATTGTCGAGATCGAAAATGGCGAGACTCACAGGCGACTCCGGTGCGTGGGGCGGTTAGGGAAAGCAAGCTTGCACAAAAATATCTTCAACTAGGATAAACAGATTCGTCCACCGGGGGAATGGAAAGCGCTGTGGCCGGAAAACTGCTCCTGCGTTGTCCAGTGAAGGAAGCCTCATTCACTGACGGCTTCGCGCCCGGCACTTCCGCCATCCCGGCAACTGCTCCATGCGTTGCTCTACCTCCCACCATCCATGGCGGTCGGCCGGAAAACTGCTCCTGCGTTTTCGGCACTTCCGCCATCCATGGCGGTCGCATTGCCGTGGCCCGCGCTTCGTGAAAAAATCCTTCCAACTTGGTGCTTCAGGCACGATGATGGGTTTACGCGCATGATCGACGAACAAGGCTATCGCCCGAATGTGGGCATCATTCTCTGCAACCGCGAGAACCAGGTGTTCTGGGCGCGCCGTTGCGGCCAGAACGGCTGGCAATTCCCGCAAGGTGGCATCAACCCGCAGGAAACGCCCGAGCAGGCATTGTTCCGCGAGCTGAACGAGGAAGTCGGTCTTGCGCCCGAACACGTGCACATCATGGGCCGCACCAAGGATTGGTTGCGCTACGAAATCCCCGCGCAATTCTGCCGCACGCCGCGCACCTCGCGCTTTCGCGGCCAGAAGCAGATCTGGTTCCTGCTGCGATTCCTCGGCGGCGAAGAGCATGTCCGGCTGAATGCCTGCGATCGGCCGGAATTCGACAGTTGGCGCTGGGTGGAGTACTGGAGCACGCTTGCGCAAATCGTGGAATTCAAGCGTGGCGTTTACGAGCAGGCCCTGCGTGAACTCGAGCCCCTGCTGGGGGCGCAACCGGCCACGCCCGACGGGGCGGATCGCGCGGATTAGTGGAATAATTGACGCAGCAGACGCGTCTCTCTAGCAGCCGTGCCTCGCCCAACTGGGTTCGCGAACGGGCAGATTTTATCCATACCCTATAAATAAACTGATTTTTATTACCTTACCTTAAGGAGAAAGCTGTGACCGTGATGAACCGCAGAACCTTCCTCAAAGGCACCGTCGCCGGCAGCGTGCTGGCCGTGGCCGCCTCCGCCGGGCTGCTGACCCCGACCCGGGTGCTGGCCGCCGCCTGGC
>Ga0105101_10001086_pt1 | contig 11746 bp, 4 predicted proteins | sample PPLLak21cMay2015_2_FD_87037 | JGI IMG/M metagenome (GOLD analysis project Ga0105101, IMG submission 87037) | Freshwater sediment microbial communities from Prairie Pothole Lake near Jamestown, North Dakota, USA - PPLs Lake P8 Core (1) Depth... | ecosystem: Environmental > Aquatic > Freshwater >...
CGAATCTCACCGGTTGGAATCATAACCGAGTCAACAGGTGTGAATGCCGAGGCTTTCAGTGTGACTTCATGGTCAAGAATATCGCCGTTTCCTGCGCCGTGAAAGTTGAAATAAGCGTGGTTTGTAACGTTTACCACGGTTTTTTTGTCGGTGGTACATCTGTAATCCATTACAATTTCATTGTTGTCGGTCCAGGTGTAGACGACTTCCACATCAACGTTTCCCGGGAATCCCATTTCCATATCAGGACTGTGATATGTGAGCTTCACCGCCGGGGCTTCGCTGTTTTTGAGTACTTCGGAATCCCAGACAACACTGTGCCAGCCGCCGGGGCCGCCGTGGAGGGTATTTGGTCCGTTATTGGCAGGGAGAGTGTATTCGACACCATCGAGGGTAAATTTACCATTAGCGATCCTGTTGGCATACCGTCCGACTATTGAACCGAACGACATGTCGCCTTTTACAGTTTCCTCAAAGGTGTCATATCCGAATGTTATATTATCTTTCTTACCGTTCCGGTCAGGTACCTCAATCCAGTTGATCTTGGCGCCAAAGTTTGTGATCCTTATTACATTCCCTGCTTTATTGGTCAGGGTGAAAAGGTAGACTTCCTTTCCCTGATGAGTTCCGAAAACCTCTTTCCTTACCTTTTCACCTGCTGATTGTTTGCATCCCGGGATCAGAATCCCTGCAGTCAGACTGAGCGACAATAACATTACTTTTTGCATCAACATAAAAATATTTTTTTATAAAATTAATAAACTTTCCTGTGCGGAAATATCTTTTAAAACTATTCTTTTGTCCTGAACTGCAGGGCAGGAAGTCCGGCCCCGTTGAACAGCGAGGCAACTGCGCCGTTGCGCCAGCAATATCTGACTGAAACCGGATCTTTTACTTCCGGGGCGGAAACCAGCACTCCATCGGTAACGATAGTTGCATCAGCCTTTACAAATTTGCCATCATTCCCTGCAATTTCAAATTCCGACAATCTTCCGCCCTTTGCTGTCAGCCCCCCTTCCACGTTGTCAAATTGGATTTTTATCGAAATTCCATCTTTTGACATCGATTTATATACAGGCCCGTACACCCCGATGTCCTTCGCGTAATCATTCCTGAGCGCCAGGTTTGCGAGCCTGTCGCCCACCTCTTTTTTAAACGGGGGGTGTATATTCATCACAGTGGCGATATCGAGTGCAACTACCATTCCGGTATTTTCGATTTTTAGTGCACTTTCCTGGGCTTCACGCAGATATCCCGATTCTGTGGAGTCAACATTTGAATATACGTATGGTGCTATCTGTACAAAGTAGAATGGAAAATCCCGAATACCCCAGGCATCCCTCCAGTTCTTTATCATCAGGGGAAAGATCTTCGAGTACTGATCAGCCCTTCCTACATTGGCTTCACCCTGGTACCATATTGCACCCTTTATAGGGTAGTTTATCACCGGATGAACCATTGCATTGTAAAGGGAGGAGGGGGATGAAGGTCCTACAGCCGGGGGTCTTTTTCTGCCAGAAAATTCATTTGCCGCCAGATCGAAAACATAGAATTTATTGCCTATCAGTTCGGCAACCGGCTGGAATTTCCACTCACCGTCGAGCAGGATCTGTTTCCGGGGATTCTCTTTCAATGCAATTCTCATTGAACCCGGTTGGCCCCATATACCGCCGCCACCCTGGTTATCAAGAACACGCACTGCAATTGTATTTATACCCTCTTTCACAAGGTCTGCCGGAATGCCGTAATTCCTCTCTGCCTGCCACATGCCTGAAACCTCATGCGAACCCACAGGCTTCCCGTTAAAGTAGGTTATATCCATGTCGTCGATCGGACCTAATGAAAGGATCATCTCTTTCCCTGCAAGTTCCCCTGGTACTTCAAAATTTTTCCTGAACCAGACGGCACCGTCAAAATCTCCTGTTACACGCTCAAACTGTCCCGGGAGCTTCATCACCGGCCAGTTAGCATCATTAAACCCGGTCAATGGCGCACCTTCATCATTGAAATTGAGATTTTTCCACTGGTTATCGCCGGAAAGTCCTGCTTCAATCTGCGGGTGCGAACTGAGCCATGACTGGTATTCCTCCATAATCGGCCCTGATTCCCTGATTGCAGTAAGTTCCTGAACAAATTCACCTGCACTTTCAAGTACATCTGCCGACATCCACGCTTCTGCGGGCGTGCCTCCCCAGGCCGATTCAATCAGTCCTACCGGGATACCCAGCTCGTCATAGAGCTTTTTTCCGAAGAAATATGCTGTTGCGCTGAAGGGACTGACTGATGCCGGGGTACATACCTCCCATCTTCCTATGCACTCTTCAAGCGGTTCGCCGGAAACTTTTCTCTGAACATTAAACAGACGTATTTCCGGTATTGAAGCATTGGCAATAGCTGCGGCGGAATGCATGACGGTATCGACCGGTGGCCAACCGGCCAGCGGCATTTCCATATTTGACTGACCCGAGCAAAACCACATCTCTCCGATCAGGACATTATTGATTGTCAGGCTGGTATCTCTGCCGGAAATTGAGATCGTATACGGGCCGCCCGCCCCGGGTGTACGGATTGCGACCGACCACCGTCCATCTTCACCGGCTTTGGCTTTCCCTTCCGCATTCCAGCTTGCTGAGACAGCAATTTTATAACCCGGGGCTGCCTTTCCCCAGATCTTAACATCGGTGTTTTGCTGCATAAGCATATTGTCTCCGATGAGCGAGGGCAGCTCGATGTTTCCAGGTCCGTTGCTGCATCCTGCAAGCAAAATGAGCATAAAAAGTATACTAAAACTTTTTTTCATATCCAAAATATTTAGTCAGATTGAAATATTTCTTCTATAAATCATGTCATCTGTTATTTCCAAGCAACCGGAGCTTATATGTAAATGATGCAGGCGCTGCATATACCACATACTGGGTCAATGGCCGCGGACCGCAGCTTGCAGATCCCACCCCAAGGGTCCTGTAGCTAAGGCAGAACACCGTTTCATCGCCCGGGGGCAGATCAACCCTGTATTCCACGGGTTCCATTACCTCATCGCGATATGGAATCGCCGTGAACTGCAGGAGAGTGGAATCGCACATGGCTTTCAGTCCGGTCCCGCCTGAATTCGTAATTTGCACCCACCTGACGTCCTCGTGGTTCCCTGCGTCCATGGGTTTCTCATACGGAGTAAGAAGTTCCTTAACAGTGCTTCTGTAAATCCCGATATCAAATCCGCGCTTGCGGTCGGCATAATTTTCCATCGGACCGCGGCCAAAGTATTCAACCTCCTCAAATTGTTTATCAAGCAGCATCCTGACGCCAATCCGGGCAACCACCTGCTGGGGATTGCTTGAGTTGATGCTGTTCAAAGAGGTTATTAATCCGTCTCCGTTTATTGTATAGACAACGTCGTGGTTCACGGTGAATTTATTCATCCCTTCTCCAAGCAGCTTAACCGATATTTTTACCTCTGACGGATTTGACTGTTCCACCGATGTTGCACTGACGCTCCACCTGAGTTCTTTCAGACCTGTATTCATCCAGCTCCTGTCAGCCCACATATCATCGTTCCGGTGAGGTGTCCTCCACAGATGAAGTCTCGGCCCTCCACCCGGTTTAAGGATGTTCAATCCGTTCCGTTCAAGCCTGGAGAAAGTGCCGGCTGCCATGTCGAAAACTGCTGTAAAACCATCTCCCTTTAGTGTTATCTCTTTTTCCCCCTGAACCATTGTCAGAGGTTTGGATGAACTTTCAATCCTGGCGGCAGGTGACTTAACAGGGAGTACAAACTGCTGAGATGCAACCTCGTACCCTTTCCCGGCCCAGATCTCATCCTTTGCAAGCGAGAAAGAGACGCGGAGGAAATACTCAGCTCCCTCTTTAACCTTTTCAATCTCATACGGTACCTGAACGGAAATCTCCTTACCCGGCTTCACATCAAATGCGGGGAGAGTTCCGGACGCAATAACCATCCCGTTTTCCGACAGGGTCCATGCACTTGTAAAACCTTTCAGATCAACGAACTGGTACTTGTTTCTTATCTTTATGATACCATCATCAAGATTTCCTTCAGATATACCTATCCATTGATAAACATGTTTCATTTCGGGATAATGAGGTTTCAGGCCACGTTCGGATGAGACAACCCCCTTGTGAATAAAGTAACGGTCGTTGGGAAACTCCCCGAATCCTCCGCCATAAGCCAGGATTACATGGCCCGGATCACGCCTGTTCCATATACCCTGGTCCTGCCATTCCCAGATAGCGCCGCCAAGTAGTGTCTCATATTTATCGAAAACATCGTTATACTCTCCTATTGCACCCATTGAGTTGAACATTGCGTGGGCATATTCGCACATGTAGAATGGCTTATGGAAGGTGGTATCATTTGCGATACGCTCCACTTCGGCCACTGCCGTATACATCCGGCTGTCGAGATCGGCGGGATTATTTTTTCCGATGCCAAAACCCTCATAATGGACCGGACGTGTATTGTCGATGGCTTTAATTGTTGCCATAGCAGCCCTGAAGTTTGATCCTCCCCTCCCATTTTCGTTTCCCAGCGACCAGAGTATTATCGACGGGTGGTTTTTAAAGTTTTCAGCGTTGGCGACATTCCTGTCAATTATGGCCGCCTTCATTGAAGGTTCCTCATCAAACCTGCCCGAGTTGCCGTGACATTCAACGTTTGCTTCGCCGACAAGCCATATCCCCCATTCATCGCATAATTCATACCAGCGGGGATCATCTGAATAATGGCTGGTACGGACATGGTTGCAGTTGCCCTGTTTGATAAGTTCAAGATCACGGATCATCTGTGCTTCAGTTACAGCGTGACCAACATCGGGCCAGTTCTCATGACGGTTGACGCCCTTAAGCTTGATAGGAGTGCCATTCACAAGAAATAGCCTTCCCCTGATCTCAATCTCCCTGAATCCGGTTCTTGCAGACAATGTTTCGGTAATTTTTTTCCCGGTTTTCAGCGTAAGAACTGTGGTATAGAGCTTTGGCGTTTCAGCAGTCCATTTGTCAGGATTCTGTACCTTGAAGGCGAGCCTGACGGGAACCTCTTCACCCGGTTTCAGGGCAGGCACCATGCTTTCGGCCATAGCTGAAGAGACAGGTTTATCACCGTCATACAGAGTTGCTTCCAAAACTGAGGCTTTTGTAGATATGGTCCCGTAATTTTTAACTTTGGCAGTGATCTCAACATTGGCATCGCGATACTGACCGTCAAGGTCGGTCTTCACAAAAAAGTTACGGACATGCTGTTGGGGGGCACTCCATATGCCTACGTTACGAAAAATCCCGCTTAGCCTCCACATATCCTGATCTTCAAGATAGCTGCCGGAATTGTACCTGTAGACCTCAACGGCAACCATATTTTTTCCCGGTTTCACAAATTTTGTTACATCGAATTCTGCAACGTTACGACTGTTGACACTGTAGCCGACCTTCTGCCCGTTGATCCAGAGGAAGAAGCCTGCATCGACTCCATCAAAAGCAATGAATATCTGACGTCCCTTCCATTCTGCAGGGACCTCAAAATCCCTCCTGTAACTTCCGACAGGATTTCTCTCTTCGTAAGCAGTGTAGGTTCGCGGGGGTGTACTCATCACTTTCGGAAAATCGCGCTTGAAAGTGTAGCCAAGATTTCTGTAATAAGGTGTCCCGTAGCCAAACAATTGCCAGTTGGATGGAACAGGGATCTCTTTCCAGGAGGATACATCGTATGTTGTTTTGTAAAAATCGACAGGCCGTGCCTGTGGCCAGGAAACCCAGTTGAATTTCCAGGTCCCGTTAAGGCTTTTATACCAGGATGATGTATGCCTGCGGGCAGCAAGCGCTTCGGACAGATCTGCATACGGCATGAGGGTGGCATGTGCAGGCTCCTTGTTGATGCCTGTGCATTCCGGATTCTCAATTTCGGGCGGTACGGGTGCACCGCCAAGCGAATCTCTTACTGATGCCACCTGGGCATCAATATTAAAAGCCATAAACAGGAAAAGAATGCAGAATGTAAAGAATGATTTGCTTTTCATAGGGATTATTTGCAGATAATTATTATAAAGAAGATTTTAGGTCCATTAAAGGTAGCAGGAATTATTTAAAATGATCAGCCGGAGTTAAAAACTATTAAAAGGAACTTTTGACGGGTTGTCGGTAAGCCGAAATCCATTAACCTTCCTTAAGCTCCGTTGACAAATACCGCTATTCAGGTTTTGCAACAATCATCTTATTCCCTTCGTAAGTGATTGAAGCGTGGGGTTTGATATCCGGATCAAATGCAACCGGATGATCCCTGTCAATCCAGACAATATTGAATATCCTTTTAACCGCCAGACCGTTATATTCCCCGTTGCGGTCGCCAATTGTCAGGGCACCGGTGGAATTGTCAAAGCTGAATTTTATAGTACTGCATTCGCCCTTTTCATAATTGTAATTTGTCCCTTCATCCTCGTATAAAGTAAAAGAACAGTTTCTTCCGGCATAAACAAAAAAGGTCAGGGGATCACCGGGTTTTTCATCAGTGAATTGAATATCAGGGCCAATTGGGATTATGGAACCCTCTTTAACAAAAAGAGGCATCCGTTCGTACCCGGCATCAACGTTCAGCTTATGACCGCTGAAGATATAATCTCCCGTATACAGATCATACCATCCGACGGCGGAGGGAAAATAAACTTCCCGGCTCCTGGCCTTGTATTTATAGACCGGTGCTACGAGAATCGAAGGACCAAACATAAATTGATCACCAATATTCACGACCTCCCTGTCGTCGCTGAAATCCATTACCATTGCACGCATGATTGTGTAATCATTGAAATAGGTGAGTCCTGCAAGTGAATAGAGGTAGGGCATCAGGCGGTATCTCAGATTATCGTAATAGACCATGCTTTTATAGGCAGGATGGGTTTCCGGTGAAATGTTGAATATTTCACGGTAAGGAAATTGCCCATGACTCCGGAAAAGAGGACAGAATGATCCGAACTGGAACCAACGCGTATTGAGTTCCCTCCATTCCTCCAGGTCTTCCGATCCCTCCTGAGCCCTCGTGTATCTGTTCTCGACGCAGAAGCCGCCGATGTCGAAAGTCCAGTAAGGGATGCCTGATATTGCAAAATTGAGTCCGGCAGGTATCTGAGCTTTCATATCTTCCCAGCGCGTACCAATATCGCCGCTCCAGGTTGCGGTTGAATATCGCTGAAGTCCGGCAAAGCCCGAACGGGTAAGAAGGAATACGCGCCTGCCCGGGTCGGCGCTTCGTTGTCCTTCGTAGATTGCCATTGCGTTCATCAGGGCATATGTGTTGAAATATCTGGTTGAAGGACCCATTGCCGTCGGAGTTGAAAGCTGTTTCCTGTATTCGATGCCGGCGTTTGACAGAATGTCAGGTTCGGAAGCGTCCATCCACCAGGCATCGAATCCTTTCGGATAGAGGTGCTCCATCATCTGTCCCCAGAAGAGGTCGCGTGCCCCCTGGCTGTAAGGATCATAGAATGACCCGATATACCCCTTTCCGATCCAGTCCCTTACACTGTCCCTGACGGCACGGGTGTACATCCAGCCCTTACTGTCGAACTCCTTATAGTGTTCGGTTGTATAATAAAATTTTGGCCAGACTGATATCATTATTTTTGCATTCATGTTGTGCACCTCATCTACCATGCCTGAGGGATCGGGAAAGAATTTCGGGTCAAATTCGTGAGAACCCCACGAATCGACCGGCCAGTATGACCAGTCAAGCACAATATTGTCGATCGGGATCTTCCGCTTCCTGTACTCTTTTAAAACATCGAGAAGTTCTGTCTGCGACCTGTACCTTTCTCGGCTCTGCCAGAATCCGAGAGCCCACTTCGGCAATATCCGGGCTTTTCCTGTAAGCGTCCGGTAACCGCTGATCACCCTGTCTATATTTTCCCCGTGAATGAAATAGTAATCTATCTGGTCGCCCATCTCCGAAGTCAGCGACAGCATTCCCTGTTCCGCGGGAGACCTGGGGCTCAGGGCTTTTAGCCCGATATATGAAATACCGCCGTCAGGCTTCCATTCAAGCCTTATGGAGTATTTGCGGCCTTTCTCAAGCTCCCTTGCAAATTTATAAGTATTGGGATTCCATGCTGTCCTCCACCTTTCAGGAACTACCGGTTCACCGTCGAAATAAACTTTCGTGTAGCCGGCATAGTAGAGCCTGAAGTGGAAAAGGCCTGATTCCTGCGGTTCAATCTTTCCTGTCCAGGTAATGGTTGACCCGTAAAACGGAAATTTTTCAGGGAAGTTCTTTACGGATGTCAGGGTTTCATAATCGATGGCTGACTCTTTTCGCCGGATGAATATCCTTGCTGTATCGGAGTTTAAATAATAGGTGGCCGTCAGGCCGCCTTCCTCCCCTGTGTCATCATACAACCTGAACAGATCCATTTGGGAGTAATCACGGGGATCGCCGAATTTTGTAAGGGAATAATTATCCCAGAGAATCCCGTAGTTTTTATTCGAAACCACAAAGGGAACCGAAACCTTGGTATTATACTGGTAAAGGCTCTCATTAAGTCCCTTATAATTGAATTCCTCCGACTGATGCTGGCCAAGCCCGTAGAAGGCCTCGTCAGCAGGCGATTCAAAAGACTGGCCCAGGGCGTAACCTGCAGTTTCCTCAACAGTTACCGGGGCAAATGACCTCGCTCTCTCCGGAGGTTCCCCAAGCAGAACTTTTCCCGTGCTGTCGGCAAATATTACCTGACCCGTTGCCAGTGAAACACTTGCCCTGATTTTACCAGTCGATACTATTACCGATCCATTCACCTGTTTTACGTCGAATTCCGGAACCGGCAGGTTTAAATCAATTACACAAAGACTTTTAGCTGCCGAAAACTCCTTACCCGGAGATGCAACAACATGAATGATCTCATCATTTACCACCTCAAGCTTCAGCAATCTCGTTTCTGTATTTACAGGCTTCAGTTTAATAACAACCATGTTATCCCTCTTATTCCATGAGGGTTGGGAACACATGGTGAAAAGGAAAAGGGCTGAAGCCAACAGGAATTTTATTTTCATCTGACTTTTAAAATATGGTGAATAATCTGAACCGAAAGTGATTGAAAAGTTAATTCCTTTAGTTAAAACGATCAGGATTAAACACTAAAATAAATATTCTGCCTCAATTTCCATAAGGAGATCGTCTCGGCAAATATCTGACTCAATATATATTGCAGGCACTTCAGGAAAGTGGTTGCTGCAAATCGAACTGACTTCGGCAAAATCTTCCTGGTTCCTGATATACACCCTGATAAGTGAATATCTGCCCCGGAAAAGATCAGCGTTTCCCAGTATCCGGCTTACATACTCAGCATTTGTAAGCTTGTTAATATTTTCAATTGTTACCATTGTCTGCTCCCTGACATCACCCTTCCCGATGGTTTCCTGTCCTATTATTGATGCAGTCCCTGAAATGAACATGCTCAGATTTGACTTATTCACCATAAGAAGCGCCCGTTCAAATTGCGGAGGTTTCTTGACCTTTTTTCCTTTGTCCGTCAATCCTTTCAATAACTGTTGCCCATATTCATACGCATTGACCTGATTGGGATTGTTGACGGCCATTATCCGGAGATCTTCATCAGCCTTTACGGCGCAGAAATCGAGAAAAACCCCGCCATATTTCATGCCTATGCCGGTGGCAGCGGGGAAACTGCTGATCGTCCTGTACTTTTCGTAGTACTCGCTTCTTACCTCATTAAAAATCTGATAGTTCTGAAATCCCCCCTCAACTTTAAGAATTTCCCCGATATAATTCCATTGTCTGACAACATTTTTAAGGGACATGTCCTCGCCGGCCAGGATTCCGACAACCGAATCAAAAGCAGCAGCGGCAGCTTTTCTTGTGTCATCATGGTAAAGATCATCGCCAAGGCCGGCCCCCCAGATTTCAGTGTACAAACCTGATTGAACCGCAACATAGGGAACCGATTTCCAGAATTTTGTTTCAACTTCCGCAGATCCGGCCTGAACGAATAGTCCCTCAACACCGATCTTCCATGGTTTTTCGGGTGGATGAATAGTAACATTGAATGACGGGCACCGGTCCCTGAATGTATCTAAAACCGATCGTCCAATCTGCTTTTTTACAGTGATATATGAAGAATAATCAGGCTGGCTGACAAAAATGTTCAGCTTGACAGGAAGAAAACCTGCGCTGCAGGTACCTTTTATCTGATCGAGACATTGCCACCATTCATCCTCTGTATTTCCCGGAACAAGGGGCATGTAAACAAAATGACTCTTCACCATAAAAAATCAGTTTTCGATCCCAAAATTAACATTTTTAGCCGGTGAAGCAAAACTCTTCAGCATACTCCTTCCGTCGGAAGTTATCTTTCCGGTAACAAACTCCGGCACGTTAAATGATTTGAGTGATTCTTCATAGTAATCAGGATCCTTCTGAGGTATCATGAATGGTTTGCTGAAATTGCCGTTTTTGTCAGTATATGAAATAAATGGACGGGTATAGAGACCGTCTGTTCTCCGGCTGCTGAAAACCAGCCAGCTGCCATTCGACGACCAGGAATGGTAACTTTCCGTTTCGGTGCTGTTTATGGCGACAACAGGCTGGTAATTGCCATTTGCAAGATCGAGAAGGTAAAGATCAGCTTCCCTGTGCCAGATGGGAAAAGTCCCGTAATCCGAAAGCGTGAATACCAGGTGTCTCCCATCAGGTGAAATCCGTGGAAATGATATGCTTTTACCTGTCCGGACTGCACTCACAAGGGTATCAATACTATTACCGAAAGAGCCTGTTAACGGGTCAAATGTTATGCTGCACAAGCTGTATTTTAATTTGTTGTAATTATCGGGCATGGTATCGCTTACAGCGCTGCAGAATATGAGCTTGTTCCCATCAGGAGAAAATGCCGGAAAAGTCTCAAAGCTGCCTTCCGATGAGATTATGCCGGTAGTAATCAATTTGTTTGCCTTAATATCATACACCACAAGATCGGATTTCGTATCGAAGACTTCGATCCTTTTCTCTTTCCGGGAATGAAAGACCTGGGAAGTTGTGTTGACCGAAAAGGCGATATAGTCTCCGGAAGGATGCCAGTAAGGGTAGACGCAGTTGGAGATAGTCTCGGCTGTCTTTGTATTAAGCCTTTGCACTGTTCCATCCTTTATCAGCATAGTGCCGCCAACATTCCCTCTGATATGGAAAACCATGGTGCCCGGGGAATTAGCCCTGAAAGAATGGCAGTTCATGCATGCTCCGGGTAAAAGCCTGTTATCGATAACGGGTTCCGATTTAAAGGAAGTCAGATCACGCTGGTATATCCCCATGTCGCTCCATGACTCGTAACCCGGAGCGATCAGCCTGTAAACAAGCCATGGATCAACCCGTTCGTGCTTTATTTGAATTCCAAACGATTTGAACATTTTCCATACCTTTTCATAACGGGCGTAAACTGTCACTATCAAACTATCACCGTCATTTTTTTCAAGAAACCTGTGCCATTTCCTGACCGGAATATGGATTCTGTCCTTTCCGTTAATCTCAATTTTGCCACTCTTCCCCTCCATCACAACAAGGACCTTCCGGGGTCTGTCAATAAGCTTGAAGTTCAATGGAGCAATATTAACCGGGACAGCAACACCGCAATAATCCGGGAATATCCGGGGCAGGGAATCATCCTGCACAAGATCCTTTCCGGGCCGGCTGCATGAAGCAAGCATCATTAATCCGGCAAGGATGACTTTAAATTTTCTCAGATCC
>Ga0105101_10001088_pt1 | contig 11736 bp, 10 predicted proteins | sample PPLLak21cMay2015_2_FD_87037 | JGI IMG/M metagenome (GOLD analysis project Ga0105101, IMG submission 87037) | Freshwater sediment microbial communities from Prairie Pothole Lake near Jamestown, North Dakota, USA - PPLs Lake P8 Core (1) Depth... | ecosystem: Environmental > Aquatic > Freshwater >...
TCCCGGCATATTCGATTCCTCTCCGGTCACCTGTGGCCAGGGTATATTCGCTGAGGGAATAGATCGCGAAACTCTGTCCGTAAATTATCTTTTTGTCAATCTTCACATTCCCCTTCCTGTCCATCATCCAGAAAAATCCGCCGGCATCATTATCCCACATTTTGCCCAGGAGGAAATCGACGCCATGCCTGGCCATTTCAGCCAGTCTGGCATCGCCATAACCTGCACGGCATGCGGAAGCCAGCGTATACAAACAGCGTGTCTGGGCGATCAGCGACTTTTCATCTTCACCTGTATCTATCCCATTTCGGTCGAAATGTGTTAAATATCCGCCATTTTTTTCATCGATAATCATGGATGTCCAGAATGGCAAAAGTTCATTGTTAAGGTGATTTTCTGCCTCTCTTTTCAGCGATCTAATCTCTTCTGTTTTCATAACAGGTTTGTTCCGTTTTTAACTAAAGGATCTTGAATTTCAGGGTCCCGGATTACCGGATTTTCAGTCACATGTGACTGGACAATCGGTTCCTGAAAAATAATATCCTGAATTACAGAATTTTGAACTTCAGGTTTTTGATTATTTTCCATCAGCGACATAACGCTGCCATATCTCCAGGCTTTTAAATGAAACTTTATATAAACCAGCATCTGGGAAACCAGGAACAGGAGGAATACGCCGCCTCCCGAGGCCGGTTTCCATGATGATAAAATGGAAAAAACGATCAATCCGAACACGACCTGGATCAGTACCAGCCCCAGCATCATCAGATATGCCTGCCAGAACTTCCGGAAGGTCTCGCCGAATCCGAATCCGAGCGCCTTAAAACATGATCTTTTTTCATCACATACCTTCCATGCCCTTGAGTAATCGGCAACCAGTAGAAATACAGGAAGGAGCAACAAGGCAAACAGAACAGCGCCCGCTATTATGTAAACGGCGCTCTTTTCCGACATTGTTTCAGAAGCGGTGACAACGGCCGATGGAATAAAAACAACAATTGCTGATAAAAAGACGGTCATAAGATTTATGATCAGGGAAATGATCATAAATGACCAGAAATTAACTGCCCCGGCTCTGAAGAATTCAGATGGGGAAAATTTCATGTTTCCGTACTCTTTCCTCAGGCTGTTGAAAAGGCCTCCTGTAAGAAATGAATTGACTACAATGCCGATCAGGAAGATCATTAAAAATCCGGCAGAAATATATGACATCAGGCTCCTTAAAGTTGAGCCCAAATCGGAAAAGGCTTCAACATCCAAACCATTTGCAAACCTCCCGGTTATCATGCTTGGGCCGAAGCCGGATCTCAGCATGTTTCTGAGGGGAAGCGCGTAAATTGAAACCAGTAAAAGGAAGCATATCCAGATTATCAGCACACCTTTCCATGATTTCAGCGACCGGAAAAGCCCTGACTTTATTGATTTGACAACTTTCATATAAACCTGAATTACAACAGCATAATACTTAGATAGAATTGCATCAATGAAATAAATTTGTTGATCATGCGGCGTACAGGGACCGGGTCCGGATCGATTGTACGGGAGTTATTTATATAATTGACGTCCATTTTGATCCTGAACTCCGGATCTATCCTGACCCATTCGATCTCTCTCTTGCCTGAATACGTGAAATCCTTAAACCGGCTTTTCCCGTCCCATTTTTCAAGAACCTCACTGCCGTCGGTAAAATGCACAAGCACTTCGACCGGCAGCATCACCTCCCCGACTCTTTCAAGCTGGGCTGCAGAAGTGAACAGTGAGTCGCGTTCATCCGTAACCGGATCTTCAGTAATCGTAATATCGGTATTTTCGTCAGGTCTGATCTGCTTTCTGTTTGAAATAAATGCAACCTTGTAGTCACATATACCCGTACCGTAAAGGGTCTGATCAAAGAACCAGTTCATATCCGGACCAAAAGCATCCCCGTGATTTCGCCGGACAACCTCATTGACAACCTGAATGAAATCCTTGCCTGAAGGGTGTCTGAATGCCCATTTCCTGTAATATTCCCTGAAGATATCATTAATTGTCTGCTCCCCGACTATCCCCATAAGAGTGTGAAACACCATGGCAGATTTATTGTACGACATCATTCCGTAAGTGCCATGAGGATAGTTCCAGGAATATTCTGAATTTGAGACCGCCTGACGGTTCGGGGAACGCACATAACCCAGTCGCCCTATTGTAACATCAGGAATTTTGAGAAGAGGGTGGTTGATCATTCCCGAGTTTTTCCCGTAATAATGATCCATGATCCTCTGTTCCCAGAATGAGTTTATTCCCTCGTCCATCCAGGGTTCTTCAAACTCGTTTGAAGCCAGTATTCCCATGAAATATGCATGACCGAATTCGTGAACCGTTACCATTTCGGGCATGTGGATCCATTCTGGCATCAGGAATGAGGATTGCGATGTAAAAATTGTTGTATACTCCATCCCTCCTGCGCCGGCACCCATAACAGGAGGATCGACAAAAGTAAGGTGAGGCCAGGGATACGGCCCGACATTTTCAGTCAGGTATTCAAGTGCATTTTTGACTGCAGTAAATTGCCTTTCAACCTGCTTTTCACGTTCTTCCGGCAAAAGCAAAGTAATATTTACATGTTTCCACTTATCCGTGAATACCGAATAACCCGGCCATGCGGTCCATGCAAAATCAACAATATCCTCTGCCCGGTAGTTCCGTGTTTTTCTTCCTCCTTCGGCCGCTGTTTCAGATATCAGCTGCCCGCCGCTTCCCACAACATATTCAGCCGGTGTGTTTATGCTGACATCATAAACACTATGGTTTGAATAAAACTCGGAACTGGCATGAAACTGATGGCAATTCCAACCTCCCACAGTTGCATATCTCATACCCGCAGGCTCATATACCCCGAATTTCGGGAACCATTGAGCTACAAAGTAAAAATCATTTGTGTACCCAGTCCTCCGAATTTGTGACGGTAGTTTTGTGTCAAAGCCTATTGTCAGAAATATAGTATCGCCAGGAAGTGCCGGTTTGGGTAACAGGACTCTGATGACTGTTCTGTCTTCGGGGTTTCCGTCGTCAGGGCTAATATACTGCATAAGTGGAAGCAGGTCGTTATTTTCAGAGTCGGTAAATGAATTGATTTCAATCCGGCCTCTGTCAGAATCAAGCGGGCCGGGTGACGCGCCAATCTCTTTGTAGTAAGTCGACTGGTTGTTTCTGAAAGCATTCATATACAAATGCATCCGGATATCGGGGACCGTATCGTCTGATTTATTGATCCACCATGCATCCATTTTGCCGCTCACGGCTTTTTCATCAGTGTCGAGCCGGACATCCATTTTGTAGCCGGTAATCCTCGCGCTCAGTGGTGTTTTATTGATTATTTGTGCCTGAACGGATATAACAGAAAGTAACAGGAGGAAAAATGAAACCGGAGTTTTTCTCATAGGTTTTCTATTTCATTAAAAAAAGATCTGCGAAAAACAGCGATCCCGGGTAGCCGGGACTGCGCGAAAACTTTGAAGGTTTCGCTCAGATCACGCCGATTGACGCAGATACAGGAAAACTTTCCTATTTGTTCGGGATCTCTTTTGTGAGGGCTATTGGGATTTCACCTTCAGAATACGAAGCTTTGCCGTTCATCTTCGTTGAATTATCCATCTTCAGTTTTATCGCTATATCGCTGCCTTCGATAAAAACATTGAAGTTGACAGTGTCATTTTTAAAGGTTACTTTTTCTCCCTGGATCTTATATTCGCTTCCAAATGAAATAGTTGCAGAATATTTATTTTCAGCGAAGCCAACCTCTATGATCCCTGATGTAAAACCTTCCGGAGCATATGGCGCTTCAAACTTCCATTTACCTACAGGATCGTTTTTGGCAGCTGAGTTTTGAGCAGATGCTGTAATTATTGACAATAAGGAAATTGCAAAGATGACCAGGATAGTTCTTTTCATGGTGTATGGAATTAATGTTTTGTTAAATATATTGATTTTCCTTAAATCTCAGCAACCGCCGGCTGCTTTTTTCTTCTTTGCGGCAGGTTTTATAACCGGTTTTTGAGCCGTACTGCGCTGATCATCTGCTCCCTGTACGGTTAATCCTCCTCCTCCCAGTGCCTGCCCGGCGCTTTTTCTGAAATCATACTTTGCGAATTCCTCGTCTGATTTTGTTGAAGCAGGTTTCTCCGGATTCAAAATGGCTTCAAACCAGTAATTCAGGCCTCCTTCAAGTACAAAATTATTGGCATAGCCGAGCTGCCTTGTTGCCATCCAGGCTGCATTAGCTGTCACAGTGCCGTTGGAATAGAAAACATTCATCCTGATATCCTGGTTCAGTAAGCCGGCATACTCTTCTGAAAGAATATCAGCAGAAGGGATGTTTATGGCTCCGGGAAGACTGTATTTTTCGAATTCATCGCGGCTCCTTACATCAATAAGTTGCAGGGACGGATCCTTATTTATAATCATGTCAGCAACAACATCGGGTGAAATGAATTGTGTCCTGCTGTTTACTTCATCCAGCAGTTCTTCAGGAGAAGGCTGGTATGGGTGTGTCTTATTCGATGGTACTGCCGCAATAATGATCCCCATCGGTATCAATATCAGTGCAAGTAATCTGAGTGGTCTCATCATTATTTTTTTTAAAGTTATATTACTTCCTGTAATTTTCAATATTCTTCACGGGGAAATTTCTTTTCTGCCCATTCGGCTACCCAGAACATAACCAGCGCGGCCATGATAAGCAACAGACCAAACAACCCGTCGGAAAGTCCCAGCGACTGGCTGACCTTCGGCTCGCCCAGGTATTTTGCCAGGTAAAGCTTCTCCCACCATCCATAAGTGAAAGCAAATCCATAAACACCAATAAAGAGTCCGCCGATGAAAACCATTGCATCAATTTTTCCGATTGCAGCGCCGCAGAAGCTGGTTCCGGGACAAAAGCCACCCATTATAAATCCGACGCCCATTACTACTCCGCCTACAATTGCGGACGTAAGGTAAGTTGGATTTACATATACAAGATCTAGGTCAATCCAACCAAAAAGACCCATAAACAACAGTCCCAGCATACAGGTTATGGCTCCTGTAAAAAAGACTTTAAGCACAACGGTATCGTACCCGTAAAATATACCTGCAAGCTTTCTGCTTGATGAGAAACCGCTGCTTTCAAGCACCCATCCGAAAGCTATCCCGATCAGGAAAGCAAGAAGAAAATTTGTGTTTTCAGAAATTATTTCATTTATTACCAGTGGTCCCATGATTACTTTGTATATATTGTTAATGGGTTTAATTTCAAATCCAGTTTTTCCTTAAAAAATACGCCATCCCGAATGCTGTTCCGAAGATTGCCATCATGGTGATGAATCCTCCCAGCGAAAGGACGGCCATCCCGCTGAGGGCTGATCCGCTCGTGCATCCCCTGCCGAGCTGCGATCCGAATCCGAAGAGAACGCCGCCAGCCAGTGCAAAAACCAATCTTCGCTTTGCAGTTATCTTCGGGGAGTGTTCAACCTTCAGCTTAAGCCTGCCGGCAATTGTTCCGGACAGGAATCCGCCGACAAGAACTCCCAGCATCTCGAATACCAGCCATGATTTCATAGGATTTCCGCTGTGGCTATCTGCATATTCTTTCATGAACGGCATGGTTGTTACAGCATCTTTATCGACAGCCTTTATGGTGGTAGCCACCACGCTTTTAACGGCCCCGCTGGCTCCAAGTCCCCTGCCGGAGATAAAATTTGCTGATAAAAGGACCAGTCCCAACAACACCCCTCCCAGATATGGATTGAGGTACTTTGTTTTCTTTACTTCGTTAGTTGCCATAAAATTATTTTGTTTAATATCAAGCGTTTTTACTATCCGTCCCTAATACAGCCATCGACTTACCTGTCCTGCATAAACAATTATGAACCTGAGCATCAGGCTGCCAAAAATTACAAGGACAGCTGGCAGAATGGCCGGTACATGAATTTTTCTCAGTTCAAGAATTTCAAGCAAGCCCGGTAATACAAGTCCCAGGATCACGACAAAGATCCAAAATGATACAGTATAATCTCCTCCAAGGAACATTTCAGCGGCTTCAATCTGGACCTGTGTGCTTGCCAGGTAACCCATGAACATATGGATTATCAGGAATAGCTCAATTCCAATAATTACAAGGTCAATCCGCGCAAACTGCTTTCTTTCAACCGGGTTTTTCGATATGATCAGGGTTGCCGCTGCACCGGCCGATAGTCCGGATGCAAGGAAAAGCGGACCAAGGATTGAGGTGTTCCAGAGAGGTCGTGCATTGAAGGCGGAAAGGAGTATACCCGTGTAAATCCCCAAAATCAGTCCGTAAATAAGCATTACCCAGGCGAGCACCTTCTTGTACTTGTTAAAGAAATTCTCAAGATCTTTCAGCCATTTGAATCTCCAGTTCCAGCCCGGTAAAATATCTCGTACATGCAGGGCACACCAGATAAATGAAACCGGTGTTATGACCATCAGGGTCCATGCTCCCCACGACATGGGCGACTGCAGCTTTATATTGGTATACAGTTGCCAGAAATAGAGCTTGTGCCTCAGATCGATGAAGAGTGCAAGCAATCCAAGCACAAGAAGCACCGGCGCCAGGAAGGGAGTTATCCTTACCGCGGCAGTGTATTCTTCTTCTTTTCCCCTGATATAATACAGAGCGGCCAGGCATAGGATACCGGCTGCCATACCCCCAAGGAACAGGTATAACGGGATCTGCCAGTGCCAGATATTCAGGTTAGGATCAACCATATTATTCATCCGGCCGCTGACTATTAATTCTTCTTGCATATGAATTCTTCTTAAAAATGTCAGATCAGGAAATAGAGTTGAGGTTCGGTTCCGGCCTCGGGAATAAGTGTTTTATATTTCCGTTCCTTCAGCACGGTGGTAACATCACTGTTCAGGTCATCAAGATCGCCGAAATAGAGGCATTTGGTCGGACACACTTCAACACAGGCAGGCTTCATCCCACTCTTTATCCTGTGGATACAGAATGTGCACTTATCAACATATCCCTCAGGATGCGGGTACCTGGCATCGTACGGACAGGAGGCAATACATGCGCCGCATCCGATGCATTCTCCGGCTTCAACAAGCACGATACCTCCGTCGGAATAGTGGCTTGCCCCGGTCGGACAACAGCGGACACACGGCGAATTGGCGCAATGATTGCAGCGCTCCGACCGGATCTCCATCTCAAGCTGCGGGTAGGTACCATCAACGACTTCCACTATCCATTCGCGGCAATAACCGATCGGAACATTATTTTCGGTCTGGCAGGCAACCACACAATCGCTGCACCCGACGCATTTTCGTGTATCAACAGCCATCGCGTATCTCATAATGCTGCCTCCTTCCCTGTTTTTTCAGTTACAAAGGTCACAAAATTACCCCTCATCCCCGTGCCTCCCATTAATGGATCAACAAGGACTTTTGTAATAAGCTGCGTATCGCTTGCCCCCTTGCCAAAACATCTTTTCATTTGTTTTTGTGCATGTCCGAATCCGTGAACCATGTAAACCGAATCCCATCTTATCCTTTCGGTGATCCTCACCTTAATCGGGAATTGGGAGATAACATCATCCTGATTCCTGAGCCAGATCAACTGGTCGGAAACAAGTCCCCATTCCTTTGCAACCTTCGGGTTTACCCATATCTTGTTTTCATCCATCAGATCAGTAAGATTGGGATTATTCGAGGTCCGGCTGAAAGTATGCATGGGAGCCCTCCCGTATATCAGCCTGTAGAACCCTTCAGGCGGTTCTTCATGAGGCGTGTATTTAGGAAGAGGATCAAAGCCAAACTGTTCAAGATAAGTTGAATAGAGCTCAATCTTCCCTGAATCTGTAAAAAATTCAACCTGTTCATCTTCTGCTATATAAATGTCGTCATAATCCCTCTCAAATGTTCTGACACCGATCTTTTTCATTTCTTCAAGCGACGATCCTGCCTCTTTTAGTTGCCAGTCAAGAAGGTCTTCCTGTTTTTCGTTCGGAAAATATGATTCCAGACCAAGCTTCTTTGATAGTTCCCTTGCAATCAGGTAAGCTGGCCTTGTATTGTACATAGGTTCAGCTGCAGGCATACGGAGTGCGATAGCAGGCTTTCGGTGAGGACTGACCCTCAGTGAATCGTACCTTTCAAGATAAGTGCATTCGGGAAGAACGACATCAGCCCAGCCAGTTATTTCCATTGGCATGGTGTCGACTGCCACAATCAGGTCAAGATTCCCGATTGCCTTCAGGGTCTTATTCGAATCCGGAACAGTCAGTACAAGATTCGTTGCATTTACAAACCAGCCCTTTATCGGGTATCCGGAGTTATTTTCAGAAATTGATGCGTCAATCAGGACATTAGTCACTGCGGTGCTTGCCACCGGGTATTTTCCCGGGAAGAGATCCTGCCATGTTTTTGACGGTTCTTTGAAGGCAGGCATCACAATCTGGGCAAGCTCATACCGTGCCGGCCTGTAAAAGCCTCCCCTCCTTCCCCATGAACCGAGCAATGCGTTCAGAATGGCAACCGCCCTTACCCTCTGGGTATCATCACCATACCAGGTAACGTGACGACCGGGATGAACAATTACAGATGGCGATGCGTTAGCCATCTCCTTTGCCGTTTTCCTGATGAGTTCAGGTTTTATAGTCGTAATGCCGTACGCCCATTCGGGAGTGAAATCCCTTACATGGTCCTTAAGAGCGTCAAATCCAATGCAGTTTTTTTCTACGTATTCCCTGTCGTAGTATTCGTTGTAAATGATTTCATGGATCCATGAAAGAAGAAGAGCCATATCGGTGGCGGGCTTTATGGGAAGCCAGTAGTCCGATTTTCCTGCCGCTGTCGAAAAGCGGGGATCAACTGTGATGATGACAGCGCCTTTATCAATGGCATCCGACATTTCCTGAACCTGCCCGTTGTGCATATTCTCACCAATGTGTGAACCGATCAGCACCAGGCACCTTGTATCGCGGATATCGGTTATTTCAGGTGAATAGACTTCCTCTCCGAAAGTGGCCAGAAAGGCTTCATCCCTGGGTCCCCGGCACTGTGCATAAGACGGTTCGGCAATGTTTACCGACCCATATGCCCTGAACAGGGTGGAAAAGTAGCTTGAACCCGATCCGTGTGTGAAGAGAGCCATGCTTTCAGGACCATACTTTGCTGCTATCTCTTTCATTTTCACGGCAATGTAATCCAGAGCCTCATCCCAAGAAGCTTCCCTGAACACCTGACTGCCTCGCTCTTCAACCCTTATGAGCGGGGTTTTGAGTCTCTCCTCATCGTAGTACATTCCGGGTCCGCCTGTCCCTCTCGGGCAAAACCTCCCGTTGCAGTGCTGATCATCATCATTTCCGACTACCTTCCAGATCTTTCCTTCGGATGTCTTGTAAACCCATCCGGCACATTTCCAGAAACAGATCTCACAATATGTAGGGGTGCGTGTCAGGTCAACTATAAGTTCTCCGGTTTTTGGAGGCCGGGAGAAGAGAGCTGCTGCTTTGTATACTCCGGCCCCGACCGCCAGAGCTCCTGCCCCATAAAGAGAAATTTTAATGAATTTCCTTCTGCTGGTCATACAAATTTTTATAAAAAGAAAGCAAAATTAGGAAAAAAGAGTTTTGATTTATGCATGTATTTACATTTATCCATGTATTACTTTATCCGTTTAATATACCCTTCTGTTAATTAATTAACAATCTGCCAAATATCGACTAATTAGAAGCTTTCTAAATTGTATTGACATTGAAGGCAGGGGAAAATAGTTGACCATTTTGAGTCGAAAATGTCAGATAACAAGTATTTTGAATCCCAAAATGTTTGTCAGTTTTTGTCCCGGGCAGAATATCCTGTATGCTTCAGGCCATACTTTTGAAAGATATATGTCCTGCTCATTCCGGATAATAACAACCAGTTCATCAAGTGAATGATCGTCCTCTCCGCGACCTGTATATTTATAACCAAGCGTATTTATCAGAACCGAAAAATCGTTGCATTTTCCAAGGTTTTGTGCAAGTGTATCAAGCCTTCTCTCCAGTTCCTTTATCACCTTTGGCTTCAAAGCCCTGAAAAAATAGAGCTGGTAAAGGAAATCTTTTGCCTTTTTCCTGAACTCATGGATGTTGGCAGGTTTGGGATCATTCCGCGCCCTCAGGTAATAATCGCCGACATTAAGGTATGTCAGCTCCAGTTCCCTGAGCAGAATGTGCGGATCAAGATTATTCAAACTCTGAAAGCGTATTCGGTATCCCGATTTGAATAACATCGAACTGATCTGTTCAAGGTATTCCCTGGTTTCGGGAGATGGTCCGGCAACTGTTTCAGGCTTCTGAAGAAGGAAATTTATTTTTTCATGATCCTGAAGCCGGGAGAAAATATCAGAGTGACGTTTTCTGAGGTCCTTCAGAATCTTCCTGTGGACTGAGGTTTCACGCCATGTCTGCATCATCCTGCCTGCCTTCCTGAAGGTCAGGTACTCTTTGTTGAATGTGGGTTCATCAATCTGACTTTTGAGAAGCTTCATGACAGCCCTCGACTTTTTGAGAAGTACTCTCACATCGTGAACGACCGTTTCATCAGGGATCACGGCAGGGTCAATCATCGAATGCGCCTCCCTGACATAACTTCCCAGTTCCGGTTTGATATCCTTCAGTTTAATATAGTCGGGAATCATGCTTCCGTATTAGTAATTCATGAATTCATAAAGTTATTCTTTTCGTGGAAAAAAGACAAATTAAGGTAATCAATGCGGAACAATTTGGAGATCCCTCGCTTCTTCTCCCCAACTTTATAAGATGACCTGTCATCCCGAAGCGCCACCGAGGGATCTTCTGTCTCATATAGCCTTGTATCCGGACAGTGGTTACCCGTGAAAAAAATTGTGTATTAAGAAGAGCTTAAAGCAGGAGAGATTGGGTATAAAACAATGGTTGACAATAAGATATGGCACTTGTCGGGAACAGGCATTAGAAAGGAAGGAGCTAACCCTCGGAAAGCGAGGGATAAGATAATTAGTTTTTGATTATTTGTTACAGCTTTTTGGTTTAACATCTGTTAAATAAAAGAACTAAATTTGCTGAACCTTAAGAATTACTTTCAAAATGGGGAAAATTTATAATGGGCAGAGGATCGGAATTCTGACAGCCGGAGGAGATTGTCCGGGGATCAATGCTGCCATCCGCGGCGTTGGAAAAACAGCGATGGTAAAGTACAACATGAAAGTAATTGGTATAAGTGACGGTTTCACCGGCCTTTTAACCAAGGAGTACAGGGAACTCACGGAACACGATCTTTCCGGCATCCTTACCCTTGGAGGAACCATCCTCGGCACTTCGAGGGAAAAGCCTTTCAAAACTGACGGCAAAGGCAAAAATGAGATCCGTAAACCTGATCTCATTAAGGAACACTACGAACAGCTGGGGCTTGATTGTCTTGTTTGCATTGGCGGGAACGGCACTCTTAAAACCGCGTTCCTTCTCTCACAGGAGGGCCTTAACGTAATCGGCATACCAAAAACGATCGACAACGATGTCTGGGGAACAGATCTCTCATTCGGCTTTGACTCAGCAGTAAACATCGCAACCGAAGCGATCGACAGGCTGCATTCCACAGCGAATTCTCACAAGAGGATAATGATAATCGAACTGATGGGACACAATGCCGGATGGATCGCCCTTTACTCAGGAATGGCCGGAGGAGGCGACGTCATACTGATCCCCGAAATAAAGTACGATGAAAAGAAGA
>Ga0105101_10001093_pt1 | contig 11721 bp, 13 predicted proteins | sample PPLLak21cMay2015_2_FD_87037 | JGI IMG/M metagenome (GOLD analysis project Ga0105101, IMG submission 87037) | Freshwater sediment microbial communities from Prairie Pothole Lake near Jamestown, North Dakota, USA - PPLs Lake P8 Core (1) Depth... | ecosystem: Environmental > Aquatic > Freshwater >...
TGTTTATATTGTGTATTGGTTATTTTGAGTTGTCATCGTTGTTTGTCATCAATCCTCCTTTCGGATAATTGAGAATCTGATAATGGGGTAGTTTTTGTTAGGTCCTGTTGTCATAGAGATAAGGGAAAGCGACGTCATCGATAGGCAGGTCTGGTAGGCGGAACCCTGTCCGTGCCATCCCCAGAGGGGAAAAGATATGGTCATTGCAGTATTCATGGAAGGGTTCTCCGGAGAGAAGTTGTACTAAATATCCTGCAATATCGAAATTGATGTTGGCGTATTGCATGTATACTCCTGGACGTTGGGTGGTATCGCAGATCTCAGGGGTGTAGTATGCACCACCGGGGAGGAGATATTCTTGAAGCCAGGGGTTGGGGTACCAGGGGATGGGAGGCGGATTGGAATAGTTGAACCAATGATATGCCATGGGGTCCGTGGCAAGACTGGAGGAATGGGAAAGGATCATCCTGATCGTAATCGGGTCATTGGGAAAATTTGGATTCCTGAGGGGAAATGGAAGGTAGAGGTTGACGTCATCATCAAGCTCAAAAAGTCCTTGTTCGTAGAGTTGCATGAGTGCGGTGCTGGTGACCGTCTTGGTGATGGAGGCGACGATATAGATGGTCTGGGTGGTCGCTGGTTTGTGTGTCTCAAGGTCAGAGAAGCCGTATCCTTTCTTCCAGATGACCGTGGTATTATGGATGATGCAGGCAGACATGCTTGGATAATGGCCGATATGAAGTAGCATTGTGATGAGACGGTCAAAGGATGCTTCAGTGAAAAAGAGATGAGTTTGTGACTCTTGTCGATCTGTGTTCTGCTGGAAAGTGATTGCGGTGGAAATTGTTGGTGAAAAAAGAATGATACAGAGGTAGAGAGCTAGCAGTTTTGTTTTCATATGAGGTTCTAGATATTATTAATGATGGAAGAAATATATTATGTTTTCCTGGAAACAGGTAGAAATAAGAGAAGAGTGGGCCAGGCCGGAATTGAACAGGCGATCTCCGCGTTGTAAGCGCGACGTCATAACCACTAGACCACTGGCCCATGTTACTAAAGTTACATATTTATAATTTTTATTACTAATTTATATTCATATTATATATTTAAATGAATAATTTTATCTATTTACGAGTCTGAATTTTCGTGACCACGCACTTGAATTCGAAACCATGAAATGACCACGAGGTTAAAAGGATTTTTCATGCGCTTTTCTTTTTTATTTTTTTAAAAAAACAAGCAATATGTAAAATCATTACGTTCGAACCCATCATTCAAGTAATCTGGGTTTTATATCTAAAAACTTCCTGTTAAAATAATTGTAATCGCCCCATAGGTTTGAAGTGCCGTTGATTGAATGTGTATAGCTTTGCTTTTCTGTTTATTGTAATTGCTGCTATCATTGAATCAATGCGTGATAGTCCTTTCTTTTCATAATCCGCTTCTAATGTCGCTGATAGGATTGCATCTTCTTTTGAAAACGGTAGAATATCGAGTTTTTCAATTTCGGGTATGTGTTTTTTTCCGTATTTTTGTAATCCATAAGTAATTTCATGAAGTGTCAATGAAGTGATTGCGATATTTTCTCCTGCGTTCATGAGTTTGTTATAAGCTTTCTCACCTTGAGAAGAATGTTTATCGAAGATTTCGATTAGAACATCGGTATCAAGGATAATCATATGAGATCACCCGTACCGATGTTCCTTTCTTTTCTCACTGATGTCTTTTAGTAATTCTTTTTTATCGTCAAATTCCATGCAGCCTCGAAGATTCTGCAGTATCTCAATGTTGTTCTTACTAAGTCGTTCAAAGAGATCGCTGAAGCTTTCGTTTTTCCGTTTCATCGCAAGGAGCTGATCATAGACCCGTGACTTTACGGTAATGGTTTTAAAGCTCATATATTAAACATATGTTTAAACATATATTTAATCGTTTCTATGGTGGCTTAAGATATAAAGACAGAGGAATAGGAAAGAAATCGTAGAAAATTTCGTCGAAATATTCGTCGATTTTCTCGTAGAAAAATTTAGAGATTAAGACAAACTCTTAACCACTAGACCACTGGCCCTAATTGTATAACGGGACATCCTATTATCTTTTAAATGTTTTTCAGGTATCTTTATTCGAATAATAATTAATTATAGTTATATCCTTTCGCGCATTCTAGTTTTTTTAATAAATACTTTACACGAACGCATATTGTCAAAAAATTTTGAGGAGGGCTATAAATAATTAACAAGTGTTAATTTTAAATAGTCGCAACACATTATTTAAATAGTTATAAATCATTAAAATAATATAATTACTGGAAATAAAAAAGGGGATTAATCATATGAAGATAACCAAAAAAATAGTAAGCCTACTCATGATCAGTATTTTTTTATGCTCTCTGAATGCCGCCGCAGTCAGGACTTCTCAAACACCAACAAATGACGAAAATAACAGTATTGATATACTTAATCAATCCGTACAAACCTCATTAAATGGGGAAGAAGGAGATATTGACCCGCTCGTCGATCTCGAAGTAACAGTGACCATAAAGGAAATACGAGCCTTGAATAAAATTGATGATATTGGTAAAGCAGATTTTTTTGTTGTCATCTTCATCAACGATGAAAAATTTAAAAGTAAAGTATTCTTGAATCAAAATTATATCAACGAGCCCTGGTCAGCAACGCTCAATGTACCTGACGAGGAAGAAAACGTCTCGATAAAGATCCGGTTATGGGATTGGAACTTGGGACTGAGTGGATTATGCGATCTAAGCGATAACAGTGCGTTACTCCTGAACAATTATGATATCGACCTTGTCTATAGTCTCAAAACAGGTCATTGGGAAGGGGATGATTATAACTATCCGTACATCTCATGGGCTGACCCCAGCGGATATGGGAGACTCAATGGCTGTGATGACAATAGCATCTACCAAAATGAACGGGACTGCCTTATTGTTTTTGATATCACTCAAAATGATTACGACGGAGACAGCATTCCCTATTGGACTGAGGAAAACAGTTATCATACGGATCCACAGATTAATGATACTGGGAGAGATGACGATGATGACGGTATCCCAATCGAATGGGAGTTCAAATGGGGCGCTTTCCGCGATTATGATTGGTATTCCGACACCTGGGTGTTCGTTTCGTACTATGATCCATTTGTATGGGAGGATCATTCCAAGTTTGATCCAGATAACGATGGACTCAACAATGTTGAGGAATATCTGACATCAGAATGGGGTTCTGATCCTTTTAGAAAAGATATTTTCGTTGAGCTTGACCAGATGGAAGCAGGACCAAACGGGGAACAAGCCAGTGTTTTCCCAGAATTAGGCAAGGATATCCTACGGGATGCTTTTGATAAGTACAATATCGTTCTTCATTTGGATGATGGATCGTTGGGCGGCGGGGAATGGATACCTTTTGACAATGAAACACCTCGTGAAGAATTAACACTCTTGTATCAGGATTACTTCCTTCACGGTGATGCTGATAACTGGAGAAAAGGTGTGTTCCATTACGGTCTACTTGTATATGATGCGACGTATGCAGGATATGTGTTTGGTGTAGATGATGGGTACTGGGGTGCGTATCAGATTTCAAGTAGTCGTGTCGATAAACGAAGTCATGGTGCAGGTAAAGCAATCGGCTATGCAAGCGTCTATATGCATGAGCTGGGTCATACACTTGACATTAGAATGCCCGGTGGCCATGATGAAAAAAGTGGGTTTCCCTGGAACATTAACTGGTGGAAATGGCGACCCTATAAAAGTTGCATGAATTACGGGTACACCTATCTCTTGGTTGATTATTCTGATGGTTCTCGTGGCAGGAACGATCATGATGATTGGAGTACCCTTGATTTACCTGCATTCCAAAGAAATGTCGAATAATCAGGGATCTAAGCAAGAGTTGTTTCCAACCTATCACAAGTAGGATTATATTGAATAGTACTTTCAAAAAATTTTTGTTAGGAGTTCTTTGTTTCTTTTTTGACTCTGATAAAATACAGCACAAGCAACGCTGGGCCAAATACCCAGGCGGCATACAGAAACGTTCGGGCAAAACCAAGACTGACCACAAGAGAGCCAGTAATCATCCCTGCACCATTTAACCCAACATTGGCAATCCCTGTGAAAATTCCATACTGCGTTGCACCAATTCTCGGATTTTTGACATCCATGAACAGTGCGCATGAGACTGTCGAATGACCTCCCATCATAAACCCGATGATGCCATAGATAATGGAGAGTTTCCACCAGGTATCCGCAAAAATAAGGGAAGCGACAAACACAATGTTTAATCCGATGAAAAGATACAGCGCTGATTTCCGTCCAATCTTATCAGTGATGACACCACCAACAAGAGAACCGACAGCAAGAAACACAGGCAGGATCATAGCGATAAAACCAATCTGGACGTCGCTCAGACCAAGACCATCTCTCATGTAGATTGGGATGATAAAGGACATGATTCCCTCATTCATAAAGACAAGTGGTGAAAAAAGTGCTATAAGCAGAACCGTTTTTGTTTTAAATTCCTTGATAACAAGGGAAGCTATTTTTTCTTTTACCTTTCTCTTTATGCTTTCTTTGACAACAAAAGGGAACAGAAGGATAAGGAAAATGAGCAGTGCGTTGATGAAGTAAACGAAATGATATCCATATTGTGAACCGATCAAAGGAAAAAGAGCTGCACCAATTGCCCAGGCTGAGTATTGACCAGCAAACATCGAACCATTAATCTTTCCCCGGTCTTTCTCGGTCGATACATCGATAGCCCAAGCATCTGCTGACACATCGATAAAGCCGATGCCGACATGGCTGAGAAATATCAGAAGAGTAAAAGGTAAAAGGGACGTGCTTGGGTCGAGGAATGAGACGAAAAACATGCAAGAAACGGTGAGTGTTCCACCTAATATGATGAAGGTTTTTCGTCCAAACCTGATAAAATAATCAATGACCGGGCCCCATACGAATTTGAGCATCCAGGGGATGTTAACGATCCCAATGATGAGGGTGGTGACCGGTATTGAAACCGCTTTTTCTCGCAGATAGAGTAATGTCGCAACCGTGGTTATCGCAATCATTAACCCTTCTGAGAAATAGAGGCTGCCGAATAGGAAATACTTCATACCTCTTTTGTTTTCAATGGTGACCATTAATAATTTAATAATATAATAAAGATTTAAATATTTGTATTAGTTTAATCTCTTTTTATTTTTAGGATTTCTTTGCAGTCATATCACTGATTTCAATTTTAATAACAGTAACTTCTTTGAGATTTTTTTCTGGAAAAATGTACGATGATCCAGACGAGTAATGGTCGATGATGATGTGTAATGCTTTTCGTTTTTGTTCTATATCCGTGATGAAATGTGCCGTTCCATATCCGATCACACTTGTATAGTTCATCGACCACTTGCAAGGGATTCCTGTATTGATGATTTCAAGGTCACATTCGACCTCAAAACAGACCATGGGATTTCTTTTCAGTAACTCGATTTTTTTACCGTCCGCTGCTGAATGGAGATACAGACAGTTGTCTTTGTAACCGAAATTCATTGGGACAATGTAAGGTGTCTCATGGTCGATGATGCCGATTCTACAGACGATTGCTTTTGAGAGTATCGAATCGATTTCTCTCCTGTTGGTGATTTCTTTTTCAGCTCGCCTCATTCGCTCGTTCTCCCTGAAACGAAACATTTATATAGGGTATTAACAATTGTTAATGTAGCGAGGTGTAATTGTTGATGAGCGTATCTTTTTTATTCTTTCCTCCCAAATCCTCATCAACAATTTACTTCCTATAATTTGTTTCATACTCTGCTTGGCGAATTTTTAAGAAAGATTCAACCAGGACTTAAGAGTACGAAAACATTCTGAGCAAACAATGATTTTATCACAGGAAGTAAGAGAATTCCCATCATAAATACAATCGAGTTGTACGACATAATATGGTTTCCCACCGATGTCTGTTTTACATTTTTGACATGTTTTTTTATATCTCGTGTTTTTCAATTCGTTTTCATTCATTTGTATTCACCTTTTTTGGATTTCGAAAGAATTCCTTCTACGAAAAGATAGATATTGATGGAGAGAAGCGGGACGAAAAAGAAAAACAAGTATTCCTCGATTGGTAATCCAAAAAGGTTTCCTACAATCTCCTCTTGGGAGAAGATCCAGAGTCCCATCCGGACTGAGAGTTGATCCCATATCACTGCAACGAGAAATAAAATGAACAGTGCGACAATGAGTGATTTTGGATGTATTTTTTTCCGATTCAGATAAAGAAGAGCGATGTTGGGAGCGATAACAAAAATGCAGAGAAGTTGAAGGTATAAGTACATGGGAAAAAGAATAATTCGATGTTATAAAAACCCATCTATGAAAAGATTAGTCTAGTAATTTGTTCTCGGGAGTTTTATAGGAGACTGAAACATATAAAAATCAGAATGAACAATTGTTAATAGAGAGAGGTACAATTGCTGACGAGAGAGATTTTTTCCATTTCAACCTTTCTTCCCTCTCATCAGTAATTCTATTTCCTATTTTTGGAAGTCGTAGAAGAAAAATAATTTTACAACACAAGAATGAAAGAACTTTCAAAGACAATGACAACGCACTTGGATGTCAATGAGGAAAGAGCGACAGGATTTATACTCCATAACCATATCAACAATACGTTTGTGAAGGTCTATGAAAGCGATGGTAAAACAAATACAAGGATGCTCCTTCATCGGGAAAGCAGACAGTAATCATTGGGTGTCAATTGACACGAAGAAAGAAGTGTCAGGGTCTGATGCCGCGACACATCCCATGGAACTTGTGCTACTCGCATTAGGCAGTTGCACCGGCTGTGACGTTCTATCAATTCTACAAAAAAAGAAAGTATCATTGCAAGATTTTGAGATCCATGTCGACGCACAACGTGCTGAGGAGCACCCACGAGTGTTTACGAAAATTCATCTTGAGTTCGTCTTTGTTGGCATAGAATTAAATCCGGTACATCTCGAACGCGCCATTGAACTTTCACAGCAGAAATATTGTCCAGTCTCAGCGATGCTAAGACCATCGGTACCCATCACCACATCCTATCGAATTATCCAAAAACAACAACAAGATCAGTAATGATAACTTCATGGTTGATACAATGGAAATGAGCAGGGTCGCACGGACACGGAAGGGAGCAAAAACATTTTACAATAAAATAAGCCCATGGTACACTCTTCTAGCGGGAGCTTCTGAACGGAAATGTTGGGAGGTATGTCTACAAAAACTCCATATTCAAGAAGGAGAACAGGTCCTTGAGATTGGATTTGGAACAGGAACTTGCCTTCTAAAAATAGCTGAACCGGTTGGTGAATCTGGGAGGGTCTACGGAATTGATATCTCGGAAGGGATGTGTGAAATAACACAACAGAAAGTAAACAGAGCATCTCTGAACAATAGGGTCATTCTTCAATGTCATGATGCGATACCCCTTCCATTCGATACGAATAAGTTTGATGCGGTAATTATGAATTTTACCCTTGAACTTTTTGATAGTCCAGAAATCCCACTACTGTTAGCCGAATGCCATCGTGTTCTTCGCCCTCACGGCAGAATAGGAGTGGTATCCTTATCAAAAAAACAAGGATCGAACGTGATGACAAAGATGTACGAACAAGCACATCAATGGTTCCCTCGGTTCGTCGATTGCCGACCAATTTTCGTTGAAGAGGCAGTTTCCATCGCAGGTTTTGAAGTGGAAGATGCCAAAGAATTGACGCTTTGGGGATTGCCCGTGGTAGCTCTAACTGCAACAAAAAAAAAGAATGATATGACCTAAATCATATGCTCTTCTCTATGTTTTTTTTGCTTTGTTGATCTGATGTTCGATTGCGAGAAACGCGTTCCTCATCGCCTGCTGAGGACCGTACCCTTCCTGGGTCGCATAGAAAACACCAGGTTTTCCTGACAGCTTCATTTCACAGACGACTCGGAAAAGCCCTTGTTTGGTTTCTTTGTGTTGTTCAAGAGAGACATGAAGGTAGCCGACCTGAAGATATTTTTCATAGTTTTTCAGGAATTCTGCGCGAAGGAACTGTACTGTTTGTTCTTTATCGAACCCTTGGACTTTGCTGTTGCGGTGATGGAACTGGATGGCGATGGTTTCTTCTTTCTCGATTCCAGTGAACGGAGCGAGAAACTCCTTATGGGTGACGATGCCGTGTAGATGATTATCTTTACCGATGAGTATGCCAGGCTGCTCGAATTGATGCATCTTGCTATGAACGTCCCGGATAGATGTTTCAGGTGACAAAAGTAAGGGTTGTTCATTCATGATAGTCTTTGCCGAGAGATCAAGTTTTTGTCTTTTTTCTGATTCGAAGGTGTCTCGTCCTTCGACGTTGCTATGACTATGAAGGACCTTGTTAATGATCGTGTTGATGGTAATAGCACCGACAACAGTCGAATGATCAACTACCGCAAGATAGGGAGAATGTTCTTGCCGGAACAGATGAAGAACTTTTCCAATTGTATCCGTTGGACTAATGGAAAGAGGTGTCGTACACATGATGGTTTTCACTGGTTGTGCCCCAATAGTTTGTTCAGTAAGTTTTTTGATGACGTCATCTGCGGTGACCATGCCAAGAAAGGTGTCATTGTGAAATACCGGAAGGGTATAGATGTTGTTTTCAACCATGGCACAGGCGATTTCCTCAAGAGAGGTCGTCGGGGTGAGTTTCGGAGAATGTGTCAGCAGGGTGTGCAATTTTGTTTGGAGGGTAACGCTTGGTTCCATGAGCGTTCGTTTTAGGAGCATCCCTTGGTATTTGTTATGATCCGTAATTACAATAGCGTCGGTTTTGTCGAACAGGTTAATGGCTTGGGAGAAGTTATCGTTTGAATCTCTTTTCACTACTTCTTTTATAAGAATGTCTTCCGCTGAAACCATAATATATCACTTCTCTTCAGGATAGGAGAATGAGTTATAAATGTTTGTTACAGGAATAACTAAAAATTGGTAAAGAAACTCTCCTATTTATTCTATGAAGAGTAGGGACTTTTTTTTTAATTTATTGGTATTATTTATCTTTTTTTTCTTGTTAGGTTCTGGTTTTGGCTGTTTTTTCTGTTAAAAAAGGCATGAAAAAGCGAAAGTAATATAAATCGGAATTAACAATTGTTAAGTAGGGACGTAAAATATGAGGGAGTGTGGTTTTTTTTTCCCATCTTTTCCTCTTCGCCTCACCAGCTTGATGCCTTCCCCAATTTTACGTCCACCTTTCCTCCCACTATTACAGTAAACTGACTATGGTCCTAACAATGTTGGTCGTCCTTGATTCGTAAAACAATGTTGTGGCTCATAGGGGTTAAACGCAGGGTCACCGTATAACACACGCACATAGAATGTTGGGAGCTCTGTATCAACACGTTTTTCCCCACGCAACGCCTCACCAACACTCCAGTCATCCACAATTAAATGATTTTCCAGAACCGTAAGACCAGACTCTTGACCGGTTTCTCTCGTAGCTCCCACAAAACCGTTACAACCAGCATGAAGCATCGCAAGTCCAATGTTCATCTGCGGGGGAAGACCATCGGTACGCCCCATCAAACAAGCCGAGGACAAGAAAATGCTAGGTTGCTCATACACCCAGTCCTTCGCATGGGCAACATCCACCGCTTTCGAATAACTGTCCAACCCATAGAGTGACGCAGGGAACCAAAACCAATCTCCATGACCCAGATACTCAAGGTAATTCGCACCAATGTATACATCAAAGAGCTCGGCGATCTGCCGACTGTTTCGAAAGTCACCATAGACCTTCGAAGTAAACCCATACTCCCTGATTTCTCTTGCATAAGGAATCTGATGGAAAATTCCACCAGTCTCACTATATCCCTCTCCGAAAACAAAATGGAACCGATGATGCCAATCGTCTGGACCTTCAGGTTCACCGCAGAGAGTTTCATAAAAGAACGTCCGAGCGATTAACACACTCACATCCTGCACATCCCAGCTGATGAAACGTCCAACTGAGAGACTCTGGTTCAGCGTATACGGGTTATCCGATGGCAATCCACGGTCAGGGATATCCTCTTGAGAAGGACCATAGTAGTACATCGGAATCATCGTCGTATCCGCAAGAAGAGCAAGCCAAGCTGGCCCATTCAAGTAGTCAGAAAGAAGATCATGAGCATTCAGCCTCTCCAACGTGTTCTTCAACTGCTGGACTGTCGTATTGACTTTCGCGTTCGTAAAATGATGCAGAGATTCGTTGTACCAAGGACCAGCTCCTGATCCCTCAGCAGCAGATGCATACGAGTCATCGGTAAGCTCCCAGGACGTATTCGCAACAATGAGTCCTCCATGCGCTGCAGCGAGATATGGCGAAAGACTGGAGAGCTTGGGGACAAACGGAAGATGGGGAGAACTCAGAGAGGAAAGCGCCGTCCTGATCGTAACATTTGCATCGACAGTGGAGAATCCGCGTTGGACAAAAAATCCACCTTTTATACCATTATATACTTTTAAATGAAGAGTATAGAGCCCTGACGCGTTACAGGAGAGTGTTTCGACATACGTCTTTCCAATGTCATACCCCATGCTATTGGCATAGGCAACAATCTGCCCTTTCGAATCGGTCAGGGTCATGAAAAGGAGTGGGACGACCGGGGAGAAACGTCTGAGAAAAAAACCATGTGTTTGAAAGATTTCTCCAGAAACCTGGATGCGAGTAAGACCACTAGGGACTAAGAAAGTATAGGTGCGAGTATCATTACCAACAATATCGAATTCTTTACCTAGGATGATGATTTTTTTATTGACGATATGGTCAGTGAATAAAATGTCAGTTGTGTTGATAACTGATGGGGGGACAACGTCTGAGGGATTTGTCATCGTTAGATAACTCAGAGAAACGAATTGCTCTTTGATAACCGTCAAAATCGTATCGGTGATCTCTGTCTCAGTTTGAAGGGAAATGACACTCACATCCTCAAGATCAAGTGTTAAATTCCCTATGAGATACGCATGGGTTGTTTGAAGCTGTATACACACAGTTTGAAGCTCCACTTCATTATTATCAAAAATAAGGATAGGTATATTCAGGTAGCTTGCGAGAGGCGCTGCAAGGAGACTAAGTTGATAGGCTTCTGAACCGTCATAAGGAATAATAAGAACAGCCGGAGCGACCGAAAATACAGAGGTTGCCAATATAAGAGAAACAGCAGCAGGGGATCCAAGAATCTCGATTGTCTGATAGGAAGTCTGTAAATGACCCCCTAGAATCAAAAGCCAACGATCTATTGAACCAAGATATTTCTCAAAAAACCGGGTCTGTGAATCAGTTAGAGTACCCTCATGGTGCACAAGCAAAGGAAGAAGTCCTGTCGTATTCGTTTCGTTGTCATACCAACAGGCAACACTCGTGCTGATGAGACTAAAATAGGGATCGCTATCAGAGACAACCACTGCGTCTGCGAGAGAGTTACGAATGGATTGATGAGGATACGATACTGCAGAAGTATGATTGTGTACTTCATATCCCATCCCAGGGATGGATACCGAAGAAATCAGAAGAAAAAAACAAAGGTATACCGCGGTGAATGGTTTCATCATCTATATTTATAAAGTGAAGGATATTAATATTCTTTGCTTGGCAGAGAAATCCTCTTCCCAATTGATTTTCTTTTCTTGAGTATTTTATGTTTGATCAAAAAAATAAAAA
>Ga0105101_10001094_pt1 | contig 11717 bp, 12 predicted proteins | sample PPLLak21cMay2015_2_FD_87037 | JGI IMG/M metagenome (GOLD analysis project Ga0105101, IMG submission 87037) | Freshwater sediment microbial communities from Prairie Pothole Lake near Jamestown, North Dakota, USA - PPLs Lake P8 Core (1) Depth... | ecosystem: Environmental > Aquatic > Freshwater >...
ATGGTCACGCGGCCGCACATCACGTGCACGATCTGGAAGCGCCGTCCGATGATGCGCGAACGGCGGAACAGCCGCCGCACTTCTTCCGGGGTGGCATCGGTGGCGACGTCGAAATCCTTGGGGGTCTTGTTCAGCAGCAGGTCGCGCACCGCGCCGCCGACGACATAGGCCTTGTATCCGGCCTGCGCCAGCGTTTCGCAGGTTTTCAGTGCGCAATCGTCGAGCTGGTCGCGGCGGATGCCGTGTTTGGACTGCGTCAGAATCTGTGCGGCTGAGGCAGCGCCGCGCGGTTTGCGGCCAAATACTTTGTTGATGATGCGACGGATCATGGAGAGCGCGGAGCGGGGCGAATGAAGCAGATTCGCGATTATACAGGCAGGCCTCAGCCTCCATGCCGCCATAGCGCCGCCGTGCCGGGACCGTACAGGGCCTCGAGCGCGTCGGGGGTCAGCAGTCCGGCCGGGCTGCCCAGCTGCCAGCGCCCGTCGCCGTACAGGAACAGCAGGCGATCGCAGTGGCAGGCGGCCCAGTTGGGGTCGTGCAGGGTCAGCGCCACGCTGTGCCCGGCGTTGGCCTCGCCGCGCGCCCACATGAGCAATCTGGCCTGATGCGCGGGGTCGAGATGGGTCAGCGGCTCGTCGAGCAGGGCGATCTGCGGCGCCTGCACCGCCAGCTGCGCCAGCCGCGCGCGCTGGCGCTCGCCTCCCGAGAGCGTGTCGAGCGGCCGGTGCGCGAGTTCGGTTAGCTCCCAGGTCGCCAGGTGCGGCGCCAAATCGCCGGGGGTGTGGCCGAAAGGATAGCGTCCGAGCGCGACGAAGTCGGCGACGCTGCCGAAAAAACCACCTTCGTCGCCCTGCGGCAGCAGGCCGATGTGCTGCGCACGGGTAAGCGGCGGCAGCGTGTCGAGCACGTGGCCGTCGAGCGTCACCTGTCCGCGTGCGGGCTTGGCGAGACCGGCCAGCACCGTTAGCAGCGTCGACTTGCCGGCGCCGTTGGTGCCGAGGATGCCGAGCACTTCGCCGGGTTCGAGCGCGAGATCGAGCGATTCCACCAGAGTGCGGGTGCCGGCTTGCAGGCCGAGATGATGCGCAACCAGACTCATGGTTTGCGCAGCAGCCACAACATCATCGGCACGCCGATCAGCGCGGTCAGCACGCCCACGGGCAGTTCGCGCGGTTCGATCACGGTGCGCGCCAGCGCATCGGCCAGCACCAGGAGGCTGCCACCGGCCAGCGCGGCGGCGGGGAGCAGGGCGCGGTGGCCGGCAAAGCCGAGTTTTCTCAGGGCGTGCGGCACCATCAGGCCGACGAAGCCGATGCTGCCGGCCTGCGCCACCACCAGCGAGGTGCAGGCGCCGGCCAGCGCAAACAGGGCCCAGCGGGTGGGGGCGACGGCCACGCCGAGGGAGGCGGCTTTCAGCGGCGATAGCTGCAGCACGTCGAGCCGCCTCGCCAGGCCCAGCGCGGCGGCCACCGCCAGCAGCAGCGCGGTCCACAGCAGCGCGGGCTGGCCGGTCCACGCCAGATCGCCCATCAGGAAGAACAGCATGCCGGGCAGGCGCTCGGCCGGCGTCACCGAGAGCACCAGCGCGATCAGCGCGCCGAAGCCCGCCGCCAGCATGACGCCGGCAAGCAGCAGCGGCGTGTGGTCGCGCGCCAGCAGCCGCCCGCCGAGCGCGGCGGCGAGCGCCAGCGCCAGCAGACTGCCGGCGAAGGCCAGCAGGGACACCCACGGCCACGCCAGCCCCGCCGCCATGCCGAGCAGCGCCAGCAGCCCCGCGCCGCCGGACACGCCGAGCAGATAGGGTTCGGCGAGCGGGTTGCGGAACAGCGTCTGCATCAGCGCGCCTGCCAGTGCCAGGAGGCCACCGCAGGCGAATGCCGCCGCGACGCGCGGGCCACGCAGCTCGGTGAGGATCTGCTGCGCCAGTTCGTGGTCGGCCGGCAGCGCGCCGGCCATCAGGCCGAGCGCGATGGCTGCGGGCGCCGCCAGCGCGAGCAGCAGCAGTCTGGAAGCAGGGCTCAGGGCTTGGCTGCCTCGGGCAGCAGCGTTACGCGCTTCATCACGACTGGTTCAATGGGGACGTCGCCGTGCGGGCCGCGATTGCCGCGCGGCACGGCGACGATGGCGTCGACCACCTCCATGCCGTCGACCACCTGGCCGAACACGGCATAGCCCCAGCCCTGGGGCGTTTTCCCGCGATGGTCGAGGAAGGCGTTGTTCGCGACGTTGATGAAGAACTGCGAGGACGCCGAGTGGGGCTCGCCGGTGCGCGCCATCGCCAGGGTGCCGCGCAGGTTTTTAAGGCCGTTGTCGGCCTCGTTCTGGATCGGCGCGTTCTTGGGTTTTTCCACCATATCCGCCGTCATGCCGCCGGTCTGGATCATGAAGCCGGGAATCACGCGATGGAACACCAGGCCGTCGTAAAACCCGGTCTTCACATAGTTGAGAAAGTTGCCGGCCGACTGCGGCGCCTGGGCGGGGAACACTTCCACCGTGATGTTGCCCTTGCTGGTTTCGATCAGCACGCGCGGGTTGGCCGGTTGGCCGGCGGCGGGCGTGGTGGAGACTTTCTGGGTTGGGGGTTCGCTGGCGCCGCAGCCGGAAATGCCGAGCATCAGCGCGCCGATAAACAGGGTGGCGGAAAAGGGTGACAGGCGGGTCATCGGAAAGGCTCCAGATTAAAGGTGGGGGGATTTTACTGTGGGAGCGGCGTCCTCGCCGCGATGCTGTGCTTGTGGCGGCACGAAAATCGCGGCGAGGACGCCGCTCCTACGCGCATGCAATGGACAATCCGGTTTAAACAGCCGGCCGCAGGTAGCTGTCGATTGCCGCGCGCACTGTGTCCAGCGGCAGGCAGCCGTTGCTGACGGAATGCAGTTGCGTGTCCTGTTTCAGGATCAGCGCGGGAAATCCGCGCACGCCGGCCTGGCGTGCCTGCCTGAAGTGCGCCTGGGTACGGGCACGGGCGGCGTCGCTGTCGAAGGCCTGCAGAAACGCCTCCCTGTCGGTGCCGAGCTCCGCTGCCAGGTCGGCCAGCACGTCGGGCTGGGTGACGTCGCGCCCCTCGGCATAAAAAGCGTTCTGGATCGCCTTGAACAGGGGAAAGATCAGCGCGGGTTCGATCCCGCCCACCGTCACCACCGCGCGGCAGGCGGGTTCGGTGTCATAGACGAAGCCCTCGGGCAGTGCGCCATCAAAGCGAAAGGGCTGGCCGGTGCGGGCGTGCACCTGCTGCCAGTGATGCAGGATCTCATCGCGCCCGGCCGCCGTCATCGGCGCGGTTTCGTGCCGCAGGCCGCCCAGCACCAGCGCGATTTTCATGCGATCGCGGTATGCGTCGCGCAGGGTTTCGATCACCGGCGAAAAACCCCAGCACCACGAACACATCGGATCGGCGAAATTCCAGAGGAGGGGTGCGTTCATGGGCTCAGACCTTGGGCGTGTCGTCCGGCTTGGGCGGGTTGTCGTCGTCCATGATGACGCTGTGCCCCGGCCCTTCGAGGTCGTCGAACTGGCCGCTCTTGGCCGCCCACAACATGACCCAGGCGATGACGCCGACGATGACGAGGCTGAGGGGAATGAGCAGGATCAGGATGTCCATGCTTAGCGGCTCGAGGCGAGCGACGGGCGCGCTTCGATCGTTGCGGCGACGGCGCTCTGTTTGAAGTCGGAGAGCCGCAACGCGTTCAGCACCACCAGCAGCGAACTGGCCGACATGCCGATGCCGGCGATCCACGGCGTGACATACCCCAGCGCAGCGGCGGGGATGGCGATGAGGTTGTAGCCGAGCGCCCAGCCGAGGTTCTGGCGGATGATGCGCTGCGTCTTGCGGGCGAGCGTGACACCTTCGCCCAGGGTGGCGAGGCGGCTGCCGAGCATCACCATGTCGGCGGCGGCCTGTGCGACGTCGGCGCCTTCGCCCATGGCGATGGACACCTGCGCGCCGGCCAGCACCGGGGCGTCGTTGATGCCGTCGCCCACCATGGCGACGATGCGGCCCTGCTGCTGCAGCGCCTTCACGTAGGCGAGCTTGTCTTCCGGCAGCGCGCCGGCGTGCCACTCTTCGATGCCAAGTTGCTGCGCGGTGGCCTTTACTGCCGCCTCGGCATCGCCCGACACCAGATGCAGGCGCAGCCCCAGGCGCTGCAGCGCGGCGAGCGCGGCAGGGGCATCTGCGCGCGGCGTGTCGGCCAGCGCGAACCAGGCGATCAGGGTGTTTTCTTCCGCCAGCGCCACCCAGCTTGCGCTTCCATCGGATTCGGGCGGCGCCTCGCCGCCGGCGGCGAAGCGCGGCGAACCCAGCCGATAAAGTTGGCCGTTGACCGTGCCCTCGACGCCGCGTCCTGGGGTGTTGCGGACATCGCTGGCCGTCACAGTGGCGTGGGCGGCTTCGCGCAGCGCGCGCGCGATCGGATGTTCGGAACCCGCTTCCAGCGCGGCAGCAATCTGGCTGACGTCTTCCGCGCTGCGGCCGCCTAGCGGCACCACGCGGCGCACGGAAAGACGGCCGTGGGTGAGCGTGCCGGTCTTGTCGAACACCAGATCGGTGGCGCGCGCCAGGGTTTCCAGCGCGTGGCCGCGCGTGGTCAGCAGCCCCAATCTTGTCAGCCGGCCGGTGGCGGTGGTCAGCGCAGCGGGGGTCGCGAGCCCGAGCGCACAGGGGCAGGTGACGACCAGGATCGACACCACGATCCACAGGGTGCGCGACGGATCGATGAGATACCACGCCAGGCCGACGAAAAACGTGATCACCAGCAGCAGCCCGACGAACCAGGCGGCGGCGCGGTCGGCCAGTTTGCCGATGCGTGGCTTTTCGCTCTGCGCGCGGTCGAGCAGGCGCACGATGGACGCCAGCCGCGTGTCGGCGCCGAGCTTGTCGATCCGCACAACCAGCGGGCTCGCCTGGTTGAGGCTGCCGCCGACCACTTTCGCATGCACGCTCTTCGACACCGGCAGCGATTCGCCGGTGAGCAGCGCCTCGCTCACCGCGCTGTCGCCCTCGACCACCTCGCCGTCGGCCGGAAGCGTCTCGCCCGGGCGCACCAGCACATGGTCGCCCACCGCCAGCCGCGCCACCGGCACCTGCTCCTCGTCGCGCGCCGGCCAGTGGGGCAGCCGCGTGGTCGCGGCGGGAATGAGCTTCACCAGTTCCTCCACCGCGGCGCCGGCGCGGCGGCGCGCGTTCATTTCGAGAAAGCGCCCGGTCAAAAGCAGAAAGACGAACATGGTGACCGAGTCGTAATACACCTCTCCGTAGCCTGTGAAGGTGCTGTACACGCTGGCGACGAAGGCGGTGCCGACGCCCAGCGCGACAGGCACGTCCATGCCGAGGGTGCGCCGCCTGAAATCGCGCCAGGTGCCGATGAAGAAGGGCCACGCCGAGTACCCCACCACCGGAATGGTGAGGATCAGGCTTGCCCAGCGCATCAGCAGCCGGATCTCGTCGGTCATGTCGGTCGCGGTGTAGGTCGGCAGCGCGTACATCATCACCTGCATCATGCCGAGGCCGGCGATGGCCAGTCGCTTGATCGCGGTGTTGCGCTCGCGCTTGTAGATATCGTCGGAGCGGCCGGGATCGAACGGATGGGCGATGTAGCCGATGTCGGACACCGCTTTCAAAATCGCCGACAGCTGGATGCGGCTGTTGTCCCAGCGCACCCGCGCGCGTCGGGTGGCGTAGTTGATTTCCACCGACAGCACACCGGGCAGGCCGGCGATGTGGCGCTCGTTGAGCCAGATGCACGCGGCGCAGACGATGTTTTCCAGGATCAGCGCGGCCTCGCGGATATGCTCCGATTCCGTCCGCACGAAACTTTCCTGGATTTCCGGCAGGTCATAGAGCCCCAGCTGCGCCAGTTCGGCCTCGGCCTGCTGGGGTGTCGCGGGCAGCACGGTGCGGTGGGTGTAGTAGGCGCCCTGGCCGCTGTCGATGATCGTCTGCGCCACCGCCTGGCAGCCGCGGCAGCAGGCCTCTTTGGTCTGGCCTTCGAACTGGATGGGGTAGTGGGCGCCGTCCGGCACCGGCAGGCCGCAATGAAAGCAGCCCGAAAAAGACGGGGCGTCCGTGAGCCCAGGAGAGTGGCTCACGAATCGCCCCGCAGAATGACGCCGTCACGCGGCAAGCCCGGGAGAGAGGTCGGACACACCGACGGCGTCAGGAACCACTTTGCTGCAAGACCCGCAACCGCCAACCCGGGCCATGGGATGGATGACCGGGCCGGCAAGCCTGACGCTGCTGCTTGTGGCTTGAGCGTCGATGCGGAGGGTGTTGACGTTGTGTTGGGGTTAACCATTCTTCCTTACTGCAATGTCCCCGGCTTGAAATGCGTCGCGATGGGTTTCATCAGGCGCCAAACCGCAAAACGGCATTATACGAAGCGGGCGGGCTTCTGCCCTGCGCTTCCCGATGACCGGGTCGAATGCACGATAGCAGTATTGAAGATGCGCATATCATAATATAGCCGCGCTGGCAGATGCAAGCCAGACCAATCCGTTACCATTCTGGTATGAGCAAGCACGCGCAAAACGCCTCTTTCTTTCCCCCGGTCGAGACTGCGCTCACCGACCCCAATGGTCTGCTGGCGATGGGCGGCGACCTGTCGGTGGAGCGTCTGCTGGATGCCTACCGCCACGGCATCTTTCCCTGGTTCAATCCCGGCGAACCCATCCTGTGGTGGAGTCCCGACCCGCGCATGGTGCTGGTTCCGGGCGAAATCCGGGTCACCCGTTCGCTCGCCAGGCGCATCCGCAACGCTGGCTTCGAGGTGCGTTTCGACACCGCGTTCGCCGACGTCATGCGTGCCTGCGCCGCGCCGCGCGAGGGTGCTGGCGGCACCTGGATTTCGCCTGCTATGATCGCGGCCTACACCCGCCTGTTCGATGCCGGCTACGCGCATTCGGTGGAAACCTGGCGCGACGGCCAACTGGTCGGCGGCCTCTATGGCGTGGCGATCGGCCGCATGTTTTTCGGCGAGTCCATGTTCAGCCGCGAACCCGATGCTTCCAAGGTGGCGCTGGTGCGGCTGGCGCGGCAGTTGCAGCAATGGGATTTCGGCCTCATCGACTGCCAGATGGAGACTGCGCACCTCGCCAGCCTGGGCGCACGCACGATGCCACGCGCCGTGTTCACAGAACGGCTGGCGGAGTTGGTAAACTTGCAGCATCTTCCAGGCCCGTGGACATTTGAGCCTTAATGCACCCGACTGAACCTCCCTTCCAGCGCATCCAGTTTTATCTGACTGCGCATTACGACTGCAGCTACCTGCCGGGGCGGCAGGCGCGCTCGCAGGTCGCCACGCCCACCCACCTGATCGACGCACACGCCTACAGCGCGCTCATTCGCGCCGGTTTTCGCCGCAGCGGCCAGTTCACCTATCGCCCGCACTGCGAGCACTGCCACGCCTGCGTGCCGGTGCGGGTCGAGGCCGCCCGCTTCGTGCCCAACCGCACCCAGCGCCGCTGCCTCAAGCGCAACCAGCACCTGTCCTCGCGGTTTCTTCCGCTCGATTTCAAACAGGAACATTACGAGCTGTATCGCAGCTACCTCGGCAGCCGTCACGCCGGCGGCGGCATGGACCGTGACGGCCCCGACCAGTACACCCAGTTCCTGCTGTCGTCCAACGTCGACAGCGTGATGGTCGAATTCCGCGACGGCGATGAGCTTGTCATGGTCTCGGTCATCGACCAGGTCGACGACGGCCTGTCCGCGGTCTACACCTTCTTCGACCCTGCGCGCGAGCAGACGAGCCCCGGCGTCTACGGCGTGCTGTGGCAGATCGAACTGGCGAAGCGGCTGGAACTGCCCTATCTCTACCTCGGCTACTGGATCGCCGAAAGCCGCAAGATGGCCTACAAGAAGCAGTACCCGCCGCTGGAAGGTCTGGTCGACGGCCACTGGCAGGTGCTCGACGCATGAAGCTGTGGGTCCTGGCCGTCCTGCTGGCGACCCTGCAGGGCTGCGCGCTGACCGTGAGCCACCCGCGCGCGCTGAAGCCGCTTGAAAACTTTGTTCCCCTGGCGGGCGACACGCGGGTGTGGGTCGAGCCAGGATTTGAAGCCTACGGCGTGCGCGTTTCCGAGGCACTGCCGGATGCCATCGCAAAGGTCGAGGCGGCGCATTACCTGCCCTTCGTCCGCCTGCCGCGCGTGCATGTATGCGGCAGCGACGCCTGTTTCAAGCGTTATGTGCTGACGCCGAAACTGTCGGCCGCGGTCATCCCGGACAACCGCCTCATCCTGTCGCCCAATCTCGATGGCCGCGAAAAGCACCGCCTGCCCGTCTTGCTGACGCACGAACTCGCGCACCTGCATCTGGGCCAGCGGATCGGCCACTATCACAGCACCATGCCGGTCTGGTTCCACGAGGGCTGGGCCTCGCTGACGGCCGAGGGCGGGGGCGCCGAATACGCGACCGATGTGCAGGCCTACGAGGCCATCCGTGCCGGCCGGCGGGTCAACCTCGGCGCACACGACACGCCCGACAAACGCCACCGTGCGGACGCATCCGGACTCAGCATCCACGAGTTCTACCGCCAGTCCATGCTGCTGGTCGGCTGGCTGCGTGCGCAGGACGAAGCGCGTTTTCGTGAGCTGGTTCTGGCCGTTCAGGACAACGCCGACTTCGAACTGGCCTTCTGGAACCTCTATGGCCAGGCACCCGCCACCCGGCTGGCAGGATTTTTCGACGGCGCGCTAATCGAAACGACTGCATCGAACGATAATCAGGCGGTCCAGGCCGCACCCGAAAAACCCGAAACCACTTCACCATGAAACCCTATCTCGATCTGATGCGCCATGTGCTCGAGCACGGCACCCGAAAAGACGACCGCACCGGCACCGGCACCCTGTCGGTGTTCGGCTGGCAGATGCGCTACAACCTCGCCGAAGGTTTTCCGCTCGTCACCACCAAGAAATGCCACCTGCGCTCCATCCTCCACGAACTGCTGTGGTTCCTGCAGGGCGACACCAACATCAAATACCTGAAGGAAAATGGCGTCTCGATCTGGGACGAATGGGCCGACGAAAACGGCAACCTCGGTCCGGTCTACGGTCATCAGTGGCGCAGCTGGCCGAAGCCCGATGGCGGCACGATCGACCAGATCAGCGAAGTGGTGAACACGCTCAAGACCAACCCCGATTCGCGCCGCATCATCGTCTCGGCCTGGAACGTCGCCGATCTCGACAAGATGGCGCTGGCACCGTGCCACGCCTTCTTCCAGTTCTACGTCGCCGACAGCAAGCTCTCGTGCCAGCTGTATCAGCGCAGCGCCGACATCTTCCTCGGCGTGCCGTTCAACATCGCGAGCTATGCGCTGCTCACCCTGATGATGGCGCAGGTCACGGGCCTGAAGCCCGGCGACTTCGTCCACACCCTGGGCGACGCGCACCTGTACCTGAACCACCTCGACCAGACGCGCGAGCAATTGAGCCGCGAGCCGCGTCCGCTGCCAACCATGACCCTGAATCCGGAAGTGAAGGACATCTTCGCGTTCCGCTTCGAGGACTTCACCTTGAGCGGCTACGACCCGCATCCGGCGATCAAGGCGCCGGTGGCGGTATGAGGGAGTGGAGAGTGGAGAGCAGGATAAGCCGTCATTGCGAGGAGCGTAGCGACGCGGCATACGATTCCACACTTGCTTTAGCACGTAGTGGATCGGAGTCCTTTAGGGCAATCCAGTGCCTCGATTAATCGACCATTCTGGATTGCCGCGTCGCTGCGCTTCTCGCAATGACGACTGATTTGGCGCTTGAGGCAGCGAGCAGGCTTCAGCGAAGAAACGAGAAAATATGGCCCAAAACAAACCCCGCATCAGCGTCATCGCCGCCCTCGCCAAAAACCGCGTCATCGGCATCGAAAACCGCCTGCCCTGGCGGCTGCCGGAAGACCTCGCCCACTTCAAGGCGTTGACGCTCAACCACCCCATCCTCATGGGCCGCAAAACCTTCGAATCGCTCGGTCGCCCGCTGCCCGGGCGCACCAACATCGTCATCACCCGCAACCCCGACTACTGTAATGACGGTTGCCTGGTCGCCGACTCCATCCCCGCCGCGATTGCACTGTGCCGGGACGCCGACGAAATCTTCTTCATCGGCGGCGCCGACCTCTACGCCCAGGCCATCCCGCTCGCCGACCGGCTGTATCTGACCGAAGTCGACATCGAAGCCGAGGGCGATGCGTGGTTCCCCGACTACGACAGAAGCGCATTCAGGGAAGTCTCGCGCGAGCCGCACACGGGCGGGAAGGGCGATGCGCTGGGGTTTGATTTTGTGGTGTACGAGCGGGAGTAAGTATCATGTCTTCCCCAGTTTCTCTCGCGTGGCGGTTTAGACGTTGAATTTGTGATAGGTCAACAGACGAAATGGAACTTTTCTCAAAACAAGATCCCGCAGTTCGGCAGAGCCTAAACAGTCATATCAATCAGCGCTGGGGCCAGCTATACGAACTCGAAAAAGAATGGGGTGAGAGGGCGTTGAAATACCTCTTGTTGACGAACTCCGGAGGTGCCATTGCCACACTTGGTTTTCTTGGAGCATCTCCCGAAGCGATAAACATGTTGGGGGCAAAAATTTCTCTATTTTTGTTCGTTCTCGGTGTGTTCTTGGTTGGCGTCACAACAGCCAAAACCTTTCATCACATGTCTGGAATATTTAAGGCGTGGAAGGCTGATGTTGACCATTACTACTCCGATAAAATCACATGGGAACATCTTCATCAACAAGATAAGAGTAGAGCGATAGAAGACTTCTGGGATTATGCAATTCCATATTTGTCATTTGGATGCTTTGTTGGCGGAAGCATATCTGGCGCTTTCAGTTTGTTTATGTGAGTGACAACACAAAAATCACAACCGACAGCCAACGGTTTACATAAGTTTTAGTGAGTAGTTAAAGGAAAATAGAGAATGTATGTGAAAGACAGCAACGCAATCGCACAACGGGGTGCGGCATGAGCGGTGTGCCTAAGTGCCCCCAGTGCGGTTCGGAATTCGCCTACGAAGACGGCGCCATGTACGTGTGTCCGGAATGTGCACATGAATGGCCCAAGGATGCGCCATCAGGTGTGGAGGACGCACGGGTCGTGCGCGATTCCAATGGCAATGTGCTACAGGACGGCGACACGGTGACGGTGATCAAGGACCTGAAAGTGAAGGGCTCGTCGCTGGTCGTGAAGGTTGGAACCAAGGTCAAGAATATCCGCATCGTCGAAGGCGATCATGACATTGACTGCAAGATTGATGGCATTGGTGCCATGCAGTTGAAATCGGAGTTTGTTAGGAAGGCGTAGGGCGTTCGGCTCCCGGCTGGATCATCCATAAAACGGGGCCGCGGCCCCGTTTTGCTTGTGTGTGGACTACGCTGAATAAGCGAGGCGCAACATGAGTGAGAAGGGAGAAGCATGAGCATCATTTCGGAAAAAGGCGGCGGCAGCTTTCACGGCATCAAGCTCCTGCTGTGCGAGAACCCACTGCCGCCGATCGACGAGGCGATCGCGGCCGCGCAGGCCGAAGCGGCGCACAGCAACTATTACACCGAACCGTATTCGGCACCGTTGCGCCAGCTCATCAGCAAGCAGCTCGGCGTTCCGGAGCGGCTGATTCACATCAATGCCGGCTCGGAACTGATCCTGCGCCAGTTGTTCGACCGCTTCGGCCAGCAGGTTCATCTGCTGACGCCGACCTACGTGCTGTTCCCCGAGATCGCCCGGCGCTACACGG
>Ga0105101_10001095_pt1 | contig 11717 bp, 11 predicted proteins | sample PPLLak21cMay2015_2_FD_87037 | JGI IMG/M metagenome (GOLD analysis project Ga0105101, IMG submission 87037) | Freshwater sediment microbial communities from Prairie Pothole Lake near Jamestown, North Dakota, USA - PPLs Lake P8 Core (1) Depth... | ecosystem: Environmental > Aquatic > Freshwater >...
GGCCGGTCGTCTGCATACACGCTTCAACCAGATGGAAGAGCTGAAAAAAGTTCACCGTGTCATCGGGAAGGCTCTGCCCGGTGCGCCCCATGCTGTCTGGCTTGTGCTCGACGCGACGACAGGGCAGAACGCCTTGCAACAGGCGAAATCATTCAAAGAAGCGGTGGGCGTGACCGGCGTGATCCTCTCGAAACTGGATTCATCGGCGCGTGGCGGCATGGCATTTGCCATCCAGCGTGAACTTGGTTTGCCGATTTTGTTTGCGGGCCTGGGTGAACAACCCGAAGACCTGATGCGATTCGACCCTGACGCCTTTGTGCAGGGAATACTTGGGTAAATCATCCGCTCAGCGCGCCGTCCCCGGCGGCTGGAGCAGTGGAAATTTGGAGGCAATATGCAAGACCTTGTGAATCGTTTACAGTCCGCGCAGGACTTAACTCGCCAGCTACTGGTGCGTCTTTGACTTCGCGTCCAAAGAGCTAAAACTCTCCCAACTTGAAAAAGAGATCGAAGCGCCTGACCTGTGGGGAAATCCCTCGCAGGCCCAACAGGTGATGAAACAATACAACGGCCTGAAAACAGAAGTGGAGTCCTGGCGAAATTTCTCGCGCCATCTGGACGAGACCCTCGAACTCGCCCAACTGGATGACGAGAGCCTGCGCGCCGAATTGGAACCGGAGATTTCAGCTATCGAAACTGAATTGGAAAAGCGGTCTTTCGCCGCGATGCTCTCGGGCAAGTATGATCATGATTCGGCCATTCTTGCCATCCACGCCGGCGCGGGAGGCACCGATTCGCAGGATTGGGCTGCCATGCTCGAACGCATGTATTTGCGCTGGGCAGAGACGCACGGGTATGAAACCGAGATCCTTGACCTCACCGAAGGTGAAGAAGCAGGTATTAAGAGCGTGACCATCGCCATTGATGGCGACTACGCTTTCGGATACCTTCGTTCCGAAAAGGGCGTCCATCGCCTGGTGCGGCTCTCTCCGTTCGATGCCGCGCATCGCAGGCATACGTCGTTTGCGCTGGTCGAAGTTCTTCCCCAGGTCGCGATGGATGAAGCTGAAATCCAGATCGATCCTGGCGATATCAAGATGGACGTTTATCGATCTTCCGGCGCGGGCGGTCAAAATGTTCAAAAGAATGCAACTGCCGTACGCCTCACACATATCCCGACCGGGATCGTTGTCACCTGTCAAAACGAGCGCTCGCAAACACAGAACCGCGAGTTTGCCATGCGCATCCTGCGCGCCCGTCTATTGGAATTGAAGCAGGCCGAACGAGAAGAAGAACGGGCCGTGCTGCGCAGCGAATACACCAAAGCGGAGTGGGGCAGCCAGATCCGCTCGTATGTTTTGCATCCCTACCAGATGGTGAAAGATCATCGCACCGAACATGAAACAGGCAATACGCAGGCGGTGCTGGATGGCAGCCTGGATGAATTCATGGAATCTTATTTGCGTTCCGCGGCTTAAGGAGAAGGAATGTCCGAGATCATTGCACAGCTTGCCACGTTCATGTCGACGACGATTTTGAAACAACCGAATCGGGTGATCCAGCCTGAAGAGTCTTTGATCTCCAGCGGCCTGATCGACTCATTCAGCCTGATGGACGTGGCCCTGTTTGTCGAAGATACGTTCGGCGTCCGCATCGAAGATACCGAGCTCAACGCCAATACGTTTGATACGCTGACGCAGTTGGCCTCACTGATCGAATCTCGTAAGTGATGACGATTTTCCCCGAGCGACTCAAAGCGCTTCACGCTGCGCGCAGGACCTCGGACCGGGCCGCGGTTACTTTGCAGTTCTCTGGCCGGGATGATCTCCCCATCACCTACGAACAGCTCGTGCGCGGCGCCAGCGCCTATACCCGGACTCTGGAACGTGAGGGGATTCAGCCCGGCGAAGTGGTTGTGCTGATCCTGCAGCACGGTGAGGATTTGGTTTACTCTTTTTGGGGGGCAATCCTGCATGGTGCCATCCCCTCCATCATGCCCTTTCTCACCGAGAAACTCTCGCCCGAGCGTTATCGCGCGGATTTGTCTGCGCTCATCTCCGTGACCAGACCCGCGGCCATTGTGACCTACCCTGAATTTGAAGCGGATGTCCGCGCCGCCCTCCAGGATGGCGATTCGGTGCGTTCGGTCATTGTCACAGATTGTGTCGAGTCACCCCGGGCCGACATCGACTTCGCCTCTCTGGCAGGGTTCCGCCGCCAACCGGAGGAGATCGTATTCCTGCAACATTCTTCAGGGACGACAGGCCTGCAAAAGGGCGTGGCGCTCTCTCACCAGGCTGTGTTCAATCAATTGAGTGGGTATGGAAAATCGCTTTCGGTCACCGAAAATGATGTGGTCGTTTCCTGGCTTCCGCTGTATCACGATATGGGGCTGATCGCAGGATTTCTCATGCCCATCCTCTCGGGCATTCCCCTGGTGTTATTGTCCCCGTTTGATTGGGTGCGGGCGCCCTATAAGTTGTTGCAGTCCATCTCAAAGTATCGCGGAACACTGACATGGCTTCCCAATTTCGCCTATAACTTCTGTGCCCAGAAGATCCGCGATCGCCATGTGGAAGGAGTCGATCTGTCCTCATTGCGTGCGGTCATCAATTGTTCGGAACCGGTGCGCTGGGAAAGCCATATGGCTTTTTATGAGCGGTTCAAAGATCATGGTCTCAGGTTGGAGGCACTTCAAACATCGTACGCGATGGCCGAAAATGTGTTCGGTGTAACCCAGAGCCGGTTGGGGAGCGTACCAGTTGTCGATGAGATTGACCGGGAGGCGTTCATGACTGAGCGCGTGGCACAGAGTCCGCTCGATGGTCGTCCATCCATGAAGCTGATGTCATCCGGCCAGCCGCTCGAAAATGTCGAAGTGAAAGTCATCGATGAAAATGGGCATCCACTGCCGGATCGAATCATCGGCGAGATCGCTCTCCGAAGCGATTGCATGCTCACCGGTTATTTCAATCGTCCTGATCTTACAGAAAGGGCCTTCCGCCAGGGCTGGTATTTGACCGGTGATTACGGGTATGTTTCAGATGGGGAGGTGTTTGTCTCGGGCAGGAAAAAAGATATGATCATTGTTGGCGGAAAAAATGTGTACCCGCAGGATTTGGAGACACTCACCTATGAAGTGCCTGGTGTGCATGCAGGGCGCTCGGTGGCTTTTGGCATGTTCGATGAAGCGCAGGGCACGGAAGAGGTTGTGATCATTGCAGAAGTAGACTCAGAGGATGCGCAGGATCAACAGAAGATCGCGGATGCCATCCGCCTGCATGTAACGAAGAATTCTGCGATCGCACTGCGGTATGTAAAAGTTGTCGGACCGAAGTGGATCCTGAAAACATCCAGCGGAAAAACCGCCCGTTCGGCGAATAAGGAAAAATTCTTCCGAGAGTTGGAAGGCAAAGGGAGTTAGCAGACGTCATATGTCTTCATCAGAAGTTCTTCAGAGGGCAATTCAGGCAGCACGCGCAGGGCAGAAAGCGGAAGCACGTGATTTACTGCTTGAGCTCGTGGAGGTTGATCCGCACAATGAAATAGCCTGGATGTGGCTCTCTGGATTGGTCGATTCTCTCGAGGATCGAATTATCGCATGCGAAAACGTGTTAACAATCAACCCTGCCAATGAGAAGGTTCGAGCCTATCTGACAGACCTTGAACGCCAGTACAAAGAATCCTTAATAAGAAAAAATCGAGATGACGCAGTAGCGTTGTTTCATGAGGCAAAAGCACACGCGGAACGAAATGATCTGAGCACTGCTCTTCAGCTTACCAGACAGGCGTTGGAGAAACATCTGGACTATGAAGAGGCGTGGTTGTTGGTCGGCAGGGTTTCCACCAACATTGATCAGCAAATTGCAGCGTTTGAGAAAGCGGTTGAACTTAATCCATCCAACGCAGAAACGGCCTCTGCTCTGGAGCGGTTACGACATCTCAAGGCGGATCCGATCAGCGCGGCAACGCGGCTCGAGCAAATGGGAGAGTTTGACGAAGCGTTGAAAGTCTATGAAGAGCTGGCGGGAAAGACGAAAAACTCAAGAGAATTCGATCATATCTATAAGCAGATCGTCCGTCTGGAAGGCTTGCAGAACGAGAAGATCCGTTATGTTTCGCCGGCCTCTTCCATAGCCCGCCTGACGTTCGTGTGGCCGCTGTTGTATTTGAGCCTGGCCCTCATCCAGGTGGGGCTAAACCCGTTCGCGCACCCTGCACTGTATTTGTGGCTGGGCTTGCCCTGGGTCTTCGTGGGCAGTTTTCTGCTTTCGCTGGCGGAGGTTCGATCAGATCACATCGTCTGGCAAAAAATATTTCACGAACAGGGCGATGGGTCTACATTTGCACGCTGGGTGGCAGGCGCCGTCGGATTGCTCCTGATCATCATTCCTCACGTTTTGCTGCTTCTTGATTCGATCAATCGTTTACAGAATTTTGAGATCCCGCCCATTCCATTCTAGGCTATCCTCATGCTCCCACTGAATGATACGGAACCGAATCGTTATTCATTTATTCCCATAGTTACAGTCATATTGATCGTCATCAATTGTGTCGTTTACTATATGGAGTTGTTTGTCGTCAGAGATAACTACTGGCCCTTTTTCATGAAATATGCTGTTACGCCACAGCTTATTTTGAGCGCGCAAGGCTCAGGAGCACTTTCCGACATTACAGCGATGTTTTTGCATGGTGGCTTATTTCATTTGCTTGGAAATATGCTTGCCCTGTGGGTGTTTGGGAGACGGATCGAAGATGCCTGTGGTCCATGGCGGTTCCTGGCTTTTTATCTGTTGGCGGGAACATGGGCTCATGTTCTTTTTGTCCTGGTACAGTCTGACTCACGTATCCCTGGCATCGGGGCCAGTGGAGCAATTTTCGGCCTCATGGGAGCGTATCTGCTTCTGTACCCCGGTGGGCGGATCCGCACCCTGATCTTTATCAGCTTCGTCCCGCTTTGGCCGCGAATTCGAGCGATCTGGATCGTGTTGTACTTTGTCGGTATTCAAATCGTTCCTGCGATCCAGACCTTGCTTCGCGAGGCAGATTACAGCATCAATCATTGGGCGCACCTGGGCGGATTTTTCTCGGCAGTGTTTATCCTCCTGTTCCTGCGGCCAGAAGCGTTCGCAAGGTATCTCAGCGATACCTCAGTCTAGGGGAACAAAAAATGGCTCTCCCGTCTTGGGCAAGATGGAAACATGCCGAATTGATTCTTTGCCGCGAATTACACGAATTTTGTGTTGGTCAGCTCCATTTCGAACAGATCTTCTCACCACTGAGACACGGAGTCACGGAGTTTTTACGGCTTTTTTTCTCGGTGTCTCAGTGGCTCCGTGGTTCAAAAGAGTGTGCAACTTGTCGTTGACCAAGACAGAATTACCCGAATTTTCGCGAATGATTCAAAAACATCCGCGCGAATTCGTGAAATTCGTGGCTGAGGTTTTGACTTTCCCGTTAAAAACGGTAGACCCCAAAAAATAAAAGAGCGGATGATCGATCATCCGCTCTTTAGCCTGTTTGGAGCCTTATCCTCCGGTTGGGAGGCGCTTCTTCATGGTCCGGTCCAGCAGATCTTCCTGCTCCTGTGAGAGATTGGATTTAGCGCGCTTAACTTTAAAGGCTTTTTCCTTTTTGGCCTTGTCGACAGCTTCCTGCCACGCCATTTGCATCACGGTCAATTCGGGTTCCTTTGGTTCTTCCTGCGCAGCTACTTCTGCCATTTCCTTTTTTGGCCCGCGCTTGTTGCCTTTTTTGAATTCTTTTTTCGCCGGTTTGAATTCCTCAACCTCGGGTTCGAGAGCTTTCATGCTCAATTTGATCTGTTTCTTCTTGCGATTTACGTCCAGCACTTTCGCTTCGACTTCATCGCCTTCCTTGACAATTTCACCGGGGGTCTTGACGTATCCGTGCGCCAGCTCGCTGACATGCACCATGCCGGGACGCTCGGCGCCAATATCGACGAATGCGCCATACGGTTCGAGGCGAACGACCTTCCCTTTGACGATCATATCCGGCTCGATCTCTTTCCATTCGAGGGCCAGTGGTTCGATCATGGTAAGTTCAATGCGATCTTTCTTCACGCGGCGAATCCACACATCCACCGTTTGTCCTTCTTTCACCACATCTTCCACTTTATTGATCGAGTCTTTGCTCAACTGTGAGATATGAATGACACCGGGAATATGTTGGCCTACATCAACCAGCGCCCCCGCCAGTGTTGTCTTTAGTACTCTTCCACTTAATTTTGTTTTTGGTTCGAGCGTTGTTGTCAACGCAATATCAGGTGTTGTCATGACTGTGCTCCTGCAGGGGTGAGATAATGCCAAGGAATAATTATACCTATATGACAACCAAGAGTCAATGTGAAATCGGTTTCAATGCGCATTGAAGGTATTTTGTAAGCTTATCCACTTAACCCTGAATCATTTTCACAATTTCAGCAGATTATTTCCGAACTATCACAGGAGCACAAGGTTTTGGGATGCAGATTTTACGATAATCTTATTTTTGCTTGACTGTTTTGTAGGTCTTGATGTATATTCGACAAATCAATGTCGTTTTCGGAAACAAAATGGATAAAACATGTATAATTTCGACAAAATCGATGTAAAAATTGTCAATATCCTTCTTGATGATGGCCGGATCCCCGCGTCCGAGATCGCGCGCCGGATCGGCGATATTTCGGAGCGGGCTGTCCGCTATCGCATTGACCGCATGGTGAATGATGGGATCGTCCGGATCAGCGCGGTTGCAAAGCCTCAGGCATTTGGTTTGACCACCATTGCAGATATCTGGCTGGAGGTAGAATCCGACCGGATCCTTGAGGTCGCAAAGAAGATGGCGGAGTTCGACAATGTGAGTTATGTTGCCTGTGGAATCGGGGAATCGGATGTAAGCATTCAGATCGTTGCCAAAGATACTGCGGAGATCTATCAGTTCGTGACTGAAGTGGTTCGCAAAGTCCCCGGTGTTCGCAAGACAACAACATCGATTGTGCCTCTCATTCTCAAAGATGTCTATCAGTGGCGAGTCCCGGAAAGTACCATGCAGGAAATTTCCGAAAAGGAAATCAAGGCGACATCTGATTGACTGACCCGGAGGAAATATATGTTCGGCCCAAAGACACTTGCATTGCAGAGACGTGCTCAGGAAATCATCCCCCTGGGAGTGAATTCCAATTTTCGTTTTTGGGGGCCCGGAATTACGCCCTATGTCGAACGAGCCAAGGGCGCATACCTGTGGGATGTGGATGGAAAGAAATATATTGATTACCGCATGGCATTTGGGCCGATCATATTAGGTCACTCCTATGATGAAGTCGATCGAAAAGTAATCGAAGAAATTCAGCGGGGGCTTCTTTTCGCGATGACAGGGGAGCTTGAAATTCAAGTCGCGGAAATGATCATCGAGATGGCGCCTGCGGTGGAAATGGTTCGCCTCGCCTGTTCGGGTACAGAAGCGACCATGCACGCGATCCGTGTTGCACGCGCATATACCGGCCGCGATCTCATTTTGAAATTTGAAGGCAACTATCATGGCTTCCACGACCACACTTTATGGTCAACCTACGCACCGGTGGAAGCCTACGGGAATCGCCGCAGTCCGATTCCGGTGCCGGCGTCATCAGGGATCCCCAAATCCATGCGTGAATTTATCATTACGCTTCCTTTCAATGATTTTGAGGGGTTTGAACGCGTCATGCGCTCGTATGGGGAGCAGATCGCGGCTGTGATCTCCGAACCGTGCCAGGGAAATTGCGCAGCGATCAACCCGCAGGATGGATTCCTCGAACTCATCCGCAGTAAAACAGAAGAGGATGGATGTGTCTTTATCCTGGACGAGGTGAAGACAGGGTTCCGCATTGCAAACGGCGGCGCGCAGGAATACTATCGCATCAAACCGGACCTTGCGACGTACGCGAAGGCCCTCGGCAATGGCTACCCTGTCGCTGCGTTCGGCGGCAAAAGAGAGATCATGTCGATTATTGGACATGGCGTGGCACAAGGCGGGACGTATACAAACAATAAACCTGGTATTGCAGGCGCGTATGCGACGTTGAGTCTGTTGAAATCAAAACCGATCCTGAAGACAATCGAAGGACGCGGACAGCGCCTCATGGATGGTTTGAAAGAAATCTTCGAAGAGAATGATATTCCCGCGGCGTTCACAGGCTACCCGGCAATGTTCTCGTTTTCACTGGGTGTTGAGTCCATCACCTGCCAGCGCGATTGGGCGCAGAGCGACCATGCCTTGTACCTCAAGCTGGCTGAGAAAGCAATCGAGCGCGGTGTGATGCCGGACCACGACGCGCGCGAACCGTGGTTCCTGTGCTATGAGCATTCAGATGCCGATATTGATGAAACGTTGAATGTCTATGCGGAAATAGTGAAGGATGTGAAAAGGTAAACAGGTACCCACGTAGACAAGTGACGCATGTGTACCTGTTTACGTGTGTACGACTATACGGAGACCCCATGACCAAACTAACATCGAAAGAAATCGTCGACCTCAACAAGGAATACACCTTCTTCTCCTGGTCCAACCAGGGACAGGTGAATCCGATTCCCATGGTGAAGGCGGAGGGACCTTATTTCTGGGATGCGGATGGAAAACGTTATTTGGACTTCGCGTCTCAGCTGGTGAACACCAATGTCGGCCACCAGCACCCGAAAGTGGTAAAGGCCATCCAGGACCAGGCCGCGCAGCTGACGTTTGCCAGTCCCGGCATGGCAACCGAGCCGCGCGGTTTGCTGGGAAAGAAGCTGGCAGAGATCACGCCCGGTGATCTGAAGAAAACCTTTTTCACGCTCGGAGGGGCAGAGGCAAACGAGAACGCCATCAAGATCGCCCGGTTCTATACGGGACGAAACAAGATTCTGGCGCGTTATCGCTCGTATCACGGCGCGACGTATGGCGCGATGGCATTGACCGGAGATTACCGTCGTTTGCCCGTTGAACCGGCAATCCCGGGCGTCATACATTTTCTTGACCCATATTGTTATCGCTGTCCGTTCGGCTGGACGCGTGACACCTGTCATCGTGAATGTATCAAGCATGTTGAAGAAGTGATCGAACATGAGGGACCAGACCAGATCGCGGCGATCTTCCTCGAAGGCGTGACGGGCACGAATGGACTCATCATCCCGCCGGATGAGTACTGGCCGCGCATGCGCGAGATCTGCGACAAGTATGGAATCCTGCTGATCTCCGATGAGGTGATGAGCGGATGGGGTCGTACGGGCGAATGGTTCGCCGTGAATCACTGGAAAGTTGTGCCAGACATCATTACGACCGCGAAGGGCATTACATCAGGGTATGTTCCGCTTGGAGCGGTGATCGTTCGGGAAAAGATTGCGAAATTCTTTGATGACAAAGTGCTATTTGCGGGCCTGACGTATAGCGGTCACGCGCTGGCATGCGCCGCGGCTCTGGCGACCATCGAAGCCTATGAAGAAGACAAAATTTTCGAGAATGCGAAGAAAGTGGGGATTCATCTCGGCCAGCGCCTGGAGGAGTTGAAGGCAAAACATCCATCTGTAGGCGATGTGCGCTATATCGGGATGTTCTCGGGCCTGGAGCTGGTGAAGAATCGTGAGACAAAAGAGCCGATGGATCTGACACCGCTCAAAGACTTCCTTGTTTCCAACGGCGTATACGTCTTCAATTTCAAGAATGTTTTGTTCGTCGTCCCGCCTCTGGTCATCACAGAAGAGCAGTTGGATGAAGGCCTGAATTTGTTGGACGAAGGATTAGCAGAGCTCATGGACAAGCTGGTCGTGTAGATCGTAATTGGTACTTGGAGACTGGAGACCGCCAGCGAATTGCCAATTCTCTGGTCTCCAATCTCTATTCTGGAGAAATTATGGAAATCTTGAACTACATAAATGGTGAGTGGACCAAACCGAAAGTCGAAGAATATTTCGACGTCCTCAATCCTGCCACCGGTCAGGTGATCGCGAAGACCCCGCTCTGCAGCAAGGCAGATGTGGATGTCGCGGCGAAGGCAGCCAGCGAAGCATTCCCCGCCTGGCGGCGAACGCCTGTGCAGGATCGTGTGCAGTACCTGTTCAAGCTGCGCGATCTGCTCAGAGCAAACGGCGATGAGATCGCGCAGCTCATTACCAACGAATGTGGCAAGACCTTCGAAGAAGCCAAAGCCGAGATGGTGCGGGCATATGAAAACGTGGAGGTGGCCTGTGGCATGCCGATGATGATGAAAGGCGAACTGGTCGAAGACATTGCACCTGGCATCGACGAGCTGATGATCCGCCAGCCCCTGGGGGTCTGTGCAACGATTGCGCCGTTCAACTTCCCTGGGATGATCGCGTTCTGGTATCTGCCGTATGCCATCGCCGCAGGCAATACCTGCATCGTGAAGCCTTCCGAAAAAGTGCCGATGACCATGCAGTTCATCTTCAAACTCATCGAGCAGGTCGGCTTTCCAAAGGGAGTGGTCAATCTGGTCAACGGTGCAAAGGAGGCGGTGGATGGCATTCTCGAACACCCTGCCATTCGGGCGGTTACGTTTGTGGGCTCGACGAATGTGGCGAAATACATCTATGCCACCGCCGCCGCGCACGGGAAACGCGTACAGGCGCAGGGTGGTGCGAAGAATCCCGTCATCGTTCTTCCAGATGCGGATATGGAAATGGCGACAAAGATCGTTGCCGATTCTGCCTTCGGATGTGCGGGCCAGCGCTGTCTCGCCGTCTCGTTCGCAGTGACGGTGGCGGAGGCGCGCAATACCTTTACCGAGCTGATCTGTGACGCGGCTTCGACGCGCGTTGTGGGCTATGGCCTGGATTCAGGCGTCCAGATGGGGCCCGTGATCAACGCCGCGAGCAAGGCGAGAGTCGAGTCGTTGATTGGACTCGGCGTCCGGGAGGGAGCAGCCATCCCCGTAGATGGACGCGGGACTTCTGTCAAGGGCTATGAGGGCGGTTACTTTGTCCGACCCACGATCCTGTCGGATGTCCCGCGTGGAAGCGAAATCGCCAGGACAGAAATCTTCGGGCCTGTACTGAGTCTAATGCATGTCAACACAGTGGATGAAGCCATTGAATTGGTCAACAGCGGACAGTATGGCAACCAGGCGAGTCTGTTCACCTCCAGTGGCTCGGCAGCGCGCAAGTTCCGCTATGAAGCTGAATCGGGCAACATCGGGATCAATATCGGTGTCGCCGCGCCGATGGCCTTCTTCCCCTTCAGCGGCTGGAAGGAATCCTTCTTCGGCGATATGCACGGGCAGGGCATGGATGCAGTGGAATTCTTCACCCAGAAAAAGGTCGTTGTCGAGCGCTGGCCCAGGGCGTGGAGCAGGAGGTTCTAGTGGAACCGTCGATCATTCACGAAAATCATTCGGTCGAAAACTTCGACAGTGCTTTACAGTACGCGGAGAAATGGCTGGACATTATCGAGCATAAAGATGCCTTCACTGTCGAAGAGGCAAAAGAAATCATCGAAGAATCGAAGGAGAATTTTGCCGAGCATTTCAATCGCGGCTGGCTTGAGTATCGCAAGTCGGTGACGGAAGCTGGGGATTGGGCTTCGGTGGAATGGACGGGCGAAGGCGCGATCTTCCGTGATGTGCTGGGCCGCGAATTTATCGATTGTCTGGGTGGTTTCGGCATGATGGATCTGGGATGGTGTCATCCGGATGTGATCCGGGAAGTGACAGCACAGCTTGGCCGGTCGCACATGCCATAGCAGAAGAA
>Ga0105101_10001096_pt1 | contig 11716 bp, 10 predicted proteins | sample PPLLak21cMay2015_2_FD_87037 | JGI IMG/M metagenome (GOLD analysis project Ga0105101, IMG submission 87037) | Freshwater sediment microbial communities from Prairie Pothole Lake near Jamestown, North Dakota, USA - PPLs Lake P8 Core (1) Depth... | ecosystem: Environmental > Aquatic > Freshwater >...
AAAGGCTGAGGTAACGAAGCCCGTATCTTCTACAGTCACCCACGACGAAACTTCTCCGGATGTTCGACACGGGCATCCTTGCCCAAACCATTTGACTGAAACGCGCCCCGCAAGCCCCGCGTTGTAGGTCGGGTCAAGGGGCACAATATGAACGAAACTTCCTCTCCGGCAAGCCCCGCCCTGCGGGCGGAGAGCTTCACTAAATCCCTTTATTTGTCGTATTTCTCAAGAATCTTGCCCGTCCTGCCTCTTTCAACAATGTCATCCATTTTGGGTCCTAAATCTACACCCAACTCTCTCATCCTTTTTTTCGCCCAGAGTCCGACGTTTCTTGAGTCCTTGTAAAATTCATTCCCTTTCGGCTTTGACGTATCAAAGTTTGCCACCCGAGATTCTTCGGTTTGATGGACCCGAAACGACGAGACTAATTTCGTCAGACTGCGGCTCTGACAGTATTTACATCTGATCTTAGTAATCTTTTCAATATTAAGAAATAGCTCGCTGAATTCCCTCTTGCATTGATTACAGCGATACTCATATATTGGCATGATTACTTCCCTTTCCCCCTTGCCTTCTTCTTTATCCCCTTCTTTTTAGGTTCACTCTCCTCTCTTGATTCGATTTCGGCCAAATCGGTAGAGGTTTCTTCAGGGTTGAATAACTTGCTGCTCGCATCCGGCAACCTGGACACAAAGGTTTCGTAATCCTTTTGTGTAATTATGCCGTTCTTGATATTTCTTGCTACATTCCTCTTATCAAACTTCTTCTCTTCATCAATATGCATACCATTCTCCTCAAATTAATTTAATCCTATAAGAATTAGCATAATTTGCCCTTCCCTTCAAGATGTTTTATAAGATCTTGTTATTTATAGTCAATTCTGACATTTTGTTCTAATCAGCGGATAAGAGAGATTTGAAGACCTGGGTGTTCTAGAAAAGATTGTACAAAATTGTTGACAAATTTCAAAATTGTCTATATTAATAAGATCGGCTGATTGATCGACGTTTGGGGGTGAACCCCAGCATGTCCTAGCTTTCTTGTCCAGTCTAATGAAATTTCACGTCTCCGAGTCATACAGGATTTCCTGAGTGCCCCAGAGGAGGACAGGTCCAAAATGAATGTTTTGATCACCGGAGCAACCGGGTTTATTGGAAAACATCTTACAGCAGCCTTATCCGAGATCCATTCAGTAAGGTGTCTGGTACGAAAAACCAGCGATGTCAAAGAATTAAGAGATTTAAACGTCGACCTTGTTTACGGTGATTTACTTGAAAAAAACTCGTTAGCACCTGCCTTGGATAAAATAGATCTCGTATACCATTTAGCCGGAGAAGTGTATTCTCGGAAAAAAGAGGATTATTACAGAGGAAATGTTTTAGCCACGCAGAATCTCTTGGAAGCCTGTGATGAGGGGAAAGGTGCAAAGAGAATAATCTTCTTAAGCAGCATAGGAGTTTATAAACCAGCCCCCCGGGAGACTTTGTTAACTGAGGAGTCCGAATGTCTGCCAATAACGTGGTACGGAAGAACCAAATTAAATGCTGAAGGATTGATTAAGAAATGCAAAATTCCATGGGTGATTGTGAGAGCGCCCATCATTTACGGCCCCCATCAACCATCTGTTGTGAACCGAATTTTTCTTGATGCTTTTAACAAAAGGAAAATATACGTCGTTGGTAAAGGGGAAAACCCGCGGAGCCTCTGTTTTATCGGTAACCTTGTTGATGGGTTGTTGTTGTTAGCCAGCAAACCAGATACCAACGGGAAAACATATATATTGTCTGATAATTCACCGTATACTTTTGATGAGATTATCACAACCATCTCTGTAGCCATCGGTCAGAAAATAAAGGTTGCCCATTTGCCAAGTATTCTAGCGGCCATTTCGTGGCAACTTTATAATTTGATGGGTACCCTGTTTAACCTTTATTTCATAGAGCTTTACGCTATAAAAACAATGCAACTAAACTGGGGATGCGATATTACTAAGGTAAAGAAAGAAATTGGATACAATCCTAAGGTCACACTAGAGATGGGTATCAAAAGCACGATGGATTGGATAAGAAATATTTGTGCTAGGGGATAAAAATCATGGATGGAAAAAGGGTCGTAATAACAGGGATGGGAGTGATTGCCCCCACCGGAATTGGAACAGAGAGTTTTTGGGATTCATTGGTTAATGGACGATCCGGAATTGGAAAGATTACCTGTTTCAACGCCGCGTCCTATTCTTCACAAATAGCAGGGGAGGTAAAAGATTTCGATCCCTTAGATTACATGGGCGCGAAGTCTGTTCGACGAATGGACAGGTTCTCGCAATTTGCGGTCGCATGTGTGCGGATGGCGTTGGAGGATTCTGGATTGGAGATAACCCAGGATAATTCCGACAAAGTTGGAATTGCCTTAGGGTCCGCTCTAGGCGGATTTCCAATGGCCGAGGAACAATATGCTATATTTATGGAAAAGGGGTTGAAAAGAGTGGACCCTTTATTGGCAATCAAACCTTTCTCCGGAGGATCAGCCAGCCAGGTCTCTATTGAATTTGGCATACGTGGATATTCAAACACAATCGGTGGTGGCTGCGCAGTAGGTTCTGACAGTGTCGGCTATGCATTTCATACGATCAGAAATAATCTCGCAGAGGTTATGGTTACCGGGGCATCCGAAGCACCCATTGCCCCATTAACATTTGGTGCCTTTTCTGTAATAGGTGCTCTATCTAAGAAAAATGGCGATCCGACAAGGGCTTCTAGGCCATTTGATAAACAGAGAGATGGTTTTGTAATGGGTGAAGGAGGTGCAGTTCTTATATTGGAACATCTTGAACACGCCCTACGGAGGAACGCCCCTATTTATGCGGAAATCCTTGGTTACGGGACCACCAATGACGGTTATCATATGGTTCAACCTTCACCAACCGGCGAACAAGCTAAAAGAGCAATTCAACTGGCTTTGGAAGAGGCGAACACAGATCCTTCAGAAATCGATTATATTAATGCTCACGGGAGTTCTACTCCATTAAATGACAAGGTTGAGACGAAAGTAATAAAGGAAGTTTTTGGAGAGCATGCTCATAAAGTACCCATTTCCTCTATCAAATCAATGACGGGTCATTGTTTAGGGGCTGCCGGATCAATAGAGATAGTTGCAAGTGTTTTGACCATAAAAAATCAATTTATTCCACCTACGATAAATTATGAGTTTCCAGATCCGGAATGTGATTTGGATTATGTTCCTAACCGGGGAAGAAAGGCTTTAGTTAAGAGTGTTTTAACAAATTCCTACGGTTTTGGCGGAAAGAATTCAGCCATAATAATCGGAAAGTTTTCATATTCATAAAGATTTAAAGTCGGGCTCATTTGATGAATTATCCATTTATAATCTCTTGCGCTGTAACCGGGACATTAAGCTCTCTATTTGGGATTTTTGTTTACTTAAGAAATAGGTCATCAAGTGTTAATAAAATTTGGATGATGCTAAATTTTTGCGTGTCTTTGTGGAGTTGGTCTCTTTTCGCCAGGGAGTTGGCTTACCAAAAAACATCTGCTCTCTTTTTTGTAAGATTGTGCTATGTTGGAACCATCTTCCTCCCCCCGCTCTTTCTTCATTTCGTAAATTCCTTTCTGAAATTGCAAAAGAAAAGGTTAGTTATAGCCTTTTATGCGGTAAGCTTTACCTTCATGTTCTTCGATTTCACCCCTTTACTCATCAAAGACGTAAGGCCAATACTATCCTTTCGTTATTACGGAATCCCCGGACCGCTTTACCCTTTTTATACTCTATTCTTAATCGGTATTGTAGGCTACAGCCATTACATCTTAATCAAGTATTTTAAAAAATCCGAGGGGGAAACAAGAAACCAAATCAAATACTTATTGTTTGCGACAGTCATTGGATTCTTTGGGGGTGCTACAACATTTTTGCCTGTTTTTGAGGTTGAGATATTTCCATTTGGATTTTACTTAGTGTCGATTTACGTGGTCATTACATCGTATGCGATTGCCAAGCACCGATTGATGGACATCAATATTGTATTTAAGAAAGGGACAACTTATACTTTCCTGCTGATACTCCTATTTGTCCCTTCATTTCTGATCATTCTTCTCAGTCAAGAACTCTTTTTTAATAAGATCAGTTATCTATTTTCGATCGTTATTGTTGCACTCCTCTTTTTAGTCAGCCTCTTCTTTTACAGGATTAAGCCTCAGACGGAAAAAATGGTGGAGCAATTTTTCTTCAAGAACCGTTTTGATTACCGCGAGACTTTAGGAAATTTCAGCAAGGCCATGGTTTCCATCCTCGATTTGCAGTCTCTTTCAAGAAGAATCTTCGAAACGATTACACAGACAATGGGAGTCGAGAAGGGATCTTTGTTTTTATGGAATGAGGAAAAGGCAGGCTATTCTCTATTCGAATCAAAGAATATTAACGCGTCCCCTTCAACTTCTCACATTCCCAAGGATGACCCTCTTCCCCAATATTTGCAAAAAATAGGAGAAATTATTATCCGAGAAGAATTGGCTAAGGGAGTCAATATTCCGCCATTGAAAGATGTTGTGAATAAGATGTCTCTCTTGGAGGCTGAAGTAACGATCCCTTTTATTTCAAAAGGACAACTCATCGGTATGATGAACTTGGGCTATAAGTTCACTAAGGATATTTACTCGCATGAAGATATTGAATTGCTCAGCACCCTGGCAAACCAGACGGCGATCGCTATCGAGAACGCGAGGCTTTATGAGGATTTGAAGAGATCAAAATCTTATATCCGCCGGGCAGACCGTCTTGCCTCTCTGGGAACTCTCACGGCCGGACTCGCCCATGAAATTCGTAATCCCATGGTGGCCATTAAAACCTTAACTCAGTTATTGCCAGAACGGCTTGACGATGAGGAATTTCGAAGTCAATTCCTCAAGATCGCCTCCGGAGAAGTGGACCGCATTTCTTCACTGGTCAATGAGCTTCTCGATTTCGCCAGGCCTTCCGACCCCAAGTGGGCGTCGGAGGATATCAACGCGATTCTAGATGGCATGATCCTCTTGGTTTCAACGGCAACGAAGAAGAAACTAATCACCATTATTAAGAATTATGCCTCCAATTTACCCTCTGTTCAGATTGATAGGGAACAGATTAAACAAGTTATTTTGAACATCTTATTGAATGCGATTGATGCCACTTCCGAGCATGGCAACATTACGGTGAAAACCCGATCCTTTATCAAACCAGGCGGGGAGCCCTATGTCCAAATTGAGTTTACCGATACGGGTTGTGGCATTCCAGGCGAGCATCTGGAAGACATCTTTAATCCCTTTTTTACCACGAAGGTCACCGGGAGTGGATTAGGACTATCCATTTCAAATCAGATCGTCCAAGACCACAAAGGATATATTGATGTGGAGAGTCAATTAGAAAAGGGATCTTCTTTTTTCATCAATTTGCCGGTCCACCAAGACCATCCGGAGAGAAGTATGAAGGAATTAGAAAACAACAAGAATATTTCCAATATCCTTGAGGAACGATGAACTACCAAGAGTTGATTCATTCTCCAATCATTCCGTCTCAGGCTCTCTCGCTCATCCAGAAGGCCTCTCATAACAGTGTTCCCGTTCTCATCCAGGGAGAGCCTGGTACAGAAAAAGAATTAATTGCAAAGATCATCCACCATGCTGGAGATTGGAAATACTATCGTTTTTACAAGATCGATTGCAAAGCGCAAACAGAGGATTCATTCAATAGCCAGTTGCTCCGCATCTTCAATGAAAACAATTTCGGAAGCATTCCTGCTACGGTTTATCTGAAAGAAATCGAGAACCTGGAAGCGGCCACCCAGTCAAAGCTGTTGGAACTGGTGGAAGACAGCTTTTTCCAAACCGGTACTGAGAAAAAGATCATCAAGAATCTCAGATACATTGCGTCCTCTTCAGAGGATTTAAGAGACAAGATGGCTCAGGGCAGATTTTCGGAGGATTTATACCACCGACTCAATATTCTATCGATCCATATCCCGCCCTTGAGAGACCGTCCCAACGAGATTTCAGCGATCGTCCAATATGTTCTCGAAGAATATTCTAAAAAGATGAAAATAGGCAAACTGCGAATTTCTAACGCCGTTTTGAATTTGCTTCAGGACTATTGGTGGCCGGGGAACCTCAGGGAATTGCAGCAAGTGGTCGTCCGAAGTGCCATGTTTTCGGAGGGTAACGTCCTGACGGAAAAAGATCTTCTCTTTGAAACGGAAGATGGAAACAAATCCTTTGTCGCTTTTTTGAGAAAGGCCGACATGGGATCGCCCGTGCCGAAACCCGTGAACTTCACCTCCGACCAGAATGCCCACATGTTGTCGCTCTTTTTTATGGAGTTAGTCCATCGTATCAAGAATCCTTTAGTCTCCATTAAAACCTTTACTCAGCTCTTACGAGAAAAATTCAACGATGGAGAATTTAGAGAACATTTTTACAGAATTGTTACAGAAGATATCGAAAAAATCGACGCCGTGATGAATGGTCTGATCCGTTACGTTAAAATCAATACGCCGATTGAAAAGAAGGACACGATACACTTCATTCTCGAAGATGTTTTGAAGAACCATGAAGCACAGTTGGAGAATAGAAGAATAAAAGTATTCAAACAATTTGAAAAAGATCTTCCTGAGACGATTGTTCATGATGAACAGCTCAGGTACATCCTAAATGCTCTTCTTCAATACGCCATCCCCTTCATCTCTCCAAATGGGAGCATCGGATTCTTAACGAAATCGTTTGATGTGGAGACCGAAACGCCAGAGGTGAGGTCCTACTCCCAAAGGAGTGAAAGACACATTGAGATATTGATCGTTTTTACGGGTTACAAGAAGCCCTTTGAACAATTTGAAGCCGTATTGGGAATTCCCGCTCTTAAAAAGGAAGAGGCCATCGAATTGGAATTAAGACTCATTAAAGACATTATTCAACAAAACCAGGGGATGATGAAATTCGAAGTGAATGAAAAGAAGCCGAGGACAGTGATTTCTTTGAAATTCCCTATTGAAAGAAGAAAGTTAATTTATTATCAACCTGCGAATATCTAAGAAAGGGAAACGTTGCCAGTGGACGAGAAAATGAGAAGTGTCTTAGTGGTTGATGATGAGGTCGGGGCCAGAGAATCTCTCAAGATGATTTTAAAGAATGACTATGAGGTGTTTTCAGCCAAAGACGCGGAAGAGGCATTTCTGCAAATCAAAAAGCACTCCCCGGACGTCATCCTCCTCGATATCATTCTGCCCGACCTGGATGGGCTAAAAGTCTTGGAGAGAATCAAGCAGAGTGAGCCGGATATGGTTGTGATTATGATCACGGCCACAAAAACGGTGAAAACAGCCGTTGAGGCGATGAAGCTCGGAGCCTACGATTACGTCACCAAGCCCTTCGATATCGATGAATTGCGTCTCATTATCAGCCGGTCTTTGTCCACCAAGGCCCTGGAGCAAGAGGTTAAGTATCGGCGCGAAGAAATGGACAAAGATTTCGATTTTAGGAATATTATCGGAAAAAGCAAATCCATGAAGGATATTTTCAAAGTGGTTAAACAAATCGCCGATTCGAAATCCACCGCTTTAATCATGGGCGAGAGTGGAACGGGAAAAGAACTGATTTCCCGCGCTATCCATTACAATAGCAATCGCAAGAATTATCCTTTCGTCACCATTAACTGCGCCGCCATTCCGGAAACACTGATCGAGAGTGAACTCTTTGGACATGAAAAAGGCGCCTTCACGAATGCCATCGAGAAGAAACTGGGTCGCTTCGAGCTCGCCCACCAGGGGACCCTCTTTCTCGACGAGATCGGTGAATTGAGTCTGGCAACTCAGGCCAAAATCCTCAGGTTTCTCGAAGAAAGAGAATTCAATCGTGTGGGAGGATCCAAGACGATTAAGGTCGATGTGAGGCTGATCACGGCGACCAATAAAGACTTGAACCAACTTATTAAGACGGGAGGTTTCCGTGAAGATCTCTATTATCGAATCAATGTGGTCCCCATCGTCATTCCCCCTTTAAGGGAAAGGAAAGAAGACATTCCTCTGTTAGTCGATCATTTTATAAATAAATTTGGTGCTGAAAATAATAGGAATGTGAAAGGGATTAGTAAAGAGGCTTTGGAAATAATGGTGCAATATCAATGGCCCGGGAATATCCGGGAGCTCGAAAATTTGATCGAGCGGGTGATGACGTTAACCTCTAATGAATATATTCAGTTGGATGAATTACCTCCTTTCTTCAAGAGTGTTCCTAAAGTCGATGGATTAAAAGAATCTGTTTTAGACGGAAAAGTCTCTTTCCTGCAAGCAGAAGAGGAGTTTGAAAGGGAAGTCATTCTGGACGCCCTAAAAAAAACCAATTATGTCCAGTCTCATGCCGCAGAAATATTGGGGATTAGCCGTCGAATATTGAAATACAAGATGGATAAACTGGGCATCAATCAGAGTAGACTCCGGGATTATTAGAATCATTACAAAATTGTTAATTTTCGTTCAAATTTGACGAATCCCAGTCCGTGTTTCCCCTACCCTAACGTCCCTTTCCAAACCATCTGATGATTCATTTTGAATTTCAACTAGTTACATATTTAAATTAATGATTTCTCTTGTCAGCATATGGCAAACTTTTTGCTTAGTTATCCCTTTAATCGATTCTTATACTGCTTTCGGGGGGAGAAGCAATGGAGGCAAAAAACAACGCATCTAACATCCTTATTGTAGATGACGAAATTGGGCCAAGAGAATCTTTAAGGATGGTGTTAAAGCCAAACTATAATGTTTATACCGTTGAGAATGGATATGCCGCGATTCAGATGATTCAGCAAGTCGAAATGGACGTATTGACGTTGGACCTTAAGATGCCCGGAATGAATGGAATCGAAACCCTTAAAGAAATTCGAATGCTTTCCCCTGATGTGATGGTAATCATTATCACAGGATACGGAACTTTAAAAACCGCGATTGAGGCGATTCGGTACGGTGTCTTTGATTATATCCCTAAACCTTTCAATGTCCCCGAAATCTTATCCATCATTGACAAATCCATTCAACGACGAAAACTGAACCTGAAGGTGAAAGAAGTTCTTGGCAACTGTTTCAATCAACAACTCCTTAAAGAACCTGTCGTCAATGATTCCCTCCTACCAGAAGAAGATAAGGCAGTTACCGATTGTAAGTGGGATGACATTAACCTCTCAGATACGCAGAGTTGCCTGGAATTTGCCAAGGTCTTGGCGTACACCCTTGAAGAAAAAGATCCTTATACGTCAGGCCATTCAGAGCGTGTTTGTTACTATTCGGATTTCATTTCCAAGCGTCTTTCACTTTCACCTAAAGAGCGGAGTGAGTTGCAGATCGCTTCCTATCTCCATGACATCGGAAAAATCGGTATTAGCAATCGGTTCATCAATAAAAAGGGAACCCTGACCTCAACCGATTGGGCCGTCATTAAGCAGCATACCAGAAAATCGATCGAGCTTTTAGTTCCCCTCAATCTTTCCTCTAACATCATTTCTTATATTCAACACCACCATGAACGTTATGATGGAACTGGCTATCCAGACGGGTTGGCAGGGGAGAAAATCCCCCTGGGGGCGAGAATTATTGCCATCTCCGATTCCTATGACAGCATGACCTCTGATCGACCCTACCGAAAACCTCTCACCAACGGAGATGCAAAGAGTGAATTGCTGAAGAATGCCGGAAAGCAGTTTGACCCGAAGTTGGTTGCTCTTTTCCTGGATGTTCTAAAGGAGATGGAAGAGGTCTTTCTCGTGAAAGATCATCCCAGAGTTCCCGCGCTAGCGTATTAATGAAGAGGGTCCGGGAGAATTAAATGAATCAACTCATCCGCTGCAGGAATTGTGACCAAGTTTTTATGAAAAGCCCATTTGACCGGTATCCGGAATACGCATCCGGCTCCAACCATGCCCCTGAGAATTTTCAAAGCATTAAAAGAGACGACTTTCAGGATTTCCTAAGCCATCATCATGGGCACCAATTAGAGCAATTAAGAATCATTGAAGACTCATATGTCAGTGAAAGGACCTACTCCGAACCTGTCAAAACTTCTTTTTTCAAGGCCACCAACGGTAGAGAAAAATTTGTAATCAAGAAATTCAGGGAGAGAATTGATGAACCGTTGAAATATCAGTTGATCCCCGGAGACTATTCAATAAAATGCGTCGGTGTAGAAATTCAACCGGAGGAGATCTCCAGACAATTAGACAGAGAAGTGAAACCTCCCCTTGCTCAGGACAAAATGGATGCCTTTCTCGGGGTGATGGGCGCCATTGCCGAAGATATCGATGTGAATGATTTAGAAAGGATCCCAGCGGAAACTCACCATCCCCTGGTGGTTTATTATAAAATAGATGATGGTCATGTAATGCATTTGTTGAGGAACTGCCGCAATATCTTCAATGGACAGGAATATTTGGCAATGGAGGAATTCATTCACCGCCATAAAGACGATGGGGTATTGTTATTGAAAGCAACCTGCAAAATCGAGCTCACCGAAATAGCCAGACCAGGTAAGAAAATGATTCCTGCCTTTATTCATTTGGAAAAGGAAAAAGTCGTCGGTCAAAAATAAGCAATCCTCCTCCCCTCCTCCTTTTTTCTGACGCAGAAGTCCCTGACTCATCCTCAGGGACTTCTGCCTGTTCTTCAAAAACCAAAAACAATAAAATTGACAACAATACTTTAATCGGTTATTTTTAAATTAATTCTTTAGCTTACACTCCCGGAGCATAGACATGGGTTTATCAAGCCAGACTTTTTTTAATATGTCCATGGGAATCTATCTGTTATGTTTCCTGGGTTATCTCATCTTCACAGCCTCGAGGAACAGGACGCTTGGGACCCTCTCCACCTCTCTGCTCATTATTGGCCTCTTGATTCACTCAGGAGGCCTTGTCGTCCGTTGGTTGGAGACACATCAGACGGGTTACGGCTATATTCCCTTGTCCAATATGTATGAATCCTTGATCTTCTTCTCCTGGACCATTGTCTTGATCTATCTCATTCTCGAATTCAAATACCAGCAGAAGATCATAGGAGTTTTTATCACTCCTTTTGCTTTCCTGGCAATCGCCCTTACCTCCATCGTCCCAGGCATTGATGCAAAGATCACCCCCCTGATGCCTGCCCTCCAGAGCAATTGGCTAACCATCCACGTCACCACCTGTTTTTTCGGATATGCAGCCTTCGCCGTGTCCTTTGGAGTGAGCATCCTTTATTTAATCCGGGATAGGGAGGGCTCCCCAAAAGAGGAAGGTGCAAAATGGCTGCCTTCGACCCTGGTGCTGGATGAAATCAACTATAAATCCATTGTGATCGGTTTTCCCATGCTGAGCTTGGGCATCATTACGGGTGCCGCTTGGGCGAATTATGCCTGGGGGAGCTACTGGAGTTGGGACCCCAAAGAAACCTGGTCTCTCATTACGTGGTTTGTTTACGCCGCTTTCTTACATGCTCGATTTACCAGGGATTGGAGGGGAAGAAAGGCCGCCATTCTGTCGATCGTTGGATTTGCTGCAGTCTTATTCACCTATTTTGGCGTCAATTACGTTCTTTCAGGGCTCCACAGTTACGCTTAGGCGATTAAAGGCGATAGAGCTCCGCGTCATACATATGAACCCAATTCTTCCTTAGAACCTGCACGGCTTCATCCATCTTATCCACACCCACAATGAGAAC
>Ga0105101_10001097_pt1 | contig 11698 bp, 9 predicted proteins | sample PPLLak21cMay2015_2_FD_87037 | JGI IMG/M metagenome (GOLD analysis project Ga0105101, IMG submission 87037) | Freshwater sediment microbial communities from Prairie Pothole Lake near Jamestown, North Dakota, USA - PPLs Lake P8 Core (1) Depth... | ecosystem: Environmental > Aquatic > Freshwater >...
CACTCGTAGTAATTTTCGGGAGTGAGGTGTTCGTCCATCTCGGCCACCAGGGCATCCCTCACCTTGGCGGAGACCGTCGCCTCGACCGGGACGGACTTTTTGACCCGGGTCACGGCGTTGCTCAGGGCGACCCGCTTGACCTTCTTCGGAGTCTTGAGCTTGGCCATGGCGTTGCTGATCCGGTCCATTCCCTTTTCCAGGTTTTCCATGGAGGTCGCGTAGGAAAGACGGATGTTCGAGTCGGCGCCGAAGGAATCGCCGGGAACGATGGCCACCCGGGCTTCCTTCAGGCGATAATAGGCCAACCCGTAGGAATTGCGGATCTGGATGCCGTCGGCTTCTTTGTTATAGTAAGCGGACACATTGGGGAAAAGATAGAAGGCGCCCTGCGGCTTGAAGCAGGACACGTTGGGGATGGACCGCAGCCGCATCAGGCAGTAATTCCGCCGCCGCTGGAACTCGGAGACCATCTTTGAGACCTCGTGCTGAGGTCCGCTCAGGGCTTCCAGGCTGGCGTACTGCGAGATGGAGCAGGGGTTGGAGGTGGAGTGGCTCTGGACCTTGGCCATGCCGTTGATGATCTCGGCCGGTCCCAGGGCGTAGCCGATGCGCCAGCCCGTCATTGAATAGGACTTGGAGACGCCGTTGACGACGACCGTCTTCTTTTTGATATCCTCACCCAGGGAGGCGAAGCTGCTGAATTCGAAGTCGTCGAAGATAAGCTTTCCGTATATCTCGTCGGCGATGACAAAGACGTCCTCACCCCGGATGACTTCGGCGAGGGCCTCGAGCTGGGCCTTTGAGTAAGCGGCCCCGGTCGGGTTGGAGGGGTTGTTGAGGATCACGGCCTTGGTGGACGGGTTGATGGCGGCCTTGAGGTCCTCGGGGGTCATGATAAACCCGTTCTCCTCTTTGGTCGGGACGACGACGGGCTTGCCTTTGGCCAGAAGGACGGCCATCGGATAGGTCACCCAATATGGAGACGGGATGATGACTTCCTCGCCCTCGTCGATCAGAGCCTGGAAGCTGAGGAAGAGGGAGGCCTTGGCTCCGGGTGAGACGATCACTTGATTGAGGTCGTAGCTCAGCCCGTAGTCCTCCTTCATCCGGGCAAGGACCGCTTTCTTCAGGGCGGGGATGCCCTCGTTCTCAGTGTACTTGGTGAAGTTCTGCTGGATGGCCCGGATGCCGGCGGACTTGGCGTTTTCTGGGGTGGGGAAGTCGGGTTCGCCGACGCTGAGGTCGACGATATCGATCCCCTCCGTCTTCATGGCCTTGGCCTTGGCCGAGATCTTGAGGGTCGGCGAGGCGCCGATCTGGTTGACTTTTTCTGAAATCATGGCGGACTCGTCCTTCGCCGACGGCTATTTCTCTTTTTTTTCTTCGGTTGAGAGCTTCTCTTGGAGGTATTTCTTGAGGTCAACGCCCGTCAGGGACTTGACGACATCGGGCATCTGGGCGAGGACTTCGGCGACCTGGGCAGTGATCTTGGTCGTCCCCAAGCTTTTATCGCCGCCGCCGATGACCAAGATCTTATCCACCTTGGACAACGGCTCGGAAACCGCCCTGGCCAGGTCGGGGAGAGCCTTGAGGTACATCTCCAGCACGGCCGCCTGGTTGTACTTTTCCCAGGCCTGGGCCTTCTTGAGTATGGATTCCGCCTCGGCCAGGCCCTTTTTCTTCATGACCTCGGCCTCGGCGTCTCCCTCCAAGCGCAGCGCCTCGGCCTTGCCCTTGGCCTCGGCCTGAATCCGGAATTCCTCGGCTGCGGCTTCGGATTTGATCTGGTAGTTACGGGCGTCGGCCGGCTTGACGACGCTGGCATCGAGCTCTTTCTCGCGCCTCGAGATTTCCAATTCCTCGATCTTGATGGCCTCTTCCTTTTCGATGGCCATCATCTTCGCCTCTTCCTTCTTGATCTGCTGGCTTAGCTTGTACCGTTCCAGCTCGTAGGAAAAATCTGCCTGGGCCTTTCTCTGGTTGACGGCCACCTGGGACTCGGCTTTCTTGGCTTCGTTTTCCCATTGCGCCTTGGCGATCAAGGCCTCGGCTGCCAGGCGGGCGACCTCTCCCTCTTTGCGTGCCTGGGAGGATTTGACGATGGCTTCCTTTTCTGTCTCGGCCTCGGCGATCACGGCGTCCCTCTTGGCGGCGACGACCTGCGGCTTGCTCAGGGATTCCAGATAGCCCTGGGTGTCGCTGATGTCTTTGAGGGCGAAGGAGAGCATGACCAAACCCATCCGGCCGAGATCCGGCCGGACGGCCTCGCTCACACGGGCCGAAAACTCGTGGCGCCCTCGGTAGATCTGCTCGACGGTCATGGTCCCGATGACCTCCCTCATGTGCCCTTCGAGGACGGTCAGAGAGACGTCCCGGATGCCCTCTTTGCCCAGTCCGAGGAACTGCTCTGCGGCCAGGCGGATAGCGGAGTCCGAAGAGTCGACCTTAACCTGGGCTGTCGCCTCGGCCATGAGCGGGACGCCGCTGTGGGTGAGGACTTCCGGCGTCTTGATGTTCAGAGTGATAACGTCCATGGGCAAGCGGTAGACGCTTTCGACGAAGGGGAGAACGAAGGTGCCGCCGCCCAAGCGATAGCGGTAGCCGACCTTGACCTTGGTTCCATCGGGGCCGATGACGGTTTTTTTCCGGCCGCCGGAGATGATCAGGACCTCGTTTGGCCCCACTTTCCGGTACTGTTTGGCGATGATCAGGAGAATGATGGCGATGACGAGGATGATCGCGCCCGCCCAGATTGATGAGGTAACGAGATTCATTTTAGCCTCCCATGCATCGGAAGATTCCTTTGGAGAAGACGCCCAGGCTCACTGCCCGCTTATTTTGAGTAAAAATACTATATTTATAGGGGAATTAAGTCAAGTCAGCCGAAAAAGCGGAAGCGGATCAGATGGAAGATGGCGGCGAGGCCGTCCTTCAGGCCGATCTTCTTGCCCTCGGCGTAGTCGCGGCCCGAGTAGGATATGGGAACTTCGTAGAACCGGGAACCCAGCCTGGCCAGTTTCATGGTGATCTCGGGCTCAAACCCGAAGCGCGAGGACCTGAGGTCGATCTTGCCAAGGACCTCGCGCCGGATGACCTTATAGCAGGTCTCCATGTCGGTCATGTTGAGGTTGGCTAGCATGTTGGAAAACGTGGTCAGGAACCTGTTCCCGACGTAGTGCCAGAAATAGAGCACCCGGTGCGGCCCCCCCAAGAAGCGGCTTCCGTAGACGACGTCGGCGCGGCCGTCCAGGATCGGCTCGAGGAGCCGGGGATACTCCCGCGGGTCATACTCCAGGTCGGCGTCCTGGACGAGGACGATCTCCCCGCGGGCCTCGGCAAAGCCGGTCCGCAGGGCCCCGCCCTTTCCCCTGTTTTTCTCGTGGAGGATGACCTTCAGACCGGGAGAAACGAGTCCTCGGAGGATCTCGCGGGTCCCGTCGGTCGAACCGTCATCGACGACGATGATTTCCTTGTCGATGCCGACATCGACCGCCTGGACGCGCCTGATGATCTCGGCGACAGTCGGACGCTCGTTAAAGACCGGAATGACGACTGAGAGCTTCATCGGCCAGCCAGCCTCTTCCGGAAGTATTCAATACTCTTGCCCAAACCTTCCTCCAAGCCTACCCGGGGCTCCCAGCTGAGCTTGGATTTGGCCAGGGAGATGTCCGGACAGCGCCTGACCGGATCATCCATGGGGAGCGGGCTGAAGGCGACCCGGGACTTGCTTCCGGTGAGCTTGAGGACCTTCTCGGCCAGCTCGAGCACGGTGAATTCCGTCGGGTTGCCGATGTTTACCGGACCGGGGACTTCCTCGGTCTCCATCATCCGGACGAGCGCCTCGATGAGGTCGGAGACATAGCAAAAGGACCGGGTCTGGGTCCCGTCCCCGTAGACAGTGAGGTCTTCGCCTTTGAGCGCCTGGACGATGAAATTGCTGACCACCCGGCCATCGTCGATGGCCATCCGCGGGCCGTAAGTGTTGAAGATGCGGGCGATCCGGATGTCCACGCGGTTCTGCCGGTGGTAGTCCATCATCAGGGTCTCGGCCACGCGCTTCCCTTCATCGTAGCAGCTCCTCGGGCCGATGGGGTTGACATTGCCCCAATAGGATTCGGCCTGCGGATGGACCTTGGCGTCGCCGTAGACCTCGGATGTAGAGGCGAGCAGGATCCGGGCTTTGATCCTTTTGGCCAGGCCGAGCATATTGATCGTGCCCATGACATTGGTCTTGACCGTTTTGATCGGGTTGTCCTGGTAGTGGATGGGAGACGCGGGGCAGGCCAGGTGGAAGATCCGGTCGACCTCGATGAAGAGCGGATGGATGACATCATGGCGGATCAGTTCGAAAAAGGGATGGGTGGACAGATGGCGGATGTTGTCCTTGCTGCCGCTAAAAAAGTTGTCGATGCAGACGACATCGTTCCCCTCGCTCAGCAGACGCTCGCAGAGATGGCTTCCCAGGAAGCCGGCTCCGCCGGTGACCAGGATTCTCCTCATTCCTTTCTCCCTATCGCCCGTATGCCATGAAGAGGAGGCTCTTCCTCTTGAGGGCGGTCTTCTGAGCCTGGATGATCTCCTGGATCCCCTTGCTGGCCAGGCGGAGGAGAGAGCTGAGGTCCTTCCGCGAAAAGGGCTCTCGTTCCGCCGTGGCCTGGATCTCCACGAGCTGGCCGCCGTCGGTTTCGATGACATTCATGTCGAGCGCAGCCTGTGAATCCTCGGCATAATCCAGATCCAGAAGCTCCCGTCCGTCGACAACGCCGACGCTGATGCCGGCAACAAGATTCCGCAGGGGCATTTTATCGATTTCCCCTTCGTCCAGGAGTCTTTTCAGCGCCAGGGCCAAGGCGACGCAGCCGGCAGTGACCGAGGCCACGCGGGTTCCGCCGTCGGCCTGGATGACGTCGCAGTCGATAATAATCGTCCGCTCTCCCAGAACCTGGAGGTCGGTCACGGCGCGGAGCGAACGTCCGATCACACGCTGGATCTCCTGGGTCCGGCCGGAAATCTTGCCCGGCATCCTCTCACGCTGGCTGCGGGTTTCGGTCGATCGGGGCAGCATGGCGTACTCAGCGGTCACCCAACCGGTGCCCTTGCCTTTGAGGAACGGCGGCGCTTTCTCCTCAATGGTCGCTGCCGCCGCGACCCGGGTCCGGCCGATCTCGATGAAGGCCGAGCCGTCGGCGTAGTCAAAGTAGTCTGTCTGGATCTTCAGGGTTCGGAGCTCGTCGACGGCGCGCTTTTCCCTCATCAGTCTATCCTTATCCGCTGATTTCTTGGCCGGCCGGGGTCACTGCCCGCGTTTCCGATTCGGGCCGCGTTTTCCAGCGGTTATGAAACCAGAACCAGAGTCCAGGTTCCCGGCGGACCTCCGCCTCAATCATCTTAGTCGAAGCCTGAGTGATTTTCAACACGTCCCGGCTGGTCTCGGCGCCGGGCTCAAAGAGGAGCGGAGTCCCGATTCTGACCAGGTAGGAAGATCGCGGCGCCGGATGGCAAAAGACGGGGATCAAGGGCGATCGGGTGCGGAGATGGAACGATGCCAGGGCGGGCGTCGTGGCGGCCGCCAAGCCGAAGAAATCCACGAAGACCGCCTCTCGGCGCTGCACGTTCTGATCGATCAGGATGGCCACGATCTCGTTGCGGCGGAGAGCCTGAAGGATGGGCTTGGCCGCCTGGAACTTGGAAATGACCCGCGCTCCCAGGCGGTTCCTGAATCTGGCCAGCCTGGCCTCTATGAGGGGGTTGTCCAGGGGGCGGGCCACGACGTTGAGGGGTCCGAGCCCGGCGATGGCCTGGGCGGCGACTTCCCAGTTCCCGAAATGGGCCGAGAAGATGATGACGCCCCGGCCTTCCTTGAGAGCCCGGCGGATGTTCTCCCCGCCTTCGACTTTGAGGAGCTCGCCCCGCCGGGAATCCTGGAGATGCGTCCACTTGAGGGCGTCGGCCGTGACCTGGCCGAAGTGCCGGAAGGAATCGCGGGCGATGCGGCTGCGCTCCTCCGGGTCTGCCTCCCGGCCCAAGGCTTTTTCCAGGTTAGAGAGGGCCAGGCGGCGGTGTTTCCGGTCGAGCGCATAGGCCAACGCTCCCAGCGTCCTTCCGGTCCACAGGCAGGCCCGCCGGGGGAGGAGCCGGATGAGGGAACTGAAGGAAAGGAACAGGCCGAAACCTATGATATCCATAAATTTTATAGGTCTCGTAGACATTAGCGCTCCTGCTTCTCCAGGAACGTCCGCCAGCGATCAGCGAAGCCGGGTCCCAGGGCCAGGCCGATTTCAAGCACATAAATGGGCGTATCGTTCCACTCCTCATTCCGGCCGGCCAGCTTGACGGCGTCTTTCCCGGTTGTGATCAAGCCCTCCGCCTTTTGGATTCGGCAGGCCCGCATAATCTTTTTTAGGGAGGCCGGCGGGTAGGCGTGGTGGTCGGGGAAGGGGAGAAAGGAGGCGACTTCCAAGCCGGATTTGCGGAGCGTTTCTTCGAACCTTCCAGGGCGGGCGATCCCGCAAAAAGCGACCAGCCTCATTTTGGCCACTTTCTCCAAAGGGGTCAGCCCTCCCGTCCGGAAATCAAAGAGACCCCGAACAACGACCGAGTAGGAGAAAATGCTCCCCTCCCAGCGGCCGTGCAGACGCTCGATCGCCTTGTCCCTTTGCTCCCCGTCCTTGACGAGCAGGATGTCTGACCTGCGGACAGCGAAGGGGGGTTCCCGCAGGGCGACTTTTTCTTGCGGGGAATAGAGAACGATGTCGAGGTCCCGCGCCAATTTTCTGTGCTGGAAGCCGTCATCCAGGACCGCAATATTGAATCCGGACGCGGCGGCCCTCCGGCAGGAGGCCAGACGGTCCTTTCCGACATAAACGCCCACGGCGGGAAGGGACCGGGCGATGAAGTAGGGCTCGTCGCCTCCGTCCTGCCAGGTTCCGAGGATCGCTCGGCCGTCGGAGAGGACTCCGCCCCGCTTTTCCCAGCGTCCCTTATACCCACGCGAAACGAGAGCCGGGCGTCGTCCCGAAGCGGCGAGGCGGCTCAAGAGCTCCAAGGCGAGCGGCGTCTTTTCCGTGCCTCCGAAAGAGATGTTGCCCACGCTGATGACCGGGATCGGCGACCGGCTGGGCCTGAGAAGGCGATGGTCGTACAGAGAATTCTTTATGCGGGAAACGAACCGGGAGAAGAAGGAGAAGACGAGGAGCGCCAGCTTCATCTCTCCCGGACTATACATCAAGTCAGAGGTCCCATGCAACAAAGGCCGGGACGGGGCCAAAGGGAACCGGACATTGCGTTGAGAATGGGCCGTCTTTCCAGTATAATAAACCGACCCATCGATAAGGAGGTAGGAGATGAACAAAAAAACCTCGCTGGCACTCGCGGCCATCGGGACTCTCCTTTTGACCGCCCTCGCCTGTCAGAAGAAAGCAGAGATCAAGGGCGTCGAGCTGGCCGTGAGTTTCTCCGATAAAACGCTCACCGACAACCTGATCACGGATATCGAATACGACTGGAAGACCGGCTCCGATTTCGCCAAGATCGGCAAAGACATGACGGTCTTCGTCCATTTCTGGCATGGCAACAACATGCTCTTCCAGGACGACCATATGCCGCCCGTCTCCACCTCGCAGTGGGAGCCGGGCCAGGAATACAAGTACCAGCGGCGGATCTATATCCCGTCGTTCATCGATGAGTTCGACCCCACGTTCAAAGGCGAAGAGACTCTCCGGGTGAGCATAGGCCTTTATAATCCCTACGACCGCAGCGGTGGGCCGGCACGCGACGTCCTGAATACCAGGCTGAAGGTCCTTCCGCCCCCCCCAGACGTGCCGGAGATCGTCTACGAAACCGGCTGGCACGAGCAGGAGATCGATCCCAATTCTCCTCTCAGGAAATGGCGGTGGATGGGCCGTGAAGCCCGCTGCATCATCGATAATCCGCATCGGGACGGGCTGCTCGTCATCCGGGGGGGAGTAAATAAGGATGCCGTTTCCGACCAGAAGATCACCTTCAAGATCAACGACCTGGTGCTCGACGAGTTCATGCCTGATGACGTCACCTTTGAGAAGAGCTACACGTTGAAAAAAGAGACGCTTGGGGAAAAGGATGAGTTCATCCTCACCCTGACCGTGGATAAAACGTTCATCCCCGCGAAGTTCTACCCGCAGAACAAGGATGAGAGGGAGCTCGGCTGTCAGGTATCCTTCATCTATTTTCGCTGACCCCGGACCGACCTTTGGCAGAGACGCTGACCTTTTTGTGGCCGCCCTTAATTCTCTAAGGGCGGTAGGTGGGTTTAATACGCTAAGAACAGAGTCCGGAAAAGTGTCTCCGCTAGCGGATCCAGATCGAGGAATCCGGATCCCTTTTTTGCTGGCCTAGAAATTTCTCCAGGTCCTGGCGGGCCAGGGTTTCTTCTTCCTGCGCCGACTGCAGCTTGATAAAGGTCTCCGCGATGGATTGCTGAACGGCGTCCTTGGTGGTCATGTCTTCGAGGCCGTAGAACTGTTGCCAGAGCGACCCCATCTTGAGGGTGAGCAACTCCACGTATTCTTTGGCCTTCTCCCATCTCTCTTGCCGAGCCTTGAGGTCGGCAGGGACCGGTCTGTCTGCGGAGGGGAGGGCGGCTGCCGGCGGCTCCTGAAGCTCTGCCGGGATTGCTGGAGTCCCTTCGGATGAGGTGACCTGTTCCGTCACGGAAGCAGGGGGAGCGGGAGGCGTCTCCAGGGCGGGTTTTTTCCTGAGCTTGGCGAGGCTGGCATTGGTGATGACCGTGGCCTTCTTGCCTTTCAAGGCGGCCCGTCGCTCCCTTTCCTTCTGGGCGATTTCGGCCAGACTCTGGGGGAATAATAAAGAGCTCAGCGTGACCGTAAGAAAGGCAACAGCCAGCAGTCTCTTCACCGACATCCTAAAGGCATGCTAACGCATGCTCGCTTACGTGTCAATCTTCCGTCTCCGGGGGAACCGAGGTCCGGACGGCCAACGAGTTGGGTTCGACGGCTATCTCGATGGCCCCGTCCCGGCTCGTGGTCAGCACGCGGGCGCCGACCGCTCGATAGCGTTCCATGACCTCCGGGTGTGGGACGCCGTAGATATTGCCCTTGCTGGCGCTGACGATCACGACCTCAGGCGAGACAGCGGATAGGAAGGCCGCCGAGCTTGAGGTACGGCTGCCGTGATGCGGTGACTTGAGGACCTGAGACCTGACCTCAAGCCCGGCGTTCAGGATTTCTTTCTCCGCCTCCATCCCGATATCGGCGGCCAAGAGGAAAGATTGATTTCCCGAGGTCAACCGCAGGACGAGCGAGTCATCGTTGGTGGCCTCTCGCTCAAGGGGGAGGGACAGCCTGGGGCCGAGCACCTCGATGGTCACTGGGCCCTCGCGGATCCTATACCCGCGAAAGATGCGCTTCTGGCGCGTCGACTTGCGAAGGCCTTTCTTAAGCTCGGCATAGGCTTGGTCCTTGTCCGGAGAAAAGGCTTCCCAGTACTCGGCGACGGTGAAGTTCCTGGTCACAGCCTGGAGTCCGTTGAGATGATCGGGGTGACCATGGGTCATGACCAGGTAATCGAGTTTCTTGATGCCGCAACGCCAAAGAAGGGGGGAAACGACGTACTCGCCGATATCGAAGCCCGGGTCCGGTATGCCTCCGCCGTCGATGAGCATCTTCCTCCGGGCCGGGAATTCGACCAGGATGGAATCCCCCTGTCCAACGTCGATGAAGGTCAGCCGGAGCGAGGCTGAGAATCGCGGGGGAAAGGGGTAGGTGACGCAGGCGATCAGGAAGACAGCGAAAAGGGCGGCGCTCAGCGGCCTCTGGATCCTGAATCGGGGGCGAAGGAGGAGCAGCGAGAGAAACAGGAAATACCCGATGATAACCGCCGGCGGTGGCGCTGGGATCCGATAGGAGGACCCGGGAACGCCGTCCAGAGAGCCCGATATCCACAGAAATACGCCGACCGCTGACTTAAGGACAGGGGCCATCAAAGCCGCCAAGCCGGGGCTCATAGGTGAGACGGCCAGGAAGACGAAGCCGACGGCCATGACGACCCCGATCAACGGGACGGCCGGAAAGTTGAGCAAGAGCGCAGCGAAGGTGACCCGGTTGAAGGAGGCCGCCAGCAGCGGAAGGACACCCAGCTGGGCAGCCAGGGACAGCGCGAACAACTCGCTGACCCTCAAGGGAAGGCGCGGCAGGACGCTCAGGATTTTGGGGTAGAAGAGGATGATGGAGAGGGTGGCTGCAAAGGTCAGTTCGAACCCCATGTCAAAAAGGTAGAAAGGGTTGGATAAAAGGAGGACAAAGGCGCTGAAAGAAATGGTGTTGAGAAGGTGGGTTTGTCTCCATAGAAGCCGGCCCGTAAGATAGGTTAGGGCCATGATCGTGGCCCTGAAAACCGAGGCTCGGCCTTCAACTAGGAGGGAATAGAAGAGCAGCAGCGCGATCAGGATCATATGGGAGGCTCGACTGGGCACCCGGAAAACGCGGAGGACAAAAAAGAAAAGAACGGAAATGATGCCGATGTGCGCGCCGGATATGGCGATCAGGTGGAACAGGCCCGACCTCTGAAGGGCGGCGGTTGTCTCTTCGTCCATTCGGCCCCGCTCGCCGAGGAGCATGGCCTCGAGGACTGCTCCCCGTTGCGAGAGCGCGCTCCCGTCCGCGGTGGAAAAGTGCTCCTCGATCCGCTTCTGAAGGGCCTGGCGGAGGGTTGAGACCTGACGCAGGGGCGAAGCCCGACGCGCCCGCCGGCTCAAATCGACGAGAAGAGCGCTCTTGGTGACCGCATAGTTATGGATGAGCTGGTTTTTCCGCAGGCCGGCCAGGCGGGATTCGCCGAAGTTCCGGAAGTCGCGGGCGGGAATGACCTGGGCGGAGGCGGTAATTCTGTCCCCGGTCTTGAGCCTCAGCGGCGAGGGATAGGCCGAGGCATGCAACACGGCAACACGCAGGTTTCCCCGGGATTCGACATCGCGGTCCTGGAATCGGATCTTCTCCACGCGAAGGTAGAGAAGGGTCCGGCCGATGCCGTAGGAAGGTGAGCGGTACAGCCGGCCGGAGAAATCGCAGTAGCTCTCCAGGCTGAATTCTCTGACCGGGTTTCGCTCATAGTCAACCTCGCTCTGGGCATACAGGCTCCATCCGAGGACCAGGGTAGCGGCCAAGCCTAGGGCGAAGGCGAGGCGCTCCCTTCTCCGCCAATACGCCAGCCAGGCACCCCCGAGGGAGGCCAGCAGAGCGGCGACAGGAAAGATCAGGTCCGTGGACAGGAGGGAGCCTAAGAAAATCCCCAGAGACAGCGACGCCGCCAGGTAGAGGAACGGAAAGAGCATGAGATCTCAGATAGTGAGAGATTCCTGATAGATACCATAGACGTCTCTCAGTGTGTCGGAGATCTCACCCAATGTTGCTTCTGCTTTGACACAGGCAATAAGAAAGGGCATGAGGTTGTCGGGGGAGCCGGCCGCCCGGCGCAGCGCTTCGAGGCTTTTTTGGACGGCCCGGGCAGAGCGCGTCCTCTTCAGGCGCCGCAGTCTCTCGACCTGGGCGTGCTCGATCTTCCTGGCCGAAGCGTGGAGCCGGAACCTGATCTTTTCCGGGGCGCCGGCGTATTCGTTCAGGCCGACAATGACCTGCTCTTTGCTTTCCACTTTTTTCTGGTAATTATAGGCGCTTTCCTGGATCTCCCGCTGTATGGTGCCATC
>Ga0105101_10001102_pt1 | contig 11681 bp, 11 predicted proteins | sample PPLLak21cMay2015_2_FD_87037 | JGI IMG/M metagenome (GOLD analysis project Ga0105101, IMG submission 87037) | Freshwater sediment microbial communities from Prairie Pothole Lake near Jamestown, North Dakota, USA - PPLs Lake P8 Core (1) Depth... | ecosystem: Environmental > Aquatic > Freshwater >...
AATGTCACTTGGCAATGGAGACGAGTTAAGCGTTAATGCAACAGAATGAATGGTAGCACTGACAATAGATTAAAAAGGAGGAAAAGTTATGCCGATCATTCGTAAACGCCGCATTTGGTGGGAACCCGTTTCAGAAGCCACAAGCTATGTAGTCTATGTCACCCCAGAGAAGACCTTGTTTGAGAAGAATAATTTTATGTGGGATGCAACTCCTGGAATGATCTTCAAGGTAGTTATGGGGAAGACTGAGTTGATCATTCCGGATGAGTGGCCTGAATTTCCTACCGAACAAGGAACTTACCATATTGGAATTACCTCCAGAGACGACACGGGGAATCAAAGCGACCCTTTCTTATCGTCGGGGCTATTCAAATTGTTTCCCCCACCTCCCCCAAAGAAAGGTGGGATCGAGAACCTTTAATGGAATGGTCCCTATTCATTGAATTGATCCATCATACGAAAAGTACTCTGGACTCTATTAAAAAATGCACACAGCTTTCGCTCGGAAAGTTTAGCGATAAAGAATTTGGTGAGTTTTTTTATCGACTGATTACCAAGGAGATCGAGAAAAATGATCTTTTGGTGAAGAGTTTTCTCAACTATATCAAGGTCACTACCCCTATTAGGAAAAAGGGGACGGTGAACACCCTAATTGAAGAGGTGTTGAGGAAACATCAGGTTCGATTGGAAGAAAATAAGACTAAGATATTTAGAAATTTTGAAAAAGACCTTCCAGAAACTATTGTGCCTGATGAACAATTGAGGTTTATTTTGGATTCTATCCTTCAATATGCAATGGCCTCGGTGCGTTCTGACGGGGGTATTGAGTTTTTAACCAAATCTTCTGCTCTTCAGAAAGAGAGCGGTGAAGACCCCGGTTTTGAGAAAGATAGGAAGTATATTGAGATCTTGGTGGCCTTTACCAGTTATAAGAAACCAATAGAAAGATCTATGCAGGAATTGAGGACACCCACTCCTAAAGAAGAAATTGTATCCGATGTTTTACTTCGGCTAGTCCATGCTACTGTTGAAGTGAATCAAGGAGTAACGAGACTTGAGCTTGACAAAGCGAAGGCGAAAAAGTCTATTCTGTTAAAGTTACCTGCAGAGAGAAGAAAGGTGGTCTTTTATACGAATCTATGAGCACCAACCGACTATCTTAAAATGCTGGACTTCCCACCATTAATTTTATATGTTTTCCATCATCAGTCAGTTATGGTGTATAGAGACATAGCCAACAGATCTTTAGGGCGATAAATTCTATGTATCGCTGCAATCCGCATTTTCTTATTTTGATACTGACTCGCATGAGGTTGAGGAAGAAACAGAACACTCGCGACATGACCTGTCCGAATTGCAATGGAAATCATGTTGAACTACTAAACCAAATAATTGATGAAGTGGAATCTTGGAAAAGAGAAGAGTATCTCTGTTGGGATTGCGAAAGTGAATGGGACTGGACATACGACCGCCCTTTTTTCCGATGGCGGATAAAGATTAGGGCCCCGAGATGGGTGAGGATAGACTGACGGCAAATCTTTTGAAAGGGTCCTCGAAAATGCTGCTAAGGTTTACTCTGAAAGAAATTGAAGCAGGGGGGTGGGTTATTGACAGGCACCTGTGCTCTGAATTTCTCAACTATGCGTATTTCTACTACGGATCCTCCCCTCTTCGCTTCCTTCTCCATATGCACAAACTTACAAAGTGAAGCATGCAGTGGACGGTGACACCCTCCTCCTCACCAGCGGCGGAACGGTTCGATTGATCTGGGTTGACACTCCCGAGACCAAACACCCTGAAAAACCCGTTGAGTATTTCGCTGTTTCTAATGGGTGCGTTGATTACCGGAAAACTGCCATGATTTTGGCAATGGTGTGTGCGACAATATCAATATTTTGTACCCTTGGTTTTGCTCAAGGGGACGTTTCGGGTCTTGCCAAAAAGGCTCTTCCCTCAGTTGTAACTCTCAATGTTTTCAACAGAGAAGGTAAATGGAGAGGAGGGGGGACAGGGTTCTTCGTCAAAGAAGAAGGATTATTGGTCACTAATCGTCATGTTATTGATGGTAAGGTAAGGGTACTGGCAAAACTTTCAAATGGGGAATTTTTGCCCGTTGAGGGCGTGCTTTCCGTGGATAGCAATGGAGATTTAGTCCTCTTAACTCTGGGAGTTAAGGGAATTTATTTCCCAGCCCTCAGCCTTACAGATACAGAGATTGAAACTGGGCAACCAATTATTGTTATTGGAAGTCCATTGGGGCATGAAGGAACAGTATTAAATGGGACTGTCTCTGAACTTAAAGAAGTATCCACTTTTGGAAAGATTATTAAGCATACTGCCCCTGTTTCAAAAGGCTCGAGTGGAAGTCCTGTTCTTAACATGCAAGGGGAAGTGGTTGGAGTTGTTGTAGGTTATTCGATTGTAGAAGATGAAAGTCTCGGCTTTGCGATCTCTGTTGACAGGGTTAAATGGCTTCTTTCACATATTCAAGCAACGCCCAGCGGACTTGTTGAATTGGTAAACAGGGACGAAGAGATATGGTTAGGACTCCTTTTAAATGGTCGCTGCGAGGAGTTAATTGATTATTTAAAAAAAAGAATTAAAATAAGTCCACATAATGCCATGGCCCATTTCTTCCTCGGATTAGCTTTGGCCAAATTATCCCGCAGTAACGAAGCGATTGAAGCTTATAACCAGGCCATTCGAATCGAACCAGATGATTCTGGTTTCTATTATAACCTCGGAGTTTCCTACATCAGATTAGGGAACCATAATGAAGCCATCAACGCATTCAAAAAAGCTGCTCGAATTAAACCGGACGATGCTGAGGTTCTTCTCAATCTCGGATTTTCCAATGGTAAGCTAGGCCGTCATAAGGAAGCCATCAAAGCATACGAGCAAGCTATTCGAATTAAACCAGATTTCGCCGAGGCTCATTATAACCTCGGGGAGGCTTATTTCAAACTGAAGAAAAGAAGAATGTCTATTGAACAATATAAGATCCTTAAAAACCTTGATTCAGAATTAGCCAACAACTTATCGAACTTAATTTATAAATAGTTGCTAAAAGTCTAACATGAATTGCCTTTACCCTAAGGCATCGTTCCCTTTGAAGGACTTTTGATGTCTCAGGTGGCCCAGCAGGAAGCCCTTACCAGATTACTTGCGGAGAAAGGGATATTCACTAAAGAGGAGTCTTTGGAGATGGTGAAGGCGGTACGTAAAGAAATGAAGGAAAGAAAGAGAGGTAATTAGCCAATGATAGTCTATGTAGTTTTCTGTAAGGATTACGAGCATAGGAAGGGTGAGTTAATGGGTATGTTGGTTGAAAGAAGGAAAGATATGAGGGGACAGACTCAATGGGCATCTGGTACAAAATGGGCAAGGCAGGCTTTTGGTCATCTGGTGAAAGATAAAAAGGACATCTTTGTTTTTCCGAAAGAGATGGGAATAGATGACGATAAGGGATTGCTGGTAGAGAAAGGGATATTTAGTAAGGAGGAGTTCTTGGAAGTGGTGAAGAGGATAGATCAAGAGATGGGAAAAGAGCGGAAGGGGAATTAAAATAGCATAGAGGGAGACAATGACGGAGAAAAAAGAAATTACAGAACCCCCCTACCCTATTGCAAGCGCCTGAAATCAAAGCGCCCCTGGCGTGACTCGAACACGCGGCACACGGATTAGGAATCCACCCGTTATTTTCCTTGGCCATGACAAGGAGCCAAATAAAATCAATTGGTTAAAGATTACCATCATCCTTTTTTCGTTGTCAAGAATGTTGGCAAATGTTAATGTTTTTTAGGAAAATTCTGAGGTCGTGGGCACAAATACGGGCACAGTTTATGAGCATATAAAAGGGGTGGAGAGAACATTCTCCACCCTTAAATTTTCTTAAAACGAGTGCCGTCACACCTTCGCCACTAATCTGCTGGATCAAGGAAATGACCTCAGGACCCTTCAGGCTCTACTCTTAATCTCGATTCCAAGTGCTACATTTTAAATAGGTATTCGTTGCCTAATAGGTTAATGAGCTTCCGTTGACCTTGAATTTCGCGGATTCAATAATTAAAATTAAATTAGTTGGAAAGGGAGGATTTCAATGGATAAAAGGAAGTTTATTTTCTGGGGAGCAGTGCTGTTAATTGGGCTTATGTTGACAGGTTGTGCAGGGTATTATGGCGGTTATGGTCAATATGATTATCCTTATAACGATTATGGCTATGGATATTACGGATCTCCCTATTATCGTGAATATCGTGGAGGTTGGTAACCGTCAAATTCTTGTTTTTGTTGACCTGTAGTAGGTAATGCAAATCTTAATCACCTTTCATATAACCCAAACCGAAAGAGCCATAGCGATAATCGCAGGGTTTTTCGGCTCTCGACCCTAACAGAGTTCGGGTAATAAAAGATCATCCTGGAACAAAAGCAGGGAAAAAGACGAAGCATGAGGGGCCGACATAACCCCTCATCTCCTGGTCTTCCTATCCAATAACTCGAATCTAAATCTCAAAAAAAGTCTTACACATTATAAAGAAAGATCCTGAGCCAAAGTACTTCTACCCACCCAACAAGTCGTTATTCCCCCTTCCGGTGTGTCGTCAGGTGCCCCGCCTTTGAGTAGTACTCCCGCACCTATAGAGACTCCCCTTCGCATTTATGAGCCTCTCGGTTTGAATTTCATAACTCCTGGAAAAAAGTTTTTGTTATTTCGTCCGGTTTGGGACTAAGACAAAAGCTCTTCGGGGATGGTTGTAAAGAAGGCTGGAAGCGGCGAATAATCGCAAGAAATCGCGATAATGGCCCAGCATATCTTTGATAGTTTCACCTACAAAGAGTGAAGGCGGGCATTCTACATGATCTGAAGATTTCCGATTGAAATCGAGTTTAACGTGAAACGTCAGCGGTGGCGCCATCCGCTGGTGTGATTGGCAGTGTATAGTTTAGCTTTGCCCCAAATGTCCCTCATTATAATGATAGTAGCAAGCCCGAAAAATGATAAATAGCTAATACTACTACGTTAAATAGATTTAAGAATAATCATAAGGCCCGTATTTAGGGCTTGTTATCGGCTTTTGATGTGCCACTCAATTTCGCTTGAAGACAGAATTGACTGAAAATATTGGTTTTTCATTTTTAACCTAACGTAGTAGTACTAATGACAATGTATCTTTCATAAACTGGCTCTAGTGAAGGTCAGATAATAAAATGATTTTCCCAAACAGAGTCTCTGCAACCGTTCCCGTGTGCTGAGAGTTTATCTGTACCCTCAGTCCTTTAATCAACGGTGGGTTCTTATGATATAACCTTTTATAATCTTCAACGATGTTTCTTTTAAATGAAACCCATTTATTGAGATCAGAGGCTCCAGACTTTACTGTAATGGTCTTTATCTTGACGTTGATTGGCCATCCAATAGATTCATCAGAGATAGAGCCTTCAGGGGCAACAGTATCCCAGATGTAACTTATGGTCTTTCTTCCCTTAAAAGCTATTATTATCTGTGCTGCCTGATCATTTTTTCTTTTCAATCTCGCATCGCCACCTAAGGGAAGCCTGAGAACCTTCCACTTCCATGAAATATAGGGGTATCTCTTCGGGTCTATACTTAGAGGCCTCTCAAGGGAAAAGGAGGCGGCAATACTCTTAAAATATGCGATGGTCTCACCGTCTTCCCTCAGAATCTTGAACTCTGCCTCTCCTGTTTTCTCCTTGAGTTTCCATCCCTGAGGAACCCCTTCACGATCTACACTTCCTTCGAAGAATATCTCTATCTTCTCTTCAGAATACCCTGATGTGATAAAAGGGAAACAAAATAATTGTGTCAGTATCAAGCTCAAAACTGCAATCTTCATTAGAGTCCTCGACTATATTGCATTGCTGATTTTCAGTTGAAATATACACCTTTTTCTAAAATAAGGGAATAGAATGTTTCAGGAAGGACTGTTCACGAAGCTTGACAGTATAAGTTGGATGAAATGCCGAGTTTTTTATTCTATGAAATTTCTACCTCCAAGTAAACTCCTGGCTTTCCGGAAAGAATCTTTCTAATATCGTCGTTGACTCTTTCTTGATCGCTTTAATGATTTGTTTGGTTCAGGTGGGGCTTCCGGAAGGAAACCTATCCGTTTCTTTGGTGCTTCTGGTTCTAGCTCCGATGGCGGACCCAACCCGGAGCAATAATTCTCATTCGTTTGACAACAATCTCTTTCTCGCTTAAGGGTCAACGTATCTTAGGGCAATCTGACGGAAATCTTCTTTCACAGCGAGGAAGGCGTCTACTACGGTCGGATCAAATTGTGAACCTTTGGATTCGATGATGATCTTGACAGCCTCTTCGTGTGAAAGCTGAGATTTGTAAACACGTTTGCTCGTTAATGCATCGTATGTGTCAGCCACCGCCATGAGTCTACCGGGTACTGGAATTTGTTCCCCCCTGAGGCCTTCCGGATATCCAGACCCGTCCCATCTTTCATGGTGTGTGTAGGCGATTTCCCGGGCAAAGCGTAGAAAGGATATTTCCCCGAGCTTTTTTTCCGCAGAAAGGATGGTATCGCGGCCATAAATCGTATGCTGTTTCATCTCTTCAAATTCTTGTTCGGTCAGTTTACCAGGCTTGAGTAATATTCTGTCTGAAACTCCAACCTTACCGATATCATGGAGCGGAGCGGACTTGCACAAAAGGTCTATGGTTTCATCGTCTAGTAGCGCTCTGAATCCAGCCTGATTCTTCATGTACTCGGCTAGGAGTCGGACATAGTTCTGAGTGCGTTTGATATGTCCCCCTGTATCAGGATCCCGCGTTTCGGTGAGTGAGGACATACTCTCAATGGTGGCCTCCTGGACCATGGCAAGCTCCCGAGTGCGCTCTCTGGCCCTTTGCTCCTCATGCCAGAATTTGAAAAAAGTGATGAGAGAGAAGTTACACACCAGCACCATTAAGGGTAAGATCGGCGAAATAAAGATGCTCTCATTTCGAAACACCCACACCGATGTCTGCCAGACGCCCACTCCGATGCTTCCCAGTAGTAGGGAACTCCAGCCGGCACCGGTCCAGACGAGAATAAGCGTCGACAAAAGCCCTAATAATAGCGCCAGCAGGGATTCAAGACCCGGGGCCCATTTCGGTCGGGAGAGGAAGTCCTTTTTGAGGATATTATCAACAACCGTCGCATGAATCTCCACACCCGGAAAAATGGGGTCAAAAGGGGTAGACTTGAGCTCCTTCATTCCCGATGCAGAGGTTCCCACGAATACTATTTTCCCTTTTATTTTCTCTTTGGGGATACGGTCCACCAATATATCTGCGGCTGAGATGTAGTGAAAGGTTTTACTCTTGCCGCGAAACCGGAGTAGCATGTTTCCTTTCGAGGTAAGGGGGATCGCTGTCTTATCCAGAGATAAGGACTCTCCATCGCTCTTACCCGTTTTTAGAAGGATATCGTTTACACCAAGAGACTGTATCAGTGTTGCCAAGGCAAGGCTTGGATAGAATCTGCCTTGGTATTCAATGATGAGTGGGACACTTCTCAGAACACCATCTCGGTCTATCGAAACATTAAAAAAGCCAGATGAACCTGCGGCCTGGGAAAGTTTCTTCAGATTACAAGAGACCCCACGGGCATTGATGAAAACCGCCGAACCCTTCTCTTCTCTGAAATGCCCCAGCTTGTTGACATGTAATGAGTGTAACAGGCAGTTGTCTGAATCAGAATCTTCTTCGAAGAGGAATTGATAGCCTAAGACGACCTTTCCTCTTGAAAGAGCCTCAGCTAACCTCTTGTCGCTATCCCAGAGGTCCTGGGGAACCTCTCCGAATCCGAGATCGACTCCGAAATCATGCCGAAGTTCCTTTCTTATCGAAACCAGTGAAGTTCTGTCATCCTCTGCGAACATCATATCGAGCCCGATGCTCAAAGCTCCCAACCCTCTGAGTTTGTCGAGCAGAATTGCGATCCGGTAGCGCGGCCAGGGCCATTGTCCGTATTGCTGAAGACTTTTTTCATCTATGTCAACGATGACAGGTACAGGAGAGGGCTGACCTAAATTGGCGGACAGCAGTGTGTCGTAAACTCTACTGTTGAGGAAGTCAAAGAAGGTGGGTTTGAACAAGCTTAATGAAAATAAAAAAACTGATAAAAAAATACCATAGAAAAGGACACGTCGACGGTTTTTTGGGTCCCTTCTAATGGTCGTTTTTTTGCTTCTTAAGTCTACCATGCATCTAAACTGCCTTGAAATGCCATCAGCAACATTTTCCGGCACATTGATCCAGATGGATCACGATGAATAACGGGAGGGTCTCAGGGGTCTTTTTTTAGTTTTGCCCAATCAAGGGGAAGGGTGTCATCTTCTAAAAAAGTATGTTAGTTATCTGACAATGACTTCAACTCTCCGGTTACGTGGCTCGGGGACCTCATCGTTGGTAGGCACCAGGGGTCTCGCCTTGCCATAATATGAGACGAACAAGGAACTCGATTTGATGCCGCTTGAAACGAGCAGATCCCGGACATGCCTTGCCCGTCTTGAAGAGAGTTCAATGTTGTATGTCTCTGTTCCCACAAGATCGGTATGACCCACCAGATAGACTTCGTTTGATTTACGGTTCTTAATAGTTTTCAAAACCTCCGGTAGCAGGTTCTTGGATTCCTGTGTGAGTTCAGCGGTATCATGCTCGAAATATAGAAGGAATGAGATAAATCGGTCCGCCGGGTCCGGCTGAGCCGAGAGGGCTGGTCCGAAAACATCTTTGATTTCGTTTTCACTCACCGGTCTGGGGGTAAGCGGCGGCTTATTGACATCCTCAACCTCTGTGGCGTATCCAGGCTTGTCGAGTATTTGGGAACCTTCCCCGGTCGTCACCGTGACGGCACCTCCCTTACCATCCGGATCAGGCAAGAGGACGATCAGATCTCTTTTTGCTCTGTGTGTAGCGCACCCGGTAAGAAGGCAAAAAAAGATCCAACCAACAAGAAGACTGCTCCACTTTTTCATCTGTCTACCCAGGCGTCCTGATTGCGAAGCGCCTCTTTTCTACCCCCCCTCGACTTTTACGACAAATTTCGTTCCTCTAATCCCGATCGAAGCGGTCGGGGTATTAAAATGTGCCGAGTCCGGTGAAAGCCTTGAGATGAGCCCCGAAAGATAGGCAGCCGTTCCTTTCAGCATCCTGATCACGATCGAAAATTTCCCTTGCTTTGGAGCAAATACAAATTCGTCTATAACCAAGATACTTCCGGGTCCCAATGACAAAAATGTGTCATCGTTAAATACTATGCCAATGGATCCGTTACGACCGGTACGAAGCGAATCATTCTCCCAGATCTCCAGACCATTGGTAGCCGGTATTGGCTGTCCTTGTCTGACTACGGTAGCACTGCCGCTTATCTTCTTGACGATTGCGACTGGGACAGAGGCATCGGCAGAAGAAACGTCTCTACCGGTGCATAGAAGGAGGGAAAAAGCAACCAGAGAAAGAACCACTATTTTCGAGTAAGTGCGTTTCATCTTAGATACCCTCCAAAGAATCTCAGTTTGCCAGATACTTTTGAGGCAAGAACTGAGCCAAAAAGGCCAAGTTGAATCTATGAATGATATTAGTCACTTGACGCAGGCACATTAGCCCTGGTTCTTATGATCTCAAAACATTTTATCCGAGCAAAGACAATTTGTCAAGAATAGCGAAAAAGTTACTGTGCCTTCCTTTTTGCTTCGTGGTAAAATAATCAGCCAAACACTAATTCCGTAATACTTCAATCAGAATCTTTTTGGAGATACCGAAGACGAGGGACAAAAGGATCGGCTTCTGAAAAAACTTCAAGCCTGCGCCGATCTCTATCGTGATTTGGTGGGAGATTGGAGAGAGTGGAAGGGGGCCACGCGGATTAAGAACCTGGATGTCCGGGCAGTCCTGATTGAGAGGATTGAGAAGTTATTGTATTGGGAAAAAAAGGCTAAACGGCAGGGAAATGTTATCATGAAGAAAGGCGATCAATGGAGCCCCACGGGCAAAGCCCGTGGTACCTCCATGTTCTTCGGCGGAATCCGCCGAAGCATACCCTCCTACGCACAAGGCTTCGGAGGGTTATCCTCTTCGTATTCATCCACGGCCATAGGCCGTGGTCTTCTGCGTAGGCGGATAAAAAGTCAACAAAGAAAAACCTGATGGGCTGGTTATCTATAAACCCGAAGATCAGATAATTCAGAGACTACGTCTCTGTGAGTACTTGGAAGAATTATACGAAGCTATCGAAGATGAAAATGAACCTCCGGTAAATAAAAAGGGGGAGTCCCGACGCCACGTGCGAAAGGAGTGTGATTAACACCTACGAGTCATCACTCGGGAGTTGGACCGAAGGGTGATGATTACGGAAATCAAGTATGAGGATTACCTAAGATGAAGAAAGGCAGGGCGAGCTCTGATCCTGCCTTTGCTAAAGAATGACTCAAAAGTTCATCGGTAAATGATCAGAAGAACATTGTAAAACACAATAAAGATATAAAAGATATTAAGGGACACAATAATTAGTTTTGCCCTCTTAAATTCGCTATGGAGGCATAAGAGAACTACACAGGCAGAACCGATGACGAATTTCCAGACCCAAAATTTATCTCCATAGACTTCGATCGCCGACCGAACGATCGGGTTAACCTCCCGCCCCCCTAAATCGAGAATCATTATCGTGAGAAAAACATCTATGATATTTAGGGCCAGGATTGAAATTAAGAAAAAGAATAATAATGCATTGTAACGGTCTACATAACCTTTCTTCTGCTGATCGATCTTTCTTCGGAATGTTCTTCTTCTCCCCCAAAGGGTAAACCTGCTCAAAGCAGGAGTGGTTTCCTTTCTCCTATCTTTAAATATCCGTCTATTAAATTGGCCCATTTAGAACCTATAAGCTACCATGATCTTTTATCAATCTGTTCTCTTCCAAAGACAAGGATAGCGCTCTCAATAGTGTTTGCCATCCTAAAGGCCCAGTCTTTCCCAATTCTTTTTTTGAGCCAGTAATAAAAGCAAAGGTTTTTATTAATTAAAAAGCTCCTCATATGAGTTATATTCATATCAATTTTCGTGCCGAAAAAATTTTTACATGAATTGATTTGGTTTATTGTGAATTTAGCAAAAAACATTGAAGTCTTCTTATGAGAGGGAAATATTTTTCTCTTTTTCCCTAATTGGTTTCCACATTATTCTTAAAAAACTTGGATTGCTCCACTAAAAGCGGTCGAAGCTTTTCTACTCCTTTATTGATTTCTATTTAAAATACAGTATTGAAAGACAAGATTGAAAAATGAAGATTTCAGGAAGGAAGAGGAGGAGATATGGAGTGCGAATAGCACCTACTTATCTGTAAAGTAAGCTAACCTCCACCCTTGATCATTACGGAAAAAGCAAGCATGAAGAGAGCTTGCAATAAAAAAGGCAGAGCTGAAATGACCCTGCCTTTAAAATTGTTTTAGTAAGATAAAGAGTGATGTTTTGGAGAACGGTTTATCCTACTTATCTTCAGTATCGGCTAATACTGGGTATAGAAGATTATCGTTTGCTATACGTAACAAAATAGATTGATTCTTAGGATGGCTAAGGGTCATTATCTAACCTGCTTTTCTCAAGAGGAAGGGAGGAGAAATGACCCATATGGCATCGGCTGTTGAGCAGGCATCAATCAGTCAAC
>Ga0105101_10001104_pt1 | contig 11669 bp, 5 predicted proteins | sample PPLLak21cMay2015_2_FD_87037 | JGI IMG/M metagenome (GOLD analysis project Ga0105101, IMG submission 87037) | Freshwater sediment microbial communities from Prairie Pothole Lake near Jamestown, North Dakota, USA - PPLs Lake P8 Core (1) Depth... | ecosystem: Environmental > Aquatic > Freshwater >...
CCGGGTGAATATATGATTACTTTTAAGAAGGAAAATTACAGGGATGGAATCTTTACTGCCACGGTCGAGAGCAATAAAATTTCCAGCCCCCCATTTTATATTTTGCAGGACACCAGTGTCTGGGTTGATTACAAGACTTCTAATCCGGGAATCCAATCAAATTTTTTAACCGCTGTTGTTCTTGATAAGGATGGAGTAAAGTGGATCGGCACTACCGATGCGGGATTAATAAAGTACGATGGTAATTTATTTATAAATTATAACACTGATAATTCCGGTATTCCCCATAACACCATAAACAGTATTACACTGGATGATCAGGATCGTGTGTGGATTTGTACTAATAACGGTATAGGAATCTTTGATGGTACTGCATGGATAAATTATAATACATCGAACTCATTGTTAAAAACAAATAATATCAATGTTGTCAGATTTGATCAAAGCGGAACAGCATGGATTGGTACCCAGACTAATCTTGTTAGGTTTGATGGAATCAACTGGAGAAACTATGATTATTCTTCCGGTGAAGTTGATTATTTAGCAGTCACAGACATTGCATTTAGTAATAGTAACAATATATGGCTCGCAACAAGCGAGTTTGGTCTTATTAAATTTGATGGAGATAATTCTTACAAGGTATACAAAAGGGGTTCTTATGACATTCTTACTAATTCCATTTCATCGTTAGGCTTAGAACAAAACGGAAATCTTTGGATTCTTAATAGATCAGTGACTGGATATCGCGGAGGTGTAACTCTGCTGCAAGGTGAAGAATTTTTCCCTTACCCCGTCGGGCAAAGTACGATGCTGCCAAGAACAATTTTTATCGATAATAATGCTAAGAAATGGATTGCAACTAATGAAGGTATCCTTACTATTACAGGTATAGGAGAGTTTAATTTAATGAACGCAAGCAATTCGGGATTGACCTCAACCAATCTATTCCAGATTGCTAAAGAAGAAGATGGAACTGTTTGGATTGCTTCTTATGGCGGCGGATTAATAAAATATAAAGGCGAAAGGTAAATTGTTAATTCCCGAATTGATAATTCGTAAATTTAAAGCTCAAATTTGAATGCCGAAAAATCAATGAGAGAGATTTACTTCATTAATTAAATTATAAACTGTAATAGTTAAAGTATCGGTATTGATAAATTAAGCTTACACAAAAACTGCGAGAATAATACATAATAGTTAATAACATGCATAAAGAATCCCCATACTAAAAACTGGGGATTCTTTATGATAAAAAACATTTTCTTATTTAAATAACCTTGGTGCAAACTCATTGAGTGCACGGCGCCAAGTAAGCCATTCATGGGCAGTACCCTGGGATTCATGGAAAACGATGTGCTTGATGCCGTGAGCCTTGAGGGCTTCAACCAATTCCTTTGGGCTGCGTTCTTCGGTCCCTGTGCTGACGAAAAACAGGTTTATCTGGTTGTCGAAAGCGGCAGCATCCTTGAAGGCACCGTTGAAAGCGTTTTGCAGGCTGTCGGTACCGCCGCGCACGAAAAATCCGCTGAACGTACCCATCCATGCAAATTTATCCATGTTGTTAAGGACAGTCATGCATGTTTGAAAGCCGCCTCTGGACAATCCTGCCATAGCTCTTTGCTCTTTGTCGGTATATGTATGGAAAGTTTTATCAATGAATGGAATAAGATCATTGATATAAATTTTCGTAATATCGCCGGAAGCTTTACGAACATCGGAATTTGTTTGAATATCACCGCTGGGCATCACAACGATCATTGGGACAGCTTTTTTGGATTCAATCAATCCATCCATAATATTTGCCATGTGCCCTTGAACCGACCATCCATTTTCATTTTCTCCCCAGCCGTGCACAAGATAGAGAACCGGATATTTCTTTTCAGGATTCTTTTCATATTCGGCAGGAACATAAACGTTGACATGACGTTCCATTCCATTAATATCGGACCAATAATAAATTGAACGGATTTGTCCATGAGGAATATTTTTGTTAAACCTGTAATAATCTCCCTCAGGACCTTCGGGAATTTCAACTCCTGAAGATTCCCAGTTACTGCCGAAGTAGGCTTTACTACCCCTATCCATAACGGGAGTACTGTCTATTCGTATTGCATAATAGTGGAACCCTACAACCTGAGGGTCCGACATACACGTCCAAATCCCTTTTTCACCTTTCGTCATATCGTACTTCTTGTTAGCTATATCGACCTGAACAAGCTGAGCCCAGGGTGCAGCCACTTTAAAGATGACCTGACGGGTATTAGCATTAACGGCGGGGTATTGCGATATAAAAGTATTAGTCGATGCAGGTTTAAAACCTTCCGGAAGCGGTTCCTCCTGCTGACGACGCATGAACTGAGGTGACACGATGTCGCAAATCATAAGGGCAGCAATAATAACATAAATGAATTTTTTCATGATTTGAATCCTAATTAGTTTTAATTGAATAGTTAATGTGCAACTTTGTTAAATTAAGGATTATATCTTGGTCCAAATACAAGTTTATCACCTGAATCGTCTATCTCATAAAGCCGTGGTTTACGGGGTCCGTCTCTTTCAGCATGGTGAATGACAAGCAGCCGTTTCCCTTCAAATGTTGTGAACATCATTCCATGTCCTGAATTGTTTCCCACCAATGGTTTTTCTTCCTGTATCCATGGTCCCTCGACTTTACCTGATTCAGAATAACAAACACCTTGTAAATACCGCCCTTCACCCCAGCTCGACCACAACATACCTAATTTACCCGTTTTTGTTCTGAAAAGTTCAGGCCCGTCGGTAACCCAGCCCGGAATTTTTAAACCGAATGTCATTTCTTCATTACCAACCATTTCAAGTGCCCATGGAGCTTCGCTGGCGCGGAAAAGCACTATAGGTTCGGAAATGGTTTTACTCAAATCAGGTGAAAGCTTTACGTATTCCATTGTACCATCGACCGTCTGCATCCACTCACAAACAAAAACAAAATACGGCACACCGTCCTCATGCCAGATTGTCCCGTCAATAATATCCCGGCTGTGAGGAAGATAGTCGTAATTCGGATCAGGATTGAAATGCTTATAAGGTCCTTCAGGTTTATCAGATCTTAAAATCATTGTTTGATGCCGGTATACATTGTATCTGCGCGGAATAACATCAACAAGTTCTTTTCTATCGCCAAAAGTAGCTGCATAATAGTATTTTCCATTTACCTTATGAATTTCAGCAGCAGCCACGAAGTTAATTCCTTCCATCCAGGTTCCCCTCACATCGTATGCTGCATATGGACCTGTCCAATTTTTCAGATCTTTACTTTTATAAATACATCCGCCGCTGCTTGTCAGGTAATAAGTTTTAGTTGCATCGTCTGCAAGGATATAAGGATCACTCATGTTCAGTGAATCAATTACTGTTGTGACAATTTCACGTGGTTCCGTCACACTTGCACTCACTCTAAGCCTTCTTGGAGCATTGCTGTTTGGCTGAGGCATACCAAATCCTTTTGATCCGGGAGGGGCGGGAATTGTTACTGTTGGAACAAGAGGTTTTTTTAGTTCGGTTTGAGCGGTGGTTGTTTGTTTGGGATTAAAAGCTGCCATCAGCGCAATAAAAAATATAACTAAAGTAACATTAACATTTTTTTTCATAATTCATCTTTGTATAGTTTTTATACTAATTGACTAAATTTATCTTAACTTGTCATTCGTATGACAAAGTACGGTTGGTTCGTTAATTCTGCCATGAAGCCCGGGAATAGCCATGCTTTTTTTGAGCCATCTTTCAGTTCAAAGTAATATTGAAGAGGATACAGTGAGTCGGTATAGTCTGCCGGTATGGTCGCTCTAAAACTTTTACCTGTCAATTGCATTTCCACTGTTTCATATCGCTCAGCATGATTCACATGACGATAGTATAACCGTACCGAGGCGATAGCTGTCTCAATCGATAATTTTATTTCAAGAGGTTCACCTGCCTTAAAATTTTCAGGTTGGATATGGTGACAAACTATAACATCACGTCTGGGTCTTCCCATGGCTTCCTTTATAGCCAAACGAACATTTTCCTGTTGAGTACTACTTTGGGTTTGTTCCAATTTTTTCTTCATAAGGTCGATGTCATCATCTATGGCAGGCAGTCTATCGAGCCAGTGTCCTCGTATTACATCAAGTTCTCCAATGGTAACATCGGGTTTATAAACATTATGGGCAATATTGGCAAGCTCAACCCAAAAGCCCCTCGCCTTCTGATAAGTTTTTATAGATAATTCCAATGCAGTACGATCACCACTTTGTTCATAGATTGCATAAAGAACTCCGGATCTAAATTTGGCTCCAAAGAAATGACCCAATCCTACTAATATGGCTACATCAATGACCATTCTACGGAATTCAGGTTTTTGTTTGCCTTTAGATTTGGTTTCTGCCTGGGCCAGGTATTTGGCTGCTGCATCTGCATAATCTTCTATCCATTGTGCATATTCGATAGGCGAATATTTGCCGCTCCGTTCACCTTTTAATAATTCATCCGCGAAATCATTGACTCGCAAAAATAGCTGTGGATCCATCGGGCTGACATTACCGAATACCTTTGGTGACGGGGTATCAAAATACGGGTTTTCATTATTTGGATCAGCTATTGACAGGTTGGTGTACATTTCAGGCCAGTAGAGATTGTTTGCGGCAGAAACTCCGTGAGCAGTTAATACAACCGGAAGTATACGGGAGGCATTTGCCAGGGCTAGTTCAACATCCTCTGCTCCCTCACCGAACTGTTTATTCAGATAACGACGCCAAACATCCGGTTCAGTATTAGGATTGTATGATAGTCTCCCAAAAACTCTAAGACTATAAAGATACTTCTTCCAATCCCACAGGGGTTTTAAGGATGAATCTAAATAGCCACACCTATCTCCGGCAATACCGGATCCGCGGCGGCCTTTGAAGGATAGCGGTTCCATAAGTTCAACTCCGGCACTACCACAAAAACTGAAATTCTTTGAGTGTGCGGCACTCATTTCCGGATCGCCCCAAAGTAAAAGACGCTGTGTGCCTGGCCAGATTCGATGCAGCACACCATGCTTCCGGTTTTCCTTGAATAGATCACCATAGCCGTATCGAATAAAACTGCGTGATCCCGCACTCAAGTTCATTAGCCCTTCCGCTTTTTGGTCCGGCTTTGGGATTTCAAATGCTCGAATATCTGCTTGATGATAAGGCAAGCCAAGATGCTCGGCCCAGTACTTGGGAGATATGCTGACCGGTAATCCAGTGTCAACTGCTAAATCGATCATTGTCTGGTTCATTCCTTTCGCATGCATGTCGATCTCGACTTTACGGCCGCAAGTAGCAATGCCATCAAATACTGTTTTCCAAAAATTGTAACTCCCTTCAGTAACACCACTCTCTCCGTGTATGCGGAATGTTACTCCACTGATGGCAGGGCAAGTCTGTAACAATTGTCGAATGGCGTCTCTGCAATACGGACCGTGAGTTTCATGTGTAAGTCCCTCGATAGTGTAATTAGGATTGGGACTATTAAGCCATTCATATCCGTGCATCCATATTCCCAATTGAAATTGAATACCCCGGGCTGCAGTTTGCTCGCTGATAAATTTCAACGTTTCAAGATTTTTCTCACGTTCTGCATCAGGCAATTGCGGTACCTTAACGTTGTATCCCGGAACAGATAAAAAGAATGGATATGCAAAAAGGAAATATCCGTCAGTTACATTTTGGAGAAAGTCGTAACCGATTCCCATACTCAAGTTAAATCGATTAAAACGTTGGGCAGCTATCATGGTCAGATATTGTTTCCACATTTCACGATCGTAAAACCAAGGCTTATCTTCTATATCACTCACAAATAATCTGGCGATGCTGCGAATGGTATTAGCCGGCTGCTCAACAATAGGATTCAGAATATTCAATGAGTCTAAAGGATAATCTGAATATTGAACTCGGTCTGCAAGTTCAAGCAGAGCATAGACAAGCCCGCGCACATCATATCCACAGGCTAGCAAGATTTGTTTATCGCCTGATTTAACCGGTATTAAACCGAGTGCTTCTGGTACAGCCAGGACATTTATCTTTACATTTTTAAATAGTTGACGAACCGAGGAAGAATCTGAGCCAGCTACGACAATAGTTAAATCACTACTTCTGGCTTTAGAAAGCATGTTGCATATAAAGACATCTATTCCCTCTGATATGAGTGATTTCTCTAACTCTTTTACGGCCCATTGTGATGGTAGCGAACCTGCTGTGGGATCATCAGAATCTACGACAATAGAAACTCCTTTTGTTGTGAAATTTAAATAACTAATGGATGATGCCCATAAAGCAGAAATTCCGGCTATTTTCATGAAGCGCCGCCGGCTAATGCCTTTTTGTTCACCTGGAGACTTTTGATTCACAGGATATTTCATTAACCTTGCCCTTTTTTTTATGACTATGATACATCCATTACCATCAATCTTTTAATTTCCTTGGATTAGTTGTTTATACAAGACTGGATCAAGCTCTTCCAGGCCGGTGATGCTGTAAAGGTGGTTCGCAGAGATCCACGGCAGCCAGAACCGGTGCCCTCCTACTCCGCGTCCGTTCCCGCCTGGTCCCATGCGCCAATGTTCCTGCTGCCATCCGATTCCTTTCATATCGTATTGGCGCCCCGGGAGTGCGACCATTGATTTGGTAGCATGTAATAAAATTCGAGCTACGTCGAGGTAATGCTCCTCCTTTGTATATTTATATAATTTCGCATAAGATGAAGTTGACCAATCCAAATATTCATCTGCACCGCCAGGTCCACGGGCAGAAATGCCCTGAAGTCCGATAGTCGGTACACCTTTCTTCCAGTGAAGTTGTGAGTCATCCGCATCAACCGGCATCGGCAAGTTCCAGATCCATATCCAGCTTTCAGTGTAATCCGCTGCTGCCTTCGCGCGTTCCAACCATTTGGATTCCTTTGTTGATTCATAGAGGCTAAGGAAGGCTTCTATGCTCAGCATCCCGGCTTCTTTGTCGGTGATGTTCGTGTTATCGCTAGTGCCGCCAACATAGAGTCCTCTTGCTCCCCAATTTTCCCAAATGTATTCTGCTGCGCGGATTGCCGATTGCATATATTTAGGATCGTTAGTTTCTTCAGTTATCATGACCAGTAGAGGTACAGGACAGTAGCTCGTTGTTCCGGTAGTTTCAGCAACCTCATTGCTTCCAGATTTCCATCGTCGCGGAAAAGATCCATCCTCCCTTTGCTGCATTATAAGCCAGTCCACATAGGACTTAACCCAGTTGAACCATTCAGAATGCTCACGGCTGAGGGCACGCTCACGACGAAACGCCCGCATCAACACGCGCATATCTTCCGCAGCATTCCGCAGCCAAGGTGCAAGCCAGATGTGGTCATCCCAGGGTTTTCCTGTAGCCAGATCATAACCTGTTGCCTGAAGCGGCACTGTTGGAAGTGCCTCGATCATAGACGAGATTATATCCAAACCGATTTTGCGCATTTTTTGTCCGCGTTCAGTATTGTCCCGATCTCCTTCACGCAATAACTGGTCTGCGCACTCGATATTCTTGCTTACGAAACCCATAGCTGTCATCGTCCAATTCCATTGAAGGTGGTTCGTATCAAATGTGGCAACTGCAAAAGGAATGGCTGTGCGCCCTTCAAAAGTTTTTGCTTGGGCAGCCAAATGGTCAATCAGAACACGGCGCACCAGTTCTACATCAATGGGAGTAACCGCAGGCTTTAATGTGCTCCATGCCCATCGCCACGAGTTTCTGGTCATATCCCGAAATGATTCGTTGAGTCCGAATCGAAAACTAACCTCGTAGCTGTGAGCGACTCCCTGAGCGATCGGATGAAAGCGCCGGATCCATCGTGGTTTCGCCGCTGAGTTAGTGTCACGCGAATACATAGTCGCTGTGCCGGGAAACCGGAAACCGAACTCGATTGGATTTTCATTTACCTGCCACACTCCAAACGCACCGAATTGAAATCTCGCATCGGTCATTATATCTTTCAAAAGTTTCGTCTCTTCGACCGTCGATTCGCCTCGGGGTGAAGGATCCAGCATTGCCACGGAGGAACCATTGTTGAAAGAGAGCGCAAACATTGGAGCCGGGAGAATATCCTCGCGCATGAGGAATTGCCGTGCCGAATCATTCAGTGTGCCTCCGGGCGAGCGATCGCCATTGTATGTCGGATCGCCATACAATGCACCAGGTGCCAGACAATTCACATCGGTCCAGTTAACTGAAGAATCAACTGTTAGTACGATAGACGAGTTGAATCCACTCGGAGCGTTCCCCACTATTTCCATTTGCCTGTGAATAGAAACCACTATACCGTTCAAGCTCCAACGATCCTCAACATGAAAAATAATATTTTCACCGTATGCAATCTCAGCGCGTGCATTAATCTCAGAAGCTGACTGCTGAACCGTCTTGTATCCGGCTGCAAGCTCGAGAATATCCTCTTCCGTTTGTAAGACCTCGATGACCGCAGGCTTCTGTTTATTTAATGACGGAGTTGTGCCGCCGGAAATTTCGATTCCCCATTCTCCTCCTACGGAACGGACGAATGAAACTGTTGCACCAGTCTCCAAATTTCCCAGGTTTATTCGATCGGATTGTTGTGCGATCGCCACCGATACTATCAGACATAAGCTAAGTATTAAGTATTTGCCAAACACCTGAATATTCCTCTGAAGTTTGTAATTCATTACTAACTGAAGTTTATTGAACCTTGATTTTTATCGTTTTCAAATCTTTTGCATCGGAGCTGTTACCATACATAACCTCGTACTCACCAGCGGCAACAACCATTTTACCGCTTGCCCGATCGAAAAACTCGAACGATGTTGGCGGCAAAGTGATATTCGCCTGACCAGTTTTTCCTGCAGCCACATTAACTCGCTGAAAACCCTTTAAAGTCTTTAGTGGTCCATCAGTATCGTCTACCTTGTGTACATAAACCTGAACGATTTCCGTTCCGTCGCGTTTTCCGGTATTTGATACAGGTATAGCAAGTTCAACGCTTTCATCTTTTTTGATTTCGTTCTTACTGATTTTGACATCACCTATTGAGAAGGTTGTGTAACTCAAACCAAAGCCAAATGGAAATAGAGGGTCAGACATATAACGATATGTTCTGCCTTTCATTGAATAATCTTCAAAATCTGCTAACTGCTCTATATTTTTATAGAAAGTAATCGGCAGCTTACCGGAAGGATTATAATCACCAAACAAGACATCGGCAACTGCCTGTCCGCCGGATTCACCTCCATACCATGCCTGAAGAACAGCATCGCAGATTTCAGTTTCAGGAACCAAACCCATTGCAGAACCAGAACAATTTACGAAAATAATTTTCTTGCCCGCTTCTTTCAGTATTTTTAAACAAGTACGCTGAATCTCAGGAAGTTCAATATCAGTGCGGTCGCCCCTCTTAAAACCGGGCAACTCTAAAGGCATCTCTTCACCTTCCAACTGAGAAGAAATACCTCCTGCATAAATAACTATATCAATACCTTCAAGCTTTTCGATAAGTTCATCGAATGTAACAGGTTCCTCTTTGCCAAAGTTCAGGTTAAGGCTTGCCGGCCAGTTACCTATTTGCCTGAAGTTAGCTTCGATTTTATATTCTTTACCTTTTTCAACCATTAATGGAATACGGAGAGTGCGTGATCCCCACCTGACTGGTTTATAAAGTGTATCGCCGTTTACAAGAAGTGAAAATCTTCCTCTTGGTTCAATTCTAAATACAACCTCATCCGAATCAGAAGGTTTATATATAGTTTCGTATTTGCCGGAGAAATCCTGGAGATGAACACCCGGGGCAAATTCGTGTTGTCCATCGGTCGTTAATTGTATAGGATCCGTGATTTTTACTGTTGTAACAGGCTCTCCTTTTAACTCGCGATTGTTCCAGTAAGTAGCTTTTATACCTGTTTCACCTTCAATGGAACATTCATCAATTAATGATTCAATATATACTTTCTCTACAAGGTCACATGCCTTATCAAACACTATTTTTTCTTCAGAAATTTTTGTTTTAATTCCATCGAGTATGGTTATGGTATTAAAAGGTATTCCATTATAATTTCCCCACATAAGGCGTTCATCGTTTGCATTTGCACCAAGTACTGCAATCTTTTTAACGGATTTGGATAAAGGGAGAATATTGTTTTTGTTCTGCAGGAGAGTCATTGATTCCCGAGCCATGTCCAAAGCCAATTTTTTATGTTCATCGTTATTGACAACCGATATTGGAATTTTAGCCCATGGCACCAGCGAATCGTCGTCCATTTCTCCCAGGTCGAAACGGCCAACCAGGACACGCATTAAACTCTTATTTATATCTTCCTCCTCAATTAAACCCTTTTCTACAGCATCATGTAATTGTTTATATACAACATTACCACACTCAACATCGGTACCGGCCAACACACTCTTAGCTGCTGCATGGGTTGCATCAGACGAAACTTTATGATTGGTAAAAAAATCGGATACTGCGCCGCAATCTGATACAACAAGATATTTAAAGCCCCATTCGTCGCGCAATATTTTTTGAAGCAATCGTGTATTACCACAGCAAGGGTCATCATCCAAACGCTGATAAGCACACATCACTTCACGTACACCAGCTTCCTGAACCAACGCTTTGAATGCGGGAAGATAAGTTTCTCTCAAATCGCGTGGGTCGACATTATTGACATTTAGAGTATGACGGCTCCATTCGGGACCTGAGTGAACTGCAAAGTGTTTAGCACACGCTAAAAGTTTTTTATACTTCGCATCATCCGGTCCTTGCAAACCTTTAACAACCGAGATGCCCATGCGAGACATAAGGTAAGGATCCTCACCGTAAGTTTCCTGACCGCGTCCCCAGCGTGGATCACGGAAAATATTTATGTTAGGAGTCCAAACCGAAAGTCCAAGAAACCGTCGATATTGCTGACCTGTCAGTTTTGCATCATTATATTTAGCGCGGGTCTCATCCGAAACCGCATTGAAAATCCGATAAACAAGTTCATCATCAAATGATGCAGCCATACCAATCGGCTGCGGGAAAACAGTAACTTTATCAGTATTGGCAAGACCATGCAAAGCTTCACTCCACCAATTGAACCTTTTAATTCTCAGACGCGGGATTGCTTCTGAGATATCCATCATTAGAACAGCTTTTTCATTTAACATTAATCGGGAAATTAAATCTTTAGCTCTTTCTTCCGAACTTAAATTTGGATTTTGAAACGGTAGTTGTTGCCCAAATGTTTGTCCGGCAACCCATAGTAGAAAGTATAGAAACAATATTATTCTTTTCATTTTTAACTCTCATTTAATGGTGATAAATGTTTTATTATATTTATGTTTTCAACGACTGATATGCTATTTACAAAATATATTGTATATAGTTGTTGAATGATTTAGTGCCTCTTCATATCATTTTCAATAAGATATTCCAAATCATAAACGGGACGTTCTATTTCATATGGAATTGGCTGCCGGCTGAACTGCTGAAAATAAAGTAAGCATGCATCCTTCCATACCTGAGCATTGCGGCATTGATTGCGAAGTTTACTTTGTACTTCGATATATCTCTTTGAATCCACGTAAGGCTTAGTCTTATCCCAAATTTTTTGAAATTGGCGAACCTGTTGCAAGCCTCTATCGTAGTGGTAACAC
>Ga0105101_10001105_pt1 | contig 11668 bp, 13 predicted proteins | sample PPLLak21cMay2015_2_FD_87037 | JGI IMG/M metagenome (GOLD analysis project Ga0105101, IMG submission 87037) | Freshwater sediment microbial communities from Prairie Pothole Lake near Jamestown, North Dakota, USA - PPLs Lake P8 Core (1) Depth... | ecosystem: Environmental > Aquatic > Freshwater >...
AATGCAAAGTTAAATTCAGCCGGAATTGAATCTGCCGGTTTTTCAGGAATCGACAGAGGTTCTTTTGTTGCAGATTATCTTAATGGAAAAGAACTCGGATTTGTCGGAACTCCTTACCTTTCCGGTTCCGTAGAATGGATAATTAATCTGCTTGAGCAGAATGTTATTCCTGTTTTCTCTAGTGTATGCCGGGATGTGAACGGCAGCCTGATGAATGTTAATGCCGATATTTTTACGGGCGTTCTGGCTAAAGCCGTACATGCCGATACCGTTTTCTTTTTCTCCGATGTGGAAGGTGTAAAGATAAACGGAAAAATTAAATCCTTTATTACTGAAAAAGAGATCGTAAACGGTATTCTTTCAGGTGAAATAAACAACGGAATGATTCCGAAATTAAACAGCTGTTCTGCTCTGATTAAAGAAGGTATTAATAATATCTGGATCGGATCGGATCTGACTGAAAAAGAAATTTCCCAATTAAATAAAAAATATGAAAACGGAACTTGGATTACCGGATCAGCAGATAAAGAATATGAACTCAACGGCGCTGCTTAATAATTACAACAGATTTCCCGTTGAGTTTGTAAAGGGCGACGGCGTCTATCTTTATGATATTGAAGGAAAAGAATACCTCGATTTCTTGTGCGGAATTGCGGTTACAGGCTTAGGACATAATCATCCTGCAATCAAAGCTGCAGTAACTGAACAGATAAATAAGATCTGGCATACGTCAAATCTTTTTGAATCTTCGCTGCAGATAAAGCTTGCGGAAAAACTATCTGCAAAAAGCGGATTGGATTATTCCTTTTTCTGCAACTCAGGCACGGAAGCGGTAGAGGCTGCTATTAAATTTGCAAGAAAATTCGGCAAAGGAAAGTTTCATATAATAACAGCTTTAAACGGATTTCACGGAAGAACCTACGGAAGCCTTTCCGCAACCGGACAGCTTAAACTCCAGGAAGGTTTCGCTCCCCTTCTACCCGGCTTTACTCATGTGCCGTATAATGATATAAAAGAGATCGAAAAAGCATATAATGAAAATACAATTGCAGTAATGATTGAGCCGATTCAGGGGGAAGGCGGAATAAATGTCCCTCATGAAAATTACTTAAAAGAAATTCGGGATTTCTGCAATTCAAAAAACATTTTAATGATTCTGGATGAAGTGCAGTGCGGATTGGGAAGAACAGGAAAATTTTTTGCATATCAGCATGCCGGAATAATCCCGGATATTGTTACAATTGCAAAAGGTCTTGCCAACGGACTTCCTATCGGCGCAGTTATATGCAGTAAAGAAATCAGCGATCAAATAAAACCCGGGAACCATGGTTCAACTTTCGGCGGTAATCCCATTGCAGTTTCTGCGGCAATTAAAGTTGTTAATCTTATTGATGAAAAATTACTAAAAGAAATCGGCAGTCTCGGCAGCACTTTAGTAAACTCGCTTCATTCCCTTCACCTCAATAAAATAAAGGATATCCGGGGGAAAGGATTGATGATAGGGATCGAATTTATTGAAGGATACCAGGCAAAGAATATTGCAGGAAAATTAATTGAAGAAGGAGTAGTTGTTGGAACATCCGGAGATACTGTTTTAAGAATACTCCCTCCCTTCATCATCTCCGAAAAAGAAATAGTAAAATTTCTCAGCATATTTAGAAAAGTAGTTGAATCTTTACCAGAAATTAATAATAAAAATTAGGTGACTTGATGTCAACCAAATTAAGAAGATTAAACAGGATTAAGGAATTACTTACCAACCGCTTTATTGCTTCACACGAAATTTTAGCCAAATTGCTTAATGAAGAGGGAGTTCCGGCAACCCAAGCAACTCTAAGCAGGGATTTCGCTGAACTTGGAGTTGTAAGAATTAATACGGAAAAAGGTACCAGGTATGTACTTGATGCACAGGAATCGGGAAAACAAATTTCGCGGCTTATCGGCTTTGAAATACTCAGCGTGCATCATAATGAACATTTGATTGTTATACGCACATTAGCCGGTCGTGCTCAGGGCGTTGCCCATTATATCGACCGTTTAAACAAACATGAAATATTAGGAACAGTCGGCGGAGATGATACCGTGCTGGTGATTCCAAGCAGTCAAAAGCATCTAAACGAGCTAATAAATTTTATCAAAATAATGATGACCGAACAGAACGGTGTTAAATAATCAAAACTAAACTAATGCCCTTTTGGCGGATAGAAAGGAGAAAATAATGAAAATTGTAGTGGCTTATTCCGGAGGTTTAGATACTTCTGTAATAGTCAAATGGCTGAAAGAAAAATATAATGCCGAAATTATTACCGCAACAGGATTTTTAGGCCAGGTAAACGAAATAAAAGGTGTAAAAGAAAAAGCGGCAAAAACCGGCGCGGTAAAATCTTTTGTTTATGATCTTAGAGAAGAATTCTTAACCGGTTATGTATGGAAAGCATTAAAAGCCGGAGCAATCTACGAGGGTGAATACCCGATGGCCACTGCAATAGGCAGACCGCTTCTCGCCAAAATGCTTGTTGATACTGCAATTCAGGAAAATGCAGATGCCGTAGCACACGGCTGCACCGGGAAAGGAAACGATCAGGTAAGATTTGAAGTCGGGGTACAATCCCTAGCTCCTCATCTCAAAGTTATTGCACCCCTGAGAGAATGGGAATTTAGAAGCAGAGAGGAAGAGATGGAATATGCCTTGAAGAATGGAATTCCCGTGAATGCAACAAAAAAATCCCCTTATTCAATCGATGAGAATTTATGGGGAATAGCAATTGAGTGCGGTGCTCTTGAAGATCCCGAAGCTGCGCCTCCCGATGATGCGTTCCAAATTACAGTTGATCCTAAATATGCACCCGAAAAATCGGTTGTAATTACAATCGGTTTCGAAAAGGGAATTCCGGTTACTCTGGACGGGATTGAACTTGGCTCCGTTGAGCTTGTTACCCAGTTAAGAGATATGGGTGCAGCTCATGGAATCGGCAGACTTGATTTAATCGAAAACAGGGTTGTCGGAATAAAATCAAGAGAGGTTTATGAAGCCCCCGCAGCAGTTATTCTACATGCCGCACATAAAGAGCTGGAAAAGCTTATACTTGATAAAGAAACTTCCAGGTTCAAACAGCATGTCTCTGTTATTTATGCAAACCTGATATATGACGGACTCTGGTATTCTCCCCTTTTCAAATCTCTTACATCTTTTATCGATTCTACACAAGAAACCGTTACGGGAGAAATTAAATTAGAGCTCTACAAGGGAACCATTAAACCACTTTCCAGAAAATCGATATACAGCTTGTATAATAAAGAGCTTGCTACATATACTTCCGATGATAAATTCGATCATAAGGCCTCCGAGGGATTTATCAAAATATATGGCCTTCCGTATAAGACAATTTCAGCAGCTCAAAATGCACTAAAAGAAGAGGTTACAATTTAATGTTATGGGGCGGGAGATTTAAAAAAGAACTGCACCCAAGGGCATTAAAGTATTCCTCATCTTTGAGCATTGACATAGAATTGATTCTTGAAGATATTGAAGGGAGCAAAGCTCATGCCCAGATGCTGGCTAAGATCAAAATTATCAGCCAGGCTGAAGAAAAAGAATTACTCGAAGGCTTGACGCAAGTAGAAAATGACTGGAACGACGGAAAGTGGAAGCCTGATCCGGAGAAATTTGAAGATATCCATTCCGCAATTGAATCTAGATTATTTGAGTTAATAGGCGAAACTGCCGGCAAGCTGCATACCGGCAGAAGCCGCAACGATCAAATTGCAGTCGATCTTAAATTATGGGTTAGAAAAAAAACTGAAACTCTTCAAGAATTGATTAAAAATCTTCAGCTCACCCTGGTTGAAATATCTTCTGAGAATCTTGAAACTATAATCCCCGGTTACACTCACCTGCAGAGGGCTCAGCCTGTATCGCTTGCTTTTCATTTTATGGCCTATGTAGAAATGCTCGAAAGGGATTTATTAAGATTACAGTTTCTTAAAAATTCATTAAATCAATCCCCTCTTGGATCGGGTGCATTAGCCGGATCTACTTTGCCTCTTGATAGAGATTTTACCTCCTCAAAACTCGGCTTCGAATCTCCATCACAAAATGCAATGGATTCAATTTCCGACAGAGATTTTGTTCTCGATATGCTGAATACATGCGTAATAGGAATGATGCATTTAAGCCGCCTGTCCGAAGAACTGATTCTCTGGTCAACAAAGGAATGGAATTTCATAAAATTTAATGACGAAGTTTCAACCGGTTCATCTTTAATGCCTCAAAAGAAAAACCCCGATCTCGCCGAACTTATAAGAGGCAGAACAGGAAGAGTATACGGCAACTATATCTCTTTTGCGTCAGTTATGAAAGGGCTTCCCTTAAGCTACAACAGGGACATGCAGGAAGATAAAGAACCTCTTTTCAGTTCTGCGAAAATCTATTCTGAATCACTTGAAACAATGAAACTAATTCTTTGTAATATAAATATTTACAAGAATCGATTTAATAATGAACTTAGCACCGATTCAGTGCTGGCAACCGATCTTGCCGATTGGCTTGTTCTTCAGGGAATTCCTTTCAGGGACGCTCATGAAGTAGTCGGGAATATTGTTAAAACACTTGAAGAAGAAGGGAAAAACTTCATGGATTTGAATATAGATGTTTTAAAGAAATTCAGTCCCTTTTTTAATGATGAAGCACTTAAATATTTAGAATTAACTTCCTCCCTGCAGAGAAAGAAGACTAAAGGTTCACCAAACCCGAAATTTGTAAAAGAACAGATAGAATATTGGCGAAAAAAACTCAGACACTGAGCATTCAGTAGCTTCTCTTGAACTATAATTTATTTCTGGGGTTCTCACTATCCTTTTTTATCAATCGGCTGTTTTAGCTTATAATTTTAAAAACTTTCCTTATTTCCCTATTTTCCTTGTTGATATAATTTCATTCCTAACAAATTTTGATTAAACTGATTTGAGTTTAACGTTCACGAAATCTTCCTATTCAAAACCAAAGGGTATTATAAATGGACGAAACAAAAGTTATAGATCTTAGATCTGATACAGTTACAAAACCTTCAAAGGAGATGAGGGAAGCAATTGCCTCGGCTCCGGTGGGCGACGATCAATTCGGCGAAGACCCGACAATAAATTTACTGCAGGAAAAAATTGCTTCATTGCTTGGAAAAGAGAAAGCACTGTGGCTCCCTTCAGGCACAATGGCAAACCAGGTTGCCTTACGAACATTGACTCATCCTGGAGACGATGTAATTGTAAGCCGGGAGAGTCATGCTGTTTTACATGAGACCGGTGGAGGTGCTGCTAATTCCGGTGTTCAATTTACAGAGATCGGATCTAAAGGAATTTTTTCTTTAGAAGAATTTCTCAATGCTGTAAAACCTTCCGGACATTTACTTCACCCACCTACTACTCTTGTTGAGGTTGAAAATACACATAACCGTTCGGGAGGAATAATCTTTCCTCGAGATGAAGCAGTAAAGATATGCAGTGCAGCAAAAGAAAAAGGAATTGCTTCGTATATGGATGGAGCGCGTTTATGGAATGCTGCGATTGCAAGTAAAAAAACTGTAAAAGAACTTGCTGTACCATTTGATCTGGTTTCAGTAGCTCTTTCAAAAGGGCTTGGAGCGCCGGGCGGATCGCTTCTCGCCGGCAAAAAAGAAATTATTCAAAAAGCCGTGCGTTACAGGAGAATGTTCGGCGGGGCAATGAGGCAGGTCGGAATTTTTGCGGCAGCAGGTTTATTTGCAATCGAGTACAATTTTAAAAGATTGGAAGAAGATCATAGAAATGCAGAGATTATTGCGAACCGGCTCGCTGGATGCAGTAAAGTTTTGATTGATCTCCCGACAGTGCAGACAAACATTATAATTTTTCATCTAAAAGAAAACAGCCTCAATGCAAACCATGTAGTATCAAAAGCCGGAGAAAAAGGTGTTTTGATGTTTGCATTGGGACCAAGAACCATACGGATTGTTACACATCTCGATGTATCACAAGCTCAATGTAAAGAAGCAGCTGAAATTCTTGCATCAATAATTGAGAATTAGTTATTCACTGTTTGTATAATAGTTTCAGTTTATACCAATAATTTTATATTTTATAAAGATTTATGTAATTAAATTATTGTGGACCTAAATAATTCTTCCAGTCTTCTCTCGCTTTAAGTTTTATCTGTATCATTATAAATGAGCACTAATTAAGGAGGTTCAAATGGTTTCAATATTCACTCTCTGGCTTCCCATATTGCTTTCTGCTGTTGCGGTTTTCATAATCAGTTCAATCATTCATTCCGTATTAAACTATCACAACAGCGATTTCAGTAAAGCGGAATCTGAAAATGAACTTATGAATGATTTGCGAAAATTGAATATTCCTCCAGGCGATTATATGATACCTTGCCCAACCAGTAACCGTGAAAGAAATTCTGCGGAATTTCAGCAGAAAATGAAAACCGGACCTGTAGCTTCCCTGACAATATTTCCTTTACCCGTAAAAATGGCTCCAAGCCTTGTATCCTGGTTTTTCTATTGTGTGGTTGTAGGAATCTTTGCGGCATATATTGCCGGGCGTGCTCTTGAACCTGGTGCGGAATACCTTTCAGCTTTCAGGTTTGCTGGCTGTACGGCATTTATCGGATACAGCTTAGCCCTGCTCCAAAACAGTATCTGGTTTAATAAAAAATGGTCGGCGACGTTTAAATCAATGTTTGACGGATTAATCTACGGACTGGTGACCGGCGGAATATTCGGATGGCTTTGGCCGTAAAAAGAATTCTACTAATTAAGATCCATACGAAATTTTCTATTTAATAAGCGGATAATTCCTGTTTGAAAATCATATAAGATGCAGTTTGAATACTTGCAAATTGTGTAAAAATCAAAGAAAATTGTAAAATTCATAGTTGACTTTAGTTAAAATAAAATGCTAAATTTCATTTAGCAATTTTGCTCCTATAAAGTGAAGGGCCGAATTAGTGCTGTCTGATTTCAATTCAAGTATATCAACTCGAAAAACTCTCCTGAAGCACTAAGATGTAATTTAGTTTTCCTAAACACCTTGTAAGAACAGTAATCCTTTATAGGAAAAACTTTTTTATAAGTGTCCACATGACAGATAAATTAGTGGATTCAACGAAAGCATACCCGAGGGTTGATTTCATACATCGTTTTATTTAAATGTAAAAAAATAAGAAAGGTAATACTATGAATATAGTAAATACCGTTAAATCAGTCCTTGGAAGCGGTGCAAAAAATCAAAATGAAATAGTATCTGCAATAATGAATTTAATCGGGAGCCAAAGCGGAGGATTAAACTGATTGATCGGTCAATTCACCTCAAAAGGATTGGGAGATGTTGTATCATCATGGGTAGGAACGGGAAAGAACCTTCCGGTTTCGGCAGATCAAATCCAAAAAGCTCTTGGCGATGATACAATTAACTCACTCACATCAAAACTTGGTATGGATAAGAATGCTCTAACCAAACAATTATCAAACATGCTGCCCAAAGTTGTAGACAAATTAACACCCGAAGGGAAAGTACCCCAAGGCGATATTTTGAGTCAAGGAATGGACCTCCTTGGCGGATTATTCGGCAAAAAATAGTTCTTATTACAAAAGTTATAAAATAAACCGCGGCGGTAATCGCCGTATTTTTAATTAATAATTTCACAGTAGGAGTATCATGGGAGAATTATTACCTGTCATTATCCAGTTAATTAGTGGAGCAGTAGGGGGAAACGTTGCCGGTTCATTAATGAAGAAACAATCTTTAGGCACAGTTTGGAATTCAATTGCCGGCATATTGGGAGGCGGACTGGGCGGACAGCTTCTGGGAATGCTTGGCGTCGGTACAGAAACCGGCGGTACGGATGTCGGCAGTATCATCGGGAGTATTCTTGGCGGCGGTGTTGGAGGAGGTGTATTAATGGCTATCATTGGTGCTATTAAAAAAGCATTTGTAAAAACAGCTTAATGACATTTTTCTAAAATTTGTTTTAAAAACGGGAGGGGTCATGAGCAACAATATTAATAAAGGCGCTGTAAAGGTAATTGAAATCATCGGTATCTCTCCTAAAAGTTTTGATGATGCAATCGTTCAAGCATTAAATAAAGCATCAAAAACTATAAAAGGGATCACCGGTTTTGAAGTAATTAAGCAGATGGCAGCCATTGAAGACGGAAAAATAACGCAGTACAAGGTTAATCTTAAACTTGCATTTCCTGTAATTTAACAGAGAAAGGAAGTTTTATGTCTTTACAAACTAAATATAGTCCCGTTATAGCATTGGCCAAGGAGTTAAACGTCCAGGGGCTTAATGTTAAAGAGGAAGCGGGTAAATTAAAAGTATCCGGATCGGTCAATACTCAATATGAAAAAAATTCGATCTGGGATAAAATAAAAGAAGTCGGCGGAGAAGGACAAAAGGAAGTAAGCGCTGATATTAAGGTTCTAAATACCACTTACTACCATTTGCATACGGTTAAGAGCGGTGAAAGCTTGAGCAAAATTTCTAAGCATTATTACAAAGATGCTAACAAATACATGCAGATCTTTAATGCCAACAAAGATCAGCTTAAAAATCCTGACATGATTAAGGAAGGACAACAAATTAAAATTCCGAATCCTTAACAATATCCAGATAAAAACCGGAAAAAATCATTTGTGGTATAAATATATACCACAACTTTCATTTATATTCACTGAAAAGCTTTTTGCCGGCAGGTAATCCTGAACGGTTCAATAAATTGTAATAATCAAAAATGGACTTTGAAATACTACTGACTGTATTAATGGGATTAGGTTTAAGCGCAGCAAGCGGCTTCAGGATTTTTATTCCGTTTCTCATTATAAGTATTGCATCAATATCCGGAAATTTAACACTTGCAGAATCATTCAGCTGGATAGGCACTGTCCCGGCATTGATTACATTCAGTATTGCAACAATTTTTGAAATTGGTGCATACTATATTCCATGGATAGATAATATCCTCGATACAATTGCCTCGCCTGTTGCCGTAATTGCCGGAATTATTTTAATGGCATCAGTTGTTTTAGGAATGTCACCGCTTTTAAAATGGACTTTGGCTATAATTGCCGGCGGCGGTGTTGCCGCAACAATTCAAACATTGACGGGATCAACAAGAATAGCATCAACCGCAGCGACCGGGGGTTTGGGAAATCCGGTATTATCATCTGTTGAATTGGGCAGTTCGGCAACTTTGGCAGCTATAGCTATTTTTATTCCTATAGCTGCAGCAGTTATTGTTTTACTGCTGGTTGCATGGACAATAAAAATTTTAGTAAAAAGATTTACTGCTAAAACTAATTAATTGCAATATATATTCATCAATAAAAAAGAGGTGGAGTATGTCTATACTTTGGACAATTCTTATTGGTCTTATTGCCGGTGCACTGGCAAAATTCATCATGCCGGGTAAAGATCCGGGGGGAATTATTATTACAATACTGATTGGTATTGCCGGCTCTATAATATTTACTTATCTGGGAAAGTTTATAGGTATTTATCAGGAAGGCGAAGCTGCCGGTTTTATCGGAGCAACAATTGGAGCAATAATATTACTTGCTATTTACCGTATGTTCAGAAAGAAACCAGTTTAATAATTAAAAGATTTATTTTTAATTATTAATTATACATAATAATTTTTTTCGAAAGGTTGGATTATGCGCTGGAAAGGAAGAAGGGAAAGTTCAAACGTCGAGGATCGTCGGGGAATGTCGGCGAAAGGTATTGCAGGCGGCGGTATCGGAACAATTATAGTTGTTGTTGTGCTGTACCTGCTGGGGGGTGATCCAACCTCGATACTTCAAAATGTACAAACTGGCGAATCAACAAGTTCCAGTTACACCGAGAGCGCGGAAGAAAAAGAACTCTCACAATTCGTCTCGGTTGTTCTGGCTGAAACAGAGACCGTCTGGCATAATATCTTTCAGGAAAAAGGCGCTGCTTATGTCGAACCTAAATTAGTCCTGTTCAGCGGCAGTGTTGAATCTGCTTGCGGAACGGCAGGTTCCTCTTCAGGTCCGTTTTACTGTCCGGGGGATGAAAAGTTATATATCGATTTAAGTTTCTACCATGAGCTTCAGCAGCGATTTAAAGCTCCGGGTGATTTTGCAATGGCTTACGTAATAGCTCATGAAGTCGGGCACCATATTCAGAAGCTGACCGGAACAATGGATAAAATGAATGAGCTCCGCTCCCAGCTTAGTCAGGAAGACTATAATGAGTATTCCGTCAGACTAGAACTTCAGGCAGATTTTTATGCAGGTATTTGGGCACATTATACAAAACAACAGAATCTGCTTGAAAGCGGTGATCTTGAAGAAGCATTAAACGCGGCAAGTGCTGTCGGAGACGATACAATTCAAAAAAGAAGTCAAGGCTATGTTGTTCCTGAATCATTTACTCATGGAACTGCGGAGCAAAGGAAGAAGTGGTTTTATAAAGGTTTTACAACCGGTGATATAATGCAGGGGAATACTTTTTCTGCAGATGCTCTCTAGATTCAATATTACATCCTTTGATAACTAAAGGATTCTTCCCTATAGACTCTTTGATTCCAGCAATTTATCTTTTCATTCGATATTCTTTTTATATCTATGAAAAAATAATTATTTTTTTTAATGATGAATATTTTTCAAGAATTGTATATCTGTTATGTTGATAATTTAATTTATTAAGATTAAAAACATCATGAACAAAATCGAAATAAAAGGAGTAAACTATGATGTCGGTGTTCCTATAGGATCCGGAAGCAATTTAACTACATCAAAAATGATAGAAGAATTAGGAATTATTAAAAATGAACTGAATTGTAATGCGGTCCGTATTTACGGGAGAGATTTAGCAAAACTGGTTGAGTGCTCAACCATTGCAGTCAAAGAAGGATTGATTGTCTGGTTTTCGCCGCGCCGCATAAATGCATCACTTGAAGAGACTCTTGAATATATAGTAGAATGTTCAAAGGCGGCGGAAAAACTGAGAGAGATTTCGCCGGAAATAGTCTATGTGTTGGGAAATGAGTTTTCACTCGATTTAAAAGGATTTATTGAAGGTGAAACTACGCATGATAGAATTTCAAATTTATCTAAACCGATGTCAATGATGAAAAACAGCCTTGGTTTGGGGTTTCATAAAGAACTTAATAATTTTTTAGAAAAAGCAGTATCGACAGCACGGGAGCATTTCAAAGGCGAAATAACATATGCCTCCGGACAGTGGGAAAGAATAAATTGGAAATTGTTCGATATAGTATCGGTTAATTATTACCGGAATAGGTTTAATTCATGGAAGTACGGAAAAACCATCAGAAAATTAATCCATAAGGGAAAAAAATTGGCTGTTACGGAATTCGGATGCTGCAGTTATAAAGGGGCGGATAAAAAAGGAGCGTGGGGTTATTCAGTTGTTGACTGGAAAGATTCGAAGCCGGTGCTGAAAAAAGTATGTACAAGAGATGAAGGTGTTCAGGCAAAATATCTTATTGATTTACTTAATATTTATCTGAAGGAAAATGTGTACGCTGCGTTTGTTTATACTTTTGTTGCACGGAAAGCACGGTATAATGTAAACCATAAATATGATCTCGATATGGCAAATTTCGGCCTTATAAAAGTACTCCCTCCGGGTAATGAG
>Ga0105101_10001111_pt1 | contig 11647 bp, 10 predicted proteins | sample PPLLak21cMay2015_2_FD_87037 | JGI IMG/M metagenome (GOLD analysis project Ga0105101, IMG submission 87037) | Freshwater sediment microbial communities from Prairie Pothole Lake near Jamestown, North Dakota, USA - PPLs Lake P8 Core (1) Depth... | ecosystem: Environmental > Aquatic > Freshwater >...
CTTTCTGGGGAGGCTCCGAAATCCATTTTCATTCTTCAGAAGAAAGAGTAACTCTGGCCGGCCATGAGGAAAAACAACTTCTTTTGGGTCGGCTACTCTGATTTAATGACAAGTATGTTCTTCATTATGCTTGTACTGTTCGTCCTGGCTATCGGTTATTTACAGGTTAAAATTTCAGAAAACGAGAAACTTATTGAAGAACTTAAGTTAAGGGAGCTGGGTTTGATCCAGGAAACTGAAAGGCTTCAGAAACTCCTGAACCTTGAGGAGCAGTTCAAACCTCTTATCAACGACAGCAGCTTTTACTACCTGCCCGATTGCAAGAAATTTATAGTCAGAGATTTAATGGGCATTGAAATCTTTAACCCCGACCAGGTGGTAATCAGACGGGCATATATTGCACGTACAATTTCTGCAGGTAAAAAGATCGATGCGTTTTTGGGGGAGCTGAGTGCTCAAAACAAGGGGTTTTCGTACCTGCTTGTAATTGAAGGAAACATGGCAAATGATCATGATGATCCCAAACCGGTTGACAGACCTGATTTCTACACAAAGAGTTACGCACGGGCCCTTGCAGTTTATAGGCTCTGGCTAAACAATGGGATCAACTTCAGGCAACACAATGTCGAGGTTATGATATGCGGAAGCGGACTGAACGGCTTGTGCCGTGATCCGGTTGAAGAGAATAACAAGAGATTTTCAATCCAGATTATCCCGAAAGTCTCAAAATGAAGGTTTTTACTGCCTGATCACTTTATAAGATCTTGGTTTCTGATTACCGATCCGTAAAATGTACATCCCCGACGCCAGACCCGAGACATTTATTACCGATGTATCAGCCGTCAGCCTGCCGGTCATCACAATCTGACCCGAAAGGTCTATCAGTGCATAGTCCTCCGGCAACAGGCCGGGAAGACTTCTTACGGTAAGATAATCATTCGCCGGAACCGGCGATATTATATAATTGTTCCGGTCATCAGGAAGAGGAAAGGAAATGTCGAGGAAGCTGCCGAGGAACTGGCTCAGATCGAGGACATGAATTTGCTGCCCTACATTAATCAGTGGCTTGAATGAAAAGTGCTCGTTTGTAATATAGAATTTGACGTTACCGGAAGCTGCAATCCCTTCTACCTGGTAATACGGAAGCAGGATGTCTATTTTTCTCTTGTTCCCGCCGAAAAAATCCGGAGCAGAAAAATCATATAGCAGATACAGGAACGGTTCGAGCCTGCCGGTATAGCCGGTTAAGGCCAGAATTCCTTCCTGCTCTTTATAAACTGCCCCTGTAATCAGTCCGTTTACATCAAAAGAGGCCCTGAGTTTTGCGACGTGATCCCCGGGATTTTTTGAAAGGGAATAGACGCTGGTCCCTTCACTAGCCCACTGTTTTGTAAAAAGGTAAATAGAATCGGCGGATACAATGAAAGCTTCACAGTCATAATCATTATCATTGGCTGCTGGAGTAAAATCTGTCTGGTCGGAATACACGAAACTGATCGAATCAATCACCGGGGAACCACCGGTCAGCGAATTCTTTGAGATCTTCAGAATTTTTAAGTCTTTCCGGTTGCCGGAATTGTTTCCAAAGTCGCCGATATAGATGTACCCTTCATCCTGGGAGATCTCTTCCCAATCATTGTTTTTAACCCCGCTTAAGGGATATGATTGAATTATGTTGCCTCTCAGTGTATCAAGGCAGTAGATATTGGTATCCAGATTGTCGTTGTGTGTCCAGATATAATTATTCCAGCAGATAAGTCCGGATGTCTCTGTCAGAGTCTCCGCCAGTGGCAGACTGGCGACGGGTGCAATGCTGGCAGCATTGTAAATACAGCTTCCGTTGTTGACGGTTGCCGCCTGATCATAGTTAGCCGCGAGCCTGTCGGTGCAGCCGTAAATCTGCGCTGCTGACCGGATTCCGGGCTGGAGAACGAAAAGTATAATAAAAATATAACGAATCTTCATCCGCTGGATACCGCTTTATTTTGGAACCACTTTTACCGGATTTTCATTTGTATGATCCGGAATCATCCTTAAATGGACCTCCGGTAAAGGTAAGAATTATAAATCATACATGAAATTTCCGCCTCCCGTCCCCTTTACTCAAATCAGGTGAGATAAACAATAAAGTGGCAGGTTTTACCACCACGGCGGAGTGACTCCGCCACATCAACCCTGAACGGTCTCCCGAGAGCGGTTTCGAAGACTGTTTTATGGGTGTTGCGGGTGCATTCACAATGGATATCATCAGATTTTGACTGCCTGTAGTTTGCAGCGGGGCAATAACACTGACCTGAAACCTCGCCGTACCTTATATGAACCCTGTCGCCTTCCTTCCAGATCTCAAAATTCTTCTTATAAGCCTCTATCAGCTTGTCAAGATCTCCCTTCCCGGCTATGGCAATATCCTTTTTGAACTGGTGCCTTTCAAAGCATCTTACTCCGCATCCGCCTACGATTTTTTCACAGGTTTCCCTGTCTGTATGTTTTTCCATCGAATCGAGCAGATCGGATAGCCAGTTCTCAATAAACTGCTTCTGGCCGAGGATCGCCTTGTATTTTTCATCCTGATCCTGCAGTGCAGGTGAGAGCTCCGCTCCCGAAAGCTTTGAAATTACCAGCGGGCATACGCCAAGCATCCCAAGTTTTAATGTGAAATCTTTCCGGTTCATATTTCTTTTGTTAATTAATTAACATTACACCATTATGACCGCCGGTAAACAGGTTACCCCCGGGTGAATAAAGTGTTTTAATCCAAAATTCAGATACTGAAATCAGAACACACAGCAATCAAAAGATACTGGTCAAAAGTCAGTCGATACTTTGGAAATGCGTAGAGAACAAGAGATTACATAAAGAAAGGCGACACTTAAAGGATACCAGATGTAATAACAATGTCTGAAATGAGATTACTATCCAAAAATAAGTGCCGCCTTATTTTTTTATATGTCTTAAGAAATTAGCTACAGAACAGTCTATCCAAATTTATGTAAATAGTTTCATATATCATGCAAAAAACTGTTAAAAATGAACGGACAGTCCCACATTTTTTCCGTAAAAACTTCAAAATAGCGGAACTACCCTGTTAATCTGCATTACAGGATCTTTCTCAAAACTTTTTCAGGCCAGCCACCTGGAATTTTGAGTTTTTTATCTTAACTTACTCTCTTTGGAAATCAGCCGGTCCGGGTTATGACTGACGGAACGGATCAGTTGAAAAATACGATTTTTTTAAATATTTCAGTAACTGATTAATTTATGAAAGAACTTACTCTCTTGTTATCGACAGTGCTCTTCTCAAGCGCTCTTTCAGCCCAAATTCTTCCGGCATCAGAAGTAAATAATGAACTAACCTTCACAACTCCGGCTCCCGGATCGGTAGTGATAAAAAAGTGCAGCGATTTTCAGGTTACAGGCCAGGGGAGCTCGGAAGCATGGCAAAAAACGGAATGGATAAACATGGCATCCCAGGGTAAGAACAAATCGGATTACATAACAAAGGCTAAGGTGCTTTATTCTGAAACAGGCATTTACTTTCTCGTCAACTGCGAGGACAAGAAACTGACAACCTCAATGCAGGCAGATAATCTTAATCTGTGGGAAGAGGATGTGGTTGAGGTATTCCTTTGGACAGCCGAAGATTTTCCTGTTTATTTTGAATATGAGATCTCCCCAATGAATTACGAACTGCCCATCATAATTCCCAATTATAAAGGCAGGTTCCTTGGCTGGCTTCCGTGGAAGTATGAAGGCGACAAAAGGACAGTTCACGCTACAAGTGTAACCGGTGGGGAGAAGAAAAGCGGTGCAGCTGTATCAGGATGGACCGCCGAATTCTTCATACCGTATAAATTGCTGGCTCCCCTGCCTAACGTCCCTCCTGTTTCAGGTACGGAATGGAGGGCTAATATGTACCGCATCGATCACGATAAAGGAACAGCCCAGTTCTCCTGGCAAACAACCTCCGGATCATTTCATGAGTATTTAAGTTTCGGGAAGTTCATTTTTGAATAAAGACAGAATAAAATACGTATTATAAAACGTATTATAATACGTATTTCTTTCCCTTTGGGATTTATATTCCAGCATGCCGGCTCATCACATTCCAAACTTTCTCATGAGCCTCCCCTCTATCCTGTCAGTCCTGACTTTTCTGTTCAGAATTTTTTCCTCATAAATAAACAATCACAATATCTTGAGTGTTTAAGATAGACTAAATGGACGCCATGCCCCGCATTCTGTTTAATGTTTCCATCTGTAAATCGAAACAAAACCAAATATGAAAAGTAAAATTTATCTGGTACTGTCAGCAGTGCTTTTGGTACCTGTCCTGGCAAACGGTCAGGACAATTCAATCTATAAGCTGAGGCTGAATGCCCCGCTTGTTGATTACCCTCAGAACAAATCATTGGGGCATATTCCATCAATGGACCAGGCGCTGGAGTGGTCGAATGGGATGTATGAACTTGGCTTCTGGGGAATTGAGGAGCTCGGGAACAGGCTGTTCATTCCAAAAACCGGCTCTTATAAAGGATGGAAGAAATTCACAAATAATGCCGTCAGGTATGCTCTGGGACTTGGTTTCTCAAAGTATGCGAGTGAGCTGCCCATTCCGCTCGGCGTTTGGGGCCATGAAGAGTTTCACCGTTCGGTGCTCGGGGTAAATGACATTGCATCAAAAAACGGGAACTGGCTGCTGAACAGATGGGACGGCACAGTCTATGGGGTGTCGGACGTGACCCTTGAAAATTTTAAGGCCACGGATATTAATAACCTGCTTTATTCATATGTGGCCGGTGTCCAGTATGAAATACTTCTGAACGAAAAAATAACGTTGAATGATTTTTACAGGAGAAGAAGCAGTTCAAAAGCTGCGCTTGCCCTGTACAATGCCTGGTATGTGTATGATTATTTCAGATTTTCAACAGGTCCGGAGAGTGATTCGGTCAAGATCCTTGCTCCGCCCCATGAAAGTAAAAATCCGGCGGAAAGGGATTTTGCAGGCGCTGACCTTACTGCCTGGGTATATGACATGTTCAATCCTGACATCCCGTTTTCCTCGAGAGACAATTTCCCGGACGGCGAAGGAGTCAACAGGCGGATAGGTTTCTCCGATCTGGGGGAAGAAGAGCAGGATTATCTTGTAAACCAGAAAAAACTGTCTTTGCTTAATTTTCTTAATCCTGCAATCTTTTTTATTGACAGGATAAAGATAAATGACCGGATTGATTTCAGTTTCTTTACACAATATGTACCCGCACACTTTGGAAACGACATTGCACTTTACCTGCCGGTCAGGTACAAAAGATATGACCTCCTGATCAATGCCCACAGGTATTCAAACAGATCCGGAACAGGCTTCGGACTGGGTCTGGGGTTGTTCAATTACGGTTTCACCGGTAACCTGGAGGCCGACTTTATTGCAAATTTCTGGGATCAGCCCGAATCATTTTCCGGAAGCGGTAAAATAACCGGCGGCGCTTTAAGCCTCACAACAAGGTATTTATTCGGAGACAGCTTTTCAGGATCTCTTTCATTGACAGGCAAGACTAAAGGCTGGATTGCCGGGAATCCGTATCTCGATAATAATTTAAGTGTGCAACTTTCGATCGGGTATAACCTCATCAGGAACTGACGAAGCTTATTGATTAAAACAGGAATTTACTTAACAGGGAAATCCCTCTCAATTTCCCTGTATTTTTTACTTTCAATCGCTGAAAGCAGTATCTCCTTTTCTTCAGAAAAGATTGGCGTACCGCTCGAAACATGGCTGTTTCCTGCCTTGATCCAGAGCCACCCCTTTTCAATCCTGGCTTCTGCTTTGCCCGAGGAATTCAGGATCTTCATTTCATCCTCAATACGATCCTGGTATTTTCCGATCAGACCTGAATATAATTTATGAACTGTAATGTATGCATCGGAAAAGGCCCGGTACGATTTAAGCTTTTCATACTCCGTTCCATACTCTCTTTTCATCAGTAGCAGGTATTCCTTTATGAAAAAATCAAATTCATAAAAAGCGCTCATTGTACTCTGGGTATGGGTCACCCACTCAAACACACCTGCAGCATCTGATCCAGCTGCTTCTTTATATGGTTCAAGCATGTTAAAGCAATATTCAGAACCAAGGTAATATGCATTTAGTTCATTAAGCAGGCCTATAAGGCCGTCGCTCTGGGTTGAGGTGTTTCCGCCGATATATGTATCGAAGCGGTAGGTGCGCAGATCTTCGGGTATCAATGGTAAAAGCCTGCCTGAGGGGAACATGTCCTTAAGCGGATATGTGATGAAAATGCTTTTAGCCGGAGACATGTAGATGTATCCCTGGGTATTATCCATATTCATCTCCATATTATTTTGCTTCAGGTACCTGTACACATTCTGATCGAAATATGCATGAGCGATCTCGTGAACGTTGGTCTCCATGCTTGCGAGAAGATCTATCCTGCTTCGTCCCTTAAGAAATTGGAAAGTCGCTGCTGCCTTTTCCGTGGTAACCATGCCGCCGTCCGTAGTGGGGACTTCAGCCTTTTCCGGCAGATTGTCGTACTCCATCAGCATATGCCAGGAACCGGGCGAGTATCTGCTCACGGAAGCCTTGACCCATTCAATATTTGCATTACGCTCAGCGTTCCTCTGTCTGCGGAATTCTTCCCGTGCTTCGGGAGAAGGATCGTTACCTCTTTCCCGGAATGACCGTGATGTGCCGGAATCCGGTACAAGCTGCGCCGTGTAGTTTCTTCTTTCCTGATAAATCCGGGAATTGATCGAATCCGTGGTCAGCTCTGACGCATGTTCCCGGTATGAAATGGCTGGCTGCTCTCTGTTTGTTTTTACATTCCGGCTGTCATGGCAGGAAAATATTAGAAACAGGCAAAAAAAGGTCAGCTTCAGGGATATTTTCATGTTTTTAACCACTTCTGCAAATATAACTGCACGGTTCCATTAAACCCCTTAAAGTAACAAGAATTTGATCGTTTTTAATATTTTTTAAAGATCAGGAGGCAGTGTTATCCTGTTTCAATCATCCCGTTTGTTTTTTCGGAAGAAATGAAACTATAATGGCTCCGGCAAGCGCGACACAGATAAGCACAATGAATCCCATATTATAGTTCTTGTTCACATCGTGCAGGGCGCCGAGAAGCATCGGGAACGAAGCTTCGGCAACGCCGTCGGCAACAAGTATTATGCCCATCGTTCTGCCAAGTGCACGTACTCCGAAGAGATCACCCGCCAGGAGAGGAATGATCATGTAATCCCCTCCAAGGCCGATCCCGAAAATAACAGCAAAAATATAGATCCTGCCCGGGAAATCGGGTACAAGCAGCAACGGTATGACCAGTGCCACGATCATGTAAATCAGTATCATCACATGCTTGCGGTGGAAAATATCGGCCAGCCAGCCCATCAGTACTCTCCCGACAAGGCTTGACATCAAAACAAGCGAGATTACATGGGCTGCCTGTGATTGTGAGAACTCAAGATCGCGAAGATATAGCTTCAGGTGCTGGTTGACACCGCCCACTACTCCGATGGCGCACATACTGCCGATGGCCAGAAGGTAGAAATTGCGGTTTCTGAGGATATCACTGATCGGGACCGCAGGTTGCTTAACTGCAGCATGTGAAGCGATTGATGACGTCCCCTTTATAAACCAGACCATCGGGAAAGCGATCAGGACAACCAGGATTCCAAGGATAGCAAGTGAATTATGCCATCCGTAGTTCTTTTCAAGCAGTGCCGCCAACAGGGGTACAATGGCTCCTCCTGCCCCGATACCCAGATATGCAATTCCCATTGCCTTTCCGCGGTTCTTATCAAACCACCTGGAGATCAGGACCTGGCATGGCAATGGTCCGCCGCATACATACCCAAGGGCATTGAAGAGATAGAACATATAGAAAAGGCCCGGAGAGCTGGCAAAGCTTAATCCAATCAGTGCAGTTCCCATCATCAGCACCCCTGCCAGCATCAGTTTTCTCGGCCCGTATTTATCAATCAGCCATCCTGCAATAAATCCGAACAGCGGTCCGACGAGAAGCTTGCCCAATGCATTTCCTGAAGTGACGAAAGTCCTCGACCATCCGTATTCTTCCGTCATGAAGTCAAAAAAGAAGGGCAATCCGTAAAATGCAAATCCTACAAGGGCAAAGAGCGACAGGAATGCAGTTAATACTATATAGGTTTGTGAACTCCGCGAGGAAGATCCCGGGCTGGTTTGGTCAGTTGTTTCCGGCATAAATTATTTGTTTGTCATGATAACCATTTTTTTAGATTCCCGGCAACGAAAGCATCATCGTTGAGATCGGGGTAAGCGGTGTACACCCTGTCAATTTCCTTTTTTTGTCCCGGTGAGAGTCCTTCATGCCTGTCAAGGGTCCATGTCCCCTGAAGCAGCCCCTGCCGGCTCAAAACCTCGTGCAGACCTGCAATGCATCCCCTGAAATTATTCGCTGTGTCGAAAAACGCAGAATTGCAGTCAGTGATTCTGTTTGCCATTATCAATGCCCGTCTGATATCCTTTTCAAAAACACCGGTATGGACATCATCAAGAAGCTTTACAGCTTTTTGCGTCCATACGGCCCAGTGACCCAGCAGACCGCCGGTGATTCTTTTGCTGATAACCTTCCCGTCATATTGGATTTTATATTCAGTCAGAAGATCAACAAGGATATTATCGTCGTTTCCTGTATATAATGCAATCTCCCCTGCCCTGCCCGATTCGACTACTCCCCTTACAACATCCAGTGTCTGGTACCTGTTGAAGGGTGCGATTTTTATTGCGGCCACATTCTCAATTGCTGCAAATTCACGCCAGAAGCTAACGTCCAGCTTTCTCCCTCCCACTGCAGGCTGCAGATAAAAGCCGAATAGCGGTATTATCCCTCCAATTGTCATGCAGTGTTTTATAATTGCCTTGTTCGAATCGTTCCTGAAAGCACCCAAACCCAGGAGAGCAGCATGATATCCATTCTTTGAGGCCGTTTCAGCCTCTTTTATTGCCTGTCTGGTTTTTCCGATGACCCCTGCCACTCGGATAACCGGCTTTCCCGATATTTGAATAAACCTGTCGGATTCCTCCCTGGCAATCTTCAGGACCGGTGAGTACAGGTTAATATCAGGTGACCTGATTGCAAACTGGGTTGTATGAACCCCTGCAGCCACTCCACCGGCACCGGCGTCAAGGTAGTACCTTATCAGCGCCCTTTGCCGGCGCTCATCAAGTTTGCGGTTCCGGTCCAGAGCAAGCGGAATGGCCGGAATAACAACGCCTTTATTCAATGAAGCCCTGACATCAGCGGGTATCAGATTGTCCATTCCATAAAAGTATTAATATTTACCATCCCTGACTTCAAAATGCGTCGGTTTGCCAAGCAATCTGCCTCCATCTTTCAACCAGTCTGCAATCCATTTGATAACCTTTTCCGCTGATACTACCGGTTTGCCGAATAATCTGAATGCTTCGGATGAATTGCTCAGAAGGGCAGTTTCAGCTTCGGTATTTACAAACTCAGTCTTAACCCCGAAGAGCCTGCCGAATTCTGATGCTGTTTCACGTACCGACAGGATTTCAGGGCCTGTTACGTTAAGGATCTTTGCAGGACTCTGGACATATTCGAGCGACCTGAGAACAAAATCATTCATATCACCCTGCCAGATCACATTGAAATATCCCATTGACAGATCAACCGGAAGGTTATTCCTGACTTTGACGGCAATGTCGGTCAAAACTCCATAACGCATTTCAACTGAATAGTTTAAACGGATCAGGGTAACTCTGGTGCCGGATTTATTGCTGCCATACTGGAACATCCTTTCCCTGCCGAGGCACGATTGTGCGTATTCCCCCACCGCAACAGGCATGTCATTCTCGGTCGATCCGCCTGAACTCACTGCGACAAGAGGATAAACACAACCGGTAGAAAAGGCAACGATGGCCGAGTTCCGGAATTTTTCTGCAACCAGGCCGGGAAGCAGCGAGTTAATTGCCCATGTCCGGGGCAGATTATCGATTGATCCGAATTTCATACCGGCCAGGTAGAAAATATTCTTTACTTCGGGCAGGGAGTTCAGAAAGCCGGGATCAAGCAGGTCACCCTTAATCGTTTCAATCCCATAGCTTTCAATCTTTCTTTGCAATTCCGCCGAATCGAACCTTGCAACGCCTGTAATGTGTTTTTTTACACCTGCCCTGTCACAGGCTCTCTTTGCCATACGGGCAAGCGACGGGCCTATCTTGCCCGACACGCCCAGGAACATAATGTCACCGCCGATATGTGATACCATATCGACTGCCTCAGGACCGGGCCGCGAGATTAGCTCCTCGAGCTCTTCTTCATTTGCTATCTTTTCGGTATACAATGACATATATTATTCCCCCTGCCTTAAAATTATACTTTTATAGAGTTCAACGGATCTCTCAAGCTTGCTTATCTCGCAATATTCATCAGTCTGGTGTGCCATTTCAGGCTGTCCGGGTCCGAGTATCACCACAGGAACGCCCCCGTAATATTCCTGAAGCACCGCACCGTCGGTCATGTAGGAAAGAGCTTTGGGGAATCCGGCTGTGGTTCCGGAAACACCGCATACATCATAGACAAGCCTGACAAAAGGATCCGTCGATGGTGTAAAGACAGGCTTCAGGTCGACAAGATTCTTTATCCATATATCATCTCCAAGTTCTTCATTAAGCCTTTCCAGTATATCCTTGTGGTCTACCCTGGTGGTTGTCCTGACATCAATTGTAAACTCGGCATGGTCGGGTACAGAATTGATATTTTTTCCGCCTTTTATCCTCCCGACATTTATTGTCGGATAACCAAGTAACGGATCCTTTTCTGCCTCAAATTCGAAATCTCTGATTTTTGTGATTGCCTCAGCAGCTTTGTAAATTGCATTGATTCCAAGTTCAGGCATTGAGGAGTGGGCCGTTTTACCTGAGGTGACTGCCTTGAGATAAATTGCTCCTTTATGGGCTGTCGCAGGGAGGCAGGCTGTGGGTTCTCCCACAATTATAGCGCTGGCACCGCCAGGCAGAGTATTATCCCCTGCGAGCTTTGATACTCCCAGACATCCCGGCTCTTCAGCTGCAGTAAAAATGATCCTTATCCCTCCGCTGGTAGAAGCCTCCCTGAATGCAGCGATTGAAGCCATGACCATTGCTGCCAGTCCGCCTTTCATGTCGCTTGAACCGCGGCCCCAGATCCGGCCATCACTGACTTCCCCCGCGAAAGGATCAACGCTCCAAATTTTTTTACCGCGGGGTACGGTATCAAAGTGACCTGACAGGATTATTGGCGGCCACCGTGGGGACAATCCCTTCTCTGCAATAAGATTCATCCTGTTTTTCCGGAAAAGAGGATAACTGACATTGAAGCCGTTTGCTTTAAGGAGATCTCCCAGGAAGAGGGCAATTTCCGATTCATTTCCGGGAGGATTTATCGTATTGAACGACAGCAGCTTTCTTGTCAGTGAAATAACATCCATAATTATCAGTCACATAATTTACAGCCGCAGGTTTCCGGAACCAGCCTTTATACATACTCCGGAGAAGTTTTGGACCTGTCGTTCAAAGGTAAAAAATCCCGGAAATAAAAAACCCCCGATTGTGTGTGCAAAAAATCTTAAAGAAGTTTTTGACAGTATA
>Ga0105101_10001112_pt1 | contig 11634 bp, 5 predicted proteins | sample PPLLak21cMay2015_2_FD_87037 | JGI IMG/M metagenome (GOLD analysis project Ga0105101, IMG submission 87037) | Freshwater sediment microbial communities from Prairie Pothole Lake near Jamestown, North Dakota, USA - PPLs Lake P8 Core (1) Depth... | ecosystem: Environmental > Aquatic > Freshwater >...
AGGAAACCACCTCTGTCTGTCGCCATCTGAACTATATTCTTTACATTGATTTCAACAAATTTATTATTTGTTATTCTGAAGGTTAAACCTTCCGGAATGGTTCTTAATGAATTGAGTCCGGCCGAATACCACTCTGATGCAGCAAACCTTCCGTATCCGTCGGTCCTGTGTCTTGTGTTTGAGGTATAATAATTCCATTCATCTGTCTCATTGGCAAGCGGTGCGCGCCACAGATTCAGATCTGCGCCCCTCTTAATCATCTCCTTTCCAGAAACCTGCATTGATACGAGGATTCCCGTTTTTTTATCGAAGATATATTTGAAATCCTTACCATTTATTACGAGATTTTCATTTCCCTCATTTACTGTTAATAAATTAACAGAACTATCGTCAGGTTCTTTTGCCGGTACAAACCATGAAAGATCAAACTGTTCCCAGGCAATCTCAAATCCGTCATCCGCCCATAATGTCCTGCCTTTCTGACAGAAAGTGATTAACAAACGGTATTCTGCTCCTTCCTGAATTACAGGTTTGCGGTAAGGGATTCTGACTATCCCTGACTTCTGAGGAGCAATGGGTGAATTTAAGTCTCCTTTTTCAATGACCTCATTATCAGCCTGTAACACCCAGACACCCTTTAATTGATCCAGATTTGTAAAGAGATATCTGTTGGTTATTTCAACCTCCCCGCGTTCAGCCGAAATCAGACGGGCAGTAACCGGCTGTCCCGATTTTTTTATCTGCCACATCTCCGGCTGGGGACGGCGGTCCGGCCAGATAGAGCCGTAGGTCCTTGCACCGATCCCGTAACTGAAGAATTCTCCGCTTTCGGTCATCTGCTCAAAATCGAGCCACAAAGCTGCTTTCCTCCTGATTTCCGGGGAAGGAGACTTAAGGCTTTCGGCCGGTATTATTTCTGTAAATATTCCGGCCTGATCAATAATTGCGTCACAGATATAGACTGTCGTCTCCTGTCCATGGATCTCTGCATTCCTTCCTATGTTTACAGGGAAAGGAGTATTCCTGATGTTTCCCGATACTGCTTTCTTATCACTTACCCTGCCATCAATATCAATAAAAATTGAACTTCCGTTATAAGTTGCTGCAACAAAATGCCAGTTATTCTCCCAGTTTTCCGGGAGGGCGATCTGTACTTTTTGTTTCGATCTTGTGGTGATGTAAAATTCCAGCGAATCTTTCTTCACCTGCCTTATACCGAACTGGTAATTTCCCTTTGTTATCAGGGTACCGGCAGAACTACTCAGAGACCCGGGATATACCCATAATGCGAGTGTAAGGTTATTTCCGGTAATTTCGAGTGCATCATCCCTGTAAACCTCAACCCACTGATCATGTCCGTTCAGGTCAAGACCACTGCCGGTTACTCCCGGAACAAGCTTTGCACGCCCCATCACATTCACCTGGATATTATTATCCGAGGCATCTTTAAGACTCCTTACCGGTTCAGTGATCCCGGTACTGACGAAATCCCAGATTGCTCCTCCCATGCTTCTGGGATGGTTATAAAATGCATCCCAGTAATCGTCAAGACCTCCTCCCCCGTTACCTGTCACAGCAAGGTATTCATCAAGGAATGATGGTCGCGGATCGTCACTTTCCGGAACAAGGAAAACATTTGTAATAAGACTGTGCAGCTGTGGATACCGCGGACCAATTATATCCTCACAGGGGTGTGCAAAGGCATTACCTCCATACATCCAGAAACGGGTTTTATCATATTTTTTACCCTCTTCGATCACTGCGCAGATATTATCGCCCTCACCACTTTCATTTCCGGCACTCCAGAAAAGAATGCATGGATGGTTCCTGTCCCGGAGAACCATTTTCCGTGCTCTCTCCCGATACATTGCTTCCCACTTTTTGTCGCGCGACACATATTCCGTAGCATGAGCTTCATCTCCGGTTTCATCAACAACATAAATTCCATATTCGTCAGCCAGTTCAAGATACCTGATTACCGGAGGATAATGGGATGTCCGTACACAGTTGATATTGAATCGCTTAAACAGACTTAAATCTTTTCTTATAGTTGCCTCATCCATTGTATGGCCGGTTTCGGGATGCTGCATATGACTGTTAATGCCGTTCAGTTTTACAGGCATACCATTCAGATAAAATACCTGGTTGCGGATCTCAGTCTCCTTAAATCCTGTTCTGCCGGTAATCACTTCGATCGTTTTTCCTGCCGGTGAAAGTAGTTCAAATGTCAGCGTATACAGGTTCGGAAACTCAGCAGACCACTTGTCAGGATTACTGATGCCCGCATTCAGCAGGACCGTCTGCTTCCCGGAAGGCACAACACTGAATTTATCAGAAGTCATGATTTTAACTGCCTTCTTATCCCTGTCATAAAGTGTGGCACGGAGAATCAGATCATTGGTAATAACTGATGAATAATTCTTTACATCAACTGACAGATTCAGATTTGCATCCCTGTATTCCTCATCAAGATCTGTTAGTGCCTGCCAGTCGAAAATGTGGATTTTTGGCACGGCAAAAAGCCAGATATCGTCAAAAATGCCGGCAAGCCTCCAGTAATCCTGATCTTCCAGGTAATAACCGTCAGAATATTTGGTTACGAGTACTGCTATTGTGTTTGAACCTGATTTCAGGTACGTGGTTATGTTATATTCGGAAGGTTCCTGGGCGCCTTCGTTATAGCCTACTTCATTCCCGTTTATCCAAACAAATGATGCGGATGCCGTCTTTTCCATCCTGAGGAATATCTCTTTTCCTTTCCATGACGAAGGGATGGTAAATATCCTCCTGTATGAACCTGTTGGATTATATTCTCTCGGGACATAAGGCGGATTTGGCGGAAAGGGAGTCCGGACATTCCTGAAGATCGGATCACCAAATCCCTGCATTTCCCAGTTTGAGGGTACGGATATGATTTTCCAGGATCTGTCGTTGAAATTCCTTGCAAAAAATCCGGGCAGAATCCCTTCAGGAGTCTCAGCATAATGAAATTTCCAGATCCCGTTAAGAGACATGTATGCCGGGGATTTGTCTTTATTGTTTATTAATGCCTCATCAACAGACATATAAGGAACAAGCGGAGAGTGACCATCTTCCTGGTTCAGTTCAATAACCGATGTATTTTCAAGGAAAGAATATATATCCGACAGGAAACTTTTCTCCTGTGAAAATGACAATACGGCAAAAACTGACCAGAAAATAACGAGGGAGAAAACTTTTTTCATGCTGTCAGGTTAATATTGATTGGAAATATACATAAAAATGGCTTTGCGGATAATTGGATGGATGAAAAAATGAAGAACCCCCGGGGGTCAGTTCTTATAATTATATCTCAATATTACATAATTTCGCAATTCTTAAATGACATTCAAATAATACTAATCATAAATACATCAAAATGAACAAACAACGTTTTTATAGTTTCCTTACAGCCCTGGTGCTGATCCTGCTGTCCGTTTCATCATGCAAAAAGGCTCCGGGCGACAAGCTCAGTATTGATTTCGAAAAATATGTAATGCCGAACGGTTTGCAGGTGATCCTTCATGCCGACCATTCCGATCCGATGATCTCATACGCGATCATGTATCATGTGGGTTCCAGCAGAGAGAAACCAGGCAGGACAGGTTTTGCACATCTCTTTGAACACCTGTTGTTCATGGGATCGGAAAATGTTCCTGTGGGAGCATTTGACAGGATCCTCGAAGAAGCCGGGGGCTCAAATAATGGGGGTACTTCGAGGGATTTTACAGTATACTTTGAAGAGTTCCCGAAAAATGCCCTTGAAAAGGTACTCTGGCTGGAATCGGATCGTATGGGATTTTTTATCAACTCAGTAACACAACGCGGACTGGCAATTCAGCAAAATGTAGTACAGAATGAGAAGAGACAGGGAGTTGATAATCAGCCATATGGTTTTACAAGCTATGTAATTAACAAGAACCTTTATGGCGAAGGACATCCATACAGCTGGGATGTAATAGGTGAAATGGAAGACCTTCGAAATGCAACTCTTGATGATGTTAAAAACTTTTATGAAAATTTCTACGGACCTAACAATGCCACCCTTGTTCTTGCCGGAGACTTCAATGCCGATTCTGTTAAAATTTTGATAGACAAATACTTTGGGGAAATCAAAGCACATGGCCAGGTCACGGGACGCACACCTGCAGTACCATCTCCGGACAAGACTATCAGGCTCTATCATGAAGATAATTTCGCCAATGTCCCTGAGATAACTATGGTATGGCCATCTCCACAGATCTACGATAAGGATATGTATCCCCTTGATTTTCTTGTAAAAATACTTACCGATGGGAAGAAAGCTCCATTGTACAAAGTGCTGGTAAAGGAAAAACAGCTTACATCACGGGTCAGCGGATACAACGGTTCGGATGAACTGGCAGGCGAATTCACAATAAGCATAAGGGCCAATGAGGCGAAAACACTTAAGGAAATTGAAGAAGCTGTTTTTGAGGCATTTAAACGATTTGAAACTGAAGGATTCACTGAAAAAGATGTTGAGAGGATAAAAGCAATGAGGGAGAAAGAATTTTATGAGGGGATAAACGGTGTTTTCAGCAAGTCATTTCAACTCGCTTTCTACAACACACTTGTCAATGATCCCGGATACATTGAAAAAGATATTGAAAACATCAAGGCGGTTACCAGGGATGATATTTTAAGGGTCTACAATACTTATATAAAAGGTAAACCTTATGTTGTTACAAGCTTTGTTCCAAAGGGAAAACCCGGGATGATGGCTGATAATTCCCAGCCTGCCGGAATTAAAGAAGAGAACATTCTGGAAGCTACCCAGGTGGAAATTGAAGAGATGCCTGATGATGTGATAACCAGGACTTCATCCTCCATCGACCGGACCGTGGAACCGCAATTGGTGAAAGAGCCGGAAATAACAGTACCTGAGATATGGAAAGCCACTTTGAAAAACGGGATCAGGGTCTATGGCATTCAGAACAGGGAGCTGCCTGTTGTTAACATGAATATATCAATAGATGGCGGAGCCAGCCAGGACAATATCAGTCTGCCGGGAGTTGGGGCTATGGTTGCATCAGTGATGCCCCAGGGAACAAAAAACAAAACACCGGAGGAACTTGAGGAGGAGATTGAGCTTCTCGGATCAAATCTGGGAATGTATGCAGGAAGGGAAGAATTTATAATATATGCCAGTGCACTTTCAAGAAACTTTGATAAGTCCCTCTCACTTGTTAAGGAGATACTTCTTGAACCGCGCTGGGACACTTCAGAATTCACACTGGCAAAGACAAGAACATTAAACAGGATAATTCAGGAAGAAGCTCAGCCGTCGAGCGTTGCAAACAAGACATTTTACAGACTGGTTTACGGAGCCGGTAATATCTTTGGCTATAACGTAAGTGGCACCAGGGAATCGGTTGAAAAGATTACCCTTGATAATCTCAGGTCCTGGTATGACAATAATTTCTCTCCGTCTGTTACAAGGATCCATATTGCAGGAAATGTGACTAAAGAACAGGTCCTTGCCGCTCTCAACCCTCTTGAATCTGAATGGGAAGCTAAAGGGGTTAAAATCAATAATTATCCCGTGCCTTCCGGTCCCGAAAAATCTCAGATTTACTTTGTCGATATTCCCGGTTCGCGTCAGTCGGTCATCTTTATAGGGTATCCTGCCATCTCAAGGAGCAACCCTGACTTCATCAGGACGGATTTTATAAACTACAGGCTCGGCGGGGCTTTTTCAAGTATCCTGATGCAGATACTCAGGGAACAAAAAGGATTCACATATGGTGCACGAAGCTCCTTCCAGGAAATGAAGAGTATCGCTCCGTTTGTCGCGTCTTCAAGCGTACGTTCCGATGCAACACTTGAATCAGTTAAAATCTTTAAAGAGGAGATGGAGAAATACCGGAATGGTATTTCGGAAGAAGACCTTCAATTTATTAAGAACTATATGATCAGGTCAAATGCTCTGCGTTTCGAAACAAACAGCGCACTTGTGGATATGCTTTCAACAATGAGCAAATACGGTCTCAGCGACAATTATATAAAAGAGGAAGAGGTTTTGATCAAAACCATGACAGTTGAAGAACACAAAACTATCACTCAGAAATACATTGTTCCTGACAGAATGTATTATGTGATTGTGGGTGATGCTGCTACACAGATGAAGCCTCTTGAGAAGATAGGATTTGGAAAGCCTGTCCTGATTGAGAAAAATTAGCTATATCATAGACCATAAGGGAATTGCCGTGTCTTACATATAGTAGTTTGTTATTTATCACAAGGTGAGCCCAATGCGGGCCTGATCCTAAAGGTACACGAAATGAGCTGATAACCCTGATATTATCGGTTCGGGGTTCGACCAGATCAACCGTACCTCTTTCAGTGTATATATATAACAAGCCGTCGTTTGAAATTATGTTGGACGGTGCAAGCTGATTGACCTCATATAAAATATTACCTGTTTTCCAGTCAAGACAAAAAAACTTGCGGTTATAATCACCACCACCATATATTCTGCCATTCAGGACCACAAATCCGCCTATCTTCGGATCATGCCTTGTATTCTTCCATACCCGGGTAACAGCTGATCCGTCATCTACAACCTTCAGCATTACACCACCTATTCCGTATCCTATTGTACAGTACAGGTAACCATCTATGTATACAGGAACATTCGGATGAACACTATACTCGTTAATGTGTCCGAATTTCCATAATAAGCTGCCTGTAGATGCATCAAATCCGTGAATTGATCTCTCCATCATCGTTACAAGCAGTTTCCTTTTTGAGAGATTAATTATCACTGGCGAACAATAGCCTGACAGTTCACCACTTCCCTTGCTTTTCCAGATGATTTTCCCTGTATGCCTGTCGAGTGCCACAACATTCACATCGCGACCCCCGGGAGTGCAGAAAATCATATTCCCGTCGTAAAGTAAATTCTCGGTAATTCCCCAGGTCAGGTTCCTTGCACCATGTTCTTTCATGAAATCTACTGACCAGATTGTTTGTCCGTTAGTACTGTTCATACATGTCAGTTTGCCGTAAGCGCTGAGAATATAGAGTTTTTCTTTGATCACAAGAGGTGTGGACCGTGCCCCGGTTTGGCTCTCATTCCACTCCTTTCCATACTCTTTCTTCCACAGCAGCTTGCCATTCAGATCAAGAGCAAAAACATAACCTGTACCATTGATCATTCCTGTGGTATAAATTCCGGTTGAAGTTACTGCTGCAGAGCTGTAGCCTTCTCCGAGCTCATCAAAATGCCATAGCATTTTCGGCCCCGTATCAGGCCATTTCTTCATCAGGCCTGTTTCATTATAAATACCATTCCGGTTTGGTCCGCGCCACTGGGCAATATCCTGGGCTGCAATTGTTAAACTGATTATTGATGTTATTAATGCAAAGATTGTCCGTCTCATAAAAGTGTTTTAAGAATTTTAAGGTTCCAAATATAAGTCGAAATGTTATCAGGGATAACACATGTGATTTTTTCTTCCAATTTTCATGCCATTAACTATCTTGCAGAATATGTGAAGGTTATGTGGAGGAAAGAGAGTTCCGGGCAATTCTCTTTTGAAATACGGATAATTTCCCTGACCTTTATTCGGATTAATTCAATCTGTTTGTATGAGTTATAAACGACGTGAATTTATAAGGTTAAGTGGTTTAACAGTAGCAGGATCTATGGTCATTCCTACAGTATTTCAATCATGCAACGGGGCGCTTCTCAGTGATGATGCCGGTGCTTATCTCAATCATTTTGAGGTGACACCCGAACAACTGCAGAAAGTGATACTCGCTGCGATGGGAAAAGGTGCCGATTATGCCGACCTTTTCTTTGAACACTCCATAAATAACACTGCAGTATTGCAGGATAATAAGGTAAACAGGGCATACTCCGATATAACATACGGGGTGGGAATCCGGGTTTTGAAAGGCGACCAGACCGGATATGCTTATTCCGAGAATACTTCACCCGATGCAATGCTCCGTGCAGCCAGGACCGCTGCAAACATTGCGGAAAGCACCGGTTCACCCGGAACTGCATCATTAAGTGAGTTTCCGCCACCATCCTACTACAGTATTGACTCTCCATGGGATGAAGTCTCCATAAAGGACAAAGTTCCGTTTATGACCAGCCTGAATGAAAAGATCTTTGCAGGAGATAAGCGTGTTACCAAGGTCAATATTACTATGGACGACTCTACCTCGTGGATCCTGTTCTTCAACTCTGAGGGTCTTCTTACATGGGATTACAGGCCGCTGACTTATCTTTCGGCAAGGACAATTATGGAAGAGAATGGAAGGATCGAAAATACGACTGTTGCTGAATCATACCGGAAGGGTTTCGAATTCCTGACAACAGGTCTTGTTGACAAACTCGCTGAACAGGCTCTGGAGGAGACCTCACTGCTGTTCAAAGCAGGAAAACCACAAGCAGGTGAGATGGAAGTTGTCATGGGTGCCGGCCGGTCAGGTATCCTGCTCCATGAAGCTATGGGACATTCTTTTGAAGCCGATTTCAACAGAAAGAAGACATCAATCTTCACTGACAAAATGGGCAAAAAAATCGCAGAAGATTTTGTCACTGTTGCCGATGACGGAACTCTTCCTGACAACAGGGGTTCCCTCAATGTAGATGATGAAGGAGTAAAGACTGAAAAAACAATACTTGTGCAGAACGGAACTCTTACGAGCTACATCCATGACAGGATCAGTGCCAGGTATTATAATGTAAAACCAACCGGTAACGGACGCCGTCAGGATTTCAGGAATGTCCCGATACCACGCATGAGGTCAACATATATGGAGAACGGGCCTCATGAAAAAGATGAAATAATTGAAAGTGTAAAAAAGGGTATCTATGTTGATAATTTCAGCAACGGACAGGTTAATATTGGTCCGGGTGATTTTACATTCTTTGTCAAGTTCGGATATCTGATTGAAAACGGGAAGTTTACAGCACCGATAAAAGATATCAATATTATCGGTAATGGTCCGCAGGCACTTGCTGATATCACAATGGTTGCAAATGACCTGAAATTATCAGACTCAACCTGGGTATGCGGAAAGGACGGACAGGGTGTTCCTGTTACCATGGGACTACCGACAGTGAAAATAAAGAAGCTGACAGTTGGTGGTGTTAATGCTTAATAAACAGTACGATACAGAATTTATGGATACAAATGAGAAATATCAAATCGCTGACCTGGTAATAAAGCACGCCCTTGAAAACGGAGTTAGCCAGGTTGCTGTCTCTATTAACGACAATTCCAGCAGGCGCATCGAGATCCGTGAACAGAAAATCGACAGGCTACAGGAATCTATCGGTAATTCCCTCTCTGTTGACCTCTATGTCGATAAAAAATATTCTTCCCATTCAACTAACCTGCTCAAAGAAAAAGAGCTTCGTAAATTTATTAAAGAAGCCGTGGAAGCTACCCGGTATCTCTCTGAAGATGAATTCAGATATCTTCCCGAGAAGGAACTCTATTATAATGGAAAGGGCGAGGATCTCGGAACGCTTGATCCGGCGATGGAGTCAGTTGATTCAAAAACTAAAATAGATCTTGCCCGTCAGGTTGAAAAAGAAATTTACGGAACCGATGAGAGAATAATCTCGGTGACAAGTTCATACTTTGACAACGTAAGCAATATGATTCTTGCCGACAGCAACGGATTCAAAGGTGAGTCAGGCAGCAGTATTTCGGGACTTGCAGCTGAGGTCTCCGTTAAGGATGAAAAAGGACGGCCGGCCGATTCATGGGGTGAGTACAATATTTTTTTTGATAAGCTTAAAAAGACCGGAATCGGAAAAACAGCCCTCGACAGGACACTGAGGAAGATGAATCCTTCGAAAGTTGCCTCCGGAAAGTACAAAATACTGGTTGAAAACCTGGCAACTGGAAATCTGTTGTATCCGTTAATTTCAGCGCTCTTCGGCTCTTCGATATATCAGAAGAACTCATTCCTGATTGGAAAAGTAAACACAAAGATTGCCAGCGATATTCTCTCGTTTTATGATGATCCCCTGATGATGTCGGGCTTCGGATCGAGATGCTTCGATAACGAAGGTATAAATGCAGTAAAAAGAGAAGTAGTGGAACAGGGCATTTTGCGCAATTATTTTATCGACACATACTATGGAAGGAAACTTAACCTCCTTCCCACTTCAGGAAGCACATCCAACATTGTCTTTAAAACAGGTTCCCGTGACCGTGACGGACTTGTTAAATCAGTTGAAAAAGGTATACTTGTTACCGGTTTCAATGGAGGAAACTGCAATGGTGCAACTGGTGATTTCTCCTATGGAATTGAAGGATTCTTTATCAGTAAAGGAGAAATCGTGCATCCTGTCAGTGAAATGAATATCTCAGGGAACATGAAGGATTTCTGGAACACCCTCATTGAGGTTGGCAACGATCCGTATCCTTATAGTTCAATCCTCACCCCATCGATGCTTTTCGAGGATACGGACGTAAGCGGAATCTAAATAATGCTGAAGTAAGAACGAAGAACAAACGAATGAAGAGCTTATAAGTAAGCAAAATTATATTGACAATGAAAAGACTAATCACCATTTCACTTTCCGTTTCACTTCTTCTGGCAGGGTTTCAGGGAAATATTTATTCACAGGGATCTCCCCGGGTGCGCGAATCATTCAATGACGGCTGGAAATTCATTAAGTATTTCAATGCCTCAACAGATAATGTGACAACAGACCGTGAACCGGAAGGGTGGTTGCAGTTGCCATCGGTGAATGACACAGGCTGGCGGACACTCAATCTTCCACATGACTGGGGAGTTGAAGGACCTTTCAGCGATACGCTGGAAAACGGGACCGGCCTGCTACCATGGAAGGGAATCGGCTGGTACAGAAAACATTTTACCGTAAATGAGCCCGACAAACACCGGCGATTCTATATCGATTTCGACGGAGCGATGGCATACGCCAGAGTGTGGCACAATGGTAATTTCGTCGGAGAATGGCCTTACGGATATACTTCATTCCGGCTTGACCTGACACCATATATAAAATTCGGCGGTGAAAATATAATTGCGGTAAGACTCGACACAAAGAGGTGGGATTCAAGATGGTATCCTGGTGCCGGACTTTACCGGAACGTCTGGCTGGTTAAGACCATGCCTGTGCATGTGTCGCATAACGGTCTTTTCTGCACCACACCTCAAATAAGTACAGAAGCAGCAACAGTAAGCGTGCAGGCAGAGGTCGAAAGCCATCTGGATGGCCCAATACCTGTTACAGTCAAAGCAGCAATCTATAAACTGAACGAAAAACAGGAACCCGCGGCATCACCTGTTGCAGAATCTGCAACAACCGGCGCAATAATAATGGCAAATGATGATCACAGGTTCAGGCTCGATTTAACGGTCAGGGACCCGGTACTCTGGGATATTGATGATCCTGAGCTTTACAGAGCAGTGGTGACTGTCTCGCTTAATAATGAGACCGTCGACAGCTATGAAGCTAACTTCGGGTTCAGGACAATCAACTTCACCCCGCGCGATGGTTTTTATCTTAACGACAGAAAAGTTGAAATAAAGGGAGACTGCAACAATCATGATCTTGGCGCACTTGGAGATGCATTCAATATCCGTACTGCAGAACGG